>Ga0134128_10008944_pt1 | contig 12042 bp, 10 predicted proteins | sample KB31754_FD_96462 | JGI IMG/M metagenome (GOLD analysis project Ga0134128, IMG submission 96462) | Terrestrial soil microbial communities with excess Nitrogen fertilizer from Kellogg Biological Station, Michigan, USA - KB3-175-4 | ecosystem: Environmental > Terrestrial > Soil > Unclassified ...
CCGGAGGCGTCCCGGAGCAGCTCCAGGGGCAGGCCGTTCGGGTCGTCGGACGGGTACCGCTCGACCTGCCAGCCCTCGGCCGACAGCGACTGGGTGAAGTACCCGTGCCGGTACAGCAGGCCGACGCCGATCAGCGGCACGCCCAGGTCGCTGGCCGCCTTGAGGTGGTCACCGGCCAGGATGCCCAGGCCGCCGGAGTACTGCGGCAGGGCCGCGGTGACGCCGAACTCGGGCGAGAAGTAGGCCGCCGCCGCGGGCGATCCGGCCAGCTCGGCGCCCCGCCCGCTTGCGTCCTGGTACCAGCGCGGGCTGGTCAGGTAGTCGCGCAGCTCGTCGGCGGCGTCGCTGAGGCGGCGCAGGAACTTCCTGTCGGCGGCCAGCCGGGCCAGCCGTTCCTGCGGGACCTGGGCCAGCAGGGCCACCGGGTCGCCCCCGGCCCGCTCCCAGGCGGCCGGGTCGATGGCCGCGAAGACCTCGCTGGTCTCGGCGTGCCAGGACCAGCGCAGGTTCAGCATCAGGCCACGCAGCGGGGCCAGCTGCTCGGGCAGCGCGGGGTTGATCGTGAATCGGCGGATGGCTCTCACGTGCAGTGACCCTAACCGCAATCGATCGTTACCGTGAACCGAGGGCGGTCATCCGCGGCGGCCGGACCCCCGCGCAACGGGGCCTGAGCACGGGCTCGGCGCGCAGAATCCTTACGGCTACGGACTTCCCGTCATCGCGGCCGCTTTGCCCGGCCCGCTGCGGGTAGCTTTCCACCTGTGATCGGCAGAATCCCCATCCTTGATGTCCAGCCCCTCGTGCACTGCGGGCGCTACCCGGCCAAGGCCGTCCCCGGCGAGCTGGTCGAGGTGACCGCGACCGTGATCCGAGAGGGCCACGAGATGCTCGGCGCGGGCGTGGTGCTGCGAGATCCGCAGGGCCGCAGCCATCCCCCGGTGCTCATGAGCGAGCTGACCCCTGGCAGCGATCGCTATGGCGCCTGGGTCGCCCCCACCCGCGAGGGGCTGTGGCGGTTCCGGGTCGAGGCATGGGGCGACCCGGTCGCGCACTGGTACCACGACGCCGGCATCAAGGTGCCGATCGGCCAGGACGTGGAGCTGATGTTCGCCGAGGGGGTGGCGCTGCTGGGCCGGGTGGCCGGCGGCATCCGGGTCGCCCGCGACGCCTCCCCGGCCGAGGTGAAGGCGGCGCAGGAGGCCAAGGCGACGCTGGCCGAGTTGGCCACCCGGCTGGCCGACCCGCAGGTCGAGCCGATGGACCGGCTGGCCGCGGCCAGCGCGCCGCACGTGGTCGAGGTGCTGCGCCAGTTCCCGCTGCGCGACCTGCTGACCCGATCGGCGTTCCAGCCCCTGATTGTGCAGCGGGAGCGGGCCCTGTACGGCGCCTGGTACGAGTTCTTCCCGCGCTCGGAGGGGGCCAAGGTCGATCCGGCCCGGCGCCGGCCGACGGTGTCCGGGACCCTGCGGTCGGCCGCGGGCCGGCTGGACGCCGTCGCCGACATGAACTTCGACGTGGTCTACCTTCCGCCGGTGCACCCGATCGGCCGGGTCAAGCGCAAGGGCGCCAACAACGCGGTCACCGCCGGGCCCGGCGACCCCGGCTCGCCCTGGGCCATCGGCGCGGCCGAGGGCGGTCACGACGCCATCCACCCCGACCTGGGCACGCTGGCCGACTTCGACGCGTTCGTGGCCAGGGCACGGGAGCTGGGCCTGGAGGTGGCGATGGACCTGGCCCTGCAGACCGCGCCCGACCACCCCTGGGTCACCGAGCACCCGCAGTGGTTCACCACCAGGGCCGACGGGACGATCGCCTACGCCGAGAACCCGCCCAAGAAGTACCAGGACATTTACCCGCTCAACTTCGATAACGACCCGGAGGGAATTTACGCCGAGGTGCTGCGGGTCGTCCGGCACTGGATGGACCACGGGGTCAGGATTTTCCGGGTCGATAATCCGCACACCAAGCCGCTGCGGTTCTGGGAGCGGCTGCTGACCGAGGTGGCCAGCACCGATCCGGACGTGATCTTCCTGGCCGAGGCCTTTACCCGGCCGGCCATGATGGCCGCCCTGGCCGCGATCGGCTTCCACCAGTCGTACACCTATTTCACCTGGCGCAACAGCGCTGGCGAGATCGCCGATTACCTGCGCGAGCTGGCGGGCCCGGCATCGGCCTATATGCGGCCCAACTTCTTCGTCAATACGCCCGACATCCTCAGCTCCTACCTGCAGCACGCGGGCCTGCCCGCGTTCCGGGTCCGGGCCGTGCTGGCCGCCATGCTGACCCCGTCCTGGGGCGTGTACTCCGGCTTCGAGCTGGGCGAGAACGTGCCCCTGGTGCCGGGCAGCGAGGAGTACCTGGACTCGGAGAAGTACTCCTACCGGCCACGGGACTGGGAGCGAGCCCGCCAGCTCGGCGCGACCATCGGCCCGTTCCTGGGCCGGCTCAACGCCATCAGGCGCGCCCACCCGGCCCTGCACCAGCTGCGGAACCTGCGCTTCCACTATCCGGATCAGCCGAACATCCTATGTTTCTCCAAGACTCTCCTACTCCACTCGCCCGCCGGGCCATCGCTCACGACACGGGATACCGTAATTGTCGTGGTAAACCTCGATCCCACCCAGCCGCGGGAAGCGACCGTCTGGCTGGATGGCACGGCGCTCGGCCTGGATGCAGGAGAGCTGAGCGCCGGCTTTCCGGTCACCGATGAGCTCACCGGGGCGGAATACCGCTGGGGCCAGGCGAACTACGTGCGGCTGGACCCAGCCGTCGCACCGGCGCATATCTTCACCGTGCCGCGTATCAACTCAGGTAGACCGGCGCAAACCATAACAGGCGCGTAACAGGGTCACTGTCACGCTACGGCGTGGATGAAGCCGCACACCCTGCCGCCTGCGGGCGGGCATGGTGAATCAGTAGCAGTCACAACAAGGCAAGCAGGAGTATTGCGTGATGCAGCCCTCGCGCGACGGGAAGCCCGGGCCGGTGCTGCCCGAGTTCCGGGCCGGCTCAGGTGCCGTGCCCGCCGAGCCTGTCCCCGACTCGTTCACGTTCGAGACGCCGCGCGACCCGCAGTGGTACAAGCGGGCTGTCTTCTACGAGGTGCTGGTCCGCGGATTCCAGGACCAGAACGGTGACGGCACCGGCGACCTGCGCGGCCTGACCTCGCGGCTGGACTACCTGCAGTGGCTGGGCATCGACTGCATCTGGCTGCTGCCCATCTACAACTCGCCGCTGCGCGACGGCGGCTATGACATCTCCGATTTCACCGCGATCCTGCCCGACTACGGCACGATCGCGGACTTCGTCGAGCTGGTCGAGGCGGCCCACGAGCGCGGCATCCGGGTCATCGCCGACCTGGTCATCAACCACACCAGTGACCAGCACCCGTGGTTCCAGGCCTCTCGCGATGACCCCGACGGGCCGTTCGGCGACTTCTACGTGTGGTCGGACACCGACGACCGCTACACCGACGCGCGCATCATCTTCGTCGACACCGAGCAGTCCAACTGGACCTATGACCAGGTCAGGGGCCAGTACTACTGGCATCGCTTCTTCTCCCACCAGCCCGACCTGAACTACGAGAACCCGCACGTCCAGGACGCCATCCTGGAGGTCCTGCGGTTCTGGCTGGACCTGGGCATCGACGGGTTCCGGCTGGACGCCGTGCCCTACCTGTACGAGCGCGAGGGCACCAACTGCGAGAACCTGAAGGAGACCCACGAGTACCTCAGGCGGGTCCGGAAGGAGATCGACCGGCTCTACCCCGACCGGGTGCTGCTGGCCGAGGCCAACCAGTGGCCCGCCGACGTGGTCGAGTACTTCGGCGACGCCAGCGTGGGCGGCGACGAGTGCCACATGGCGTTCCATTTCCCGCTGATGCCGCGGATCTTCATGGCCGTACGTCGCGAGCAGCGGTACCCGATCTCGGAGATCATGGCCCAGACCCCGCCCATTCCCTCGGGCTGCCAGTGGGGCATCTTCCTGCGCAACCACGACGAGCTGACCCTCGAGATGGTCACCGACGACGAGCGCGACTACATGTACGCCGAGTACGCCCGCGACCCCCGGATGAAGGCCAACATCGGGATCCGGCGCCGGCTGGCCCCGCTGCTGGACAACGACCGCAACCAGCTGGAGCTGTTCACCGCGCTGCTGCTGTCCCTGCCCGGCTCCCCGGTGCTGTACTACGGCGACGAGATCGGCATGGGCGACAACATCTGGCTTGGCGACCGGGACGGCGTCCGCACCCCGATGCAGTGGACGCCCGACCGCAATGCGGGCTTCTCCCGCACCGACCCGGCCCGGCTGTACCTGCCGGTGCTGATGGACCCGATCTACGGCTTCCAGGCGCTGAACGTTGAGGCCCAGGAGCGCAGCCCCGGCTCGCTGCTGCAATGGACCCGGCGGATGATCGAGATCCGCAAGCGCCACCCGGTCTTCGCCCTGGGCAGCTACGACGAGCTGGGCTCGTCCAATCCCAGCGTGCTGGCCTTCGTCCGGGAGAATCAGGCCGAATCGGACCAGGAACCCGACCGGATCCTGTGCGTGAACAACCTGTCCCGGTTCCCCCAGCCGGTGGAGCTGGACCTGAGCCGGTTCGAGGGCTCCACGCCGGTGGAGTGCATGGGCGGCGTGAACTTCCCGCCCATCGGGGAGCTCAGCTACCTGCTGACGCTGCCCGGGCACGGTTTCTACTGGTTCGTGCTCCAGCCTCCGCCGGAGCAGTAGGCCCGCAGACTGAACCTGGCGCCCCGGATTGGCGTGAGTACAGGCATGAGGCTGCTGAACACGATGCGCCTGACCGGGGCCGGCCTGCTGGCCGCCACCGGCGGCATTCACCTGGACCTGTACCTGACCGGGTACCGCCACATCCCGACCATCGGGTGGCTGTTCCTGCTCCAGATCATCGCCGCGTTCGTGCTGGCCGTGGCGGTGCTGGTGGTGCGCGGCCCGCTGACCGACGCGGCCGGGGCCGGGTTCGCGCTGTCCACCCTGGGCGGCTACCTGCTGACGCTGTGGGTCGGGCTGTTCGGGTTCCAGGAGGTGCGGACCACGGCGGGCCTGGTCGCGGGCCTGATCGAGGTGGCCACCTTCGCGGTGCTCGGCTACACCGCCCTGGCCGGGCTGCCGGCCGGGAGCCCGCTGGCCGAGCGGGTGGCCCGGCTCAAGTCCGGCGTGCCCGGCGGCACCTCGGGTGTGCTGGGCGCGGCCGCGGTGGCGGCCCTGGTGGTGCTGGCGGTCTCGCTCGGCACGGCCAGCAGTGGGTCCGCCTCCACGTCCACGACCGCGACGGGCGGCTCCGGGCCGGTCGTCAAGATCACCATCAAGAACTTCAAGTTCACTCCGGCCAATCCGGACGTGAAGCCCGGTGAGCGCATCGCGGTGACCAACGAGGACTCGGTCACGCACACGCTCACGGCCGGGCCCTCGGCCAAGGACAAGGGCGTGTTCTCCACCGGTGATGTCGGGCCCGGCCAGACCAAGATGGTCGACGCCCCGGCCAAGGCCGGCATGTACCCGTTCTTCTGCACGATCCACCCCTTCATGACCGGCATGCTGATCGTCGGCAAGTAAGTCGGCTCGACGCGAGCGGGCCCGGCCGGGCCGCTCGCGCCGATGGGCGTATCTGGGCCGGATCGTGATGGTTCGCCGCTGATTCCTCGGGGAGTACTACTTGGTCGGGACTCCGGGGAAGGGAGCGTTCATCGTGATGACCGTCGGTCCTTCGGCTCTTCCAGAGCTGCTGGCGGCGTGGCTGCCGGCCCAGCGCTGGTACTCGGGCAAGGACGGGCCGCTGGCCGGCCTGACGATCACCACGGACGCGACGCTCGTGCCCGGCGAGCTGGGGGGAACTGGCGGTCAGGTCCTCGAGCTGCGGCACCTCATCCTCAGCGTCCACCAGGACGGCCATGAGGCCCGGTACCAGCTGCTGGTCGGGCTGCGCGCCGAGGTCCCCGAGACGCTGCGGCACGCGGTCATCGGACGGCTGCCCGACGGGCGGACCGCCTATGACGCCCTGCACGACCCGGAGCTGAGCCGCTACCTGCTGACCGGCATCGCCGAGCAGCGCCAGGCCGGCGGCCTGGTCTTCGCGCGCGAGCCCGGCGTCTCCTTCGGCGCCTGGCCCGGCGAGCGGGTCATCGCCGCCGAGCAGAGCAACACCAGCGTGGTCTACGGCGACGCCGTGATCCTCAAGGTGCTGCGCCGGCTGTTCCCCGGCGCCAACCCCGACCTGGAGGTGGCCGGCGCTCTGGCCCGGCTGGGCTCGGTCCACGTGGCCCCGCCCTACGGCTGGATCCAGACCGCCCTGGACGGCGAGCCGGTGCTGCTGGGGGTGCTGTCCCGGTTCCTGGCCCGGGCCAGCGATGGCTGGTCCCTGGCCGCGGCCAGCATCGGGCGGCTGTCGGCGCTGCACGGCGATTATGGCCGGGAGTACCTGATGGCCCCGGTGCCACGGGCCGGGCCAGGCCAGCCAGGGCCGAGCTTCGCCGAGGAGGCGCATCAGCTCGGCCGGGCCACCGCCGAGCTACACGCCGACCTGGCCACCGCGTTCGGCGCCGAGACCCTGACCAGGGCCCAGCAGGCCGACCTGGCCCGCCAGCTGACCGAGAAGCTGGACCACGCCGCCGCCGTGGTGCCCGGCCTGGCCCGGCACGCGGCCAGGGTCCGGGCCAGCTATGCCGACCTGGCCCGGCTCCCCGAGCCGGTGACGGTGCAGCGGATCCACGGCGACTATCACCTGGGCCAGGTGATGCACACCGAGGACGGCTGGGTCGCCCTGGACTTCGAGGGCGAGCCGCTGGTCCCGCTGTCCGAGCGCACCGCGCCGTACTCACCGCTGCGCGACGTTGCCGGCATGCTGCGCTCGTTCGACTACGCGGCGCGCCACCAGCTCATGGCCCACCCGGACGCCCAGCAGCTGCGCGGTCCGGCCGCCAGCTGGGTAGAAGAATGCCAGCAGGCGTTCTGCGCCGGGTACGCTCGCGCCGGCGGCCTGGACCCGGAGGCCAACTCCGTCCTGCTGCGCGCCCTGACGCTCGAGAAGGCGGTCTACGAAGTGCTTTACGAGGCCAGCCACCGGCCCGGGTGGCTCTCCATCCCACTCGACTACATCGCCGCGGCCTGAGCCATGGATGCCATCAGCCAGGCCGACCCGGTCAGCCGGGAGGCTATCGACGCCATCGTGGCCGGGATGCACCACGACCCGCACTCCGTTCTCGGCGCCCACCCCGGCACCGACGGGGTCACCATCCGCACGCTGCGCCCGCTGGCCGAGTCGGTCGCCGTCGTGCTGCCCGGCGGCCGCCGGGTGCCCATGACCCACGTGCACGAGGGCGTGTTCTCGGCCCGGCTGCCCGCCGATAAGAACGCCGATAAGAACACCGAGCAGAACGGCGAGGTGCCCGACTACCGGCTCGCCGTCACCTACGCCGACGGCCCGGAGACGATCACCGACGACCCCTACCGGCACCTGCCCACACTGGGCGAGATGGACCTGTACCTGATCGCCGAGGGGCGGCACGAGGAGCTGTGGAAGGTGCTCGGCGCGCACGTTCGCGGCCAGGCCGGCACCTCGTTCGCGGTCTGGGCCCCGAACGCCCGCGGCGTGCGGGTCATCGGCGACTTCAACCACTGGGACGGCCGGGCCCACCCCATGCGGTCGCTGGGCGCCTCGGGCATCTGGGAGCTGCTCATCCCCGGCATCGGCGGCGGCGAGCGGTACAAGTTCGAGGTCTGCGGGCCCGACGGTAGCTGGCGGGCCAAGGCCGACCCCATGGCGGCGCGGGCCGAGCAGCCGCCCGCCACCGCCTCGGTGGTCTTCGAGTCGGCCCACAAGTGGGCCGACGGCAAGTGGCTCGCCGAACGGGCCGAGCGAGACGTGCTGACCAGCCCGATGAGCGTCTACGAGGTGCACCTGGGGTCCTGGCGGCCGGGTCTGTCCTACGTCGAGCTGGCCGACCAGCTCACCGACTACGTCACCAGCCTGGGCTTCACCCATGTGGAGTTCCTGCCCGTGGCCGAGCACCCGTTCGGCGGGTCGTGGGGCTACCAGGTCACCTCTTATTACGCCCCCACGTCCCGGTTCGGGTCCCCCGACGACTTCCGCTACCTGGTCGACCGGCTGCACCAGGCCGGGATCGGCGTGCTGCTGGACTGGGTGCCCGCGCACTTCCCGCGCGACATCTGGGCCCTGGCCCGGTTCGACGGCACCCCGCTGTACGAGCACGCCGACCCGCGCCGTGGCGAGCACCCCGACTGGGGCACGCTCATCTTCGACTACGGCCGTCACGAGGTCCGCAACTTCCTGGTCGCCAACGCCGTCTACTGGCTGGACGAGTTCCACGCCGACGGCCTGCGGGTGGACGCCGTGGCCTCGATGCTCTACCTCGACTACTCCCGCCGCGACGGCGAGTGGGTCCCCAACTCGCTGGGCGGCCGGGAGAACCTGGACGCCGTGGCCTTTTTGCGCGAAGTAAACGCCACCTGCTACCGGCTGCACCCCGGCATCGCCATGGTCGCCGAGGAGTCCACCGCGTGGCCCGGCGTGACCCGGCCGGTGCACCTGGGCGGCCTCGGCTTCGGGCTCAAGTGGAACATGGGCTGGATGCACGACACGCTGGCCTACCTGGCCCGTGACCCGATACACCGCGGCTATCACCACGACCAGATCACGTTCTCGATGATCTACGCCTACAGCGAGAACTACGTGCTGCCGCTGTCGCACGACGAGGTGGTGCACGGCAAGGGCTCGCTGCTGCGCAAGATGGCCGGCGACGAGTGGCGCCAGTTCGCCGGCCTGCGCTCGCTGCTGGCCTACATGTGGGCCCACCCCGGCAAGCAGCTGCTGTTCATGGGCGGCGAGTTCGGTCAGGGCGACGAGTGGTCGGCCGACAACGGGATCCAGTGGCACCTGCTCGACTACCCCTCCCATCAGGGCGTGCAGCGGCTGGTCACCGACCTGAATCAGGCCTACGCCCGGCAGCCCGCCCTGTGGCGGCAGGACGCCAGGCCCGAGGGCGTCAGCTGGATCGACGCCAACGACACCGCGGGCAACGTCCTGTCGTTCGTCCGGCTGGCGCAGGACATGAGCGGCAGCGACATCGTCGCCTGCGTGGTCAACTTCTCCGGCACTCCGCACCGCGGCTACCGGGTCGGCCTGCCCAGGGCCGGCCGGTGGCGAGAGCTGATCAACACCGACGCCGAGATCTACGGCGGCAGCGGCGTCGGCAACTTCGGCACCGTGGAGGCCGTCCCCGAGCCCTACCACGGCATGCCCGCGTCGGCCGAGATCACCATCCCGCCGCTCGGCGCTCTCTGGCTCGCTCCTGAGCCCTAGGTCACACCGGGATGATGCCCGCCGAGACCAGCTGACCGTCCTCGATCCGCACCACCCCGATCGTGCCCTGCGGCTGGCCGCGGCGGTCGGTAGGCGAGCCAGGGTTGAAGATCCGCACCTGGCCATCGGCCTCGCTGAGCGGGATGTGCGAGTGCCCGAAAACCACCAGCCGCGCGCCGGGGAACCGGCGGCGCAGTCGCGGCAGCCGCCCGGTCCTGGCCCCGCTGTCGTGGATCATGGCCGCCGGCAGGCCGCCCAGGTCCAGCTCCAGCTCCGGCGGCGCGCCCCAGTCGGCCACGTCGCGCCCGTCGTTGTTGCCCAGCACCGCCCGGACCGGGGCGTAGTCGCTGAGCTCGTCGAGCACCGCGGCCGTGCACACATCGCCCGCGTGCAGGATCAGGTCCGCCCCGCGCAGGTGCGCCGCGACCGCCGGCGGGCACGACTTCCAGCGCCGCGGCGCGTGCGTATCGGACACCACGACGACCCGCATCCCGCCATCCTCCCCCGCGCTGTCCCGTGGACCGGTCCCCGATCACAGAATCTGCATGTTGCAAACGTAGGGCAGATATAAGGTACCCTACCTGTATGGTGAAAACCTCGGTCTACCTTCCCGATGAGCTGAAGGGTCGCCTGGCCCAGGCGTCCCAGGTCTCCGGCGAGTCGGAGGCGCACATCATCCGCAGCGCGCTCGAGCAGTGGCTCGCGCAGCTGCTGCCCCGGCCGCGGTCCCAGCTGCTCGGCAGCATCCGGTTCGGCGACCCCGACCTGCCCGGCAAGGTGGACGAGATCCTGGCCGAGGGATTCGGCCAGGAATGATCATCGCCGACACCAGCGGGCTGATCGCCGCGTTCGGCGTCGACACCGACCGCCACCGGCAGGCCCGCGCCGCCTTCGAGAACGACCCGGGGCCGGTCATCCTGTCGCCGTTCGTGCTGGCCGAGCTGGACTATTTGCTGCTGAGCCGGGCAGGCGTCAAGGCCGAGCTCCAGCTGCTCCAGGAGGTGGCCGGCGGCGTCTACGAGCTGGCCAGCTTCGGCCGGGCCGACATCGGCCGGGCCGCCGAGGTCGCCGAGCGCTACGCCGACCTACGGCTGGGTCTGGCCGATGCCTCGATCATCGTGCTGGCCGACCGCTACCGGACCACCCGGCTGCTGACGTTCGACGAGCGGCACTTCCGCGCCGTCCGCCCGCTCAGCGCACCCGCCTTCACCCTGCTCCCGGCCGACGCCTGACCTGGGCCGCCGACGCCTGACCTGGGCCGCCGACACCCGCCCCGCGGCACGGTGATCAGCCTGGCCGCGTCCGGGCCGGCTGCGTTACCGTCCAGATGACAGGGGACAGCGGAGAGACAGTGGGAACGGGGAGCACATGGACGAGGAACTCCGCGGTCAGGCCCCAGATCATGAGCCGGTGCCGGACGACGCCGCCGAGCACGTGACGCGGCTGGCCACCGCCGCCATCGCGCCGGGCCGGATGCCGGCCCTGTACCTGGGGCACGGCGCCCCGCCGCTGGTCGACGATCCGCTGTGGGTAGTCCAGCTGGAGGCCTGGGCCAGGGCGCTGCCCCGCCCGGCCGCCATCCTCATCGTGTCCGCCCACTGGGAGCAGGCCCCGCTGACCATCGCCGCCACCACCGACGCGGCGCCTCTGGTCTACGACTTCTACGGGTTCCCCGACCGCTACTACCGGGCCACCTACCCGGCGCCGGGCGCGCCCAGCCTGGCGGCCCGGATCCGAGCCCTGCTGTCCGGCCTGGAGACCGTGGCCGACCAGCCCGACCGTGGCCTGGACCACGGCGCCTACGTGCCGCTGACCGTCATGTACCCGGAGGCCGACATCCCGGTGCTCCAGATCTCCATGCCCAGCCTGGAACCGGACCGACTGCTGCGCGTCGGGGCCGCGCTGGGGCCACTGCGCGACGAGGGCATTCTGATCATCGGCAGCGGCTTCCTGACCCACGGGCTGCCGTTCCTGCGCGACTTCCGGTTCAACGCTCCGCCGCCCGCCTGGTCGGCCGAGTTCGACAACTGGGCCGCCGAGGCGCTGGACTCGGGCGACGTCGAGGCGCTGGCTGGCCTGCGCGGCGCACCCGCGGTCCGGTACGCGCTGCCCACCGGCGAGCACTACGCTCCCCTGTTCGTCACGCTGGGCAGCGCACCGGCCCCGGCCCCGGTCAGCACCATCACTGGCTACTGGCTGGGCCTGGCCAAGAGATCCGTCCAGGTCGCCTAAGCGGGCCGCCATTTCCGTAAAGGCCGGCCACCCATATATGGCCTCGGCGGCCGGGACCGGTGCCGGAGCCCCGTTCCTGGCCGGCTCGCGCGGCGCGCCCCGGACCGGGCGCCAGCAGGGACCGGCCCGCCTGGTCGTCAGCCTGCTCATGGCCGCCGTGGTCCTGCTCATCATCCTGGCCGTAGCGGGCGTCCTCTAGCCACCGCCGGCTTTAGCCGCCGCGCGGTCCAGCGACTGGCCGCCTGGGCACATCCCAGCCCGCGCGGGCCTCTCCTCATCCTGATCTTGGTTTGGCACCCGCCGAACGACGTGGTTGTTGCTCTCATGTCGCTCTAGCAACGTGGTTGTTGCTCCCACGTCGTTGGCCTAATTTCCGGCCAGGTCACAACCTGGAATCCGATCGACCGCATCTTGGGGCACCTGGGCCCTGGGGAGAGGCGAGGACTGCCGGGAGGAATGTTGTAGCTGAA
>Ga0134128_10008945_pt1 | contig 12042 bp, 9 predicted proteins | sample KB31754_FD_96462 | JGI IMG/M metagenome (GOLD analysis project Ga0134128, IMG submission 96462) | Terrestrial soil microbial communities with excess Nitrogen fertilizer from Kellogg Biological Station, Michigan, USA - KB3-175-4 | ecosystem: Environmental > Terrestrial > Soil > Unclassified ...
AGCCACGGCCGAGGTGATCACGCTCGGCGAGACCGCGCGCTCGACTTGACCGACGACCAGCACGGAGTGCCGGTCGCCGGCGATCCGCACCGACAACGGGCCGCCGAAGCCATTCCGCATGACGGCCGACACCTGGGCGATCGAGACCTTGAACGAGGCACCGGTGACCGGGACCGTTCGGCTGTGCAGGTAGATCTCGGCGGTCTGGCCGGGGCCGACCAGGTGGGCGTTCTGCTGCGCGTCGCCGCGCGCTGACTGGCCTACCGCGCTGTCGGCGAGCTGATTGGACCCGGTCGCGATGGACAGGCCGATCGAGACGAACACGAAGGCCAGCCAGATTGCGATCGCGAGCCACGGACGCCTGATGCTCCAGCGCCCTACGGCCCCGGGAGAAAAGGCGCCGGGAGAGAAATGGTTTGCCATGCTATCGAGGGTGCCTTTGGAGCCGGCCCGGACGACAGACGGGCAGAAGGCTGCTGTTTCTACCTAACTCCCATTCAACCCTGTCATCGCGGTGGCGTGGGTTAGGGAACCGGCGATGGGGCAGCCCGTCCTTGGACGGAGGTCACCATGCGAGAAGCCCAGCCGGATGACCGGGACGAGTCGCAGGAGCAGCGCGATGACCGCAACCTGATCGAGTTGCTGCAGGAACTGCGGGTCGCCGGGCTCGGCGTGCAGGTGCTCTTCGGCTTCCTGCTCTCGCTGCCGTTCACCACCCGGTTCGTCCAGCTCACCGGCTCGCAGCGGAAGCTGTACGTCGGAATTTTGGTGATCTCGGCGCTGGCCACCGCGCTGCTGCTCGGCCCGGTCGCCTATCACCGGCTGGTGTTCCGGCTCCGGCAGAAGGAGCGTCTGGTCCGGGCCGCGAACGCGATGGCGATCGGCGGTCTCGCCGCGACCGCGCTGGCGGTATCCAGCACGGTCTGGCTGGTGGTCAGTTATGTGCTCAAGGGCACGCCCGCATTTGTCATCGGCGGCTGCGTGGCGACCGTGTTCGCGGGCTTGTGGTTCGCGTTCCCGCTGGCGCGCCGGGCGCAGGCCCAGCGCGAGCGCTAGACGCGTGCGGTTACCGCTTCGGGTTGGCCGCCTGCTCGGGTGCGGCGCTCCAGCCCCGGTAGGCAGGCTCGTAGCTCGGATCGGTGCTCCGGCCCTTCGCGACGAGCACGCCGCGCCTGGTCAAAGACCTCAGGGCACGGCGCGCGGTGCTCTCGTCCAGGCCGGCCGAGGTCGCGATGTCGGCGGTCTTGACCTGGTATCCGATGAATTCGAGAGTGGCGATGGCCTCGTATACCCGCGCGTCGAGTTCGGTGAGGGTGATCTGATCGGTGTCCAGGAAAGGCTGATCGCTGTCGGCCGTCACGGAAGTTCACCTCCGGTCGGATGTCCCTGCAGGGCGTTCAGCCGCACTACCCCGATGCTGGATCTCTGAACATCGGTTGATTCGCTGGCCGGTTGATTAGCTAGCACGGGGTAGCGAACGGTGATGTCTAGCTCAAAAAAGGCCGCTTCCCAGACGGAGACCCGCCGCACGGTGATCGTCGCGGGACTAGCGAACATAGCGGTGGCCATCATCAAGGCCGTGGCGGGGGCCTTGACCGGATCGAGCGCGATGCTCGCCGAGGCCGCGCACTCCACCGCCGACACCATGAACCAGGCGTTCCTGCTGACCTCGATCAACCGAGGCCGCAAGCCCGCCGACGCGGTCCATCCGTTCGGCTACGGCCAGGAGCGTTACTTCTGGTCGCTGCTGGCCGCCTTCGGGATCTTCATCGCCGGGGCCGGGTTCTCGGTCTTCGAGGGGATCCTGGCGCTTACCCGCCCGGAATCCGGCGGCGACGTGCTGATCGCGTACGTGGTTCTCGGGCTCGCCGGAATCGCGGAGAGCACGTCCTTCGCCCGGGCCTACTGGCAGATGCACGGCGAGGCCAGGCGCGATCGCACCACCGTCGGCGAGCACGTCAAGTCCAGCCCGGACACGACAGTCAAGACCGCTCTGTTCGAGGACTCCGTGGCTATCGTCGGCCTGGCCCTGGCGGCCGCCGGAATCGGGCTGCGGCAGCTCACCGGCTCGTCGGTCTGGGATGGCGCCGCCTCGATCGCGATCGGCGCCCTGCTGGTCTTCGTGGCCGTCCGGCTCGGGCTCGACAGCCGATCTCTGCTGATCGGCCGGGCCGCCAGCCCGCGGGACCAAGAGCGGATCAGCGCCGAGATCGAGTCGGCGTCTGGTGTCGACCGGCTGCAAGAGCTGCTGACCATGCACCTGGGACCAGATCACCTGATCGTCGCCGCCCGCGTCTCGTTCGTCGACGAGATCGACGCCGACGAAGTCGAGGACCTGGCCGACCAGATCGACCACCGGCTGGCCCAGGTCCTCCCGCAGACCCCGCACGTCTTCCTAGATCCAACCCAGAGAACTCCGACCCAGAGAACTCCGACCCAGAGCACTCCGACCCAGAGCACCTCGGCAGCCCCGGCGGCGAACCAGCCCGCCAGTTCATGATCGTGCCGGGCACGTGCCGCTGCTGGCTGGGGTGGTGAACGGTTTGCCTCGGGGAGGGGTAGGCGAGAGGACGCGCCGGGCAATCGAGTGGTGACACAGTGTAGTCATAGCGGTACGGTCTGCTCGGTGAAACGTGGCTGGCCGTGGCATGGACGGGGGAGACGTGCTGGGAGAGGGGCAGCCCGGTCAGGGCGATGACTCACAGCGACAGACCGGTGACGGGGGATCGGGCGGGGAGCCGCAGCCGCAGACCGCGGCCGAGATCCTCGGCCAGGGCAAGGCGGCCGGCGGTGGTCGGAAGACGGTGGCGGCTAGGGTCGGGCTGACCGCATCGGTCATCGCGGGGGTCGCGGTGGCCGTCGGGATCGGCGGGCTCGCGGTGATGGCGCATACCAGCGGCTCCCATGCCGGGAAGGTCCGCGCGGCGGGAGCGCAGGCCAAGGGCAACCCCAACGCCACGCCGCTCAAGGTGGTGGCCGTCTCGCCGGCGACGAACACCAAGCACGTCAACGGCGCCACCACCGTGATGGTCGACTTTTCCGCGCCGCTGGCTTCAGACTCGGTGAAGCCGAGCTTCCGCCCGGCGGTGGCGGGGCAATGGCAGGCCTCGGGCTCGACGCTGAGCTTCGTGCCGAGCGTGCCATTCTCGCCGTCGACGCACTACACGCTGGTGATCCCGGGCGGGCGGATGGGCCTGCACTCGGACGTCGGCGGCCTGCTCGCCAAGTCGAAGCAGATCAGGTTCTCCACCGGGGGCTATTCGCAACTGCGGCTCGCCGAGGTACTCAGCCAGCTTGGCTACCTGCCGATGACCTGGCAGCAGACCGGCAGTGCCCGGGTGCCCGACGGGCAGGCGACCGGCGGCGTCGAAGGCCAGGAGCGCCTGGCCTACAGCCCGCCGCCGGGCAGGTTCACCTGGAAGTCGGGTTACCCGGCGAGCCTGCGCGCGTCGTGGATACCCGGCCATCCGAACGTGGTCGTTCGGGGCGCGGTGATGGCGTTCCAGGCGCAGCACCGCCTCGCGGTCAACGGTGTCGTCACCAAGAAGCTCTGGACCAAGCTGTTCGCGGCCGCCGCGAGTTCACAGGGCAACACCGTCGGTTATTCGTACGCGATTGTAAGCAAAGGCTCGCCGGAAACGCTGACTATCTGGCATGACGGACATAAGGTGCTTCGCAGTCTCGCCAATACCGGTATTTCGATTGATCCGACGGCGTCGGGCACTTATCCGGTGTACTTGCGCTTCCGGTTCCAGATCATGCAGGGGACCAATCCTGACGGCAGTCACTATGCCGACCCTGTGAGCTACGTCTCCTACTTCGACGGCGGCGAGGCGGTGCACTACTTCCCGCGCGGCTCCTACGGCTCTCCGCAGAGCCTGGGCTGCGTCGAGTTGGCGATGAACGACGCTAAGCGTGCCTATCCGTACCTCACCTACGGCAGCCTCGTGATGGTCACCGGCTAGCTCGCTCGGCTGCTTGCCGGCCGCGACCGGGTCCCGCATTGCGGGGCCCGGTCGCAGTCGCGTTGCGGCCAGTTCGCCCATGGCTTACCTAGGTGCCGCGATCCGGTATTTTGTGTTCGTTTCTTCACCTGATCCTCCGGCCGATCACGGCTCGCGGTATCTACACTCGCTTCTGGGAAAGAGGTGGTACAGATCGGGGCACACAGCAAGCGGCCCGGCCCAGACGCCGAGGACGCAAGTATGGGCGAAGAGCCGGAGGCTTCCGGCGTCAGCGATGGCGGTTTGACGGGCAGCGGCGGAGCGCATGGGCTCCGGTCTGCACTGGATCGGCAGACCGCGCTGAGTCCGTCCGGGTCGGTTTTCGAGCCGAGGACACCGACGGTATCGCCGTCGGGCAGCGGCTCAGGGTCGGTGTGGGGCGACGATCCCCTCGGCCTGGCCAAGCCCGCGCAGGCACGGGCCACGTCGGAGACCAGGCCACGGTCGTCCTCGACGGGCAGTTCGGTTTGGGGCGATGACCCGCTTGGCTTGTCCAAGTCGCCGGTTACGCAGCGGAAGTCGGCGTCGGGTTCGAGTTCGGTGTGGGGCGATGACCCGCTTGGACTGTCGAAGTCGCCGGCCACGCAGCCGAAGTCGGCGTCGGGTTCGTTGTGGGGTGATGATCGGCCGGACACGCAGGAGAAGTCCTCGGGCAGCGACGGGTCGCCGTGGGCGGCCGACCCGCTGAGCCCGCGCGGGTCCGTCTTCAAGCTGGCGCCCTCGGCGCAGGAGCCTTCGCTTGAGCCGGCCAGCTTGGACCTCGACGACGTTGGTGATTCTGACTCGACCAGCCCGTTCGCTAAGCCCGATTTGACCGACGACAGTGCTTCCGGTGCCTCCGGCAACGGGTCCTCGTTCAGCGATGAGCCGCCTACGGTGATCGACGCTCCGGCGATCGACCCGAATCTGGCCAGGGAGAGCGCCGTCGGCGCCGCCGAGGTGGCCGCGTTCGCCGCCGATCAGGGCGGGTTCAACGGGGACGCCGGGCTCTGGTCGGCGTCGACGCTGGGCGTCTCGTCCGCTCCGCCCGCCGGACCGCCCGCACCGGCCGGCGCCGGCCCGGGCGGCTGGAGCCCGAGCGGTTCCGCCCCGGTCGCGTCACCTCCGTCCAAGCGGCGCGGGCTAGCTCCGTTCATCGGGATCGCGGCCGCGCTTGTCGTGCTGATCGGCGGCGGCAGCGTCTACTACTTCGGGTTCGCGCACAAGAGCAGTACTTCGCCGACCGCGTCCGGCGGCACCAAACCGGGAAACACGGCGCCGAAGGCCGCGCCGATCGCGAAGGGGCCTGAGCGCCTGGTCTCGACGACGCCGGCCAACGGCGAGACCGATGTCAACGGCGGTGCCGGAATCCGCGTGGTGTTCTCCGAGCCGCTCAGCGCGAACAGCCCGATGCCTACGCTGCATCCCAAGATCAAGGGCAGCTGGCATGTCGACGGCAACGCGGCGGTATTCGTGCCCGCCAGCGGGATCTGGCAGCGGACCAAGGTCAGGGTCAGCATCCCGACCGGTCCTGACGGGATCCGCTCCAGCGGCGGCGGTGTCCTGTCGGGCATCAGCACCGCGGCCTCGACTGGCTTCAGCTTCACTACCGGCAAGTTCAGCGAAGTGCGCCTGCTCCAGTTGCTAGCGCAACTCGACTACCTGCCGCTGACCTGGGCACCGGCCTCTGGCAGCCCGGCACCGCTGACCGACGCGGCCGCTCAGTACAGCGCCGCCTACGACCCGCCGCATGGCAATTTCACCTGGGAGTCCGGGTACCCGAGCAGGCTGATGAAGCTGTGGAAACCGGACGGCGGCAGCGAGATCCTGCGCGGCGCGATAGCGGCCTTCCAGGCCGACCACGGGCTGATCGAGGACATGATCGCCGAGAACCAGCAAGGGCTGATCACCACCGGGCCGATCGGACACCGGCTGTGGGTGGACATCTTCAAGGCGCTGGCCAAGGGTCAGACGAACAAGCACGGCTACACCTACGCGGTCGCCAGCCAGCATTCGCCTGAGACGCTCACCGTCTGGCACGACGGGAAGGTGATCTTCCATCACCTGGCGAACACCGGTATCCCGGCCGCACCGACAACGGCGCGTACCGACCCGGTGTACATCAGGTACCAGAGCCAGATCATGAAGGGCACCAACCCGGACGGGTCCAAGTACGCCGACCAGGTCTACTGGGTGGCCTACTTCCACAACGGCGAGGCCGTGCACTACTTCCCGCGGTACAGCTACGGCTCCCAGCAGAGCCTGGGCTGCGTGGAACTGCCCTACAGCCAGGCCAAGTCGATCTGGCCGTACCTCACGTACGGAACCCTGGTCACGGTGACCGAGGCCTAGTTTTCTCTCAGCGCCCGCCCCAGCTACCAGCCAGGGCGGGCGCTGAGCTTTCCCGTCATTAACCGATGTGCGCGTGGCGGCGTGCGCCCGCTAGCATCAAGGTTCGCGGTATTCGCCAAACCAGCAAACCAAGGAGTCAGCCGTGTCTGCCGACAAGCTTCATATCACTCTCGCCGGTCGCGAGCATGTGGTGGAAGCGGGCACGACGGCTGGCGACGCGCTTGGTGGCGAGGCCGGCGCCGACGGCGACATCATCGCGGCGCAGGTCAACGGGGTCGCGCGGGACCTGGCCTACCAGGTATCGGACGGCGACGCGGTCGAGCCGATCGGCATCAGGTCGGCCGCCGGACTGGCGATCATGCGCCATTCGGCCGCGCACGTGCTCGCTCAGGCGGTGCAGGACCTGCATCCCGAGGCGAAACTGGGCATCGGCCCGCCGGTGGAGAATGGCTTCTACTACGACTTCGACGTCGCGAATGCTTTCTCCCCACAAGATCTTAAAGATCTTGAACTTAAAATGCGGCAGATCATCAAGACGGGCCAGCGCTTCAGCCGCCGGGTCGTCTCCGACGACGAGGCCAGGACCGAGCTTGGCGCCGAGCCTTACAAGCTCGAGCTGATCGGGCTGAAGGGCGGCGCGGCGGCGTCCGAGGAGGAGTCGGTCGAGGTCGGCGGTGCAGAGCTGACCATCTACGACAACCTGGACGCCAAGACCGGCGAGACCTGCTGGAAGGACCTGTGCCGGGGCCCGCACCTGCCGACCACCAGGGGCATCCCGGCGTTCAAGCTCATGCGCTCCGGCGGAGCCTACTGGCGCGGCAGCGAGAAGAATCCGCAGCTCCAGCGGATCTACGGGACCGCCTGGCCGTCACGGGACGAGCAGGACGCCTACCTCGCCATGCTCGCCGAGGCGGAAAAGCGCGACCACCGCAAGCTGGGGGCCGAGCTTGACCTGTTCTCGTTCCCGACCGAGATCGGCAGCGGGCTGCCGGTGTTCCACCCCAAGGGCGGGACCATCCGCCGGGTGATGGAGGACTACTCGCGGCGCCGTCACTCCGAGGCCGGGTACGAGTTCGTCACCACCCCGCACATCACCAAGTCGACCCTGTTCGAGACCTCGGGTCACCTGGACTGGTACGCCGACGGCATGTACCCGCCCATGGAGATGGAGGGCGCGAAGTACTACCCGAAGCCGATGAACTGCCCGATGCACATCCTGATCTACGCCTCGCGCGGGCGGTCCTACCGGGAGCTGCCGCTGCGGCTGTTCGAGTTCGGCACCGTGTACCGGTACGAGAAGTCGGGCGTGGTGCACGGGCTGACCAGGGCCAGGGGATTCACCCAGGATGACTCCCATATCTTCTGCCGGCCCGACCAGCTGGCTGAGGAACTGGCGAGCCTGCTGGACTTCGTGATCGGGCTGCTGCGGGACTACGGGCTGACCGATTTCGAGGCCGAGCTGTCGACCAGGCCGGAGAAGTACGTCGGCGAGATCTCCGAATGGGAGGCCGCCGAGGCGGCGCTGAAGCACGCGCTCGATGCGTCCGGGCTGCCTTACGTGATCGCCGAGGGCGAGGGCGCGTTCTACGCGCCCAAGATCGACGTGCACGTAAAGGACGCGATCGGCCGCCGCTGGCAGCTGTCGACCCTCCAGGTGGACTTCCAGGAACCCGGCCGGTTCGGCATCGAGTACACCGCCGCCGACGGGACCAGGCAGCGGCCGCAGATGATCCACCGGGCGCTGTTCGGGTCGATCGAACGGTTCTTCGGGATCCTGGTCGAGCACTATGCGGGCGCCTTCCCGCCCTGGCTCGCGCCGATTCAGGCGGTCGGCATCCCGATCGCCGACCATCACGTGCCCTACCTCGAGGACGTGGCCGGGCGGCTGCGGCGCGCCGGGGTGCGAGTTCAGGTCGACACCGGCGCGGACCGGATGCAGAAGAAGATCAGGACCGCCCAGCAGCAGAAGGTGCCCTACATGCTGCTGGCCGGTGATGACGATGTCGCGGCGGGTGCGATCTCGTTCCGCTACCGCAGCGGCGAGCAGCGCAACGGCGTGCCGGTCGACGAGGCGATCGCGGAGATCACCAGTGCGATCGAGCAGCGGATTCAGGTCTGACCGTTAGGCCTATGCTGCAAACATGTCGCATAGCGGACCTGATCAGGGCAGGGGAAATCCGGGCTGGGCGGCCCAGGATAAGAATGAGCTAGTCAGCCAGGACGGCGCCGGGGTGCCTGACGGCTTTCAGCGACTGTGGATGCCGCATCGGCTGGCCTATATCAAGGGCGAGAACAAGCCGTCCGGGCCCGGCGAGGACGAGAATTGTCCATTCTGCCGGGCCCAGACGCTGTCCGATTCTGAGGGGCTGATCGCTGCCCGGGGCACGCTGGTCTACGCGGTCCTGAACCTGTACCCGTACAACAGCGGGCACCTGCTGATCTGCCCGAACCGGCACGTCGCCGACTACACCGAGCTTGACGAGGCCGAGACCGCCGAGCTGGCGGCCTTTACCAAGACCGCGATGGCCGTGCTGCGCGCGGTCTCCGGCGCGCACGGCTTCAACATCGGCATGAACATGGGCAGCGCGGCCGGAGCCGGCATCGCCGCCCACCTGCACCAGCACATCGTGCCGAGGTGGGGCGGCGACGCCAACTTCATGCCCGTCATCGGCCAGACCAAGGTGCTGCCCCAGTTGCTGTCAGACACCAGGGACCTGCTCGCCAAGGCCTGGCCCGAACCCGGCTAGCCGGACTTGGTCTCCGCCGCGACCTTGTCGGCCAGGTGCGAAGGCAGCGGCTCATAGCGCAGGTAAGACCGGGAGAACGACCCGGTGCCCTGCGACATCGACCTCAGGTCGATCGAGTACCTGACCAGTTCCAGTTCGGGGATCTCGGCCTTGACCATGGTCCGGCCGCCCGGTACCGGCTCGGTCCCGAGCACCCGCCCGCGCCGCGAGGACAGGTCGGACATGATCGCGCCGACGTAGTCGTCGCCCACCAGTACCGACACCTCGTCCACCGGTTCGAGCAGCTGGGGCTGGGCCTTTTCCGCCGCGTCCCGCAGTGCGGCCCGGCCGGCCTTCTGGAACGCCATGTCCGAGGAGTCGACCGAGTGCGCCTTGCCGTCGAACAGCGTGACCTTGATGTCGACCACCGGATAGCCCGCGACCAGGCCTAGTTCCATCTGCGCGCGGACGCCCTTTTCGACCGACGGGATGAACTGCCTGGGCACCACGCCGCCGACGATCTTGTCGACGAACTCCAGGCCGCTTCCCGACGGCAGCGGCTCCAGCTCGATGTGGCAGATCGCGTACTCGCCGTGGCCGCCGGTCTGCTTGACGTTGCGGCCGAGCCCCTGGGCCTTGCTCCCGACGGTCTCGCGGAGCGGTACTCGCAGCGGAATCGTCTCCACAGCCACGCCGTACCTGCTGGAGAGGCGGTCGAGCAGCAGGTCGGAATGGGCCTCGCCCATGCACCACAGCACGAGTTGGTGGGTCTCGGCGTTGTTCTCAAGCCGCAGCGTCGAGTCCTCGGCGACCAGCCGGGCCAGTGCTTGGGACATCTTGTCTTCGTCGGCCTTGGATTTCGCCGTGATCGCCACCGGCAGCAGCGGCTCCGGCACCGTCCACGACTCCATCAGCAGCGGATGTTCCTTCTCCGACAGCGTGTCGCCGGTTTCCGCGCTGGTCAGCTTGGCGACCGCGCAGATATCGCCGGCGATGCAGGCCGCGAGGCCGCGCTGGGTCTTGCCAAGCGGCGAGGTGAGCGCGCCGATGCGCTCGTCGGCGTCATGGTCAGGGTGGCCGCTGGCGGCGCGCCCGTGCCCGGAGACGTGCAGGGTCACATCCGGGCGCAGCGTGCCTGAGAACACCCGCACCAGGCTGATCCGGCCCACGTACGGGTCCGACGTGGTCTTGACCACCTCGGCGAGCAGCGGCCCGTTCGGGTCGCACTTGATGCCGCTGACTTCCTTGCCGTCCGGAGTGGTGACGGTCGGCATCGGATGCTCGCCGGGCGAGGGGAAGGCCTGCGTCGTCAGTTCCAGCAGTTCTTCCAGGCCGATGCCCTGCAGCGCGGCAGCCGGGATCACCGGGTAGAAGCTGCCCCGGGCGACCGCCTTTTCCAGGTCCTCGATCAGAACCTTCTGATCGATTTCCTCACCGGACAGGTACCTGTCCATGAGGCTCTCGTCTTCGCTCTCCTGGATCACGGCCTCGATCAGCTCGCCCCGGGCCTCGGCCAGCCGGTCAAGATCGCCGGCGTCGGGGTCGCGCTCGGTGCGCTTGCCGCCTGAGTACTCGAAGTAGCGCTCGGTGAGCAGGCCGATCAGGCCGTTGACGGTGCCCTGGCCGTCGCCGACCGGCAGGTAGATCGGTGCGACCGAGCCGCCGAAGGCGGCACGGCAGGCGTCCAGCGCTTCATCGAAGCTGCCGCGCTGGTGATCGAGCTTGGTGATGACGACCGCGCGCGGCGTGCCCGCGCTGGCGCACTCGTCCCAGAGCATCGAAGTCAGGCCGTCGACGCCGTCGGCGGCCGAGACGGTGAACAAGGCCGCGTCGGCTGCGCGCAGCCCGGCCCGCAGGTCTCCCATGAAGTCGGCGTAGCCCGGCGTGTCGAGCAGGTTGACCTTGATGCCGGCGTGCGTGAGCGGCGCCAAGGTGAGGTTGACGGAGCGTTGCTGCCTGATCTCGACCTCGTCGAAGTCGCTGACGGTGCCGCCGTCCTCGACCCGGCCGGCCCGCTGAATCGTCCCGGTGGCAGCGAGCAGCGCCTCAACCAGAGTCGTCTTACCTGCTCCAGAGTGGCCGACCAGCACGACATTCCGCACGCTCTCGGGCTGGTCGGCCGAAGGCGCCCTGCCCGCGGCGCCCGATGTTGCCTTCTCCGCCATACCACCGCCTCCTTGTGTTCACGTGAAGCTGCTGTTGCCAGCCTTTACCCATGGCGTGGCCACCACAAGCCCCCGGGGAGAATCAGCGCTACAGTCATGGCCTGCCCCCGCCAGCCGGCGCGGTGGAGAACCGGATTCATCATCCGCCAGTAAGATCAAACGGACATGCTCAAGGTATTTAGACCTGGTCTCGGCCGCCTGCTCGAACCCGCAGTCACGGCTCTAGCACGCACCCCGATTACCCCCAATATGATCACCGTCTTCGGCGTAGTCGGAATGACGGCCGGAGCGCTGGCGCTGTTCCCGACGGGGCATTTGTTCGCGGGGACGATGGTGTGCACGTTCTTCGTCCTTTCCGACATGCTCGACGGGGCGCTGGCGAGGATCAAGGGCAACAGCGGTGCGTTTGGTGCCTTTCTCGATTCGACGCTCGACCGGATCGGTGACGCGGCGGTCTTCGGCGGGATCGCCATCTGGCTGGCGACCGGTGGCCACGACCACCTTCTCGCCGCGGTTGCCCTGTTCTGCCTGGTGGCCGGCTTGCTGGTGTCGTATGCGCGGGCCAGGGCCGAGGGCCTGGGAATCAAATGTGACGTGGGCATCGCCGAGCGAACAGAGCGGCTGCTAATCGGTCTAGTTGGCATCGGCCTGTCCGGACTTGGCGTACCGTATGTCCTTTCTGCAGGGCTTTGGATCGTGGCCGTGCTGAGCGCGGTCACCTTCGCCCAGCGCGTCCACGCGGTGCACAAGGCGACGAAGCCGGACGCGGGTCTCGGAGGTTAGCGGTGCCGGGCATTAATGGGCCGGAGGCGCGGG
>Ga0134128_10008947_pt1 | contig 12039 bp, 11 predicted proteins | sample KB31754_FD_96462 | JGI IMG/M metagenome (GOLD analysis project Ga0134128, IMG submission 96462) | Terrestrial soil microbial communities with excess Nitrogen fertilizer from Kellogg Biological Station, Michigan, USA - KB3-175-4 | ecosystem: Environmental > Terrestrial > Soil > Unclassified ...
CTGCTCAACTTTTTCCGCCAGCCACTTCACAAAGCGATTGATGGAGATGATGTAGTTGCCGTGATCGCGCATGGGAGGCGGCATCATGGGCGCGCGATACGCCTTTTTCTCCGTTAAATAGTAGAAGCTTTCGCGCTCAACCTGGGCGTCCAGCGGAGCCTCATCACGCCAACCCGACAGAAGCTCGTCCATTGCGCGGGGATCCAGTACTGCGCCGGAGAGATTATGCTGCCCGACTTCCCGCGCCTTTTCGAGCACGTAAATGTTGTCCTTCGAGAGCTGCGAGTCGGGGTGGCGGCGATTGTGCTTATCAATGAGTTGGGCCAGACGCAACGCGCAGGCCATTCCAGCCGGCCCGCCGCCAACAATAGTCACGTCCGCCTCCATCTGCGGGCGCTCGATTCCTTCAATTGGTTTGCGGAAATAAATCATGAGATAGTCTTGTTCAGGGAAACTGGAAATCTACCACCGAGACACCGAGGAAAACCAAACCGATTCTATCTTCGTGCCTGCCGAGGCTCGATGAGTTCTGGATTCGATGTGATTCCACCGGTTGACACGGAAAAACCTATTCTGATTTTCTACGTGCCTCCGTGGTGCGGATGTTACGCCTTGGCCTTTTTGACCTCTTCCGTCAGCGCCGGAACAATGTCAAACAAATTTCCCACCACGCCGTAGTCGGCAATTTCGAAGATCGGCGCCTCCGCATCTTTGTTGATCGCTATTACCGTGCGCGATCCCTTCATGCCCACAATGTGCTGGATGGCTCCACTGATGCCGACCGCCAGATACAACTTGGGCGCCACAGTCTGCCCGGAACTGCCGATCTGCCGGTCCATGGGCAGCCAGCCGGAATCGCAGATGGGCCGGGACGCGGCAATCTCGCCCCCGAGCGCCTCCGCCAACGCCTTCGCCAGTTCGATGTTCTTCTGTTCTTTGATCCCGCGGCCCACCGAGACAATGATCTCGGCCTGCGTGAGATCCACCGCCTGCTTGGCTTCTTTGAACGGATCCTCCGGCTTGTTGCGGATCACTCCGTCGGCGATCTGCACCTTCACGGTTTCCACCGGAGCTGCGGCAGCGCCGGCCTCGGCTTTGTCGCCCCGAAACGCGCCCGACTGGAACGTGACAAAGTGCGGTGGGTCGCAGGCAAAGGAGACGTCAGCCGCGAACTTGCCCTGAAACATCTGGCGGGTGAAGAGCAGCTTGTCACCTTCTGTGCGGAATCCGATGGCGTCGCTGATCAGCGTGCGTCCCAGCACAGTGACCAGTTTCGGAGCGAAGTCGCGCACCTGATAGGTGTGCGGCATCAGCACCAGGCGCGGCTGCTTCTGCTGGATAAAATCTTTAAGCGCAGCCACCACGCCATCCGGCGTGTACCTGGCCAGCTTGTCTGATTCAACATCGTAGACTTTGGCCAACTTCCGCCCGGCAATCTCCTGAGCGATGCCGGAAACGCCGTTGCCAAAAACCGCCGCTTCAACAGTCCAGCCCGTTTCTGCCGCAATGGCCTGCGCTGCGGCGATGGTCTCCAGTGAGACGCGATTCAGCTTGCCTTCACGCTGCTCAGCAACAACAAGGATTGTGTCTGCCATCTTTTAGGTCGTCGTCCGCCTTTTTTTCATGAATCCCAAAGTGATCAGAAAGAGCGCTACCAGAACATCCACCGCAAAAATCACCTGCATGAACATGTTGCCGGCGCGGATGTCCCAGCCAACAAAGAGGCCCCAACCCAGGGCGGCCAGCAGCATCACCACGCCCACCACCATGAACGTCGATCCAGTTTCGTGTTCGGTTACAGGAAGGTAATCCGGGCCTTTGGGATCGTATTCAATTCGTTCCATAGACAATCCTCCTTAAGACTCTCAGATAACTCGAACCTCGTTGCGCAGCTTGTCCACAAGCTTCTTGGCAACCTCACCGGGAGCTCCGTCCAGCATCTCCGTTTTCTTGCTCTTCTGCGGGACGTACAGCTTCTCAATTTTCTGCAGGTTGCTTCCGAGCGCGGATTTCACCTCATCCAGCGTGACTTTGCGCAGCGGTTTGTTCTTAGCTTGTTTGATGCCTAAAAGTGTGGCGTAGCGCAGCTTGTTGATGCCGGATTGTATGGTCAGCACCGCCGGCAGTGGCATGGTGACGTGCTGAAAGAAGCCCGACTCCAGTTCGCGCTTCACTTTAATGCCGCCGTCGGCCTTCTGGATTTCCATAATGATGGTGGCGTGGGGCCACCTCAGCAGCTCCGCCATGATGACGCCGGTCTGGGCGTAGCCGTAGTCGTCCGACTGCAGGCCGGTGAAGATCAGGTCAAACTGTTCGTCCTTGATCGCCGCCACGAAAGCCTTGGCAATATTGAGCGCATCCATGGCGACGAAACCATTGTCTTCCAGGTGGATGGCCCGGTCAGCCCCCTTGGCCAGGCCTTCGCGCAGCACGGTTTGCGCACGCGCCGGTCCGGCGGTGATCACCACCACCTCGCCACCATGCTTTTCTTTCTGGCGCAGAGCCTCTTCCAGCGCAAAGGCATCCGGCTCGTTAACCTCATAGGAGACGTCATCGCGAATCCAGGTGGAGCTTTCGTTCAGCTTGAGCGGAGCGTCTTTCTGCGGGACCTGCTTCATGCAGACCAGAATCTTCATAGAGGGCTGTTCCTGTACCAAGAACTTAGATGATCAAAGGGGGCGTATTGTCAGGCCCCGCACCACAGATGAAACGTGTAAGTATAAATGAGAAAAGGGCTGAGGGAGCAAAGACCGAGCCGTCGACCCGGACGGGACGCTAAAATGAAGGCAATGCTCGAGAATACAGCACTGCTCCGCCACATCTACGAACGATTCAATGCCCGCGACATGGAATCACTGCTGAAAACCATGCACTTGGACGTGATCTGGGCCAATGGCATGGAAGGCGGGCATGTCTTCGGCCATGATGGCGTCCGCAGCTACTGGACACGGCAGTGGGCGATGATCGACCCTCACGTGGAGCCGATTGGATTCTCAATGGACGCAAATGGAGCGATAGCGGTGGAGGTTCACCAAACTGTACGCGATCTGGAAGGCAGCGTGTTGTCTGACAAGACCGTGCAACACCTTTTTCATTTAGAAAACGCCCTGATCAAACGGTTCGATATTCAAAACTGAACCGCCATCAACGATACGCTCGCTCCGGCCGCTTTCAATCCAGAAACGCGACCGACTGCACTCCCGCGACCTCAAACCGCTTGCGGCAGCGCATGTTCTTGCACATGACCATGTCCTCGCGCCGGACCATGTAAGACTGGGCTTTGGCGAACTTGGCGCGATCGCGCTCGTCGGCCCGCGGGGGCAGTTGCCGCTTCTTGGTGCGCACCAGCCAGGAAAGCTCGTACTCATTCGACTGGTTGCAGTGAGGGCAGTTCAGCGTTGCCGGTTTCTTGGCTTCTTTCTCGTCAAAAAAATCGCGCTCGTCCATTGACACCATTTAACCACAGAGGGCACTGAGGACACGGAGAATTGTCACATGGTACGCGATCTGCAATGACGCTAACGCGAAAACTCGTTAGTTCGGCGCAAAGGCTGGTCTCGCATTCGGTGGGACGGGACTAGTGCGGTGCCAGTTCGGATAGCCCGAAGGCAACCTCCTCTGTGTTCCTCTGTGCCCTCTGTGGTTAAATTGGTTTTGTGCCGAAGAAGAAAAGGCCGAAACCGTTTCGCGCCACCACGGCCGTGAAAGCCATGGCCCGTACAGCCATCGGCACGCCCCCGCCGGTGAAACGGAAAGAGAGCAGGAAGCGCGGCAAGGCGGAGAAGCACCGGCCCACGATGGGCAGGCTGCTGTCTGAGTCTGAGTAGAGCTACTCCGGCCAGCGGCAGGTCACCACGCGCTGCTCGGTGTAGAAATGCACCGCGTCCTTGCCCAGGGCATGGAGATCGCCGAAGAAAGAATTCTTCCAGCCAGAGAAAGAGAAGAACGCGACCGGCGCAGGCACGCCCACATTGATTCCCACCATACCGGCCGTTACGTTTTGCGTGAATTCCCGCGCGGCGGCTCCGGAGCGAGTAAAAATGGAGGCGGCATTCCCGTACTCCGATCGGCTGATCACGTCGAGCGCTTCCTTTCTATCTTTCACGCGCACGATCGAGAGCACGGGTCCAAAAATTTCGTCTTGGGCGATGCGCGAGCCGGGATTTACCTTGTCGAGGATTGTCGGTCCAACGAAATAGCCGTTCTCCTTGCAAACAGGGTCTTTGCGGCCGTCGCGCGCCAGCACGGCCCCGTCTTTTTCCGCCAGTTCAATGTAGCTGAGGATGCGCTTGCGCGCCTCTTGCGTGATGACTGGTCCCATTTGCGTTTTCGGCTCACAGCCTGCGCCCACGCTGAGCTTGTCCGCTGCCTGGACCAGCTCTTTCACCAGCGGATCAGCCGCTTCGCCCACGGCCACAACCACGCTGGTCGCGAGACAGCGCTCGCCGGCGCAGCCGAAGCTTGAACCCATGATCGCGCTGACCGCCGTTTTCATCTCGGCGTCAGGCAATACGACCGTGTGATTTTTCGCGCCCCCCAGCGCCTGTACGCGTTTACCGTTGTTCGCGGCCGTCTGGTAGATGTACTTGGCGATTGCGCTGGAACCCACGAATGACACGGCCTTTACGCGCGCATCGGTGAGCAGACAATCCACCGCCTCCTTTGCGCCGTGCACCAGGTTCAGCACGCCCGGGGGGAGACCGGCTTCATGCGCCAGTTCCACCATGCGTACCGCCGTACGCGGAACTTTGTCGGAAGGTTTGAGCACAAAAGTGTTGCCGCAGGCGATCGCCATCGGGAACATCCACATGGGAACCATGAAAGGGAAGTTGAATGGCGTGATGCCGACGCATACGCCGATCGGATTGCGCGTGGACCAGCCATCCACGTCGCGGCCAACGCGGTCCACGGTTTCGCCCATCATCAATGTGGGAGCGCCGCAGGCAAATTCCACGCACTCAATGCCGCGGTCAAACGAGCCGCGCGACTCCTCAATGGTTTTGCCGTTCTCCTCGATGATCAGGTCCACGAACTCCTGCGCGTGTTGCTCCAGCAGCTCGCGATATTTGAAGAGAATCTTGCAGCGCTGGATGACCGGGGTCTTGCTCCATGCGGAAAACGCATTGTGCGCCGCTTCGACCGCCGCCGCGATCTCTTCGGGCGTGCTGCGCGGCACTTCAGCCACAGCTTCACCCGTGGCGGGGTTGTATTGAATGTCCTTCGCGCCACGCGAGATTACGGCTTTTCCATTGATAAAAAGAGGGCAGGGTTTGAGATCGACAGCTGTGGTAGCGGACATGGGGCCTCCAACACGTCGTTCAGTGTGATTTTACACCGCGCCTGCCGCGCACTGAAGTCATTCCATCGTTGTGCGAACTACTGTTGTGCCAACCACGTCGCCATGTTTGCCTGCTGGAGCTGCTTGAACTCCATGCAATTGTCGATTGAGTTAAGACTTTGCTGGACCGCGCGTTCCGCGCCGGGAGCGCGATGCGTGGCAAAGAACTGCTTTACATCCTCTTGATCTCGCTGCGAGCAGGAGGCGCCCAGGGCTGAAACCGCCCCACGTCCGCCGAAGCTCGTAACCTTTTCCGCGAGAGCATCCCAGTGCGATTTCAAATATTCCCAGGCCTGATCGTGCGCCGCAGGATTGTCGAGCAACGCCGCGAAAAATGAAGGGTAGTCCTGCTCGCGCACTCGGCCCTGATCCACCAGTTCCAGCGTGCGGCGAGTCAACTCAGGGCGGCGGAACGCGGTGAGAGCAAAGAGACAGTTGTAATACTCTTCGCTCGATCGGGCTTTGTTGAAGGCGGCGCTGATCATGTCATACAGCTCAGGATTTCCATTCTCGGCTGCTACTTCGAAGGCGGTTCCCGTGATGGTGGCATCCGTCGAGCCTGGCTGGCTCAGGTAGCGCTGCACGATTTTCTGCGCTGCTGCAACTGCTTCCGGATCTCCCGCTTCACCCAGAACGGGCAACAAGATTGTGCGCAACGCTTTCTGCTCGTCCGTGTCGCCCGGCCGGGTTTCCCATCCGAGCTCGTCAGCAACTGGACCGAACTGCGCACGAACAAACTTGTTGTAGCGATCTTTTTGCTCTTGCGGGACCAGAGACCCGGCCTGCTCCAGATGCGCGGCCAGCCGGTCCACCACAAGCCGTTCACGATCCGGTCGCAATGCCTCCACCAGATGCATGAACGTTGCTATCGAATATTTCCCCGCTCGGGTCATGGCCCACGCATCCTCTACCAGCGCGATCCGTTCCGGCGCGCTCAGCGCTTTCTCTGCTGCATCCGCTACGCGCGTGAAGTTCTGCGGGTTGTGATAAAGAACACGGTAGTAGCCTTTGGCGTCGCGATTGGCGAAATACCAGTTCGGACACGCATTGAGCCCAACCTGCTGGCTCGCCTTGGAGAAGAGAAAACATTCCTGTCCTGAACCATGGTCCATTTTCAGGCACATGGGAATTTGCCAGACTTCTGTAGTGGAACCGGCTGCGTCCCGCTGGTTGACATAGAAGCGTTGCTGCTGCAGAGAAAGCGGAAGGTGATCACCCTGGCAGTTTCCGCCCAAACTCACCACGGGTACTCCCGCTTGAAAGACAAAGGTCGGCATAATCTTGTCCACAGGCTTACCGGAGACCTGAGCCATCGCGCGCCAGAAATCCTGCGACGTCGCGTTGCCATTGGCATGTTCTTTGAGGTACTGGTTCACGCCTTTGCGAAACACCTCCGCCCCTACATAGGCCTCAAGCATGTGCAGGACGGCCGCACCTTTTTGATAGGTGATGCCGTCGAACATCTCCTTGATCTCGCCGGGAGTTTTGGGATCCCCATGAATCGCTCGCGCCGACGGGAGCGAATCCAGCGCGATGATCTGCTGCGCGGATGCCGCGCTGGCGGCCTCCAGCTTCCACTCCGGATGCCATGCCTCCACGGGCTTGCTGGCCATCCAGGTAGCGAACCCCTCGTTCAGCCAGATATCGTCCCACCAAGCGGCTGTGACCAGGTCACCGAACCACTGGTGGGCAATCTCATGAGCGATGGTGCTGGCATGCCCTTCCTTCGAGAGCACTGAAGCTTTGTTTTCATCCAGCAGCAGCGCGGTTTCACGGAAAAAGATGGAGGCGGTATTTTCCATCCCGCCCCACTCGTAATCAGGAATGGCGAGCAAATCCAGTTTGCCGAAGGGATACTTGATTCCGTACCACTGGTTGTAAAACTCGAGCGAGCGCACGGCAGCTTCGAGCGCGAATTTACCCTCGGCCTTCTTTTCTGGCGTGGCGCAGACGCGGACAGGAATGCCGTCGGCTGTGCGCCCCAGGCACTGCCAGTCGCCAATGGCAAGCGCTACGAGATACGTGGACATCTTCGGCGATGTTGAGAACGTGATCCTATGCCGCTCGCCTCCGGACAACGGCTCATCGGAGATGATGCGACCATTGGAAATGGCAGTGTCACCCTTGTCGGCGACTACAGAAAGATCGAACGTGGCTTTGAAGGACGGCTCGTCAAAGCCAGGAAACATCATGCGGGCGTAAGTACCTTCAAACTGTGTCACGGCGTAGAGCCGCCGCGGGCTGCGGCTCAAATACAGACCGCGCAATCCGTCAGTGAGTTTGCCCGAGTACTTCAGGTGCAGTTCGGCCTTACCGGCTGTAACAGGGCTGCTCAGCGCCAGCCGAATCATCTCGTCCGGCTTGTCATAGATGACCTTCGCCGCCTGCGTGCGGCCGCTGGCGCTCACCTCGGCTTGCGCGATGTCCAGGTCAAGCGAGTTCAGCACGATCTCAGAAACAGGCTGCGAGATGCGGACGCTGATTGTTTCTTCACCGGCAAATGTCCGGCCGGAAATGCTGGGATCCAGAGAAAGCGTGTAATGATCGGGAACCACCGTCGCCGGCAGGCGCTGAGCTTGCGCTTGAGAGAACGGGAAAAGTGTGAGCGCTAACAGCAGCGCAGTGGGGAAACAGCCAGTACGTTGAGTTGAAGATGGCATGGATAAGATCCCTCGCGGGACATGCCATCTTAACCCATCAACTAGCGCAACCGAACCGATCTGCGGCGTGTCACCGTACTTTGAATTCAATGTCGGCGTCGAATAGATCGGGCTTGCCATTGTGCATATAAGGACGGAATCGCCACTGCTGCAACGCTTTCTCTCCCGCCTGGTAGAGTTCGGACAGTGCACCCTTCGGGTTGAGTACGCGCACCAGCTTGCCCTGTTCATCTACTCGGATTCGCAGAGTGAAGCTTGTGCCCGGCTTGGCTTTTCCGCGCGGAACACGCGGTTCAACCACGTGCGAGGCCAGCTTGCGCGCCTCAGCGTTTGAAAGCAGAGGGATCGGCGCCCCCTTCGCGGCAGTGAATGCGAAGGTGAGTATCGTTTCCATCTGCATGGGGACGCCGTTTACATAGGGCTGGAAGCGCCATTGCATCACCTGCTGGATCGCGGCAGGGGTTAGCTCCGGGTTATCCGACGCAATCGGCCAGACCTCGCGAACTCGCCCCATCTTGTCAGCCGAAACATAAACGCTGATGATGCCAGAGGTCTTTCCTTCCCGCACCGCCGGCCATGTGATATCCGGCGCGGTTACCGCAATGCTGCGTGCAGTGGCTTCGCCAACCTGCTGGCTTTTGAGCTGAGCAGCGGGCGGCGTGGGCTGATCTACCGTGAACAACGCTCGATCGGTGACCACGTTTTCATCCAATGCGGTGACACGCGCTTCCAGTCTCACGTCTGGCGCCATGTCTGCGACAATCCGTCGAGCCACCTTCTTGCCTTTGAAAAGCTGGTAATCCTCGAACTGAGCTTTGTAGCCTGGAGTCACCACAGCTTGTACCAGTCCATCCTTTCCACGAAAACAGAAGGCGTATGCAATCTTGGTCCGTGCCGGCGGGGCGCCGCTTGTCACGGCAAAGTTCAGGCAAGAATACGAGCTGGCCGAATCGGTGGGCAGTGTTACGGTTCCCTTGAAGCTCTGGAGCTGCTGCGCCATCGGCAGCGGATCAAAGACGGCGGTGACCATGTCATGCAGCCAGAACGGGTAGTAATCTCCATGATCGGTTTTAGAAACCTTGTCGACGTCAACCACAATCACCTGGGAGAATCCGGGCGATTCAATTGTCCTCCGCCAGTTCTGCGGTGAAAGCCAGGATTCTTCAATGGTCGCTTTATAGTCAGAGCCAGGATTTGCCGTGTTTGTGACGGTAGCTTTCAGGTGAAAAGGAGATGAACCAGAAACCGTGAGCTGCGACTGCTTCACAGCATTTTGCGCCGCTTCGCCGATTGTAATGGTCTTTTCCTCAGCCTTCTCCGTAGACGCAGCCTGCAGGTAAGCGATAGCCGGGCACAGCGCAGCCAGTATTACAATCCCCTTGAGCAGGCGACGGTTCACTTCCTTGCTCCCGAGTCGCTGAGGCTGGCCAGCACCTTGCGGGCTTGGCGCGCCGTGTAGGTCTCGTTGTAAATGGGGGAATCGGGCTCCTGCAGGCGACCTCCTTCGTGCAGAGAGCCGGTATCCAGAGGTGCAAAGCCAATGTCCCGAATCAGCCCGGCGACAACCTCCTTTGCTTCGATATCGTCGCCCGCGATGTAGATCGCGTGCCGGTCTTTCATGGGGACGTCGTTCCGCCCGCGAGTAGCCAGATGCTCGTAGTAAATGGTGTTGAAGGCCTTCACCATACGCGCGCCCGGCATACGCCGCAGCACGATCTCGCTTGAAGTGGAGCCGCTTAGATCAAAGAAGCCGCCGGCGGGATTGTAGGGATTCATGGCGTCCATCACGATCTTGCCGCGCAGCACTTCCGACGGAGGGAGCGCTTCCTCAAGATGCCACGGCACAGCCAGCAGGACCACATCTCCAAATCGCGCCGCGTCGACGACTGTCATGGCGTGAGCGCGCGGCCCAAGTTCGGCAACCAGTTCGCGCAGGGATTCCGGCCCGCGCGAGTTGGCGATGGCGATCTCATGCCCGGCAGCCACAAACAGCCGCGCCGCTACAGCGCCGATTCGTCCTGAGCCTAGAACGGCTATCCTCATTACTTCTGTCAGCATGCCCCAAAAAGCTTCAGTGTACGTCAAACCGCCTGTCCGGCGCAGAAGCCGGATGCCCAGGCCCACTGAAAGTTGAATCCGCCGAGATGCCCGGTGACGTCCACCACCTCACCAATGAAATACAGCCCAGGGATTTTGCGGCTCTCCATGGTCTTTGCTGAGAGCTCATTCGTGTCCACGCCTCCCGCCGTGACTTCCGCCTTGTCGTAACCTTCTGTTCCCTCGGGCAGTACGTGCCAGGAATGTACTTCGCGCTCCCACTCCTCCAGCGCGTGATTACTCCAGCCCTGTGGCGGATGCAATTCCAGCCAGCGGTCGGCGAACCGTTGCGGGAGCGCAGAACGCAGTGCCGTCTTCAAGGCGCTTATATCCCGCCGGGCGTCTTGGGCCAGTAAAGATTCTGTAACCTGCGCGTCGGGAACCAAATCAACGCGAATTGGTTCAGCGCTCTTCCAATAAGAGGAAATCTGCAGGATCGCCGGCCCGCTCAGCCCGCGATGGGTGATCAGCATCTTCTCGCGGAATGTCTGCTTATTGATTGACGCAGTCACCTCCGCCGATACGCCGCTCAGATCGAAGTAATGTTTCTTATTGTCTGCGTTCAGCACCAGCGGGACGAGGGCCGGACGCGTGGGAATAATCTTGAGCCCAAACTGACGCGCCAGGTCGTAGCCAAATCCTGTGGCGCCCATCTTCGGAATGGAAAGACCGCCAGTCGCGACCACGACCGAGGGTGCATGGAAAGTGCGCTCGCCGGCTCGAACCGTGAAGTCACCCGCACGCTCCACCATCTCCACGTGGATGCCGGTAAAGATCTCCACCCGCGCAGCGCGGCATTCGCGCTCCAGCATGCTCATAATCTCGTGCGCGGAATGATCGCAGAAGAGCTGCCCGAGCGTCTTCTCGTGATACCGGATGCCATGCTTCTTCACGAGGCCAATGAAATCCTGGGGCGTGTACCGGGCCAGCGCCGATCGAGCAAAATGCGGATTGGCGGAGATGAAGTTCTCAGCCGTGCAGTGAAGGTTGGTGAAATTGCAGCGTCCTCCTCCGGAGATCAGGATCTTCTTGCCAATGCGCTCCGCCCGCTCCAGCACGGCCACGCGACGGCCGCGCTTTCCGGCCTCAACGGCGCACATTAGTCCTGCTGCGCCCGCCCCAAGGATAAGAACGTCAAAGCGCTCTGGCATTCGACCTTTCCACCCCCGAATGATAACCGTTCGCCAGCGTCGTCAATGAATACAGTCAGGCTGTGACCGGCAGGCGAGCGACACTTTTTTCAAGATCACTCATGACGGGCAGAACAGATAAACAATAGCGCCGCTCCGCCGCACACGGTAGAATCAGGGCACGCCGCACCTCTACTGTTGCGAGATGGTAACGCATCCACGCGGTGCACAGGACAGGCAAACGCAAATGGGCTTGTGGGCAGTGCTTCTCGACATCGTAAAGACGGCGGCCACGCATGCGGCGCCGCACGTGGCGCGCAGCGCCGTGGACATGGCCCGCGAGCGCATGAACGCCAACCGGGTTGAACCTCAGGATGCTGATGCGCTTGAGCAGTTGAAGCAGCTCTTTTCTGAGTTTGATCAGCGCATTGCAGCCGCTGAAGAGCGAGCGGCCGCGGCAGAAGAGCGCCTGACACAATGGCAACAGGACTCGAACCGCAAGTGGGCCAGCGCGCGCATCTGGATCATTGCGCTCCTGGTCTGGAATGCACTGCTCACCGGACTGGCGTTTTATCTGGCCGTGGCGCGTCATTAGCCGCGAAGCTGATTCCGCTCACCATACGTAAGATGGATTGACTCTACGCGTGCGCAATGCCTCGAGTGTCTGGTGTAGTATCCAAGCCGCATCGCCGCTAATCAACTTTGGTATAGTTAAGAAACCAGCCCAAGCCGGGATGGCGGAACTGGCAGACGCAGCGGACTCAAAATCCGCCGAGGTTCACCCCTCGTGGGGGTTCGACCCCCCCTCCCGGCA
>Ga0134128_10008948_pt1 | contig 12039 bp, 18 predicted proteins | sample KB31754_FD_96462 | JGI IMG/M metagenome (GOLD analysis project Ga0134128, IMG submission 96462) | Terrestrial soil microbial communities with excess Nitrogen fertilizer from Kellogg Biological Station, Michigan, USA - KB3-175-4 | ecosystem: Environmental > Terrestrial > Soil > Unclassified ...
AGGAGTTGTCGGCGGCACCGGTCAAGCGGCACTGTTCCGACCGACTTACGGTCGCGGCCGAGGTCGTTGACCGCGTTCGGTTGTCGCAGGGTGTGGAACGTTGCACGGCAAAGGCTGTTGTTGCCTTTCAGAAATAACTGTTGTGGTCGAGCCACCCATCGTCCTGGAGTGTCAGATGAGCAAGCGTAAACCGGCAACAGCGTCAAAGCGCGTCCGCGGACGGAAAATAGGCGCGAGGGCCCAACGGACCAAGCAGGCTGTCGTTAGAAGCCCGAAAAACCACCCTCTGCCCGCTGTTGCGGCAGGCTCGACTGAACCGCTTCACGACGACCCAAAACAAGAGGCTCCCATTATTGAGAATCGAACGGCTGTCTTACAAGATCAACTCAATCAGATGATGAAGGATAACGATCCAAGGAAAGGGTCTGATTTTCCTTTAGCCTCGGCATACGTGCAGGCTTATCAAGCGAAATTTCTCGAATTGGCACACGCCAACATGCAGTTTGCTTTTGAATTCGCGCAAAGGCTTGCCGCCGTTAGGTCGCCGTTTGAAATTCTCGCCGTCATTGCAGATTTCACAAGCAAGCGGATCAACATGTTCCATAAGTATTGGAAAGACATGGCTGAATTGAATACCAGGCAGCTAACAGTCTAAGGCCGATGGGCCGCCTCCTCGCTGATACAGACTCTGACGGGGGTCTTAGGGCAAGCGGCGCCCCTGTTTACAGCCGTGTCCCCTGACCCTAAGCTGGTCTCGGCCGTGCTGCGGGGGACCGGATAGAGAGAATCGACTCCTCGGCAGAAGAGATTCCGCGGCCCGCCGCTCAAATCGATCCGGTCGGACGCCGGTCTCGATCCGGCGCCAGCCGCCCCTTGCCTCCGCACTTCTTGCAAGGCGCCGGATAGATCCGTCGGCCGTGCGCGACTTGCTGTGCCGGAGGATGTCCCTTCCCGCCGCACGCATCGCACTTGATCTCGGGCGCCGCCTGATCGGCTTTCGGTCTCTTCATGCTTCGCCTGACCGCGCGCCGATCCAGGCCGTCCACTCGCGGGCAAGCGGCACTGGCCGGTCGATCATCCGCGAGGCCTTGGATGCTCCTCCCGCCTGCGCATCGTATCTTTCGGCGAGAGCCAGAAGACGCTTTCGGGTGAACGGGTCCGCCTTCTCGGCGAGATCGCGGGCGCGCAGCGCCTGCTGCCTCAAGAACTTGGTATCCATGAAATATCCCCACGCAACAATGGCATGAATTTCAGTGCACGCGCGATGCCATCGTCAAGTCCGGATGTGTCGCAGGGTCGGTTTGTCAACCGCATTAATGCACCCGAAATTAGGAATGCATCCTTCCGCCGGTACGTTCTCTCGGCTTCCTGCCGACGGGGGACATCCGATGTTCGATGCTGAGATGACCGCGCTGGGCAGTCCTGGACGAAGTCTGCGGCCGCCGTTGAACGTGGTCCAGATGCCCGCGAATGCGAACAGCGCTGATCCTCATTGGGCGCGAACCAAACCACGCAATCCCGGCTGCCGGCGCGGCGAGAAGCGGCCGATCGCAACATGATCGAGGCGCCGACTTGGACGGTCGGTCCCTCGCGCCCTACCGAAGCACCACATAACAGGCCGAACAGCACCGGTAAACACTCGGAAGCGATCTCGGCGATCGGCTCCGGCATTCATGCATGGCGCGCAACAGGGGCGACATTATGGTCCCCGTTCTTTCTGTCATGTTTGGCGATGGCCCATTCGCAGCTCGCTCAACCCCGCGAGGCCTGGCGCGACATCGACGAAGCGATGGCCACAATGCGCGAAACCAAGGAAACCTGGTTGGAGGCAGAGATCAATCGCATAGGCGGCGAAGTAGCACTGCGATCGCCATATCGCGATACGGAAAAGGCAGAGGCATATTTCAACCGCGCTTTAGAGGTTGCGCGCATGCAGCAGGCAAAGTCCCTCGAATTGCGGGCCGCGACGAGTCTCGCGCGGCTCTGGTACGGTCGAGGCGAGCGCTGCAAGGCCGGCGAATTGCTCGCGCCTGTTTATGATTGGTTTAGGGAGGGCCTCCAAACGCTCGACCTGAAACAGGAAGGGGTTGCTTGATGAACTGGCCTGATTTGATCATCATCTCGCACGCACGACTGTCCGCCAATGGCGTCCATGGCGACTACTAGCAAATTTGCTATCTGCCCACCGCATCGATCATACGCTGACGCAGCGGACTGACTGTGTTGGTATCGCTCATGGAGAACTCCTTCCTGAGTGAGGGTTGCAACACCTCGATTCTCAGGACGGGGCTCTCCAGTGCTACCACTATCCTCTCAACTGGTCACCGGCCTCTCGGCTCTTGCTCCCGTGCAGCGGGCTGGAGCGCAGCGACTTTGTGCCATGTGGGGTTTCGGATGCCGGGTCGCCTGAGAGACAGTGCCGCATATTCAGAGGCCGGTTCCGAAAGCCTCCAAGGAAGGAAACCGCGCAAGAGAGGAACCTTGCTGCAGGCCGGTCGTTCTCGGGCAAACGATGGAGAACTAGTGATGCGAGGCATGCTCTTACACGGCGCGGCCGCGTTGGCGCTGCTGGCGGTTCCGGCAACAGCCCAGAATTCCAAGACGATCGACCCCAGCAAGCTGACGGTTGAAGCGAAAAAGCCGCCGCTTCAACTCAACGATCAGCACCGCGCGGCCATTCAGAATGCGCTGGTGGCCGAGCACACGCAGCAAAAGACGCCGAAGGATTTCAAACCGCAGGTTGGCGCGACGCCGCCCAAGGGCATAAAGATCAACTTCATGCCGCAGGCGCTCGCACGTCAGCTGCCGGTGCTGAAGGAATACGGCTACGCCAAAACCGCCAGCGACATTCTGGTGATCGAACCGATGAGCAAAAGGATCGTTGCCGTGATCCCGCGCAAATACCCGAATGACGCGAACGCCAAGTCGCCGACGCCGGCGGACTGGGCGCAGTCGCACGCGCAGGAGTTGACGGGCCGGGCACCGCAAGGCGCCAGCAACACGGGTCAGTCCCCCGAGCAAGCGGGCGATGCCTCCGCCGTAGGTAATGGCAACGCGACGAATGCGCAGCCGCAGGACTCAGGGGTACAGCCGGGCCATCAGAACCAGCGGTAACGGACAGGACTGCACGAAGCTCGCGTCACTTGGAGCGATGCTATGCTCCTTCGTCCTTTTAGAAGTCCATTTGAGCGCGGGCGAGATGGCGACGGCTCGCAATAGAGCGAGCAGGATGACGCGCGGCAGAATCCTCAGCGGGCAAGGAGGAGGGTGTAACCGAGGGCCCGGCGATGAGGTTAGTCGCCCTTCGTGAAGTACGCGATACTGCGGTCGTCGTAGGCCGTCACCAATGGCTTCTGTCGGATCACGTCGACATAGTCGGCTATAGCGCGGTCATTATTGCCTTGGCGTGGTAGACCGCGGTTTAGGTAGGCTGGGACATAATTCGGGTTGAGCTGGATCGCCTTGTTGCAATTCGCGATAGCGCGATCGAAGTCGCCTTTGGCGTAATAGGCGAGGCATCGATTGCCGTAAGGGGGGCAAAGCTCGGGTTCAACCGAATTGCTTCGCTGAAGTCGGCGATGGCGCGATCAACGTCCCCCTTGGCCTGATAAATATTACCGCGGTCGTTGTAGGCAGGGATGTTTTTCGGATCGAGCCGGATCGCAACATCGTAATCGGCGATAGCGCGGTCGAACTCGTGCTCGGCGTAGTGCGTGAAGCCGCGGTTGCGGAAAGCCAATACGTATGTTGGCATTAACCCGGCAATGATCGTCACCTGGCTCGCCGGCCTCTACCTTGTCTGGGCCGGTCACTGATATTTGTCGAATCGAGCCGGATGGCTTCATCGAAGTCGGCGATGGCAAGGTTGAAACTCCCCTATCTGGCATAAGTGATGCCCCGATCGTTGTAGGGACGGGCAGATTGTGGGTTGAGCCGGTGGCCTGATCGAACTCGGCAATGGCATCCTTCAAATCGTCCCGCTTGGCGTACGCGAGCCCGCGATTGTGATAGGCCGCAGCAAGATCGCTTGGGGAGAGGCCTTCCGATTGAATGGCGGCCGTACAGCCGTCGATCTGTAACTCCGGTGCAACGTTCTTTCCGACACACCGGTCAATTTCCCGCTGGGTCAGCGCCAGAGCCGGTGCTGCTGGAATGCGAACAGCGGCAATAGCCGACCTCTTACTTCTCCGAGAACAGCAGAGACAATTCGGCTCGCAACTGCCAGGTTGGGCCGCCGGTTGGACGAACGGCATTGTAATAGCCGGCAATGCTTGCACTCACGGGCTGGTAACCCGAACCTAGCAATGGCATGGCACTGGGGCGGCTACGTTAAAATCTGGCTCGGCGAACCCGACGCAGGCCTCGAGCGCCTCGCGCGGGCCATGCGGCTGAGTCCGCTTGACCAGCGTATGCCTCAGATACAATCCGCAGCGGCGCATGCACATTTCATGGCTGGCCGTCACGGCTTCCAGGAAGTGCTCGCCCAACTCGATCGTCGCAGCTTGGAGGTCCTTCCCGTTGGAGCCCTCATTTCTGAACGGACCGAGTGACCTCGGCGTTTACAAGACAGGGCCGCAGCTTCTGGAAAAATGCTAGGAGGTGGCGGCGTCTCAACTGACGGCGTACGACTACTTGGCCCGCATCAACGCCGTGTACTTGGAAGACCGACTTCGCAATATTCAGACCGATTTCGAAATTGACTGCATAGGCTGCTCCTCCGAATCGTGCGAGCCTCAAAACGCATGCCCGTGGAGGAACGATAAGGGCCAGAGGCGGGACTGGGTTTAACGATGCGCTCAGAGTGCCGGCAGAAGCGCGCGCTTGTCGTCTAGAACTCCTGGGTGGCAAGTGGATACCATAAGTCAGCAGTGCTGGCTCAACGCCGTTCCACTCGGGTGTAACCTTGAGAGTTTCTACTTGAGTGAAGCACAGCACAGAGCGTTAGCCGCACTGGCGCGTAATTTCTGCCGTCAGGTGGATTGCATTTTCTTTATCACCGGGAGCAAGCCATGAACAGAATTGCAGGGCTCGCCTTATCACTTTGCTTTCTCCTCTTTATCGCGCCAGGCAATCGCACACTCTCCGAAATCGCCGTCGCGCAAACTCCACAGGCTGAATCACCTGTCCAGTCGCGCCAGTCGCGGGGCACTCTGAACATCTCCAGGGTCCCTGTCCCACGCGCCGATCAGGTCCCTCTACCATCTATGACGAACCACCGGTGCCACATCCTTCCTGTCCAAGAAGGTCATGGGGCGCGGGCGCGCGGCGAAACTCCAATTCGGCCCGATTGCGACTACCGAAATGAGCAAGCCATAAAAAATTTCGCGGCCACAGATCTAAGTTTTCACGGTGGACCGGTCATGGTCGCCGCACAACATACTTTTATGTTCCTCAACTGCTCGTTGTCTTGTTGGGGCAATCCGTCTGAATTCCTGGGCGATTTATTTGTAGGCGTAAATATCCCCTTTATCCATGTGATTGACCAGTATGTGAATTCGACTGCCTCGGGGCGCTACATCACGAACGGCAACATGGCGGTCGAACTGAACGGCACTCAGCCACACACTCTCACTGACTCGCAGGTGCGCGCGCTTGTTCTGCAAGGCGTCAAGTTTTTATTTTCACAGGGCGGAGGGGGCGGCGACAATCGAATGTACAGTATATTTCTCCCTCAAGGTCAGAATCTCTGCTTCGACAACAGCAGCGCATGTTACTGCCCCGATAACAATTGCAATGGCGGATCCTTCGTTTTCTGCGCCTATCATGCATCGTTCGATTCGACTGATGCGGTGGGTGCCCCCATTCACGTGATTTTTCAGGCGATGCCTTACCAGGACGTGCCGGGATGTCAGGTGACCAATGGTCCGAACGGGAGCCACATAGATTCGACGAACAACGTGTTGTCCCACGAAATTTTTGAGACGATCACGGATCCAGATCTGAACGCGTGGTTTCACGATCCGGATGGCGCAGAGATTGGCGACCTTTGCGCCTGGAATCTGATCAATCCAATTTTGCTCAATGGCGCTTCCTACGCCATCCAGAAAGAGTACAGCAACCAAGCTCAACAATGCGTTTCCGTACCGCCGACTCAAATGGTCCTGACAAAGATTTTAGTGCACCCCGACAGTCACCATCTGCGTCTATTCAACCTGAAAATCGACGGAGTTACAGTCCGGTCAAACATAAATGCGGGAAGTACGGGAATTTTGACCGTGGCTCCAGGAAGTCACACGGTAAGTGAGACAGGGGGCACCGCAACTTCTCTAGGCGCCTTTGAAACCGTGATTGGAGGTTCTTGTGCAGCAAACGGCACAGTCACCCTCGCCCTCGGTGATACCAAAACCTGCACGATTACAAATTTCGACCATTTCGGCGGGTGCACTGCGCAGCGACCGATATGCTGTGAACCCGGTGATGGTCAGAACGGATGCCAGATGTGCATCGCCGTGGGTAACGAGTGTCCGTGACACTCACAAATGGGATGACTGCCGAAAAGCCCTAAATTCGCATGGCAGCGAAATGACGCGATCGTAGAGTCGAGGACGGGCGCGGTGGTTTGGTGCCGGTGGCCAACACTCCCTTTCCCGTCCCCGCTCATCGAACTGGACGTGCCGATTTCCGGATCCAGCTCTTTCATCGCGAGGCATAGACGTGGCAATCCGGGGCAGGTGTTCAAGACCAGCAGGCAGCATTCTCCGTAGACAACTTCAAGAGAAAACCGCAGTGTGCCGCGCCTTGCCACCTTGTGCCGTCTGGCAAGGAAGTCTCGTACTCGCTCATAGACATAGTGGTCGAGAGCCCGGTAGGCCGAACGCTGCGTTCCGAGGCTGAAGTAGTTTGACCAGCCGAGCAGTGACTGGGCTGCGATCATTGTCGCGTTACCACCGCGAACATCCGCTCATCGTCAACATGGACGGCCACGGCGCTCGTATCGACTTTGAGCCGGGCGAATCTCGGACCATCGGTTCGGCGGCACACCGGCGCACCCGCTAAGTGCGAGAGGCAATGACGCCTTCAATCGTGTCCCTGACCCGTTTTTTGAATGCCGCAACCGAGTGATTGTTTGTATAATAGGTCGTTGCGGCGCTTTCCTGCGATTGTCTGATTGCAGGATACAGCAGCATCTCGGCCGTGCGATGGGCTAGAGGCGCAGGCTCGTCTTCGACGACTGCGATCTTTTCCAATGTTCCTTTTTCAGGCAGGCCTTCAAATGCGTGTTTTGTGCCCGCTGGCACCCGGCCATGAGCAAGAGCCTCCAAAACCTTGATTTTCGTGCCGCCTCCCCAAGTAATCGGAGTGGCGACGACCGCGGCTTTTTCGTATTCGGAACGCAGTTCATCGACAAAACCGAGCGCGCAGACGTTCTGCACGCCACTCCACTCACGCGCGTCTGAAGGTTGCGTCGCGCCGGCAATTCGAAGTTGGGCCTCAGGTACAGTTTGACGGATCAGGGGCCAAACCTGGCGCAGATACCAGTTCATGCCATCAGCGTTCTGCTTCCTCTTCCAATCGCCGACCGAGAAGACGATTTTCGATCCAGCGGAGGACGGCGGCAGAGCAATAATCTCGTCGCCAGCAGAGGACATCGCAAGGTTCGGGAGCGTTGTTACCTGGGGACGGCCGAGTGACGCAGTATCTTCTTCCGAAGCAAGCCAAATGTGATTGGCTTTCTGTAGCACCTGGCTTCCCAGGAACAAACTACCCCGCAGTTCCCGCCGCAAATATGCGTGCAGCAAGACATTGTACCTCGGCGTCGATTTTATCCTGGCAGCCGAGCGGCGAGGTTCCCAGTCGTCGGCATCGATGATGAGGGGAATACCTCGTTCGGCCAACAAGCCGGCAGCCGCCGATGTGCGAGAGAAGCGCCCTACGATTAGATCGATTTCGCCACGATCGCAGAGTTCGGATACAGTTCGTGCGGCATCGGCACTGATCCGCAGGCCAGCTAGAGCCAAGTCCTTGCCGAATAGCATCCCCATGCCTCGCGACGCCTTTTCAAAAACACGCACATGCTTGCTTTCCCAGGTCCCCGGCATGTTGATCGACGCAACGGAAAGGATTTTGCTTCCGAAAGCAGCTGTCATGGCCTCGTTGACGTGGTGATCTACACCTCGGTAGTTGAGGTAGAGGACGCGCACCGTTCCAATCTCAGCCAAAGCGTCTAACATTAAGCGTGACCGAATTGCGCCTCCGCTGACATCAATCGGGAATGGAGGAAAGGAAATAACGTAAAGAATTTTCAATGGCGCAAGCAATTCCCCATGCAAATTCATCAGTTTCGGGCCAACTTCGAGCTGACGTTCGCTAGAATTGCTCTGATCGCATCTTAGCAAACCCAGAATAGCTGAGATCAACGGCGAAAGTCCATCGAACGCTCCCATCGGTCACGTGGCGGTATCACATTGCTCCCCTACCACAAAGACGTGGCAGACGAGAGAAATGAACCGCCGGTACGAACCAAACGGAACATCCAAATGAGAAATCATGACTATCCGCCAGATTCGCGGCGCTTCGTGTGGTGCTTCAAGGCGCGACCGATGAGATGTTATTAAGTAAATAAGAGACCTTCGGTCCGATTGCCGCGGTGTTTCGATTCAAGTCTGAATGTGAAGTCATCGCCGCGGCCAATAATTCGGCAGCCGGGCTCGCCGCCTACTTCTATTCTCGGGACGTCAGCCGGAAATTTCGTGTTCTTGAGCGGCTTGAATTCGGCATGGTGGGCATAAACACAGGCTTGATATCGACCGAGTGGCCCCCTATTGGCGGGGTGAAGGAGAGTGGGAACTGCCGGAAGGCTCGCACCATGGGATCTTTGATTTTACTGGAACTCAAATACGCGTGTCTCGAGCTCGCGTAGAACGGCCTGCGATCTCTTGCGAGGATCTGGCGTACCCTTGGAAAATCGGCATCGCTATTTGTTAATTGTCGCCATTTGTCGCAACTCGACTTCGCGACTCATCTCGCTTTCGAGGCCGCGTGTGCTGCCGGCAGGACGGCATGACGAGCGCAACGAGATCAGCGGCGATGCCAACCGTCAGTAACAGCGATCCGGCGATGTGCTGGCAGTGAGCGGATTGGGCGAACCATCCATTCATTGCGACGCCGACGGCGGCCAGACAGAGCGTCGCGATGGCCGGCACCGTCGAGGCGAAGCACGGGCACTCCCGTAGGACCGTCTCGGCCGAAGCTACGGGAAGCGAGTTCGGCGGCGGGCGCCGCCGGACTGCTCCAGGTGGCCTGGCGGCGCGAGCGCTTGGGCGACTTCCGGCGAGCCAGATAGGCCTTGGCGCGCTCGGCTGCGCTCCTCGGATTGTTCGCTTCCCGGACGCAACGGAACGACGGGCGCGCCAGCGACGGTTTCGGTTTCTTTCAACTGCATCATTTAACCGGGCTTGCGATGCAGACGAGCCGGATGGGTCGCCTGCGACCAATTACGGGGTGGAGCTACACGTCGGAAATTCTGGTCGCTCTTTGTCGATTGTCGGAGATCGTCGCTAATTCGGTGATGCAGGACCGCCGCTAACGTCTTCGCCGAATCGGAGCAGCGGCATCGATTGGATGTCTGCCTCCGGGACATGATGCCATTTTGTGCATTTACCAAGCCGAAAACCGCCGCCGCAAAACCCAGAATCTAACCAGTCGGGGCAATTCCCGACAAAAACCGACAATCGACAAATGGCAACAGCGCCGGAGGTAACTCTAAAATCGCCGGATCAGCTCCGCTTGATCAACGCACAATCAAAAATGAGCAATCAAGTGAACTTCGAACTGGTAACCACTTTGGCGGACCTCGACAGTCTCGATTCCGATCTCGTTGCGGAAGGTTACGCGACCGCGAGGCCGGGCGATCCGGAGCCGGGCTCAACCGCGGACGCTCCTACTGGCACGGCTGGCGCTGCAGGATGATGGATTTCGGTGAGATCCCGATCGACGCCGCCCACCGGACATTGGTTCGTGACTACATTCGGCGGCAACGCTCCAAAGCATAGTCTGACAGGTGGCATGGCTTACGTCGACGGTGATATTAATGCGATTCACCGCCTGCTGAAGATCGCACAGGGTGACACCGGCCAAAGCCGCTTTGTCGCTAACTTTCTTCTCGCTTGGTGGAATGCCAGCCGGCATGGCGGCTTTGATCTTACCGATCTGTGGAACGTGGATCAGGCGATCGCCGAGGACATGATTAAGGTGTTCCGCCACGCGGCAACCTTCCGGCATTACCCCGACCACTATGGCTTGGGCGAACATTTCGAACAGCTCGTCAGCTACTGGCGGCTGCGGCGGCGGGCACTAAAATAAGCGGCCTTGAGTTGCACTGATCGCAGCTCGACGACGATTCTCGGCAGTCGACAAATGGTGACGGTCATTCGGGTGGCGTACCGGAGCGATATGCCAAAACAGGCCGCCCTCCCCCTACACTTGCCCCGCGCTTGGTCGGGCGTGAAGCTGCCGCCGCCTATGTCTGCGTGTCGCCGAACACGTTTGATGACCTTGTCGAACGTCAGGTAATGCCCAAACCGCGGCTGATCGTAGGCACCACGCGCAAGGCTTGGGACCTGAGGGACCTTGACGCCGCCGTGGATGCGTTGCCTCATGACGGCGAGGAACTGACCGCGAAAGACGAAGGCTGGACATAGATGCCGCGCAAGCTCCCCTAACGTTGAGCGCAACCACGTCAAGGGCCATACCTATCTGTCATTCCGGATCGCAAGGGGCCGCGAGTGCGGCTACCCGCCGATCCGACCTCTCAAGAATTTCGTGATGCCTATGCCGCGGCGATGGCCGGTGATGGGAGGAAGCCGCCGAAGGTACTGGAAGACGATCGGCGCCTTGATCACGTCATACCTTGGAAGCGAGGCCTTTCGTTCGCTCGGCGGTGGCGGCAAGTCCGGCTATCGCAGCCGCATGGACCAGAGTAAGCGTGACCACGGTCACAGAGCCGTGCCGGTCTCACGAAGGAGCGCATTGAGGACGTAGTCCTGAAACCGCTTCACAGCCTGCCCGGCGCGAAGATCGACACCCTCAAAAAACTGCGCATCCTGATCAAGCACTCCAAGGATGATCTGAAGTGGATCGATCGTGACCCGTCCGAAGGCATCAGGCGCGGAAAGTCGAAGGAGATCCGGTCCTGGACCGATGCAGAAATGGCCGCATATGAAAAGCGCTGGGAATTTGGCACGAAGCAGCGCGCGGCTTATGAACTGATGTTGAACGTCGGTACCGCGCGTGCCGACACCCACTTGACGACCTGGGTGCAGGCCGACGCCCCCGATTTTGAGTACACACGTCGCAAGACCGGCGTACCAGTTGCGGTCGAAAAAGCGATATCACTCAAAGAGGCACTCGACGCGCTGAAACGCGTTCACTTCTGCATCATGACCACCGAATACGGAAAGCCTTTCACAGTCGATGGCTTCAGCGGGTGGATGCGCGATGCCATCAGGGCCGCTGGCATCACCGATCTGAAGTGTCAGCCGCATGGGCTGCGGAAGACGTTCGGAAGATTGCTGGCCGATGCCGGCGCGACGGCTCATGAGATCATGGCCGCGATGGGCCACCTCACGCTCGCCGAGGCCGAGCGCTACACGCGCGAAGCGGATCGTCGGCGCGGTGGCCGCCGTGCAATCGTGAAGCTCGAAGATCACAAGGCGAACAAAACGCCGCAAACCTCTTCTAAGAGTTTGGGGAAATCGGCAAAAAATTGAGGTAAATCAACGCTCGATGGAGCCATCTGGCGCTCCCAAGGGAATGGGGAGGGGGCGAGCCGACACCCTCGGTGACGCTTCATAGCCTTTTCGCTGAGAACCCCGAATGGGAGCTTCTGATAGTCAAGCTCGACATTGAAGGGGCCGAAAAGACAGTCGTAGCCGCGAGCTCCGATGTGTTTCGTTCGACAGCGTGCATCATGATTGAGCCCCATGATTTCATGCTGTGTGGCGCAGCTTGTCTAGCGCCCCTATTTAACGCGCTGGCGGATCGGCCCATGGACACACTTATCAACGGTGAAAATCTAGCATTACAGTTGCAACTTTCGCC
>Ga0134128_10008950_pt1 | contig 12037 bp, 15 predicted proteins | sample KB31754_FD_96462 | JGI IMG/M metagenome (GOLD analysis project Ga0134128, IMG submission 96462) | Terrestrial soil microbial communities with excess Nitrogen fertilizer from Kellogg Biological Station, Michigan, USA - KB3-175-4 | ecosystem: Environmental > Terrestrial > Soil > Unclassified ...
GTGAAATTTGAGCGTCTTGTTGGTCAGCAGCACGCCCGGCAGCAGCCCGGCCTCGGTGAGGATCTGAAAGCCGTTGCAGATGCCGAGCAACGGCGTGCCGCGCGCCGCGCGCGCCTTCACCTCGCGCATGATCGGCGAATGCGCCGCCATGGCGCCGCAGCGCAGATAGTCGCCATAGGAGAAGCCGCCCGGGATCACCAGCAGATCCGCCTTGGGCAGCTCGCTCGCGCGATGCCACACCTTGAGCGGCGCCTTCCCCGTCGCGCGCTCCAGCGCGTCCTCGACGTCCTGTTCGCGGTTGGAGCCGGGAAAGACGATGATGGCGGCTTGCATCGGGCGCGGGGCCTCGCTTGGTCGGCGGCGGTGGAATGCGGGTGATCTACCGCGCCCCCCGCCGCCGATCAAGCGGCGCTTGGGCGCGCTGTCAGCTCTTGCGCTTGCGCCCGCCGCGACTCGATGAGCGCCGGCTTTTGCTGCTGCTGCTGCGCGCGGCGCTGCTGCGCGCGCTGCTGGTCTTGCGTGCGGATTTGCTGCTCGTCTTGCGGGTCTGGCTCGTCTTGCGGGTCTTGCGCTTGCCGCGATTGCGCGACTGACCCGATTCGGACATGGCGATGGCGATCGCCTGGCGACGGCTCTTCACTTTGCCGCGCCGTCCGCGGCCGGCCTTCAAATGTCCGTACTTGTATTCGCGCATGACTTTTTTGACCTTGCGCTTCTGACGTGTTGACGCCATGACGTCCTCCGCTTGAAGTTGTCCCTGAACGGGGAACGATCCCGTTCGAGCACCGTTCCGCGCCGCTCATGAGCATCGAGGACACAAACGACAGATATCTGGTGCTGTTGCGTCGCGAGCTCGTGCGCGCCCAGGCGCGCCTGAAGCGCGCCGAGCGCGAGCGCGACGCGGCGCTCGCGGAAAACGAGCGGCTCAAGGCGAAGCTTGCTGAACCGAAGAAAAAGCGGAGCCGCGGCTAAGCGAGTGCGCACACAATCAACGCCCCACCTCACCCCAACCCTCTCCGCCCCTCGGGGGCGGAGAGGGAGGGACCCGCGCAGCGGGAGGGTGAGGTGGGGTGTTGGTTGAGCGAGGTCGGTGCCGGCGATGCGATTCGAAATTACTGACCGAGCTCGATCTGGTAGCTCTCGATCACCGTGTTGGCGAGGAGCTGGCGGCACATCCGCTCGACCTCGGCCTTGGCGCGCGCCGGGTCGTTCTCGGCGAGGTCGAGGTCGATGACCTTGCCCTGGCGCACCTCGTTGACGCCCGTGAAGCCCAGCGAGCCCAGCGCATGCGCGATCGCCTTGCCCTGCGGATCGAGCACGCCGGTCTTCAGCATGACATGGACGCGCGCCTTCATCACTGTACCGTCTGCGTGCCCTTGATGTCGCCCGGCCCGCCCTCGGGCAGGATGCCGAGCCGGCGCGCCACTTCCTGATAAGCCTCCTCGACGCGGCCAAGATCCTGGCGGAAGCGGTCCTTGTCCATCTTCTCCTGGGTCTTCACGTCCCAGAGGCGGCAGTTGTCCGGGCTGATCTCGTCGGCCAGCACGATGCGCATCTCGTCGTTGTTGTAGAGCCGGCCGAACTCGAGCTTGAAATCGACCAGCTTGATGCCGATGCCGAGGAAGAGCCCGCAGAGGAAATCGTTGACGCGCAGCGACATCTGCATGATCTCGTCGAGATCCTGCGTCGTCGCCCAGCCGAAGGCGGTGACGTGCTCCTCCGACACCATGGGATCGCCGAGCTCGTCCTTCTTGTAATAGTACTCGACGATCGAGCGCGGCAGCGCCGTGCCCTCGGCGATGGCGAAGCGCTTGGCGAGCGAGCCCGCCACCACGTTGCGCACCACCACCTCGATCGGGATGATCTCGACCTGCCGCACCAGCTGCTCGCGCATGTTGAGCCGGCGCACGAAATGCGTCGGGATGCCGATGTCGGCGAGCTTCATCATCAGGAATTCGCTGATGCGGTTGTTGAGCACGCCCTTGCCGGTGATCGTGCCCTTCTTCTGGTTGTTGAACGCCGTGGCGTCGTCTTTGAAGTACTGCACCAGGGTGCCGGGCTCGGGGCCCTCGAAAAGCACCTTGGCCTTGCCTTCGTAAACCTGCTTGCGTCGGGACATGGCCGTAACCTGCACTGGCAAGGGATGGGGCTGATATAGCAGCCGCGCCGCCGAGAGACAAATCTCAGGGCGTCGCGGTCCCGGGGGCGAGGATGTCGCGCCAGGGGGTGGCCTCGGGCTGCCAGGCGCGAAAGCGGAAGACCGGCTTCACGCCCGACCGGCCGACCCCCGGCAGCGCGATGAGCGCGCTCGAGACCGTGGCAAAGCCGCGCTCGGTGATAAAGCGCATGGCGCCCGCCGGCCCGTCATGCGGCGTCGTCTCGTCATCGCTGAGGAGCGCCTCCCAGGACGACCAGTCGCCGCGGGCGGGATCGGGCGTCGGCGCCTCGGCGAAGCGCGGCCGGTAGCGGCGCAGTCGCGGCGTCTCCTCTTCGTCGAGATCGCCGGCGGCGATCATCGACACTCCCGTGCCGAGCGCCTTCACCGAGACGCGCGCCCGGCCGGCTGCGTCGGCGTGACGCAGCCAGAAGGCGTCGCGGTTGTCGGTGATGATCATGTTGAAGGGGCGATAGGCTGCGGGCTCGATGGCGCCGAGCGCCTCGGCCGCATCGCGCGCATCGGCATGGTCGAGCGCCTCCAGCACCAGCTCGCCGCGCGAGCGCTGCCCCGGCGCGGGCCCGAGCGTGCCGAAGCGGTTGAGGATCGCGGCGACGACGCCGTGATCGTTGAGCCCGAGCCAGGAGCCTTGCGCCAGCTCGTCCAATCCCGCGACGACCTCCGGCCGGTCCGGCCAGTGCCGCCCCGGCGCGCGCCAGGGGCGGTCGATCATTTCGTCGCGATTGGCGGCGAGGAGCAGCGGCCAGTCATCGCCGGGCCGCCGCAGGACAACCAAGGTGCACATGCGTTAGTCTCACCTCATCTTCCTTCGGCATAATGGGGATCGGCCCCCGGCGCGCCAATAGGAGAGGCGATGAGCGGTTTCGACGAGCGCGAGAAGGGCTATGAGCGGAAATTCCAGCAGGAGCAGGAGCTCGCCTTCAAGGTAAAGGCGCGGCGCAACAAGCTGCTGGGCCTCTGGGCCGCCGAGCGCCTGGGCCTTTCCGGCGAAGAGGCGCAGCGCTATGCGCGAGAAGTGCTGCAGGCCGATCTCGAGCGGCCCGGCAGCGCCGACATCGTCGGCAAGGTCTGCGCCGATTTTACGAAGCACGGCGTGGCAGATGACGAGGCGCGCATCCGCGCCGAGCTCGAGCGCTGCACGACGGATGCAAAGCACCAGCTCCAGGCGGGGAAGTAGGGCTTCTACTCCAAGCACGCACGCGAGGCGGCGCAGCCGCTCACGCCTTCCCGAACACCCGTTTGAAGATCGTCTCGACATGCTTGGTATGAAAGGCGTCGTCGAAGAGCGCGTCGAGCGCCGCGGCGGGAAGATGCTTTGACACGTCCTTGTCGGCCTTGAGCAGGTCGAGAAAGCGGCCCTTGCCCTCCCAGGCCGGCATGGCGTTGCGCTGGACCGCGCGATAGGCGTCCTCGCGGCTCATCCCCGCCTGGGTCAGCGCCAGCAGCACGCGCTGCGAATGGACGAGCCCGCCCAGCCGGTCGAGATTGGCGCGCATCGCTGCGGGATAGACGACGAGCTTCTCGACCACGCCGGCGAGCCGCGTCAGCGCGAAGTCGAGCGCCACCGTCGTGTCCGGCGCGATGACGCGCTCGACCGAGGAATGCGAGATGTCGCGCTCGTGCCAGAGCGCCACATTCTCGAGCGCCGGCACCACGGCGCCGCGCACCAGCCGCGCGAGCCCGGTCAGGTTTTCGGTCAGCACCGGGTTGCGCTTGTGCGGCATCGCCGAGGAGCCCTTCTGCCCCGGCGCGAAATACTCCTCCGCCTCGCGTACCTCGGTGCGCTGCAGGTGGCGGATCTCGGTGGCGAGCCGCTCGACCGAGCCGGCGATGACGCCGAGCGTCGCGAAATAGAAGGCGTGGCGGTCGCGCGGGATCACCTGAGTCGAGACCGGCTCGGGCGTGAGCCCGAGCTTCGCCGCGACATAGTCCTCCACCTGCGGATCGATATGCGCGAAGGTCCCGACCGCGCCGGAGATGGCGCAGACGGCGATCTCGCGCCGCGCCGCTTCAAGGCGCTGGCGCGCGCGCTCGAACTCGGCGTAGAAGCCGGCGAGCTTCAGGCCGAAGGTGGTGGGCTCGGCATGGATGCCGTGGCTGCGGCCGATGGTGAGCGTTCCCTTGTGCTCGAAGGCGCGGCGCTTCAGCACCGCCAGCAGCTGGTCGAGATCGCCGAGCAGCAGATCGGCGGCGTCCTTGAGCTGCACCGAGAAGGCGGTATCGAGCACGTCGCTCGACGTCATGCCCTGATGGACGAAGCGCGCCTCGGGCCCGACCCGCTCGGCGAGGTGGGTGAGGAAGGCCAGCACGTCGTGCCGCGTCTCGCGCTCGATCTCGTCGATGCGCTCGACGTCGTAGGGGCCCTTGCCCTTGGCCCAGACCGCTTTGGCGGCGCTCTCCGGGATGATGCCGGCGCGCGCCAGCGCGTCCGAGGCATGCGCCTCGATCTCGAACCAGATGCGGAAGCGGTTTTGCGGCGCCCTGATGGCACTCATCTCGGGCCGGCTGTAGCGCGGAATCATTGCAAGGGGCTCGCGAGCAAAGGGCAGGGAAGGCTTAGCCCAGGCACACCATTGGCGCAACCGGAGGGGAACCGGCTATTGCGGCACCTCGCTCACCAGCCGCCACTGCCCGTCGCCGTCGCGGCAGGCGATGCCCTGCACGGCGACGGCGCGGCCGCTCAAGGTCGTGCTCGAGGTATAGGGCCGGCATTCGCGCCCCGCGGCGGCGGCGCCGGGCGGCGCCGACGGCAGGCTGCTGCCGCTGGGCGACGGCTCGGCCGCATCGCGCACCAGCCGCATCGGCGGCCCGATCGCTGCGGCTGCGGCGGCGGCCGGTGCTGCGGGCGGCGGCGGCGGAACGGCCGCCGGAGGATTATCCGAGCCGGGCGGCAGCGGCGGCAGGTCGGCGGCGTCGAGCGGCGGCGCGTCCTGCGAGGAGTTCGGAGCGGGATTGAGTTCGCGCCGCATCAGCTTTTCCGAATCGCCGTTGACGGCGTTGGCTTCGCGCCGCGGCCTGGGCTCCACTTTCTGCACCTTCGCCTCGCGCCGCTTCTGTTCCGCGGCCTTGCGGGCCGCTTCGCGGCGCGACTTCGGCTCGGGCGGTTTGCGCGCCGCCTCGCGCTGCGGCGTGCCCTCGACCGGCTTGCGCGCCGCTTCCTCAGGACGCGGCGCGACGGCGGGGGCGGGCTTCGCCTGCGCCTCGCGCGCCGCATCGGCCGGCGGCGCGACCGGCGGCGGCGCGGCCTTGGCCGTCGCTTCCGGCAGCGGCGGCACCGCGGTCGCGTGCGGCGCCGCTGGCGGCGGAGCGGCGAGCTGGCGTGCCGACATCATGGTCATCGGCGCCGGCGGCGGTGGCGGCGGCGCGGCGTTCGCCTGGTTCTGCGCCGGCACGGTAGCGGGTGCCGGGGCAGGCGAGGCGGCCGGCTTCGCCAGCGGCAGCTCGATCTCGGCCTGACGCAGGGCCTGCGCCACTGGCGGCTCGCCGCCGTCGCCGCCGAGGCTCCAGGCCGCGATGGCGAGCCCGATCACGGCGACCAGCGCCACTCCCGCGGCGGCGATCCGGCCTGGTCGCCGGGCGCGCCGCGGCCGATAGCCGATCGGCGGCTCGGCACGCAGGCGCCATTCCGGCTCGAACTGGCGTGGCTCGTCGGCGAAGCTCTGCCTCGCCGGCATAGGCTCGGGCGCTTCGCGTCTTGGCTCGGGGATCGGCGGCGCCTCGGCTCCCATCGCGCCGCCAAACGCCGCGACCGGAGTCATCGCCACATCCCCCGGCTGCAGCAGCAGTTCGACCACGGCATCGGCCCAGTCGCGATCCTCGACGCTGAGCGCCGGCACCGCGGCAAAACCTGCTTCAAGCCGCTCGCCGGCCAGCTCGAGCTCTTCGGGCGCGACCGCTACCGCGACGATCGGCATTTCGCCGGGGAAGAACACGGGGAATCGTTCCTGCTGGAGCCGGGCGCGCAATGCCGCGGCCGCGTCCTCGGGCGGCTCCACGCCGGGATCGATCAGCGCCACGCCGATGGCCGGATGGATCAGCACCACTGCCGCCTCGGCCTCGCCGATGCGCCGGCCGCGCAACAGTGTCCAATCCTCCGGCAGCGCTGCCAGAGTGTCGACAAGGGCCGCCTCGGCCTCGCCGAGCATGCCCCCGTCGGCCGCGAGCGGAAATACCTGTGCCACGTGGAGTAAACGGCGGGCGCGGGCTTTCATCCAGCGACCGCGGCGCTTTCGCGCAGCAGTGGGATTTTTGCAACGTTCTCAGTGACATCAGCGGTTGCGCAGGGACGGCAGCATGCGCCGCAGCACGTCATTGCGCCGCAGGAAATGGTGGTGCAGCGCCGCCGCGACGTGAAGGGCGACGAGCGCATAGATCGCCCATTGCAGGCTGGTGTGAACGTAAAGCGCGAGATCGCCGATCGGCTTGTCCTTTGCCGTCAGCGCCGGCACCTGCGCCAGGCCGAAATAGTCGAGCGCGATGCCGCTGAAGCTGACGAAGAGATATCCGGTGATCGGCAGCGCCAGCAGCACCAGGTAGAGCGCGGCATGGACGAGACGGCTCGCCTTGCGCTCGACCGGTGCCAGGTTGGCCGAAGGCGGCGGCGCCGGATGGGTGAGCCGCCACAGGAAGCGGAGGAGGGTGAGCCCGAGCACAGTGAGGCCCAGCGATTCATGGGTGGTGAAGGCTGCATTCTGCAGCGCACCGCGCGGCAGGGCGCCCATGACGAGGCCGATCGGCACGATCGCCAGCAGCATCCCGGCCGTGATCCAATGGAAGAAGCGCGCTCCGGCGCCGTATCCTAATTCGCTGCGCCTGCCGCCTGCCGCCAAGGCCATTCCCGCCGCTCCTCGTCCCGCGCAAGACCGGGATTCAATCCGCGTGGCCCGCCGCTTATTCCCCTCGTCTCTCAGATGAGGCCCAGCTCGCGGAAGCTCGCATGCCGGCCGCGGCCAAGGATCACGTGATCGTGAAGCGCGATGCCGATGGCGGTGAGCGCCTTCGCCACGGCGCGCGTCATGTCGATATCGGCCTTGGAGGGCGTGGTGTCGCCGGACGGGTGGTTGTGCAGCATGATGATCGCTGAGGCGCCGAGCTCGAGCGCGCGCTTCACCACTTCGCGCGGATAGACCGGGGTATGATCGACCGTGCCGCGCTGCTGGCGCTCATCGGCGATGAGCGCGTTCTTCCGGTCGAGGAAAAGAAGGTGGAACTCCTCGGTCTCGAGGAATCCTGCCTGCGCCGCACAGTACTGGAGGAGTGCCTGCCAGGAGGAGATGACGTCGCGCTCCTTCACCTCGGCGCGCAGGAACCGGGCCGCCGCGGCGCGCACCGCGAGGAGCGCCGCCACCGATGCGTCGCCCATGCCGGGCACCGCCGCGAGCGCCGTGCGATCGGCGCCGAGCACGCCGGCGAAGCCGCCGAAGCGGTCGATCAGCGCCTTCGCCAGCGGCTTGGTGTCGCCCCGGGGCCGCGCCGAATAGAGCAGGAATTCCAGCAGCTCGTAATCCGCCAGCGCGTCCGTGCCGCCGGCCAGCAGGCGCTCGCGCAGCCGCTCGCGATGGCCGAGATAATGCGGCTTCTCCGGCGTCGCCGGCGCCTCGGCGGCTTCGTTCGGCGGCGGACGGGTCATGGCGAGGCGCTTCCTTGGCCTGCGCTAACGAAATCGCCCGTCTACGCTATCGAAACTGCCGCGCGAGCGCCACACGCCGCTCCTCCCCTCCGAAATTGCCCTGGCTTTGCCCCATTGCTGTAGCGCAGCTGTCGCTTGCCCGTGGCATCCTCTCCCGAGTCGCGGGAGGAGAGACCCCCAATGTCTACGCGCCACGACTATACGCGCAACGACGAGCCTTCGGTCGAGGAGTTGCTCACCGACGAGGTGATGCGCCTCCTCATGGCCCGCGACGGGTTGAGCGAGAACGTGGTGCGCGCGCTGGTGCATGACGTGCAGCGTCGCCTCAATCTGCGCCGCGAGACGCTGGCCCGCGCCTTCGCCGGCCGCGCCGCCTGAATAGCCCCCACCCCCCGCTGACGAACTTATGACGAAATTAGCGGCGGCAACGGATGCGCCGCACTTCCGCCCTGCGTCCTTCGACAAGCTCAGCATGAGGTAAGTTCTTCATGGCACAAAGAAATGTGCCTCATCCTGAGCGCGAGCGCAGCGAGCAGTCGACGGACGCAGGGCATCTGTCCCAGCGTTCTTTACGGGCTTCAGCGAGTTCCGAGTGGGGAATTGGCCATGTACTCGGCCCGCCTTACCCCTCGTAGGGCGGGTGGTTCCAGGCTTTGGGCGAGAGGGTGAAGATCTCGCAGCCTTCCTCGGTCACGCCCACCGTGTGCTCGAACTGCGCCGAGAGCGAGCGGTCCTTGGTTACCGCCGTCCAGCCGTCGCTCAGGATCTTCACCTCCCAGCGCCCGGCATTGATCATCGGCTCGACGGTGAAGAACATGCCCGGGCGGAGTTGCGGCCCGTCCTCCGGCCGGCCGAAATGCAGGATCGAGGGCGCGTCGTGGAAGATGCGCCCGACGCCATGACCGCAGAAATCGCGCACCACCGAGAAGCGCTGCGCCTCCGCATAGCTCTGGATGGCGTGGCCGATGGCGCCGACGCGGGCGCCGGGCTTCACCGCCTCGATGCCGCGCATCATCGCCTCCCAGGTCACCTCGACGAGGCGCCGCGCCTTGAGCGGCACCTTGTCGCCGACCAGGAACATGCGGCTGGTGTCGCCGTGCCAGCCGTCGAGGATGACCGTGATGTCGATGTTGAGGATGTCGCCTGAATCGAGCTTCCGGTCGCCCGGAATGCCGTGGCAGACGACATGGTTTACCGAGGTGCAGATCGAGCGGGGAAATCCGCGGTAGTTGAGCGGCGCGGGGATGGCGCCGTGATCGACGATGAAGCCGTGGCAGAGCCGGTCGAGCGCGTCGGTGGTGACGCCGGGCTCGACATAGGGCGTGATGAAGTCGAGCACCTCGGCGGCGAGCTTGCCGGCCCGGCGCATGCCCTCGAAATCGGCGGCCCCGTGAATCTTGATGCGCCGCTCCTCGGGGTCGGCGGCTCTCGTCGCGGTCGTGGCACGGTCCTGCAACTTGTTCATGCTCCCAATGCTGCCGCCAGCTCGAGCGGCGCCTCGATCTCTATCCCCTCGGTGCTGACCCGGCAATAATAGCACAGCACCTCGACCCCTGCCGCCCGCGCCGCAGCAAGCCCGGCGGCATAGGCCGGATCGATATCCGCCGCGATGCGGAAACGGGCGCAATCGGCGCGCTGCACCACGAAGAGCATCACCGCCCGGTGCCCTGCCGCCGCCATGGCCGCGAGCTCGGCCAGGTGCCTGGTGCCGCGGGCGGTCACGCTGTCGGGGAATTCCGCGTCCTCGCCGCGCCGCAGATGGACGTTCTTCACCTCGACATAGCAGATGGGGCGCCCCGGCCCCTCAAGCAACAGGTCGACCCGGCTCGCCTTGCCATAGGCGATCTCGCGCCGGCGGGTCGCATAGCCGGCGAGCGGCGCGATCCGGCCGGCGGCGATCGCCTCCTCGGCGATCCCATTGGGACGGCCGGTATTGATGCCGACGAGGCCCTCGTCGATGCGGATCAATTCCCAGGACCAGGCGAGCTTGCGCGAGGCGCCTTCCGCGGGCAGCAGCCAGATCTCCGAGCCGGGCTCGGCCACCCCCAGCATGCTGCCGGGATTGGCGCAATGGGCGACGGCCTCGCTCCCATCGGCGAGCCGGACATCGGCGAGAAAGCGCTTGTAGCGCCGCAGCAGCATGCCGCGCGCGAGCGGCCGGGGAAAACGCATGGACCGGCTATAGGCGGCGCGCCCGCCCGGCCGCAAGCGCGGCGCGCGCGCCGATATTGTGCCGTCTCGGCTTTCCTGTTAACGAACGGGCGGGGCCGTGCCGGGAGAAGCCATGAGCGAAGAGAAGATCGTCACCGCCTGCGTTCTCATCATCGGCAACGAGATTCTCTCGGGCCGCACCCAGGACACCAACCTCGCTTATATCGCCACCGGCCTCAACGAGGTCGGCGTGACCTTGCGCGAGGCGCGGGTCATCCCGGATGTCGCCGAGGTGATCGTCGCCACAGTGAACGAGGTGCGCGCCACGTTCGACTACGTCTTCACCACCGGCGGCATCGGCCCGACCCATGACGACATCACCTCGGAATGCGTCGCCAAGGCCTTCGGCGTGCCTTGGATCCTCCATCCGGACGCGCACAAGCTCTTCCTCGACCATTACAAGCCGGGTGAGCTCAACGAGGCGCGGCTGCGCATGGCGCACACGCCCGAAGGCGCCAGCCTCATCCGCAACCCGGTGTCGCGCGCGCCGGGATTCCGCATGGGCAATGTCTTCGTCATGGCCGGCATCCCGCGCGTGATGCAGGCCATGTTCGACGGCATCAAGCACGATCTGAAGGGCGGCAGGCCGACGCAGTCGCGCACCGTGAGCTGCCATCTGGCCGAGGGCGTCGTCGCCCAGGGGCTCGGCGAGATCCAGTCCCGCTACGCCGATCTCGATATCGGCTCTTATCCCTTCTATCGCCGCGGTGAGTTCGGCACGAGCCTGGTGCTGCGCGGCCGCGACCCGGTGCGGCTGGCATCCGGCACCGAAGAGGTGGTGGCGCTGGTGAAGCGCCTCGGCGGCACGCCGGTCGAAGAGTGACGGGCGCGCATCGCTTGGCTCCGTCGCCGCTGCTAGGATGATCGCGTGAGGCGTCCCACCTCACCCCAACCCTTTCCGCCCTCGGGGGCGCAGAGCGAGGGACCCGCGAAGCGGGAGGGTGAGGTGGGGTGCGTCGCGCATTTTTTTCGGTCGCGCCTGAGGCTGCCCGCTTGGCGGAACGGTAGACGCAAGGGACTTAAAATCCCTTTCCCGCAAGGGAGTGCCGGTTCAAATCCGGCAGCGGGCACCAAACCAACATCAATGGCTTATGGCCTCGCCGGGTGCGTCTTCATTGCGAGGCTCGAAGAAGAAGTTCATGGGCGAGTTGCGTGCCGGCATCCGCCAGACGACTGAGAGGATGCGTTGCGCAGTACGAGTTGGTCCAGGCAATCAATCCGTCTCCATCTGCGCCCCGGAGGATGTCGACCTTGAGGCCGAGATTGAGTCCCGACACGAAGCCGTCCACCCAAGCGGCCTCAACCACCGCAGCGACCTTGTCGCCGCCCTTAGAGTGATTTTGCGTCCACTGGCTGCAGGAGTCACCGCCGAACCCCACGGTCGTGCTGCCGCCTATCGCTGGCGCAGTTAGGCTTCCAAAGGCCAGCAGCGCCACCATCGCTGCAACAGTCTTGCGCATTCTCTCTCTCCACGTTTGGCGACACGCGAGGTCGCCGTTAGGAGGCGAGGTGCCGGTGCGCGAAATCTTACGCTATCGCCGAGCGCCGGGAAACTGACCGCCGGTCGCAACGCATCTATGGGGCGTCTTCGCCTTCAGGTATCCTCTGGTTCGGGTGGCGCTGGTTCGAGTCCGGCAGCGGCACCACCGGCAACGACAGGGGTTCGTAATGCCAACCGAAGAAATGAACAAAGCGACGCGTGAGGAATGGCGCGAGCTTGGTTTCTTCTATGATTGTGACGCCGGAACAAAAAAGTGGCGTCTCCGCGGGTCGCGTGACGGCCTCCTCGGATTCTCACGCATCCTCAGCGATTATTCTCGGAATCCGCACAATCAGAAACTGTCAGAGCACGATCATTTTGGCCCTTATGGCTACCTGGAGATCGGGACCTGGAAAGCGCCGGAAATTACCGATCATTGGATTTGCGGTTCGTTAGAAGATTTGGCCCGGCTTTCCCAGTTGGTGCGCGATAGAGTCGCTACCGCAAATGCCGGCGACGTGTTCGCTTTCCGAGAGCTTTA
>Ga0134128_10008951_pt1 | contig 12036 bp, 12 predicted proteins | sample KB31754_FD_96462 | JGI IMG/M metagenome (GOLD analysis project Ga0134128, IMG submission 96462) | Terrestrial soil microbial communities with excess Nitrogen fertilizer from Kellogg Biological Station, Michigan, USA - KB3-175-4 | ecosystem: Environmental > Terrestrial > Soil > Unclassified ...
ATTTTCTAAAACGCGAGCGCGGGTTGTCGGAAAATACAATCGCGGCCTATTGCAGCGATCTCTCTGGATTTATTTTTTGGTTGCCGCCGAATACCGGCACGATCAATCGGAGCCACGTAAGTAAGTATTTGGCTTTCCTCAAATCCAGCGGGCACAAGCCTTCGACGCTTGCCCGCACGCTTGCCAGCTTGCGAGGCTGGTTTAGCTGGGAAAAATCTTCCGGTAAATCACAAAATGATCCAAGCGACGGATTGTTGAATCCGCAGCGCGTCAGGAAGCTGCCGCACGTGCTGACACCAAATGAGGTGGCAGCGATGATCAAAGCCGCCGGGAACGCGCGCGAGCGAGCCATGATCGAACTTCTTTATGGCGCCGGTCTGCGCGTATCAGAGCTGGCCGGATTAAAGATCCGCGACGTCAACCTGGCGCACGGCTATGTGCGCTGCATCGGCAAAGGCAACAAGGAACGTCTGGTTCCGATCGGCAAGCGAGCAATCGAAGCAGTCAAAGAGTACGTTGCTGAGCTCAGGGCTGCCCCGGGCAATTCGAAGGGCAACGTTCCACCTTCAGGCGGCAAAGCAGCCTCTGTAGCGGCGGCAGGCAGGGCCCAGAGGTCCGCAGGCGCCAATACGGCGGCCGCTCAAGGGTCCGAGCCCCTGTTTCGCGATCGTCTGGGAGGACCTTGTAGTCGACTGGTTGTGTGGCAGGTAGTCAAGCGACTCGCCCGTAACGCCAATATAAAGAAAGCGCTCTCCCCTCATACTTTGCGGCACAGCTTCGCCACCCACCTTCTGGAAAACGGCGCTGATTTGCGCGCTGTTCAAGAGCTGCTGGGGCATTCCAGCATCGTCACAACCCAGCTATATACACATGTCAGCAGAAAGCATTTGCGCAAGGCGTACGACAACGCGCAGCTCTCGATACATGACTACGCCTTTACGCGGGAGGCTGAGTCGCTGGGCGTTCCGGTGGATGAGAAATAATTAATCGTCCGTGTTATAAGTAGAAGCTGCTAGATCGGTTAACGTTTTAGCAGATCTCACTGGTCATTCATCGTGAGGTCATGCAGTTTACCTTATGGATTTTGACCGCGCGCAGTGGCGCTGCTCTCCGCGGGTGAGCTGCAAAAGCAACCGTAATTCCATGAACAACATAGAGAGAGTAACTACCGGATGAGTAAATCATCGAAGGGCGAGGGCATTAAGATCGCCCAGGCCGCGAAAGATCTCGGCGTCACATCCGTCACGATTCGCCGCTACATTTCTGAATTCGACATCGAAACAACCTCGGACGAAAACGGCATCAAAGTTCTTCCAGAAAAAGCAATGGAAGAGATGTACGAAATTCGCCGTCTAAAAGAAGATGGGCTCACCAATCCAAAGGTGCTGGAACACCTCGAGGAGATGCGTTCCAAACCGGCGAAAGCGAGCAAAGCGGAAGCCAAAAAACCGGCACGCCGTGCTGCAGCCGCAGAACCGGCCAAAAAAGAAACGAAGAAACCGGTGCGCGCTACGCGCAAGATTGAGCCAGCCCCTGTCGTCGAAGACGACGAGGACGAAGACGAAGCTGAAGAGGATGAAGTAGCCGCCGCGCCGGCGAAAGCAGAGCCGGCTCCGGAAGCGGCTGCCGAAGGTGCAGAAGGTGCGGAAGGTGCGGAAGGCGAAGCCGGCGATGGACGTTCGAAGCACAGCCTCACCTGCCAGACGTGCGGCAAAACTTTCGAGCACATGAATCCGCGCTTGCGCGATTGCCTCGAATGCTACCGCGCGAAGCGCAAAGAGCGGCGTCGTGATAAGCATAAAAACGTTATCCAACATCCTCTGGCTGCCCAAGTAACAAGCAAACAACAGCAGCGCGCGCGAGGCGGCGAAGAGTCCTTCGCTGGCGACTCCATTGATGTGACACCAACGCCGGTGCGCGAGCGCGGCGAGCGTTTCGAACGCGGCGACCGTGCTGAACGCGGCGACCGCGCTGAACGTGGCGACCGCGCTGAACGCGGCGAACGCGGCGAGCGCGGCGAACGTTTTGAACGCGGCGAACGTTTTGAACGCGGCGAACGTTTTGAACGCGGTGAACGCGCCGATCGCGGGGAGCGGGCCGACCGCTCAGAGCGCGAGGGCAGCCCGCTGCCGATGAGTGCGAAGCGCGTCAATCCGCTGGCCGGTACGCATAAAGTAGCGGTGCGCAACTACCGCAAAGCCATTGAAGAGACCAGGCAGATTACTGCCAACCTGAAGCGCCGTCTCGAACGTCCGGATCTTCCGGAGAACGAGCGTCGCTGGCTCGAGCAGATCTATGCTTATCAGCTTATCCTGCACCAGGGATGGAGGCATCTTGCTGAATACAAGGCCGGCACCCAAGGCGGCGGCGCTCCAAAGCCGGAAGTCTAGTTTTTAGCTCGGGACGACAAATTATTGCCTAGCTCTGTGTGCTCGGCGTTCCGGGATACCAGCGCTGCGCTCTGCGGCTCGGACCGGCTTTGGCAGAAGGGTTTGGGCCGGCATCTGGAGATCGGTTTGCTGCGGTATCTGAAAACCGGGTTGCGCCCGCATCCGAAGGCCGATTCGCCTGGTTGTTCATGGGCGGCGTGCTGCTGGCGTTTATGCGGACGGGTGGCTTTTCCAAGTCCGTCGGCAGGGCTTCACCGAGTCGGTTTATGACGCGGTTGAGTACCGTGCGCTGTCCGGATTCCGAAAGCATCCAGCGTTTGGTCTCCATATTGGATGGTGGGTTGGCTAGTACTGCCCGCTCTATAAGGTTGCGCACAGCGGCACCTACCCCTTGTAGCTTCACAGTACCAGACGGCAGCCTGATCAGAAGCTGATCGTACTGGCTGTTATAAGTCAGTCCGTTGGAGTGATTGTTTTGCTCGGTCGGGCGAGTGGGTGGTGCTGATTTGGCACTGTAATAGAGAACGTCTTGTGCGATCTGCGCTATGTTCGCCTGAAAAATCTTCATCCGCTCAGGATGTCCTTGATCCATCACCTGTCTGACTTGAGTTTGGGCAAACCGTCCAGCGGTCGCCACATCCTGTGCGTACTGTTTTATCAACTTCGAGTGAGCGTCGTATCGCGCTATGTCGGAGGAGTCTTCAGCCGTAGCCGCCAGATTATTAAGCCGGTTGCCGTAGTCGAGAAGACTGGAATGATAACTGGAAATCTTCTGCTGCAGGTCTTGCGGCGTGCGACTCGTTTTGGGATCCGCTAGCGGCACGTCTTTCGTGTTCAGCACGGTATCGCCCTGCATGCCATCGAGGATCATTCTGGCGAAGTTTTCCTTAGAATTCCAATCCGGATTGTTGGTGCGCATTCTTGTCAGTGCATCTTCTTCGGCGCGAATGTAGACAATCCCGTCTTTTCTCAAGGGAGACACGTCTTTTTTGGAGCGATAATCGAGCGTAGTATCGAAGAACTTATAGCGGCCGTCTGCATTCAACAGAATGTAGTCTTGTCCGGCGGAGTCCGCCGCAGATCCAGATTCTGTGGCGAAAAGCTTCCAGTTCTCTCGCTTCATCTGGGCTTGCGCTTGCCGGCGTAAGACGAGGGCCGGCACGTCTTTTTCGTTTGGCACGGGCTCTGCCAGCATCCAGCTCAGCAACTTGCGCTGTGCTGCCACCCCGTTTTGTTCGCCCAGCATTCCTACCTGCTCATAGCCCGGAATCTTGGTATCGCCGGCGGTGAACCTGATGCGATTGCCATCCGGGTTCTCTTGCAGGTGCAATTGCAGTTGTTCAGCCTGCGGCAAAACGTGAGCTTTGGCGGCGGCGTCAGTCAGGCTCTCAGGACAGTTCGCCAGAAGAACGTCGGGATTGGCCTTGATGAAGTTGTTCGCTGCCGCCGCGTCTTCCGCGGTGGCGACATGCTGAACGAGCAACCGCTGCGGTTGTCCCAGCTGCCCGCCGGACAGTACCTGTTGCACATCCAGAAGTGCGGCGTTTGGCTCCGCTTTGTTCAAGCGACGCGCGGCCACGAGCTCTTGCAATTGCTCGGTACCTCCTGAGACGCGGAACTCCGGGCTCATGGGCACCGTGGAAGACGCCTCCGCCCCAGCTTCGCCTGCATTCGGCTTTTCCGTTTTGGCTGCTTTGTCGGCCGACATCGGTCTGGCTTGTCCATACGCAGCATGCAGGCTGCCCGGAGCCACAGCCAGCGAGCCGATTGCGCCTTGAATCAAACCGCCTTCGACGATGTTACCCAGCGAGAATGATTCACCGTTCTTCTGCTGGCGGAAAAACTCTTGTCCGGCGCCGCTCGTAAAGCCAAAAGTCGATCCAGCCAGCATTCCTTTGGCTACCGTCGAGTCGGCCAACTTTTCGCTGAGTAAAGGCGCGGCTCCTCTGAACAGCATATGCCCGCCGACGAAAGCCCCGGCATCCAGTCCCATTGCTCGCAAATCGAATGATTGAGCAAGCGCGCTGCCGATTCCGTTGCCTATTGCCGAGAGGCTGCCGTCGCCATACAGCTTGCGGTCGCCCAAGAGATCGCCGGTTCGAGAAGTGTAACCGGCTAGCATGCCCTGTCCGGCACGCATCCAGTTATTGCTCGGTTGCAGCTGGAATAGCCCGCGCATCGCAGCGCCCTTTCCCGCTCCGAGCACACCTTCGACAGCCCGATCATGCCAGGAGCTGCCGACTTTCATGGAGTCAGCGGCGTAGGAACTCAGCGTTCCCCCCCAGCCTACTGTCGATCCGAGCAGTCCGCGGCTGAACGCCATACAACCAAGTTCGATGCCGCCGGCAGCATAGCCGAGATACTTGTCAGCGGTGCGAAGCGACTGTTTGTCGTGTGCGACCGCCTGTTTCGCTTGCCTTTCTAAAGTGGCGAGTTGGCTCTGATCGCCGGATTTCTGCGCCGAATCTATTTGCGCCTTTAACGCCTTCAGGTCTTTCAGTGATTGCGCCGAGCCGCCATCCCAGATAAAGGACAGACCGCGTTGCAACAAACTCTGATCATTGTCGTGCTCGGCATGCGCATGCAACTGCTTCTCAATCGATGGTTGCCTGCCATCGGAATCAGGTTTGCTCGTATGGTGTTCGAAAGTCACGGACAGCTCTATAAAAACGGGATCTCCCTGTCCAATCTACCCGTTGCCAATGTGATATTCAATGTGGAAAACCGTCTGCCCGACAAATAATCCGCGATTTGAAGCCTATGTCCGCATCATTCCAAAACCTGTTCGACAAGCAGTCCGCCGATTATGCGCGATACAGACCGTCGTATCCCAGAGAGCTGTTCGAGTTCATCGCATTCCATGCGCCCGGCACAACACGCGCCTGGGATGCCGGCTGCGGTAGCGGACAGGCGGCTGTCGCTCTCGCCGAATTCTTCGATGAAGTAATCGCCACCGATTCAAGCGCCGCTCAAATCGAGCATGCGATCGCCAATCCCAAGGTAAAGTACAAGGTGGTTGCGTCTGAAACTTGCGAGTTGCCTTCGCATAGCTGCGATGTCGTCACTGCTGCCAATGCGCTGCATTGGTTCGATATACCGAAGTTCTTCGCGGAAGCAAAACGCGTGCTGAAGCCCGGCGGCATAATCGCTGTTTGGTGTTACACCGATGTGCAAGCATCAGACAAATTGAAACCGCTCATCGATGAGCTCAAAGAGAAGATTCGCCCATATTGGCCCGCGCCCATCAAGATCGTGGCGGATCGCTACCGCTCGCTGGAGTTTCCCTTCGAAGAGGTGGAAATGCCACCAATACAAATGCAGACTCATTGGAACATCGATCGTTGTCTGGGCTATGTTTCCACCTGGTCAGCCGTCGAAAAATACCGCGCTGCCACTGGAAGTGATCCGGTTGCGGAGCTTCGCGCCACGCTGCCACCCGCCGTTCTTGAAAGCAACGAACTGTACACGATTACCTTTCCGCTGCCCGCACGCATCGGAAAAACCTCTCTTTGATCGGCGTCTAGCGCGGCCGTCGACGCAGCTATGTGTGCTCGGCGGAGGTGCTTGGCGCTCAATCGGAAAGTTTCTTTAGACGAAACGCAACCAGTCAGCCGAAAATTCTCGAAAAGCGTTGCCAGTCCAGTTCGTCACGTTCATCGCGAGTTTCGTCATTCGAAACTTTCGTATCGGGCTAAAACGGGTCGGACATGTTGCTCACGCCTGGTGGCGAGAGCGGCTGATTGAAGACGGCGTTGGGATCGGCTGGCGGGCTTGTCCCCGCGGCGGTTGCACCCATGCCTGGCGCACCCGTGCCTGGTGCACCCATGCCAGCTCCGTTCATGCCGCCGCTGGACATGCCGGGGGAAGGCTGTCCATTTGTTGTGGGGACGAAGCCGGGAATCCGATAGGGACCGTTGGGATCGAGATAATGAGGAGCGCTCGCCGGTACTCCGCGGGGCGTTGGAATTCCGCCTGGACCGAGATTATTCACGGGTGCCGATATGACCTTCTGCACAGGCGGTGGTGTCAAATCTTGCGTCAATCTGATGGGAAGGGCTTCGCCTTTGTCCACGTGGAAATCTTGCCCACGCATGCGCCTGGCAGCCACAAAGCCTGGTCCCGAAATGAATGACAGTCCCATGCTGGCGACCTGTTCACCGTAGTCGCGGATGTCTGGTCCCAAGTGGCGAACTTTTGGCTGCTTGTGGTTTTGATTTGGATTGGAGTCGATGTTTGCAAATATCTGCTGGTGTTGGCCGTCAGGAAATACCAGCGCCTGCAGGCTGATGTCGACGCGCCCCGGCTGCCCGCCACGCAGTTTTTTGGCGGGGATTGCGTGATTCACGGTGCCAACAATTTTAGAGTTGGGCGGAATCAATACATTGCCGTTGAGTTGAAAGCCGTCCTGAAGCGTCAGGGTGAAAACGTCGCCGGTTTTGCTGTGGTTGGACGAGATGTCGTTTTCCAGGATGGCTGTCAGGACTGTTCCTGATGGGATGGACTTGCCGAGCTGTCCTTTCCAAAACGACTGGTCGAATTTTGTCGGTCCGTGCCATTGGGCGCCGGGCGCCGCTGGCGGATTCGACATGCCGTGGTTGATGTCCCAAATATTGCGCGCCTCAGCAGGCCCTAAAACTAAAAGGGTTGCCATGGCAGCTAGGATGGCTGTTCGTTTCAAGGGCACACGACCTCATCTTGTTTACCGACCCTATATTAAGTAAGAGCCACTTAGCGGCCTATGTGAAGATTACGAAAAACTCAAAGTCGGCTGCCGGTGTGCCTTGGCGGTACCTGCCCATGTTAAAATTCCCGTTCTGCCTGTCGATCTTTTTCGATACGGCTTCTGTATAGCCCTTTGCCTGCTCAGCAGGACGCTTATGACCATAGGGGGGAATAAGACATTGCCAGATACAAAACCACGTAAATACGAGACGGTGTACATCGTACGGCCGAATCTCGATGATGAAGCCGTCGACCGCGCGGTAGCGTCAATCGAAGAGTACATCAAGGGATTGGGCGGCACCATCATGTCGACCGACAAAAAGGGTCGCCGCCGCCTCGCTTACGAAGTAAAGAAAATGCGTGACGGCTTCTACGTTATGACTCGTTTCGAGGCGAAGCCCGAAGTTGTTGTTCAAGTGAAGCGCATGATGATGCTTTCCGAAGATATCATCCGCTCGCTTATTGTCGCGCTTGAAGAAGTGGCGCTCGAAACATCTCTGTAAATTGTAGCGGCGGGCGGAAGCCCGCAAGGCGGACGAAACTATGAGCATCAGCAAAATCGTTGTTTCCGGTCGTGTGGTGCGCGCTCCTGAAAAGCGCTTCACACCCAACACGAACGTGGCTGTTACTGAATTTGCCATCGCTGTCGAGTCTCCAGCAAAACAAGACGGCACAGTTGAGTCGCAACCGGTGAAAGTTATCACCTGGCGCGATTTGGCCGAGCGCTGTGCGCAAGAGATCAAAAAAGGCGATCTCGTTGCCGTGGACGGCAGATTGCAAATCAACAGTTTCACCAATCAAGAAGGACAACGCCGTCGCGATGCGGAAATTGAAGCTTCGTCGGTGGAAAACTTGACGCTTCTGGTGGCACAAGGTGGTGCTCCGGCAGCAGCCGTCCCATCTGAAGACGGTCGCAGCTTTGCCAAAGCCGCAGCCAAGCCCGCCGCTCGCCCCGCGCAACAGCAAGATGATCTCGATGCGATCTTCGCCAGCGAAGACGAGATTCCGTTCTAAACACAACTAGTAGGGGCGACGCGTGCGTCGCCCATGTCGAACGGCTCAGCCGTTTAATTAGGAGAGTAAATCATGGTACGTGACCGCGACGGCGGTGGACCGCCCCGCAGACGCAAATCTTGCAATTTCTGCGCCGACAAAGTCGAATTGATCGACTATAAAGATCCAAACAAGCTCAAGAAATACGTCACCGAACGGGGCAAAATTCTGCCGCGTCGGATTTCCGGCAACTGCGCCGGACACCAGAGACACCTGACGGTGGCTATCAAGAGAGCGCGCGATATCGCTCTTATGCCGTATACAGCCGACGGTTAAGTCCTGACTATCTCGTCGATGATTGGAATCAGTTCCAGCGGGCTTCCGCCCGCGGCTACACATATTGAACCGATGAGCTACAATTTAGCTGTAGCTTGCCGTTTCAACGTGGTGTAGAATCATTGACTCGCGCCGAAGTGGTGAAATGGCAAACACGCTACGTTCAGGGCGTAGTGCTCGCAAGGGCTTGTGGGTTCAAGTCCCACCTTCGGCACCATTTTTAAAGTCGTTCCCAAAGAGGTATTCAAGGCTAGTTTGAGCGCACCAAATCCATTCACTCCCGGACCGCCGGGACAACCAGGGGGACCAGGAGGTCCCGGGGGACCAGGAGGTCCAAGAGGCCCAGAATCCGGGCGGCGAGACATGCCGCTCCTCAACGAACGAATCCGCGACCGTGAAGTTCGTCTGATCGACGAAGAAGGCGGGCAGCTGGGCATCGTAAACACCAGAGAAGCGCTCGGCATCGCCCGGGAAAAAGGTCTAGATCTTTTCCTCGTGCAGCCTGATGCCAATCCGCCCGTGGCCAAAATCATGGACTACGGCCGCTATAAGTTTGACCTCGCCAAGCGCGAACGTGAAGCTAAGAAGAAGCATCACATCGTCGACGTCAAAGAAATAAAAATGCGCTACAAGATTGAGGACCATGACTATCAGGTCAAGCTCCGCAACGCGCACAAATTCCTCAACGAAGGCGACAAAATAAAGGTGCTCATCCAGTTGCGCGGACGCGAAGTTCAGCACTCCAAGATCGCTATGGAGCTGATGACTCGTTTTTTCAACGAGCTGGACGGGCTGGCGATCTATGATCGTGAGCCGAAGCTCGAGGGCAAAGCGATCATCATGATCCTATCGCCCAACCCGCAGAAAGCGCGTGTGGCGCCACCGACGCCACCGGCGCCACCGACGCCACCGGCGCAGGCTCCGGAAAATCGCTGATTGCCAAGCGCCGATGCGCGCACTGGGGCTCAATTGAAGCCTTAGCAATTTATGACAGACACGTAAATTGCCTGGCAGAAGTGTTATCATGATCCTTTCGCCAAAGCCCCAAAAGGGTTGTGCAGCGAGCAGTTTAACCGTATTTAAAAGACGGACAAATAACCATGCCTAAGATGAAAACCAACAAGGCCGCCGCTCGGCGCTTCAAGCTGACGGCCACAGGCAAGCTTCTGCGGAAGCAAGCCGGACGTCGCCACATCAACGAATGGAAGAGCCCGGATAAAAAGCGCAATCTGCGCGGATGGATCCAGGTCGCTCCTGAGTTCAAAAAACACGTTATGGAGATGTTCCCCTACAAGCAATATCTGCGGTAGGAAAGGCATCGACCGTTTCTAACAGCGTTTTGTCTAAGGGAATCTCCTCCCCGATGGCTGGCGCGAATGATGACACCCGAGGTCGCTTGCCGACCCAAAGATGTTACGGCGGGCTCAAGCCCGCTGAAGCAGGAGAAGAAAAATGGCCAGAGTCAAAAGAGGCAACGTCCTCAAAAACCGTCACCGCAAGTTCCTCAAGTTCGCCAAAGGATTCCGCGGTTCCAAGCACACACTTTTCATAGCGGCCAACCAGGCACTGATTTCATCCTGGCGCAACGCGTACCGTGATCGTCGCAAGCGCAAGCGTGATTTCCGCTCGCTGTGGATCACGCGCATCAACGCCGCTTGCCGCACACACGGCATGAGCTACAGCCGTTTCATGAACGGTCTGCAGCGCGCCAACATCAACCTCAACCGCAAGTCGCTGGCCGAGCTGGCCATTCACGATGCGACCGCATTCGAGGGATTGGTGAAAACCGCGCAAGCCGCCGTCAAGTAAAGCTCAGGCGTTTGAAAATCAACGCCATAGAAAGCAGCAGCAATTCACTGCTCAAGACCATCAGGGGCTTGCAGCAAAGACACACGCGCGAAAAAACGGGGCTCTTCCTCATAGAAGGGCGTAAGGCCGTCGCTGAAGCGCGGGATAAACGCCTGTCGATCAAAGACATTGTGGTTAGCCGCTCTTATCTGCAGGCAGAACCGGATGTGGTGGCAGCGCGTGATATTGGCGCGGTGTCCGTCGTCGACGATAAGCTGTTCAAGGAGCTGGCGACAACCACCACGCCCGAAGGCATTCTGGCGGTGGCCGCCGTGCCCCGCTATCAATTTGCCGACCTATTCAAAGGTCCGGGCAATCCGCTTATAGTGATTGCTCATGCGCTTCAGGATCCGGGCAATCTCGGCACCATTATCAGAACCTCTCTAGCCGCTTCGGCAGGGGGACTCGTCCTTACTGCCGGCACGGTTGATGCTTTCAATCCTAAGGTCGTCCGCTCAGCCATGGGAGCGCTTTTTTCGTTGCCGATCGTTGGCGATGTTCCTTACGCGCAGGCGATATCCGAACTGAAAAGTAAGGGCGTGCGCATCGTCGCTTGTGACGCCTCCGCTTCCAGGAGATATTTCGAATGCGATTTGCGGCAACCGGTTGCATTGGTCTTGGGCAACGAAGGGCAAGGCTTTACGCGTGAAGACCTCGAGCTCGCTGATGAGCTGGTATCCATTCCAATGAATGCGCAATCCGAATCGCTGAACGTGGCAGTCGCCGGCGCGATTGTGTTATTTTCAGCAGTGCAGCAGCGAGTGACGTAATGCGCGGGGAGATAGCCATGGCTGATGATAGGGAAGAGCCTGAAAAGGTAATGACCGTCATCGAACACCTCGACGAATTGCGCACGCGCATTTTGCGGTCTGTCGCCGTTCTGGCAATGGTTTTTCTGACTGTTCTTTGTGTCGGCAAACGCATTGTCGTTTTTCTGGAAGCCCCCGCCGGCGGTATCACGTTCCAGGCGCTCTCCCTCGAAGAGCCGCTCGTGGTCTTTTTCAAAGTCTGTTTTTACGTTTCGCTTGTCGTGGCTCTGCCGTGGATTCTTTTTGAAGCTTCCCAATTTATCGGGCCCGGACTCAAGCCGAGTGAACGGCGTGTGTTACTGCCGATTGTGATTGGTGGTCCGCTTCTGTTTGTTTGCGGAGCGGCGTTTGCGTATTACTGCGTGCTGCCCCCGATGCTTCATTTTTTCAATTCTTTCGGACAGGGCATGTCACCTATCAATCAACGACTCGATTTCTACGTATCGCTGGTGAGTTCGATAATTTTGTATATGGGTCTGTGTTTTCAGTTGCCCATCGTGCTCTTCGCACTATCATTTACGGGACTCGTGAATTCGAAGATGCTGATGCGCATCTGGCGTTATGCCGTTTTTGCAGCAGCTATCGTAGCGGCGGTAATCACACCTGATCCCACGATGTTTTCCATGCTTATCGTCTTGACCGCGCTGGTCGCACTGTATTTCGTTTCGGTGCTCTTGCTGAAAGCATTTGGTCGCTAGCTGGAGCGCACGCTTGCCCTCGCTATGAGAAATTACCATTTATGATGATAGTCAAGCGTCAGTGCGCCATTGCATGTAATTGCTAAAAGCCACAAGGGAAGCCTGCTTTGGATGCTTCCAGCATTTTCGCCGGAACACGCGTTTATCACCGTTTTCGGTTACTTCTCATAGCGAGTCGTAGCCATCCAGGTACAAGTGTTTATTCGAAGAATTGCAATGCTTCTTTCGCTGCGGCTGCTG
>Ga0134128_10008952_pt1 | contig 12036 bp, 11 predicted proteins | sample KB31754_FD_96462 | JGI IMG/M metagenome (GOLD analysis project Ga0134128, IMG submission 96462) | Terrestrial soil microbial communities with excess Nitrogen fertilizer from Kellogg Biological Station, Michigan, USA - KB3-175-4 | ecosystem: Environmental > Terrestrial > Soil > Unclassified ...
ACGCCCGAGCAATACCGAGAGTCGCTGCGCCAGATCTACGAGGCGGTGGCCGGTCGAAGGGTGTTCTCAGTCTCCATCCCGACCTGGTCCTACGTGCCCGCCGCGGCGGACTTTGGCGGCGCGGCCCGGGTCGACCGGCTCACGACCACGTTCAACGAGATCGCGCGGGAGGAAGCTGAGGCGCGTGGCTACCGCTGGATCGACATCGGGCCGGCGAGCATCAGCGGCATCGGCACCAGGGGCTGGATCGCCTCCGACCACCTGCACCCAGCGGACGCGCAGTACGCCGCCTGGGCCGAGGCGATCTGGACCTTGCTGGAGCCGCTCATCCCTCCACCCGAATCCGACCCTCGGCGTCGTCCGGACTAACCCACCTTTTCGGGCAGCAAAAAGCGCGACAGTCCCGACTTTCGACACGACCAGCCCTCGCGAGCGGCCGGCTAGACCGTGATTCTCTTGAAGGACTCCGCGTACTGATAGCCGCCCCGCTTGCCCACGTCGCGGTGGCGCTTGCGCATGAACTTCTCCAGGTCCCACTCCCGTCCCGGCTTGGCGACCTGGCTCTTGTGCTTGCGTAGGGCCTCGATCTTGCGATCTAGCGTGGAGGTGATGTCCACGAGGAAGTCGCCCTGGGTCCAGAACGGGATCCAGACCTCCTTCACCTCATGCGGCTGGAACCCTTCCTTCAGCAAAGACCGAAACGCGCGCGGATTGCGCGAGTCCGGGTAGACGGCCGCCATCGTGGCCTCGCCCACGGCCAGGTGATCGGGGTGTGAACCGCCCATCGGCGCGTCCAGCACCCGACCTGGGATGTGGGTGATCACGAGCTCCGGCCTGTACTTGCGGATCATGCGGACGATGTCGCGGCGCAGCTTCAGGTCCGGTGACAGGTGGCCGTCCTTGTAGCCCAGAAACTCGATCTTCTTGACCCCCAGGACTTTGGCCGCCGCGCGCTGCTCGCGCTCGCGGATGGCGATCAGCTCAGCGTCCTTCTGTTTCGGATCCTCGCCTCCCTGCCGGCCGTCGGTGACGATGACGTAGGTCACCTCGGCGCCGCCGTCGGCCAGGCGCGCGATCGCGCCGCCCGCGCCGAAGTCCGGGTCGTCGGGGTGCGCCGAAACCATGAGCACGCGCTGGAACTTGGGCAACCGGCCGTTGCTGCGTGAGCTCGCCACTGCGAAAAACTCTAAGGACTCCAGGCCTCGGCGCGCAGGGAAGGCGGCGGCGAAGCCTAGCGGCGGACCCTTGCGGGAGGGTTGAGTGACGCCAGCGGGATCGCGGACTGCAGCGGCTGCCAGAGCGCCTCGAGCTGCTCCCCGGTCAGCCGCATCCGGGCGCCGATGACCTTGCCGCCGAACGCCGCCATCTTCACGGCCGACCAGCCGCCCGGTCCGGCGAGCCTCATCGGCACGGTGACGACCGCGGCGAGCGCCGCCGCCTCTTCACTCGGGCGCGCGTTGCCGTCCGCAACTGCGCGCGTAAGCGCGCCCGACAGCTCGTCGTCGATCTGCAGCGGCTTGGCGAGCGCGGCGCACTGCGCAGCGCCCAGGCGTCCGACGGCGGTCACGTACCGAGCTGCCAGCGCTCCAAGCGACCGGGGGTTGGTGACGGGAATCGCTGAGGCGAACGGCGCGTAGGAGGCCGCGAACTTGATCGGGGGCAGGTGAGGGCGGCGCACGAGCGCCGCCACCGCGTGCCAGGTCGCGACCGCCTCGTCGTCCGAGCGGCCGCCGAAGAAATCGATCAGCGCGGTGCCCGCGTTGACAAGGGGCGCCAATACCTCCTCGCTCGCACCGGGGACAGCTGCCGCGACACGCTCCCACTCGACCTTGTCGAGGCCCGCGACACGATGTGCGAAGCCACCGCCGTTCATCTCCTCGAAGTTGATCGACGGCTCGAACGGCGTCAGCACGCTTCGGATCTGTTCCAGGTTCTGCCGGCTGTGTGATTCGAGGACGTAGCCCACCCGCTCCACCGCCGCGAACGCACGGCATCGCGTGTACATGTCAAGGGAGCGGGTCGACTCGAGCGCCGCGATGAGCGAACGAACCACCCCGGCAGGTTCCGCCGCGTCTTCTTTGGTGACGCTCGAGACGAGCTTGCGCCGATCGAGCACCCGCAGCCACTGGATCGGCGAGAGCTCGCCGACGCCCTTGATGAACGATGCGACCTCGCTGTGGTTCGGTCCATAAGCCGCCGGCGGTTTTGGCGTCGAGGTCGACGCGACCTTGCTGCGCGGCGGCCGGGTGATCGTCGTGATGGCCTGGCCGACAGCTGACATCACGCGCGCGGTCGCGGCCGGGAGTGGTGTTTGCTCGCTCAGGTCGGAGAGCGGGACGACTGCTTCGAGGGGAGCCCACAGCTCGGTGATCTCCTCGGGCCTCAGGTCGTCGAACGCGCCGAGCACACGGCCGCCGTGGACCAGCGTGCGCACCGCGGACCAGCCCTCGTCTCCGGTGACCAGCTGGGGAACCAGCGTGAGCGCCGAGACCGCCACCGCTTCTTCGCTTTTCACATCGCGGTTCTTGACCACGGCTTGCAGCAGCGCGCGCGAGGCGCCGGGCTCGATTCGCCATCGCTTCGCGAGGCCGAGGATCTGCTCTTTGGTAAGGCCCCGCAGGCCGGCGACGAACCGGCGCGTTCGGGGGTTGAGCACATCGGCGCCGGCAAGCGGGATGACCGCCGCGAAAGGCGCGTAATGGACGGCGAACTTCATCGCCGGCAGCTGTGAGCGCATGGCGAGGGCGGTCATCGCCTGCCAGGCGGCGACCTGTTTGTCGTCGCTCTTCTTGACCAGGGTGTCGAAAAGCACCTCGCCTGCGCGCGCCAGGGTCTCTGAGATCCGGGTCTCGCTGTTGCGCAGCGCGGCCTGGATCGAGAGCGCCGTATCGGGCGCGCCGGCGCCTTCCTTGCTGATCAAGCCGACGAGCCTGCGGAAGGTGAGCACCTGGCGCCACTGCCAGGGCGTCAGCTGGCCGCAGGCCAGGATGAACGCCTCCACCTCGGCGGTGTGTGGGCCGAAGCGGTGCGAGGTGTCGGCGTTGGCCCGCTGGATTCGGCCGAGAAGACCCTGGGAGGCGGGCGACACAGGGCAATTTTCCGACTCCGCGCCCTCCTGGCAACCCCTTAACGGCTAAACGGTCTCCACCTTAAGAAGGTTGGTCTGCCCAGGCCGGCCCACCGGAACTCCGGCCACCACGACCACTCGATCGCCCGGCCGCACCATGCCGCTCTCGACTACCGCCCGGGTCGCGTTGGCGATCATCTCGTCGGTATCGCGCCCCGGGCTGACCAGGAGCGGGACAACGCCGGAGTAGAGCGCCGTTCGGCGGAGCACCTCGGCGTGGGGGCTCGCCGCGATCACCGGCATCGGCGGACGCGCCTTGCTGCACCGAAGTGCGGTCGTGCCGGACTCGGTGAAGGCGATGATCACCCTGGCCTGCAGCTCGGTCGCCGTCGAGGCCGCTGCGTGAGCGATCGCGCTGCCGATCTGGCCGGGCTCGCGCCACATCTCGCGCGCACGCTCGAACGCAGGGTGCTTCTGCGCCGCCTGGCAGATGCGTGCCATGGCGCGCACGGCGTCCACGGGGTGGGCGCCGACCGACGTTTCCTGAGAGAGCATCACGGCGTCTGTTCCGTCCCAGATGGCATTGGCGACGTCGCTCGCCTCGGCGCGTGTCGGACGGTTGGACGTGACCATCGACTCGAGCATCTCGGTCGCGGTGATCACCGGGACTCCGGCGCGGTTGGCACGCGCGATCACCTCTTTCTGTACCGCCGGCACCTCGCCGAGCTTCAGCTCGACGCCGAGATCTCCGCGCGCGACCATGACCGCGTCCGCGACCTCGAGGATCTTGCCGAGGTTGCGGATGGCCTCCAGCTTCTCGAGCTTGGCGATCACGGGGATCGCTCGCTGGTGCCCGGCGATGTGCTGCTGGCACATGAGGATGTCCTCCGGCTTGCGCACGAAAGACAGCGCGAGATAGTCAACCTCGAGCTCGATGGCGAGCTTCAGGTCCTCGATGTCCTTGGCCGTCATGGCGGGAAGGGCGAGCGGCCGGCCGGGGACGCTGACGCCCTTGCGCGAGCCGAGCAGGCCGCCCCGGACGACGGACGCCTCCGCGCGCCCCTCATGCGCCGTGCGAACGGCAAGCTCGATCCGCCCATCGTCGAGCAGCACCCGATCCCCGGGCCGCAGGGCCTGAACAAGCTCCACATGACTGACCTGGATAAAGTCCTCCCCACTTGTGGGGAGGTGGCCCGCAGGGCCGGAGGGGCGTGTCCCACCCATGGGAAGGTGGCCCGCAGGGCCGGAGGGGGGCGCTCCTACCAGAACCACCACCCTTCCCCGCACCAATCTGTGGAAGGTGCCTTCGACCGGCCCGGTGCGGATCTTCGGTCCCTGCAGGTCGCCTAGCAGCGCCACCGGCCGGCCGGCCTCTTCCGCCGCCTCGCGCACCGCCTTCGCCGCCGCCCGGTGCGTGTCGGGCTCGCCGTGCGAGAAGTTCAGGCGCGCGACGTCCATGCCGGCCTGGACCATCGCCCGCAGGACGTGTCCCGAGGCCGACGACGGCCCGATCGTGCAAACGATGCGCGTGCGCCGGACCCCGCTCACTGGTAGCGCTGCACCCGCCGGGTCATCTCCTGCTCCGCATCGATGACGCGGCGCTCGAGCTCGAGGGCGCTGATCACGGCGCCGCCCATCCCCCGGACGAGGTCACGCTGGAACCGATCGGACGTCGCCACCGTGATGACGTCGCCGGTCTGGCTGGCCTGGTACGCGATGCGCTCGATCGAGTGGTCCGCCGAGTGGCCCTTCCTCGTGAAGATGACTCGTACGCCGTCGACCATCTCCTCCGAGTTCGACATCGCCTTCGAGTGGTGCGCATCGAACACGACCGTCACCTCCTCCCCGCTCACGATGCTCAGCACCGCAAGCCGCTCCACGAGCTTCTCGCGCGACGCCTCGAGCGATGCGTCGTTGAGCAGACGCTTGAGCGAGGTCCACGCGTGGATCACGTTGTAGCCGTCGACGATCAGTCGCAGCACGTCGGCTAGAGGAACCGCATGTTCAGCTGGCCGATGAAGACCAGCGTCTCGTCGATGCCGGTCAGCGACACCAGGCTGAAGACAGCGCCGTAGAACGCAGACCTGATCGGCGCCACAAACCACAGAGCGAGAAACACGCCGTAGATCGCCAGCATGCCGTAGCGCATCGCCACGAACTGCACCGAGTACGGCAGCCAGGGGCGAATGACGCCGAAACCGTCGATGCCCGGCACGGGAAGCAGGTTGAGCACGACGGCGAGGATCTGGAAGAAGCCGACCAGCGCGAGGGCGGCGAAGAAGTTGACCGACTCGGGCGGCGTCATCCTGTCGAAAAGAGGCGCCACGTAGAACACAGCCGCCACCAACAGGGCGCACAGGGCGTTCGCCACTGGACCGGCGAGCGAGACCGCGCTGCTCCACGCGCGGCTGCGCAGGGCGGAGTGGTTGATGTAGACCGCTCCTCCCGGAAGAGCCACGCCGCCGAGGAGCAAGAAGACGACAGGCAGGACAAGGCTCATGGCGACGTTCGCGTAGCGCAACGGATTGAGCGACAGGTAGCCCGCGGCCACCACCGAGCGGTCTCCGCCGAGGTAGGCGACCAGCGAGTGGCCGAACTCGTGAACGCAGAGGGAGACGATCCAGCAGCCGACGACGAAGAGGATCGTCAACACGGTCACGAGACCGGGCAAGACATCAGTCCACAGCAGCGCACCGGACAGGACGGTCCCGCCGACCAGCCCGAGAAAGACGGGGCTTATCCCGATCACGCCACGAAGTGAGGGCCATGGGCGCCGTCGCAGCCCGCGGTCTCGCTGCGTCGGGTCCTGGTAGGAGGGCACGCCCGCGTGCACCCCCGTCTGCAGATGCTGCCTCAGGTCGTAGAGCGAGAGCCCCGCCCTCTGCAGTGGGCCTGCCGTCGCGGGCGAGTCCGAGTACAGCATGGCCAGCAGCATGTGGACGGAGTCGATCCGATAGTGGCCGAGAACTTGCGCCTCCCGGTTGGCGTTGATGAGGAGCTGCTTCAGCGGCGGCTGAGCGGCCCCATCCGACGCCAGCGCGGCCAGCACGGACGCAGGGTCGATGCCGAGCGCCCGGAGCTCGCGGTCGGCGAGGCTGCCTGGGAGCTGGAGCGTCGCCCGCAGCACATCCACCGGCGTGGCCTCGGTCGCCTGGCGGGCGCGCGCGAGCTCGGTCGCGCGGTCGAGGATCTCGCGCGTGTCTTTGGTGATCGGATCGGGGGGTGCGGCCATGAGCCGCTTCAGTTTAGGAGGCGGGTTTCGCCGTCCCGCGCTGCCGCATCACCTCGTAGAGCAAGGCCGCCGCGGCCGCGGAGGCGTTCAGGCTCGCCACGTGGCCCGCCACCGGAAGACGCACCCTGGCGTCGCACCGCTCCTTGACCAGGCGCTGCACGCCGGGCCCCTCGCTGCCGACGACCACACAAACCGGCTGGGTGTAGTCGAAGTCCCACGCGGCCATCTCGCCGCGCGGATCGAGGGCGACGCACCAGATGCCGGCGCGCTTGATTTCGGCGATCGCGGATGGAAGGCCGGACACCCTGGCGATTGCGAGCAGCTCGCTCGCCCCCGAGCTCGCCTTGACCGCGGCCGCGGACAGGGGCGCGCTGCGGCGCTCGGGGACGAGCGCGCCGTCTGCGCCCGCCACCTCCGCCGTGCGCAGGATCGCCCCGAGGTTCTGCGGATCCATGATCGAATCGAGCGCGACCAGGAGCGATGGCTTGCGGTCGAGCAGCTCGCGCAGCGTCCACTCCCGTCGCGGCTTGAGCTCCGCCGCCACACCCTGGTTGACTCCTGCCGCCATGGCGTCCAGCCTCGCGGGTGGTACCACCTCGACCCTGACAAGACGCGACAGCTCCTCGAGCCGGGGGTCGTGTCCGAGGCCCGCCGCCATGTAGACCTTGATCACCCGACCGGCGCGGGCCGCCTCGAGAACCGCATTGCGGCCGTGTATTAGCTGGCTCAAAGTATCTTGGGCGCATGGTTGCAGACTTCATGACCCAGGCACGCAGACTCCTCGGGGGCGAGGTGACGGCAGAAAAGCTTGAGGCCGTCGGCAGGTTGCTGGCGAACTCCTCCGCGGAACCGGGCTTTGTCACCGAAGGCGAGATGCAGAGCCTTCACGGCAGCGAGTCCTCCTTCACGATCCTGCAGACCGATCCCGACGGTCTGACGCTCATGTTGTCGCGTTTCTCGCCTGACGCTCCAACCCCGGTTCACGACCACAAGTCATGGGGTGTGGCGTGCGTTGTCCACGGGCGCGACCGGTACATGCACTGGGAGATCGCGGGGGATGGCGGCGTGCGCGTCCTTTACGAGAAGGAGCTCGGGCCGGGCTCCTTCGTGACGTGGCTCGGCCCTCCGCACGACATCCACAGCCAGCAGGGCATCGATGAGGACGCGATGGAGCTGGTGCTGTTCGGCAAGAACGTGACCACCATCAAGCGCGACTACTACGACGCGAGCAGCGGAAAACCGATCAAGCGCTGATCCTTCTCCATCGCACGCCGTCTTTGGAATCCTCGAGCGCGATCCCGCGTGCCTTCAGGTCTTCCCGGATGCGGTCAGCACGCGCAAAGTCCCTTGCCTTGCGCGCCGACTCGCGCTCACCGATCAGCCGCTCGACCTCCGCCGCCAGGCCGGGTTCCTCGGCGTGGATGACGTCGAGGTGGGCGTCGACGTCATCCATGAGCGCAAGCAGGCTCGTTCGGTTCAGCGGCCCGACGCGACCGGCGTCCAGGGCCGTGTTCGCCTCTCGGATGTGGTCGAAGACGATGCCCATGCCAAGCGGCAGGTTGAGGTCGTCGTCGAGCGCCTTGCGGTACCCGAGGCGGACCTCCGCCGTGCGCTGGGCGAGTTCACCGTCGTCCGCGGACGCAGGGGCCGAGCGCTGCACTCGATCCGCAAACTCGCGAAGGCGGCGGACCTGCTCGGCGGCGGAGTGGAGCGCCTCCGCGCTCAGGCGCACGCGCGAGCGGTAGTGCGCGTTGGCGATCAGAAAGTAGCGGATCGCGAGCGGATCATGCCCGCCCGCAACGAGGTCGCGGAGCGTCGTGAAGCCGCCTGCGCTCTTCGACATCTTTTCACCGGTCGCGTCGGCGAGAAACTCCGAGTGCAGCCAGACGCGCGCGAACGTCTTGTGGTTCGCCGCCTCAGACTGCGCGATCTCGTTCTCGTGGTGGGGAAAGGTGAGGTCGACGCCACCTGCGTGGATGTCCAGCGTATCGCCCAGGTAGCGTTTGCTCATGGCCGAGCACTCGATGTGCCAGCCGGGCCGGCCCGCTCCGAAGGGCGCATCCCACTCGGCGCTCAGCTTCGCGTCGTCAGGCTGCGCCTTCTTCCAGAGCGCAAAATCGCTGACCGATTCCTTGTCGTACTTGTCGGTCGCCACGCGCGCGCCGGCCTTCAGCCCTGCGCGGTCGAGGTGCGACAGCGCGCCGTAACCGGGAAAGCTCGCAATCCGGAAGTAAACATCGCCGTCGGCGATGTATGCGTTCTCGTGCTCGATCAGTGTCGAGATCATGGCGACCATCTCCGGGATGTGCTCGGTCGCCCGCGGGTAGTGCTCGGCGCGCTCCGCGCGAAGCGTGGCCATGTCCTCGAAGAAGGCCTTCACGTAGGGCTCCACGTACTCCGAGATCGTGACGCCCGAGTGCATCGCCTGGTCCAGGATGCGGTCGTCGATGTCGGTCAGGTTCATCACGTGACTGACGCGGTAGCCGGCCACGCGCAGGTGCCGTCGCACCAGGTCGTAAAACAGAAAGGCGCGCAGGTTGCCGACGTGCGCATAGTTCCAGACCGTTGGTCCACACGTGTACATGCGGACCGAGTCTTTGTCGAGCGGCTCGAAATCCTCCTTGGTCCCCGTCAGCGTGTTGTGGAGCCGGAGCGTCACTGCTCTTCGATTGTCGCGACTGCCTGCGCCGCGATGCCCGCGGCGTGCCCCAATGCACCGAGCCCCTCCGGCGACTTGCCTTTTACGTTCACGTCGAGAGTGCCCAGCCGCCGCGAGAGGTTCTCGCTCATCGCCGGCAGATGCGGATGCAGGCGCGGCTCCTGCGCGATCACGACGCAATCGACGTTGACCACGCGGTAGCCGGCGTCGTTGAGCATCGCCACCGCGCGCTCGAGCATGCGCAGGCTCGAGGCGTTCTTGTTCGCCGGGTCGTCGGCGGAAAAGTGCGTCCCGATATCGCCCAGGCCGGCGGCGCCGAGCAGGGCGTCGATGACGGCGTGCGTCAGCACGTCAGAGTCGGAGTAGCCGTCAAGGCCGGAAGGATGCTCGATGCGCACTCCGCCAAGCACGAGAGGCCGTCCCGCCGTCAGCGGATGAATGTCGTAGCCGATCCCCACCCTCAAAGACGTGAGGTCTCGTGCTCCCGGACCAGTGCCTCCATCAACTCGAGGTCCTCGGGTGTCGTCAGCTTGATGTTGACGGGCTCACCGGGCACCACCGTGACCGCGTGGCCGGTCGCGGCGACCAGCTGCGCGTCGTCGTCGCCAACGAGTCCGGCGTCGGCCGCCTCGCGGTGGGCGCGCGCCAAGAGCTCATACGCGAAACCCTGCGGCGTTTGCGCCAGCACGATGCGGGAGCGGTCGAGGCTCTCGGCCAGCCGGTTTCCCTCCACTCGCTTGACCGCGTCACGCGGCGTGATCGCGGGGAATGCCGCCCCCGACTCCATCGCAGCCGCGAGCACGCGTCGCACGAGGGCGGCGGTGGCAAGCGGCCGGGCAGCGTCGTGGACGAGCACGAAGTCGCAGTCGCCGAGAGCGGCGAGGCCCATCCGCACCGAGTCCTGACGGCTCTCGCCGCCTGCCTTCACGACCACGCCCTTGCGAGGATGCAACGCCTCGACCTCGCGCTGCGCGTTCTCGAGCCGGCTCGGGGGGCCGACGACGACGATCCGGTCTACCTCCTCCAGGGCCAGGAAGAGCTCGAGCACACGTGCCAGGGTGGTTCGGCCGTTCAGCCGGACCAGGGCCTTGCTGCCACGGCCCAGCCGCGTGCCTGTTCCTGCGGCCGCGACGATCGCCCCGACCGCGCGCGCGCTCACGCGGACTCCTCGCGCGGCTTGACGCGATTTGGCCGGCGCGTGTCCACCCCGGCCGGCTCGGCGAAGATCATCCTGCCGGCCGAGGTCTGGATGACCGACGTGACCACCGCGGTGATGCTCTGATTGAGCAGGCGGCGGCCGTTCTGGATCACGACCATCGTCCCGTCGTCGAGGCTGCCCACCCCCTGCCCCGGTTCCTTGCCCTCGCGGGCGACGGTGACCACGATTTCCTCGCCTGGGATCGCGACCGGCCGCATCGCCTGGGCGAGCTCATTGAGGTTGAGCACCGCCACGCCCTCCAGGCGGGCGATGCGGTTCAGGTTGAAGTCATTGGTCATGATCGCCCAACCCTTGCGCTTGGCTGTGCGCACGAGGTGGGTGTCGATCTCTCCGTTGGGCGCCGTCTCGTCCTCCGTCACCTGCAGGTTGATCGCTGGTTCCTTCTGCATCTCCGTCAGGACGTCCAGGCCGCGGCGTCCTCGCCGGCGCCTGGTGACGTCTGCCGAGTCGGCCACCATCTGCAGCTCACGAAGGACCGAGCTGAGGATGACCAGCGGCATGTCGAGAAAACCGGTCTTGGCGATGTCGAGGATCCGGCCGTCGATGATCACCGACGTATCCAGCAGCACCGCCGGCAGCCGATGCGCGTCCGACTCCTTGCTGCCACCGCCGAAGAACAGCGCGGCGAGCTCGGCGCGCCGAGTCAGGCCAACCGAGGCGCCCTGCGCGGCGAGCAGCAGGGCCAGCACCGACGAAAGCGCGTACCCATAAGGAAGATCGCGGACGAAGACGCCGATCAGGACGGCGACGACAAGGCCGACGATCATGCCGAGAAGACCACTCAGCAGGTCGGGCAACGGGGTGCTCGTCAGCCGGAAGTTGATCCTGCGCCAGCCGCCCAGCACATACGGCGTGCCGAGGTACGCAAAGATCAGACCTTCCAGCGTGGTCAGCCCGATGATCACCCAGCCCGGGTGCGCGTTCGGCACACCCCGGACCATGAAATAACCGAGCACGAAACCACCGACCAACCCGAGCCCCGCGCCGGACCACCGGGCGAGATACTCGGAACGCCTCACGGTTACCTCCTCAAGAGACCGCCTTTAAAGGGGTCCCCGCGAAATCACAGGCGACGCCTCGGATTTCACGGGGCCGCTCTCGGCCTCCCTTATGAATTCGCCGGACCGGATGTGTGAAGAAAAGGCGGCGGAGACTGCCTCCGCCACGGTCCGCACCTCGACGACGTCGAGGCCGGAAGGCCGCCCGGCTTTTGAGCCGGCCGGAATCAAAGCGCGCGTCAGGCCGTGGCGCGCCGCCTCCACAAGGCGACGCTCGAGGTGGCCGACGCGACGCACCTCGCCCGACAATCCCAGCTCTCCGATCACCAGCAGGCCGTCCGGCATTGGCCTGCTCTTCTCGTTGCTGACGATGGACAGGGCGAGACCGAGGTCCGCGGCCGGCTCCGTGATCCGGATGCCGCCCGCGACGCTGACGAAAACGTCCTTGGAACCGAACGAAACGTTGTCGAGCCGGCGCTCGAGAACCGCCAGGATCATGTGCAGCCGGTTGACGTCGAAGCCGTTCGCGACGCGCCGCAGCGGGTGGTTCGACGTCGGGTTGACCAGGCTCTGCACCTCGACCAGCAGCGGCCGCGTGCCTTCCAGCACCGAGACGACGACCGTGCCTGGAGCCGCGGGCGAGCCGGTGGCGAGGATCGCCGCCGAAGGGTCGGGAACCTCCTCGAGGCCGAGCTCGCCCATGGCGAAGACTCCGATCTCCTCGGACGAGCCGAAGCGGTTCTTGGTCGCGCGGAGGAGCCGCAGCTCCTGCCTGCGGTCGCCTTCCAGGTACAGCACGGTGTCAAAGATATGCTCCAGGACCCTGGGTCCAGCTATCGAACCCTCCTTGGTGACGTGGCT
>Ga0134128_10008954_pt1 | contig 12035 bp, 10 predicted proteins | sample KB31754_FD_96462 | JGI IMG/M metagenome (GOLD analysis project Ga0134128, IMG submission 96462) | Terrestrial soil microbial communities with excess Nitrogen fertilizer from Kellogg Biological Station, Michigan, USA - KB3-175-4 | ecosystem: Environmental > Terrestrial > Soil > Unclassified ...
GAGGCGACGGTGTGCGGGATGTCGTCCTGGTTCTTCCAGGTCACCGTTGTGCCCGTGTTCACCGTGAGACGCGCCGGATTGAAGGTGAAATTATCAATCGTCGCGCTTGCGGTCTGTGCGGCCCGCACCGCTTGCGCAATGCCAACCGCAATCAGGGTGCCCGCTACCGATCCGGCGAGCACAAAGCGCCATACTTCGCGTAGAGCAAACATTTGCATGACACGTCAGCCCTGCAGCGGCTTGTCGACGATCGCGAGCCGCTGCTGTCCCGGCACAACGCTCACCTCCGTGATGCCGAGCAACGAACGCAGCTTGTCATCGGCAACTTTCATCGGGCCGGGCGAGGGGGCGCTCCCCGGTGCGGGTTGCGGAAAGGCGGTTGCCATCGCGGTGTGAAAGGCAACGTGGCCTTCGACCTTTTGCATCACCTGATGAATGTGCCCGTTGAGGACGGTCACCGAGCCGAAACGCTTGAGGAGCTCGATCGCGGGCGCCGTCGTCAGTGCCCCACCCCCATTTGTCGTAGACCGTCCATAGCGGGATGTGGGCGAATACAACCATCGGTGTCTCGGCGGATTTTCCGTTGAGATCGTCCGCGAGCCATTTGAGCTGCTCGTCGCCCAAATTGCCGAGCCCGCCCGCCTTCAGGTTCACGACATTCACAAGCCCGATGAAATGCACGCCGTTCGCGTCGAAGCTGTACCAGCCCTCGCCCTGGGAACCCTTGCCGTAATGCTCGCGGTAGAGCTTCGCATCCTCGTCGAGCAGATCGTGCTCGCCCGGAACGTAATGCACGTTCATGCCGAGCGTCGAAATAACGCGTTGCGCATCGTCGAATTCAGCGGGTTTCGACAGATGTGTGATGTCTCCGGTATGGATAGCGAACGAGGGCTGTGCGGGGAGCGATTTGACCTTGGCGATGGCTTCCTGAAGCGTTCCGATCACGTTGGGATTGGCCGGCTTGTCGAAGCCGATGTGACTGTCGCTGATCTGCAAGAATGCGAGCTTGTCCGGCTGCGCCGCATGCGCTTCATCGATGATGCCGAGGGAGCGGGGAATGCCTCCTGCAACCGTCCAGAGCACGCCGGTACCCGCCCAGGTCATGCATTCGAGGACCTTGCGGCGGTTCATCTGGTTTGTTTTGCCATTGGGCGCGCGACCAGGCATGGAACTCCTCCTGTCCTGCTGATGATAAGGACAAGAGAGTCCGGCGCACGGACTTATTCCCGCATCACACAGGTGTGAAACAAGCGACCTCGGCTCGCCTATGACCAGGGACGTTCACACCCGGCCTGATGTCGTATGAGCGCCTGTTCGATCACTTGCTCTCGTCTGCCTGATGCACTTCGACGACGGTGCCGTCGGGAGCCTGCAGGAAGATTTGATACCAGCCGCCCATGGCCCAGCGTCCGTAATCGGCGAATGGAATATTCTTGTGCCTAAGCATCGTCTTGAACGCCTCTATATCATCCACGCGAAACGCGATGTGGCCGCGTTCAACCGGGTTCAGGCTTTGCTTTGTGCGGAAAGCGACCCCGAGATCCTGCTCCGCGATATGAAACTCCGTGGTGCCGTCGGTGAGGAACTCGACCTTGTTGCTGTAGCCGTGATTGCGATCGCGCTGTTCGGTGCGTCCAGGCACCGGTTTCAGGTTGAACACTGATCGATAAAAATCCGCAGTCGCTGCAACGTCCTTCGTCGAGTAGTTTACGTGGTGAAGCTTTGGTTGCATGCAGATTGCCTTTCCGTCGGAATGAGCTGAACTTGAAGCAGGCATCAAGATCATTGCAGCCGATCGAAAAAGCTGGCGATTTCGCCTGCTGCCCGATCGGGATCCTCCCGGTGCGGGAAGTGACCGACATCGGGGAAGGGCGCCAGATCAAGATTGGCGAACGTAGCGCCGAGACCGTCGGTCCACGCGTAGGGAAATAACGGATCGTGTTCCGCCCACCGCACGCACGTCGGAGCAGTAATGGGCGGCAATGCCTGCGCCTCACCCCTCATCATGGCGACGCGACCGGCATGCGCCGCTCGATAGTGGGCGAAGCCGCCCACCAGATTTCCGGGCTTCATGAAATTATCTACGAAACGCGAAAGCACATCATCAAACGCTTGCTTGCGATGTGACCAGTGACGCAGGAAATGCGAAATATAGATCTCACATGTGCCCCTGGAGGCGCCCACAAGACTCGGCGCCAGATCCATCTGATTGAAAGACTGATACCAGATCTCGTTCAATCGATCCGGCGCACCCATGCGCGGCCCAATTCCCGGGTAGACAAAGTCGAAAAAGAACAGTGCGGCGACGCGCTCCGGCCCCATGCGCGCAAGCGGTTGCATAACCGCGCCTCCCACATCGTGCCCGACGATGCCGGCTTGCCTTATGCCAAGCTCATCCAACAATGCGATCATGTCGGTGGCGTGATCTGCCGGCCCGAATGGCCCGTCAGGTTTCTCGCTATCGCCGAACCCGCGCAAATCGGGAGCGATGAGCCTGTATCGACTGGACAGCCGCTCCATGACCGGTTCCCACGTCAGCCAGAATTCGGGCCATCCATGAAGCAGCAGGAGAGGCGGCCCTTCGCCCAATTCAGCGATATGCAATGACGCTCCATTCAGCCGCAGAAATCGGTGTTGCATTGTCTCACCTCAGTGTGAGGTGAATTCTGCTGTCAATGTTCCCACGGATCGAAAGCGTCGGATTCTTTCGCGTTGACCTTGTCCGCGTCGCGAATGAACTTGTCGATTGCGCTGATCGGCTTCTGGCCGGGATTGGCCGTGCAGAATTCGGCGACGAGCCGGGTGATTGTTGGCTCATCCACCCCACTTATGTCGATATAGTCGCTATACTCGTTGAGCAGGTAGATGTTCGCGGCGCTCATGTAGCCCTGAAACCAATAGAACAGGAGCGCGTTCGGCAGGTGATCGAGGCCGGCGCCGGGCTCGAGGCTTGGCGCGACTTGCCGCAACTCTGCAGACCGATCCCTTGTGTGAGCAGCGGCTCAGCGCGCACAACACCGGCCGCTGCAGCCGCCCATCCAAACATGATAGCCGTACTGGCACATATCCATTGTGTGCGCATTTTGCTTCGCATCAAACTTTATCCTTCTCAGTTGGGACCGTTTCCAACGCCCGTCGCACTGCAGTCGCGACACCTCGCTCTTCCAGTGCATGCGCAATCCGCAATGCGATGTCCTCGCGCCATGGCGCGGCGATGACCTGAACGCCGATGGGCAATGGCGTAAGCGACACCGGCACGGCGGCGACCGGAAGGCCGATGAACGAAATGGGTTGCGTGTAGACGCCGATATTGGGCCGCAGCGGAAGCTCGGAACCGTCGAACACGAAGCTCTGCTGCCCGATCTTGGGTGCCGCGCAGGGAGTAGCGGGCGCAATGATCGCATCTGTTTTCGCGAACAGCGCAAGCACCTGCTCCCGATACCAGCGCCGGAATTTCTGCGCCTTGTTAACGAGCGGCGCGGGGATCATGGCGCCCGCAATGAGCCGGTCGCGCACGGCGGGATCGAAATCGGCAGCGCGTTGGCGCAGCCGCTCGAGATGGAGCGTGCCCGCTTCGCTCGCGGTGATCACATACGCTGCCGCGCGTGCCGCCTCCGCATCGGGGATTTCAACCACTTCTTCGATGGCCAGTGCCTTGGCAACCTGTGCCATTGCAGTCTGTGCTTCCGGATAAAGGCCTTTATGAAAATAGCCGCCCGCCATGGCGATACGCAGGCCGTCAATTCCACGCTCGAGTAGATGCAACGTAGGCTCGATGGCGCGATCGACGCACACCGGATCGTGCGGGTCATGCCCTTGCATGGTGTCATAGGCGAGCGCCAGGTCCCGGGCCGAGCGCGCGAACGGACCGACGTGATCCAGGCTGCCGACGAAGGGAAACGTGCCCGCACGCGAAAGCCGGCCATATGTGGGCTTCAGGCCAAAGGTGCCGCAGAAGGATGACGGTACGCGAATTGAGCCATTGGTATCCGAGCCAAGAGCCAGCGGGACGAGACCTGCGGCCACCGACGCCCCTGAACCGCTGGATGAACCGCCGCTCATCCGGCTCACGTCGTGCGGGTTGCGGCAGGCGCCGTCGTGCACGTTCTCGCCGGTGAAGTCATAGGCATACTCGCCCATGTTGAGCGCACCAACGAGGACGGCCCCAGCCGATTCCAGACGGGCGATCAAAGTCGCATCAATTGTTGCCGGTGGACGATCGCGGTTGATCTTGGATCCAGCGATAGTCGGAAGTCCGGCGATATCAAAGAGGTTCTTGACCGCGAACGGCACGCCGGCGAGAAGCCCCAGGTCTTTGCCTTGCGCACGGGCCGCCTCGAGTGCGCGCGCCCTGGCCAGGGCGCGGTCGCGCAGGACCGCGGTAAACGAGTTGAGAGCGCGGTCATGGTTCGCAATGCGCGACAACGCCGCTTCAATCACCGCAGTGGCACTGACTTTGTCACCGGAAACCGCCGCGGCGATCTCATGCGCTTGCGCCCAATCGAGCTGCATTGGACTGTTTAGGCGACGAATACCGGCGCCGGCTCGGTTTCGTCCGGCAACGGAAATTCGCCGAATCCGGCAGCCAGTGCCATGGTGACCTGCAGATTTCTGATTACAGAGTCTCTCCATTCGGGCGGCAGCGGCAGCTTCAGCAATTCCGCAGTCGCATCGACGTAAACATCAATCGCCTCATTCATTTCGCAACACCATCAAAGCGCGGACTCGGAATTGCCGCCAGCAGATCGCGCGTATATTGGGCCTGGGGCGCATACAAAACCTGCTCGGTCGGGCCTTGCTCCACGATGCGCCCTGCCTGCATGACGATCACGCGCTCGCACAGGAGTCGCACCACGTTCAGGTCATGGGAGACGAACAGATAGCTCATTCCGAGCGAGTCTTTCAGATCCTGCAGCAGGTTCAGGACCACTGCCTGCACGGAGACATCCAGCGCAGCCGTCGGCTCGTCGAGAATTACAAGCTCGGGCTTGAGTGCAATCGCCCGCGCAATGCCCACGCGGGCCTTCTGGCCACCCGACAGTTGGTGGGGAAAACGGTCAATAAGGTCGACAGGCAAGCCAACCTGACGCGCGAGCTCCTCGCAGCGCTCGCGCACGGCCTCGCGTCCTTTCACCGCGCCCAGGCGCAGAATCGGATCCGCAATGGCGCGCGCGGCGGTAAAGCGCGGATTGAGGCTGTCGGTCGGATCCTGAAACACCATCTGGATGCGCTTGCGCAGCGGCAGCCTGGCAAATTTCTTCGCCGGTATGTCCCCAATATCCTCGCCGTCGAACAGGATCACGCCGTCGGTCTTGTCGAGAAGGCGCATCACCATGGCGGAGGTGGTGGATTTGCCGCAGCCGGATTCGCCTACAAGCCCCACGCTTTCGCCGCGCGCGACCGTAAAACTGATGCCGTCAACGGCGCGGAATGTCTCCGGCTCGGGCGCCGGTTTTTTCGCAAACATCTTCCGGAGCCCGCCAGCCATAGCTTTGCGGGGATATTCCTTGACCAGCTTCTCGACCGTGAGCAGCGCGCCACCCGCACTCCCCTTCGTTGCCGGAGGGGTACCTGCGGCCGACGTATCGCCTTCGGGGAGGAGCTCGCTTAACGAGATACCCGGACGCGGCGTCGCGCGCATCAGCTTGCGCGTATAGGGATGCACCGGCGCCGTGAAGACCGCTTTGGCCGGCGCGCTCTCCACTACGCGCCCACTCTCCATGACCAGGACGCGCTGGCAGTACATGGCAGCAAGCCCGAGGTCATGGGTGATCAAAATGGTCGACATTTCCTGCTGACGCGTGAGCTCTACTATCACGTCCATCACGGCCTTTTGCGTCGTGACGTCGAGGCCCGTGGTGGGCTCGTCCGCGATGAGCAGGCGTGGCCGGCAGGCGAGCGCGAGCGCGATCACCACGCGCTGACACATGCCGCCTGATAATTCGAATGGATAGGCATGATAGCGCTCGCGCGGGCGCGCGATGCGCACTTGCTCGATCATCGCGACCGCCTTCTCCGCCAGCGCCCCGGAATGGACCTGGGCATGCTGTCGCAGGACGTCCTCGATCTGATGGCCGACCTTGCGGATCGGATTGAGGGCCGCCCGCGGGTTCTGAAATATCATCGAGATTTCGCGGCCGCGCAGGTTGCGCATTTGCTCTTCGCTCGCTTCGCGCAAATCGAGCCCGGTGAAATGCACGACGCCCTGCGCGATGCGGCCGGCACGATCGAGAATGCGCATTACCGCATAGGAAGTGACCGATTTGCCGGAGCCGGATTCGCCAACTATGCCGACAGTCTCACCCTTGCCGATCGCAAGATCGACATGCTGCACCGCGCGCACCGTGCCGCGGCGCGTCGCAAACTCCACGGAAAGATTGGACACTTCGAGCAGCGGAAGCGCTTGCGTCATGCTTCGTCATTGCCGGGCTTGACCCGGCAATCCATCTTCTTACGAAGACAGATAGACCCGCGGGTCAAGCCCGCGGGTGACATCGACGAGGATCGGCTCAAGTTCATCAAATCCGCTTCACGTCCGCCTTCGCGGATCGACGATGTCGCGCAGCCCGTCGCCCAAAAGATTGAAGCAGAACACGGCCACCATCAGCGCGGCACCGGGGAAAAAGGCGATCCACCATTCGCCGGACACCATGAAGCTTGCGCCCTCGGCGACCATGATTCCCCATTCGGCAGTCGGCGGGCGCACGCCCAATCCGATGAACGAGAGCCCTGCCGCATTGAGGATGGCATAGCCCATGGTGAGCGACATCTGCACCACCATGATCGGCATGATATTGGGCAGCACGTGGCCGAGCAGGATGCGCGACTCGCCATTACCGCAAAGCCGTGCCGCATGCACGAACCCAGCCTCGCGCAGCACGTTCGCCTCGGCTCGCGCAACGCGCGCATAAAGCGGGAAATTCACGATCGCAGTCGCGAGCACGATGTTCTGCACCGTGTTGCCGAGTGCCGCGACGATGCCCATCGCGAGCACGAACAGCGGAAACGCCATGATGGTATCGGCGATGCGGCCGACTACCCGATCGGTCCAGCCTCCGAAGAAGCCCGCTGACACCCCGGCAAGCCCGCCGGCAACAAACACGAGGGCAACCGAGCTGAACGCAATGAGAAGGTCGAGGCGCGTCGCCGCTACCACGCGGCTGAGCACGTCGCGCCCGAGCTGATCGGTGCCAGCCCAGTGCGCAAGCGAAGGCGGTTTCAGCGCCGCGGCCGTATCGCTCGCCAAAGGATCATAAGGCACAATGTAGGGGCCGAGCACGGCGGCGAGCGCGATGAGAAGAAACAACGCGAAAGCAAACCCGGTGACCGCATTCTCGCGCAGGATGTAGCGCGCGTGGCGAAAGGTCGCGCGCAGGCCCGCGTCGCGCGCCGGCTGCTGCGCAAGGACCATGGGGGTCATGCCTCGATCCTCACGCGCGGATCGATGATGCCGTAGAGAATGTCGATGAGCAGATTGAGACCCACATACATCACCGCCATGGTCAGCACGAAACCCTGCAGCGGCGCAAAGTCGGAAGCCACCAGCGCCTCGACCGCAAACGAGCCGATGCCCGGCCAGGCAAACACCTTCTCGACCAGCACGTTGGCGCCGAGAAGAAACGAGAACACCATGCCGAGCGTGGTGATGACCGGGAGCATTGCGTTGCGAAACGCATAAGTGATGACCACGGTGAACGGGGTAAGCCCGCTCGCCCGCGCGGTGCGCACGAAATCGGAGGAGAGCGCAGCCAGCATGGAGGCGCGCGTCATGCGCGCAATGGGCGCAAGCGAAAATATACCCAGCGTGAGGGCCGGCAGGATCAGTTGTTTGAGGGCGCCAACGAAAACTTCCCCGTCGCCGGCGATAACACTGTCGATCAGATAGAATCCAGTTACGTGAGGAGGCGCGCTGAAAAAGATATCGAGTCGTCCCAGCGGGGCCGGCGCCCAGCCGAGCAGATAATAAAACACATAAACGAGGATCAGCCCGGTGAAGAACACGGGCAAGGAGACGCCCGCAGTCGAGATCACGCGGCAGGCGTGATCAATGGGCGAGTTGGGCCGCGTTGCGGCCAATACTCCGAGCGGGACCGCAATGCAGATCGAGACGAGCAGACCCAGAAGCGTGAGCTCGGCGGAGGCGGGCAGACGCGTCTTGATCTCATAGCCAACCGGCTGACCGGTGGTGAGCGAGTTGCCGAGATCGCCTTGCGCCAGGTCGCGCACGTATCTGGCGAACTGTACGTAAAGCGGCTGATCGAGCCCGAGCTTTACCCGGATCTGCTCGATCGCCTCCTTCGTTGCGGCGGGCCCGGCGAAATAGGCCGCCGGATCGCCCGGAAGCGCGCGCGTCAGCAGGAAGGTGACGACGATCACGCCTAAGAGGCTCGGCACCGCGAGCAGCAGCCGTTTTGTGATCAGCGCAAGCATGTGCCACGCACGCGATATACCTCCCCCTGAAAGGCGGAGGTCGACCGCCGGCGCGAGCATAGCGAGCGGCGGTGGTCGGGTGGGGGTCTTCTAAAGACGAGCGGCAAATAGACCCCCACCCGACTGTCTCACTCGCTTCGCTCGTTTCATCAGTCGACCTCCCCCTTTCAGGGGGAGGTATGATCTCCCGATCATCGCGTTATCTCACTACCCCTTCACCAGCGCGCGGTAATCGAGACGCCGGTGGAACCAGTACTGATAGCCGGAGACGTTCTTCTGCATCGCCACGTTCACGAAGGGCTGATAGAGCGGAATACGGGGAATATCCTCAAACGCAAGCTTGACGAAGGACTTCACATCCTTGTCGTAAGCCGCCGTATTGCCCTCGGCTGCAGCGGTGACTGCGCCATCGATGTAGCCATCCATCTCCTTCGGCTGATAGCTCATCGTGTTGAAGATCGAATTTTTCCCGTGATAGCACCAGATAAAGAAATATTCGGGATAGTCGAGCCAGCCGGAAAACACGTTCGTGTAGAGCGGCAGGACTTTCTTATTGAGCTCGGTGCGCCAGGTCGCGCCGGGAATCTTGTTGATGGTGCATTTAATGCCGATCTGCGCGAGGCTTTCTTGCGTGAGCACGCAAATCGGCTCGTTTACGCCCGCAAAGCCGATATCGAAGGACAGCGTCGTCTCGAACCCGTTCGGATAACCGGCTTCCGCCAGCAGCTGCTTGGCCTTGCCAATATCCGTGTCGTAATGGTGCGGCTGCGGCCAGGCGACCTCGACGGGTGCGCCGGCGGGCGCGCCGAACATGGGTTTGGCGAGGCCGAACAGCGCCGCGTCCATGATCTTCTGATAGGGTAGCGCGTAGGCGACTGCCTGGCGCACTTTCAGATTGTCGAATGGCGGCTGCTTCACATTCATGCCGATGTACTGGATGCCGTTCGAGTACGGCGTCGACACGATGTGGAGCTTGCCGGAGTCCTTGAGCTCGACGAAATCCTTGTTGGGAAGGTCGTAGGAGATATCGGCATCGCCGCGTTCGAGGAGGGCGCGGCGATTGCCGGACGAAGGCACCATGCGCCAGATGATGCGCCTGATCTTCGGCACCGGTCCGCAGGTCCATTTGTCATTGCGTTCCAGCACGACTTCGGTCCCCGCATTCCAGCTCACCACGCGGTACGCGCCGCTGCCTGCCGTGTTCTGCTTGGTGTATTCGAGGCCCCACGGGTCTTTGTCCGTCGCATGCTTCTTCACCAGCTCCGAGTTCATGATGCACGGCACGACAACGGCGAGATCCGGGATGGTGAGGCGATCCTTCCGGAGAAAATCGACGCGGACGGTGTTGTCGTCCACCACCACGAATTGCTCCGGCTTCGTCAGCGAGCCGGCGCCCATCTGGAAGGTCGGAAAGCCGCCGACGGTGACGGCGCGGTCGAGCGACCATTTCACGTCTTTTGCGGTGACGGGGGTGCCGTCGTGAAAGGTCGTGTTTTTCTTCAGCCTGAAGGTGACGGACATGTCGCCGACCTTCATGTCATCTGCGAGCTCCATCTTGAACTTGTCGCGCTCGTAATACTGTACCCCGTTGGGGAGCGTCTTCATCTCGTGACTGATGAGGCGGTCGTAGGTGTTCCAGGACACCTCGTAACCAGGCACGTTTGTGCCTACCCCATGGATGTCGAGATTGTTGGGTCCGCTCTCGGATACAATGAGCAGTGTTTCCTGCCGTGACTGCGCCCTGGCGGGCGACCATACAGCGGGCGCGGCCGGCAGAGCCGTCCCGGTGGCAAGGGCAGCCATGGATTTCAGGAAGTCGCGACGCCTCATCATTCCCTCCAGGTGGATATTTTGCAGGCCGCTCCGCAAAGCGCGTGCCAATGGCGGTTGCTGCGACGCTTTGCGAGAATCCGCTGATTTACGGCACTTTTCGCTCTGTCACCGGGTTTCGACGCGGTGCCGCCACCCGCGAATGCTGCATACCAGCGCACTTTTGCGCAGGCGATAGGCCCCATTGCGCAACCGCACAGCCGTCTAGCCCGGAATGGGCGGAGGGAGACCCGGGAGCCCGACATGTGGCTGCGCTCATTCGGGCTACCCGTTGCCTAAAAATTAGACCGTTGCCTAGGGAACGGGCGGGTTGCCGCTACTCTGATCAGCGCAAGCGCCCTCCCCGTGCACATGGCCGTGGCATGTCGATTGCTAAACGCATCGACAATCCGGCCGGCTGCGTGTCGGCGCGATCCTTGGAGTGCGCCCATGTCGATTTTCGACAATCCCTTCGATTCTGCTGCCAGACTAACCTGCGGTTGCGTGTGCGGGCGCCACCTCAATCACGCCGAGCACGAGCGCGAGCAACGGCTTCTCTGCACACCAGCCGCGCGTGACGAAGAGCGCTATGAAGGCCTAGTCGCGTCCGCAGTAATGCGCGCGATGTTTCCGAAGAACCGGGCGCGCCGCGCTTTTCTCAAGGCAGTCGGCGCTTCCACCGCGCTCGCCGCGCTTTCCCAGTTCTTGCCGCTGAAGTTCGCTGCCGAGGTGTTTGCGCAAGGCGGCGCGATCGAGAAGAAGGACCTGAAAGTCGGGTTCATTCCCATCACGTGCGCGACACCCATCATCATGGCGCACCCGATGGGCTTCTACAGCAAACACGGGCTCAACGTTGAGGTCATCAAGACCGCCGGCTGGGCAGTCATTCGGGACAAGACGCTGAACAAGGAATACGACGCGGCGCACATGCTGTCGCCCATGCCGCTTGCCATCACGCTCGGCGCCGGATCCAACCCCATGCCGTACACCATGCCCGCGGTCGAGAACATCAATGGGCAGGCAATCACGCTTTCCATTAAGCATAAGGACAAGAACGACCCCAGGAAATGGAAGGGGTTCAAATTCGCGGTGCCGTTCGATTACTCCATGCACAACTACCTGTTGCGCTACTACGTCGCCGAGCACGGCCTCGATCCTGACACCGACATTCAGATTCGCGCGGTGCCGCCGCCCGAGATGGTCGCCAACCTGCGCGCCGACAATATCGACGGTTATCTCGGTCCCGATCCGTTCAACCAGCGCGCAGTCTATGACGGCGTGGGATTCATCCATCTGCTCTCAAAGGAGCTCTGGGAAGGTCATCCCTGTTGCGCCTTTGCGGCGTCGAAGGAGTTCGTCACCACGATGCCGAACAGCTATGCGGCGCTGCTCAAGGCGATCATTGACGCGACGGCATTTGCGCACAAGCCGGAAAACCGCAAGGAGATCGCCGCTGCCATTGCGCCCGCGAATTATCTCAACCAACCCGAGACCGTGCTCGAGCAGATTCTCACCGGAACCTATGCGGACGGTCTCGGACAGGTGAAGCGCGATCCGAACCGCATCGACTTCGATCCGTTCCCCTGGCAGTCCTTTGCGATCTGGATTCTGACGCAGATGAAGCGGTGGGGCCAGATCAAGGGGGACATCGATTACAAAGCAGTGGCGGAGCAGGTCTTTCTCGCCACCGATACCGCAAAGCTGATGAAGGAGGCCGGGCTCACGCAGCCAGCTGCGAGCTCGAAGAGCTTCAAAGTGATGGGCAAGGAATTCGATCCGGCGAAGCCCGACGAATA
>Ga0134128_10008956_pt1 | contig 12034 bp, 17 predicted proteins | sample KB31754_FD_96462 | JGI IMG/M metagenome (GOLD analysis project Ga0134128, IMG submission 96462) | Terrestrial soil microbial communities with excess Nitrogen fertilizer from Kellogg Biological Station, Michigan, USA - KB3-175-4 | ecosystem: Environmental > Terrestrial > Soil > Unclassified ...
GCAACAACTTCGCCATACCACGGCGGATGCGCATGCTAACGGGCTCCGCACCGGAAAGGAACCCCTGAAAGCCCTCTTTTTCGCGCCGGATCGACAACCCCGTCCAAACCGTACACCGCGAAGCAGAAACGCAAACCCAATCGCACATCAAACCGCACGTCAAACCGCTGACCAAGCTGCTGACCAAATGCCCCCTCTCGGAATCGAACCGAGAACCTACTGATTAAGAGTCAGTTGCTCTAACCAATTGAGCTAAGGAGGCGTTTCACTCCGAACTACCAGCGTGCCACTCCGGTCCCACCACCACTTGTCGAATCGAGCGGCAGAACACCGCCGGAACCGCGTGGTCGCCCTCGCTCGTGACCTGCCAGGTGGTGCGCCAGGAGGGGATCGAACCCCCGACCTGCAGCTTAGAAGGCTGCCGCTCTATCCAACTGAGCTACTGGCGCTGGACAGCCTCCCAATTTGGCGGCAAAGACGCAAAAATGGAAGCCCCACGCCCCGCGGCAATCCACCGCGACCGTACGACGCAATCCAGCAATGCAATCCCTGCAAAAACGTCCTCCCAGCTCCACTACGCGAGTAACGGCCCGGCGGGAACGCCCATTGCCACGTCGTGACCCAGACGGAAAACCGTCACCACACCGCAAGAGAACGTCACCCGAGCAGCCGGTACGTGGCCAGGAGCTTCACCATGCAATACGACGACTTTCTCGCGCTGGTTCAGGAACACGCGGGCCTCAACAGCCGCACGCGCGCCCTGGACATAACGCGCGCCACTCTCGAAACGCTCGCCGAGCGCGTAACAGCCGATACGGCAGACAATGTTGCGTCACAGCTTCCGCCCGGGATCGCTCGATTCCTGCGCAATCGCAGCGGCGACACGGGCGAGCGATTCGCCGTGGACGAGTTCGTGCATCGCGTCGCCGAGCGCGCTGACATCGAGTCCGACGAAGCGATTCGCGAGCTTCGCATCGTACTGCAAGCGCTCACAGGTGCAGTTACTGAAGGACAGGTAAACCACCTCTGGGCGGAGTTGCCGGGCGAATACCTGTCCCTGTTCCAGCCAACGCAAAACTCCGGGCGAGCCGGCGCAATCACAACTGAGGGGACGGCGTAGGTCGCATTACACAACGAACGACGCACCGCACGCCAATCAGCGCGCGTCGATTCCGTGCGCGGGCGGCGACGTGGCTTCGATCGCGGTGAAAGTGTCGACGATTCTGTAAGTGTGCTTAGTGCCCGCGGGAACGACCCATGAATCGCCGGCGCGCAGCGTAACTGTTTCGTTGTCCATGCTCAACTCGGCAGCGCCGCGAATTACGTAGCCTACGGTGTCGTATGCACGTTTCGCCGTCGGCTTGCGCTCACCCGCTGGCTCGTCCTTCCACAGTCGCATGCCGACGCGATCGGTTGTGGCGAGATAACGCTGTCCTTCGGGCCCCGTCGGCGCGCGCGCCGATTCGATTTTAGATGCAGTAGTGGTCATCGCTCACATCTCCGAGTATCTACGTGATTCATGTCGTGCATGATCGCAGACGCTGTGCCGGATGACGATGAATCTTCCGAGCGAGGTGTTCGGGCTGTTTGCCGGTGCCGCCCGTTAACGTGTGCTCTCGAACCGGTCTCGCCGAGCCTGCTCGGCGCGCTCCTGTCGCTCGACTGCGGCGCGATCGTGGGAGGCAACGGAATCGGCGGAATCGGCGGTTCCTGGCTGCCCCGGCACGCTCGGTATCTGCGTCCACGCCGACGTGTCGGGGCGGTAGGTCCACATGGTTCCGTCGTCGCACAACGCGACCAGATTGTTGACGGGTCCGGTAAGCTGAATGACGTGCCGCATCGACTCTCCTGCATGGGTGTGATATTGCGACGGTGGGCATGACTTCGCACCGACCGGCGATGGTGGCACTCATGTGCAAGATAAGGCCCCGCATCAGTGGTGGATGCGGGGCCTTATCTCAGCAAGGTCGGGGCGGCCAGATTCGAACTGGCGACCTCCTGCTCCCAAAGCAGGCGCGATACCGGGCTACGCTACGCCCCGAGTCAATGAACTTAGTCGGGGTCGGACCGTTACGGCAACGCTCGGACGTTTTCCGCGGCCAGCGCACCCAATAACGCTCTGAAGGCGCGCCCGCGGTGACCGATCCGCTCCTTGTCCTCGTCGGATGCCTCGCCGAAGGTCTGTTGCAGCTCCTGTGACACGAAGTGAGGGTCATAGCCGAAACCGCTGAAGCCACGCGGTTGCGGAACTATCACTCCGGCGGTCGTGCCGGTTCGCACGACGGCGTGCTCGCGGTCCACAAAGGCGGCAGCACAGACGAACGACGCTGTCGCAGGCAGTGCATGCATGCGGCGCAGCTGCGCGAGCAGAGCCGCGTTGTTAGCGGCATCCAGGGATCTACCGGTGAGATCGGTGCGTCCGGAAAAGCGCTTGCTCCGCACGCCGGGACGCCCACCCAGCGCATCGACTGCAAGGCCCGAGTCATCCGCGAATGTGGGAATGCCGGTGCGCCGATAGAAATACTGCGCCTTGGCGAGCGCGTTTTCCTCGAATGTTTCCCACGACTCGATGGAATCCTCATCATCGGCTTCAGTCACACCGGCGTCGGTGAGATCCGTGATCTGAAATGGTGTACTAGCAAAAATGCCGCGAAGCTCGCGCAATTTGCCAGGATTGCGCGTCGCGATGAGACAGCGTTCTGTCACCGGCCGAGTGCGGCGCGCTGTCGTTCCGACAGCTCGGTGATGCCGTGCGTGGCGAGCTCGAGCAGTCGATCCAGCTGCGCGCGATCGAACGTGCCGTGCTCGCCAGTACCCTGCACTTCCACGTACTTGCCCTCGGAGCTCATGACCACATTCATGTCCACTTCCGCACGCACGTCCTGTTCGTAATCCAGGTCCAGCCGTGCGACGCCGTCGATGACGCCGACGCTGACAGCTGCGACGCGACGGCGCACGGGCGACACGGGGATCTTGCCCTGCGCGACCATCCAGTCGAACGCATCAACCGCTGCAACCGCCGCGCCAGTTATTGCCGCGGTGCGCGTTCCGCCGTCTGCCTGGAGGACGTCGCAGTCGAGCTTGAGCGTGAATTCTCCGAACTTGAAATCGTCCAGCATCGCACGGATCGATCGGCCGATGAGCCGCTGGATCTCCTGCGTGCGTCCGCCGATCCTGTCGCGCTCGCGTGACGTTCGGGTGCGTGTCGCACGCGGAAGCATGGCGTATTCCGCGGTCAGCCATCCCTCGCCGCGCCCGCGCCGCCACGATGGCACGCTATCCTCGATCGACGCAGCGCACAGAACCTTCGTCATGCCGAACGAAATGAGACACGAACCCTCGGCGTACGGCGAAACACCACGCTCCATCGACACCGTTCGCATCTGCTCTTCACCACGGACCGTCAAGCCGGAAATTGCAACATCAGCACTACCCACGCATCCGCTCTATGATTGAGGTTGTAGACTGACCGGCGGTCAGCGGTACCACGATTACGTCGCCACCGCGCGCGCGAACTTCGCCCGCGCCGACGATGGTCGCCTCGGTGTAATCTCCACCCTTGACTATGACGTCGGGCAGCAGACAGCGGATGAGCTCGAGCGGCGTATCCTCATCGAACACGGTAACTACATCGACGGATTCGAGCGCGCCGATCACGTACGCGCGCTCGACCTGCGATCTGATCGGACGCGAATCGCCTTTGAGTCGCCGCACTGACTCGTCGCTGTTGATTCCGACCACGAGCGCATCGCCCGCGGCACGCGCCGCCTGGAGCACATCCACGTGTCCGGGATGCAGCAGATCGAACACTCCGTTGGTGAACGCCACGCGGCCCCAGAACTCGGCGCGCCAATCCCGCATGGTGTTCCACGACATGACTTTCGAAGCTGAATCACGCGGCTTCACAGCTGACCTTCCTCGTTCAGGATGAAGTGCACGGGACGGGTATAGCGCAACAGCTGCCATGAGTCGTCGTACGATCCGAAGATGTGAATGGAACTCGGCGCACGCTCCACGGTGACGTGATAGGCCTCTTCAGGAAGATCGAGCGAGTCCGCCGCGGCCCATATTTCCTGACGAATGCCGTCGTCGTTGCGAAAAGTAGCGTAACGCACCTGCTGATCCACGGCATCGCGGAAGCGATAGAATCGCATGTACGGTGCGCCGACGTGTATTGCAACGTACGTCACGATCGCGATCGTCAGCAGCCAGCCGAGGCAACCGAGATCGCTGGTGCCGCGACGCGTCACCATTGTGATTGCACTCCTTCGACGATCGCCGTCACAAGCTTATCGACCGCCCTGGAGCGACCGAGACTTTCCTCGCCTTCGTTGTACTGGCCATCGACAGCGTATCCCTTGCGCGTCCAGAGACTCTTGCCGGTGACCTGATCGACGACGTCGACGTCGAGGACCATCTGAAGCGATCGCTGCACCGCCGTCGCGCCACGCGCGCGCGAGTCGACGCCGATTGGAATGCCGGCCTCATAACGCCGAATGGTGCCACGCACCACCGCACTCGCGCGTGCTTCCGAAGCCTCGCGCAAGCCGAGCCGGCTGATGAGGCGAACACGTAACGAGTCCGAGATCTCGCGCTGAATGTCCGCAACGGGGGTTTGATTGTCGAACGGGATCACGGCAATCGTGTGCACGTGCGACGGCAACCCGCCTCCGTGGAAGCCATAAAGGCAGCCGGCGGCGGCGAGCAGCAACGGAGCGGCGAGGAAAAGCTTCCTAAAAGCGCCAGATGGACGCATCAAACGGCGGTACCGGTTGTTGGATCTCGATATCAAGGACGAGCGAACGTCGTCCAGACAACTCGTAGCGAATCTTTTTCCCAGGATCCCGATCGACCCACTCGACGACCCGGTCACCGGCCACCCGCTCGACACGGGTCAGCTGGCTTCCTACCGCGGTGACTCTCCACCGAACCGGGGCGCCCAGAGACGCTCGAAGTGTATCGCCTGAAACACGGATGATCGTATCGGGAACCGCGGGCAGCGCAAGCCGACCCAGCGCTGCCCACAGCAGCGGCGCGGGCGGCACCAGATCGCGACCGTTCGAGCCGGGCGGCACGATCAGACTGTCGCCGTCGAGGATGGCGGCTGCGGCAGCACCGAATCCGCCACCGAGGAACAGGTCGACGCGGGCATGATCGGGTGGTCCGAGCCGGGCAACGCCCTCCCCACGACCAACGATCTCGCCCTGATCCAACTCCCACTTGAACGTGATCTTCTGCGGCGTCACCGGGAGCGGGAACGAAGGTAGCGTCGCGTTGAGAGGCGCGACGCCGGGAAGTGAGTGGATACGCGGCGCGCACGCCGCTGCGACCGCCAGCAGGGCCGCGACTGCGAGTCGAACACCGTGGTTCGTCGATCGAGATGCCGAGACGTTGTTCACCAGCGGATCCGGATCGATCGTATCGCGTCGCCTTCAACGAGAGCGTCCATCGTACCGAGACCTGACGTCACCGCGCCGAATACTGTGTAATGCCCGGTCAGATGGGGTTGCGGCGTGAGCGTCAGAAAGTACTGACTCCCGCCGGTATCCGGCCCGGACAACGCCATTCCCACAGCACCGCGCGAATATGGCAGCAGTGTAAGCTCGTCACGAATTGCGTAACCCGGTCCGCCTTCTCCGTCGCCGCGCGGATCGCCATCCTGCGCCACGAAGCCGGGCACTACGCGATGGAACGCAAGATTGTCGTAGAAACGCCGGTCGGCGAGCGTCGCGAAATTGAGTACCGTAAGCGGCGCCTGCACTCCGTCGAATGCGATAACGATGCGACCGCGCGCGGTGCGCATCGTTGCCGTCGGAGGATGCCCGCGCAGCGACGGAAGCACTACACGGCGCACGGCATTCTCATACCACTCGAGCGGACGCTCGGCTGCCACGGTGTCGAGCGCCCGTGCGCTCGCGCCGGGGAGAGAGCTGCGGACGATCGAGTCGGGATCGGATCTGGCAGCCGTGAGCGCGCGTTGCACCGCGCTGTCGCGCTTCCCTGTATCGCTCGCAGCAAGAACGCGATACGCAGCACCGCGCACACGTGCGTCGGGATCGCTGGTTGCAGCCATCGCAGCGTTGCGCGCGCTCGTGGTGTCGTGCGATGCCGACCACGCGGCAACCGCGACGCTTCGAAGACGCCAGTCGCGCGACGCGCGCCACAGCGAGTCGGCCGCCAGAGTTACACCCGAAGCAATTGCCCCCTCGAGCAGCGATCTGCGCACCATATACGCCGTGTCAGCCAGCCACGCCTCGCGCCAGGCAGACGCCGCCGTGTCAAATGCGGGTGCCGCGCTCTGCGCGGCGGCGACGCGAACGTTCGCATTCCGGTCGTGCAGCCCTCGCAGAATTACCGCACGCTCGGCAACCCCGAACGACGCGATGGAGTGAAGTGCGTTGATACGAACGTACGGGCTCGGATCGCTGACCAGCACACGCAGCCGGCCGATGGCGCGCGCGCGGAGTGAATCACCAACGGCTTGCTTGCTGAGAACGCGCGCGAGCTCCGCGCGGAAAGCGGCGTCCGGGTGCGGAGCATCGAGCAATGCCCGGATCCCCGACTTCGCACGTGCGCGTGCAACCGCGTACGCGGCGGCCCAGCGTAGCTCCGCATCCGGGGATCGAAGATATGGAGCGACGGCCGCAAAGTTGAGCGGACGAATCTTCGACATCGCAATCAAAAGCTCCCGCGACGTCGCGTGCGACGCCGCATCGCGCTTCGGCGCTTCGCCGAGCAGTGCTGCGATCGTCTCGGCCGCCGGCGTGCCGATTTCGCCAAGCGCCCACGCGGCAGCAGGGGCCGCGGCACTGGACGCGCGGACGATGGATGCCAGCATCGTTACGGAGCTCGTGTCGCGAACGAGACCGAGTCCGAATATCGCGGCGGAGGCGACAGCCGAGTCGGGGTCGCGCGTCAGATTTTCGAGCAACGGGAGCGCGCGGGCCCTGCGGCGAAGCGCTACCTGTGCCAGTGTGCGCGCGCCGACGCGCCGAATCTCCCTGTCGTGCGAACCCAGCGCTCGCGCGAGAAGGGCCGTGTCGAGCACACGCTGGTCGGCGGACTTGAGAATCCGTGCGTAAAGTGAAACGTCCAGCGAATCGTGCTTCGCACGATCGCGCAGATCGGATTGCTGACGGGTGACGACGGGGCGCGCGGCTGGAGCACCGAAGCCGGAGAGCGCGGTAGCCAGAACGAGTGTCAGCAACATGTCAGGCGATTACCCGCACGCGCTCGAGTTGTTGCCTCAGATATTCAGGAATGCACGAGCCGCGACCTTCGCGAGTCATGGCGACCAGAGTGGTATAGCCAGCTGCGATGGCCGTGCCGTCCGCGGTGTCGATCTCATAGTCGAACCGCACGACTCTCGACCGCACTTCGGTAACGCGAGTCGTGATGCGTATGACGTCGTCGTACCTGGCGGGCTTTATGTATCGCAAGTGAGCTTCGACGACGGCGAGCGCCGTCCCTTCCCGCTCGAGCTCGGCGTATGTCATTCCGCCCAGCGCGCGGATGAGATCCGTACGGCCGATGTCGCACCATGCGAGGTAATTGGCGTGATAAACCACGCCCATCTGATCGGTTTCCGCGTACCTGACGCGAACTTCGGTCACCTGGAGCATTTGTTAAGATACCGCCGCTGCGCTAAGCTTGTCGCGTGCTCAACACTCCGTGCCACATCGTGTCCGACCTTCATCTGGGCGTCGCCAGCGCGGATATCGAACGATCGTTCGAAGCGTATCTCGCCGGCATTACCGGCAGAATTCCGACGCTGATTATCAACGGGGACCTGTTCGACTTCTGGTTCGAGTGGAAGACGGTGATACCGCGGCGAGGATTCCGGACACTTGCCGCGCTCGCCGCGTTGCGGGACAGCGGTACCGAGATTCTTTACATCGCGGGCAACCACGACTGCTGGGGCGGCGATGTGCTCCGCGACGACGTCGGCGTGCAGTACCATGTCGGGCCGTGGGAAGGATCTATCGGTCCGTGGCGCGTGCGAATCGAGCACGGCGACGGCCTGCGCCAGGTGGAAGACAGGAAGTACAGAATGGTGCGCCCGATCATGCGATCTCCACTGGCGATAGCGATGTTCCGACGACTGCATCCGGATTGGGCGACGCGCCTTGCGTCGGGAAGCTCCAACGCGAGCCGAACTTATTCCGCGCGCGACGGCGGCGAGGGGCTGCGCGCAATCGGGCATGCGCAGCTCGCGGCCGAGCCAGATCTGGACGTCGCGGTATACGGGCACTCGCACGTAGCGGCGCTGGAGCAGGTCGGAGACAGGCAGGTGTTCGCCAATGCGGGGTCGTGGCTCGACGCGCCAACGTACATCGAGATAACCGACAGATCGATCGAGCTGTTGCGGTGGAAGGGATCAGCCGAGCGTGATAGTCTCCACGTGATCGATCGCGGCGCCTAGGAAGCGCTTGCCCACGTTGCGGAACTGTTCCGGCACATCGGACGCAATGAAGCGCAACCGAGGCTCGTCTTCGCGCGGACCGTGACGCAACCCGCGCTCGGTCAGCAGTCGCGCGACCTCGCCCGCCGTCTCCTCTGCGCTGTCAATCAATCTGATGTTCGGACCCACCGCGCGCGCTATGACCGGCTTGATGAGCGGATAGTGTGTGCAGCCAAGAACGAGCGCGTCGATACCGATATCGCGTAGCGGCCCCAGGTAATCCTGTGCGACGAGATTTATCGCCGGGTGGTCGAGCCATCCTTCCTCGACGAACGGTACGAACAGAGGGCATGCGCGCGCGGTGACTTTCGCGTCCTCGGCAAGTGCGTGGATCGCGCGCTCATACGCACCGGAGCTCACGGTGCCCTGGGTTCCCACAACGCCGATGCGACCCGCGGCGGACGCGCGAACGGCGGCGCGCGCGCCGGGCTCGATGACGCCGGTGATCGGAATGTCGAAATGCTCGCGCAGCGAGTCGACCGCATGAGCGGTCGCGGTATTGCAGGCGACGACGACGTTCTTCACTCCCTGATCGCGCAGGAACGAGGTGATTTCGTGAGCGTATCGCGTGACCGTCTCGGGGCTCTTGGGCCCGTAGGGAACGCGCGCGGTGTCGCCGAAGTAGATGATGTCCTCGTGCGGCAACTGGCGCATGAGCTCGCGCACGACGGTGAGACCGCCGATACCGGAGTCGAACACTCCGATCGGTGCATCAGAGTACATGTCTGCCACGACCCGGGTCAAAACGCGAGCGACGCGCCGACGGCAGCGCCGTTTGGTATCGGTGTCACCGCGACGTTCGCCTTGAAGTCCCACAGATTCGCGGCAACGTAAGCGTCAGCGCCGGAAATTATGTGATTGAAGATGAGCGCCGCGATCCAGTCTTCGTAGTGCGTTCGTCGCGCGCCGATGCGCGCGACGAGTCTGTTCTGTGTGAAGCCCGTAGCCGTGATGGCGCCCGTAACGGTGTCGGCCGTGAAGCCGGTCGGAATGCTGTCCTGTCGCGCAGCGCGCGCCTCGCGCAGATCCAGTGCAGCCTTGCGTGCCATTCCGATCGAGAGCACTTCCGCCACGGCAAAGAGTATCGACGAAGTGGGGCGATTGAGACGGGATTGCGCGAAGCCGGGGAGCAACATCGAGTAGATCATCGCGCGGCGAGGCGCGATGGGCGGATGTTTGAGCGAGTCGGCGATGGTATCCGCGACGATCGGCGTGCGGCTTATGCCGACGGGCTGCGTGCGCTGTGCGTGCGCGGGAATGACGGCCAGCAACGACAGCATCGTCGCGATGCACGCGCGGCGCGCACGGCGCGCACGGCGCGCACGCACGGTCCGACGACGATGACACATTTCCGGAGCCGCGTGGCGCGCTCGGCTCACGAGCTCGCCAACGCTGTCACTCACGTCAGCGGTTGATCGCCACGATGGCGTCGATCTCAACGAGCCCACCGCGCGGGAGTGCGGACACCTGCACGGTCGAGCGCGCGGGGCGCGCCTCTCCGAGCCAGCGACCGTAAACCTCGTTCACAATCGGAAACGCAGCCATGTCGTGTATGTACACGGTCGTGCGCGCGACGTCGGCCCACGTGGCGCCAGCCGCAGTGATCACCGCAGTGAGGTTGCGCATGACGATCTCGGCCTGCTCGCGCACATCGCCGCCGGACATCTGTCCGGTGGCTGGATCGAGAGCAATCTGCCCCGCTGTAAACAACATTCCGTTGACTATCACACCCTGTGAGTAAGGGCCGATCGCGGCGGGTGCGTTGTCGGTGTGGACGTGCTGGAGCGCCATTTTGAAGTCGTGAAAGAGCGAGCGAAAACGCCCACGCCGCAGCGTGGACCACGAATCAGGAAATATACCGCGTCGCGCGAATTATTCGTCGCATCGTGAGGCTCACGAGCGCGACAGCCACGATCCCGGTACCGATGCGCGACGTGTGAAGCGCGGGACTGTCGGCTACTCAGCGCTCAGAGCTGTGACTCGGGCCGGAATTGCGGCTCCGGCTCGTCGTCGCGCACAAGCTTGAGGTGACGGACGCTGGGCGTGGCTACATCCGCAGAAGAGGGGCCGCTGCGATAGTATGGATCGAGCTCGCGAAGCGTTCCCCGCAGCTCGCGGTAGCTCGCGATGGCATTCGCGTGCGCGATGGAGGCTTCGAGGCTCTCGGGGCCGAACTGCGCCTCGGCGAGGCGCGCAACATAGTAGTGACGCCAGGCCTCGTGAACGAGCCGCTCGGTAGCCGCGGCGGACGGCGCACCCGCGCGAAGCACCTTCCATGGCGGTGGTCCGATATCTGATCGGCGCGGAGTGTCGTCCATGTCGGTGGTATCGGCACGAGGCGCAGGTTTCCGAACTCGTCAGCCGGACCCAGACAGGGAGATATCACATTTCTGGTGCAGCGGACGGCTGCCGGCCAAGTCGAAACAGCCGCCGTGCGTTAGCGATGACTTCGCTTCCCAGCGACCCTGCGTCCACACCTCGAACGCTGGCCACGCGCGCGGTGGTGAGCCCTACCCAGGCTGACTCGTTGCGCTTGCCGCGATGCGGAACGGGAGCCAGGTACGGAGCATCGGACTCGACGAGTATCCGGTCGTCGGGGACCGAGCGGATGACGTCGTCGCCACCCCAGTTCCTGAAGGTGACGATTCCGCTGAACGAGATGTACCATCCCGCGTCGAGTGCTGTGCGCGCGAGCGCAGCGCCGCTCGTGAAACAATGCAGGACGCCACGGATGCCCTCCGCGCCCGCCTCCCGGACCATCGCTGCGGTGTCATCGTCGGCGTCGCGCGTGTGGACCACCACCGGGCGGTCGAAGCGCTTCGCGAGCTCGAGCTGCATCGCGAATGCGCGTCTCTGAGCGTCGCGCGGTGAATTGTCGTAGTGGTAATCCAGTCCGCACTCGCCAACCGCGACCGCTCCGGCCGCGAGAAGGCGCTCGAGTTCCGCAATATCCGCTACTGGATCGAAGGACGCTGCATCGTGCGGATGAATTCCAGCCGTGAATGTGATCCAGCCCGGATGCGTTTCCGCAATCCGGGCTGATTCATTTGCCTGCTCGATCGAGGCGCCGATGCAGATGATTCCTTCAGCGCCCGCGTCGCGGGCGCGTGCGATTACCGCGTCGCGGTCGCCGCTGAAGGCTTGGTCCGCGAGGTGGGCGTGGCTGTCGAAGAACCTTTCCATGCGGCTACCGGGACGTTACGAGGATACTTGCGCTCGATCCATATGAGCACGGGGCCGGCGATGTAAACGGAGCTGAACGTTCCGGTCACGATTCCGAAGAGCATGACCCAGGCGAACGGCCGGATGACTTCACCCGCGAAGAGCAGAAGCGCAAGCGTTGCCGCGGCCGTGGTCGCGTGCGTCAGGATAGAGCGCGGCAGGGTCTCGTTGATCGCGCGGTTGAGCGTGTCGTACAGCGTTTCCTTGCGGCCCTTGCGAAGGTCTTCACGCACGCGATCGAAGATGATGATCGTGTCGTTGAGCGAATATCCGAGCACCGTCAGCAGGCCGGCGACGACTGTGAGCGAGACCTCGAGGTGCATGAGCTTGACGAACGCAAGCGTGGTGAAC
>Ga0134128_10008957_pt1 | contig 12034 bp, 12 predicted proteins | sample KB31754_FD_96462 | JGI IMG/M metagenome (GOLD analysis project Ga0134128, IMG submission 96462) | Terrestrial soil microbial communities with excess Nitrogen fertilizer from Kellogg Biological Station, Michigan, USA - KB3-175-4 | ecosystem: Environmental > Terrestrial > Soil > Unclassified ...
GATCGGAACCTGGCTTCTCGTCTTCCCCTGCTGGTGGGGGCTGGCGCTGGCGTCCTATGGCTGGCCTGATCTGCCGATGGCCTGCCTCTTCGCGGTCGGCGCGATGGTGATGCGCGGCGCCGGCTGCACCTTCAACGATATCGTCGACCGCGATTTCGATGCGCGGGTTGAGCGGACGCGCGCGCGCCCGTTGCCGAGCGGCGCCGTCACCGTGCGCGCCGCCATCATTTTCCTGTTGCTGCAGCTTCTGGTCGGCTTGCTGATCCTGCTCACCTTCAACCCATTCACGATTGCGCTGGGCGTGGCCTCGCTGGCTTTGGTCTTCACCTATCCCTTCATGAAGCGGGTGACCTGGTGGCCGCAGGCTTTCCTCGGCCTCACCTTCAATTGGGGGGTGCTGATGGGCTGGTCGGCGGTCACGGGCCAGCTCACCGCGCCGGCACTGTTGCTTTATGCCGGCGCCGTTGCCTGGACGATCGGCTACGACACCATCTACGCCCATCAGGACAAGGAGGATGATGCGCTGATCGGCGTGCACTCGACGGCGCGGCTGTTCGGGTCTGAGAGCCGGCGCTGGATCGCGTTCTTCTATGCGTTGGCCGTGGTCGGTTTTGCCGCCGCCGGAGCGGCGGTTGCCCTCGGCTGGTCATATTGGCTGGCGCTTGTGGGCGCAGGCCTGCAGCTTGCCTGGCAGGTGCGCGGCCTCAACATCGACGATCCCGCCGATTGCCTCAGCCGGTTTCGCTCGAACCGTTGGACCGGATGGATCCTGTTGGCGGGCATCGTGGCTGGCCGGGTCATTCAGTGAGGCTTGCTTACCGCGAACGGCGCTCGATGCGAAAACGCGTGTGGGCGTCGTCGACCGTTGCCCAGGCCCGCCGCGCCCATTCCGCCTTAGCCTCCTCGTAAGTGGCGAAAGGTCCGTAGCGCTGTTCCGACTGACCGCCGGCGGGGGTGGTAAAGCCAGTGTCGGTATATTCTCCGCCGACCACCCAGTAGGCGCACTCCTGCTCGCCCTCCTCCTCGATGCGCCAGCGGGTATGAGCGTCGTCGACGCTGGCCCAGGCACGGCGCGCCCATTCGGCTTTGGCATCCCCATAGTTGGCGAAAGGTCCAAGGCGAGTTTCGGCGCCGCCGCCCACGATATCGACGAAGCGAGTGTCGGTATATTCGCCGCCGATAACCCAGAACGGCATGGCTGATCTCTGCAGCTATCGCGTGGTCGCTGTGTAGAAAGACGATTCCGTACGGAACATCAATAGTCGGCTGCACAAGTCCACCAGAGGAGGGAGAAGAAATGACCGAGAAATTGCCGCCCGCTCGCATCGCCGTCGCGGAGGCAAGCCGCGCGCCCAATCAGCCGGGTCGCCGCTCCGCCTTGCTCCTCCAGCATGGCAGCATGGAACTGCGCTGGTATGCGCCCAAAGGCGATGACCCGCAGACGCCACATGATCAGGATGAGATCTACATTGTGGCTTCCGGGTCCGGCACGTTCCTGCGCGCGGGCGAGCGTTTCCCTTTCACGCCCGGCGATGCACTCTTCGTCGGCGCTGGTGTGGAGCATCGCTTCGTCGATTTCAGCGACGATTTTGCCGTGTGGGTGGTCTTCTATGGACCTGCCGGTGGCGAAGGCGAAGCCTAATGGTCGACCGTTTCCGAGATCCAGCGCATGATTTGCGGCCATAGCCGGCGATGGGCATCCATGCCGACCAGCACCCCGACATGCGCGAGCGCCACGCCAGCATCGCTTTCATAGGTGAAGGTTTGCCGGCGCGGACTTGAGGTCAGTGTCAGGGCTGGCACCACCTCTTCGGGCGGCGCAACACGACTGTCGCTTTCGACCACGGCCAGGATCGGGGCGACGATATCGGCTAGGCCGATAGTCATCCCCGCCAGTTCCAAGGTGCCGTGCCGGAAGCGGTTTTCGCGATAGAGCAGTTGCAGGACATCGGCAAGCAGAGGTGCCGGAAGCGCGATCTCGTCCAGGGCCCAGCGCAAGACGCGTAAGTGGAGGTGTTGCCGCTCCACGTCCGACATGCTGGCCAGAGCATCGCCCCAGCGATGCCACAGGAACGCATCAGGAGCCGCCATTACTGCTGCCAGCGTGAGCTCGGAGCCGGCCACCGTTGCGGCGCCGCCCAGTAATCGACGAGCGGCGGGTGTGGTGCGCAGCCAAGGCGCGAACGCGTCGATGTCGGGGTCGAACACGAGCGGCGATTCAAGCAGCACCAGCGCGGCCACCCCTTCGGGCCGACGCGCTGCCTGCAGCGCTGCAAGTGTTCCGCCCAAAGAATGGCCGATCAGCACCACCCGGTCGTGGCCAAGCGCCCGCGCGACGGTATCGCGCGCAACGGACAAGAGGCGATCGGCGTAGTCGGCGAGACCGTATCGTGAAGAGGGGCCAACCGGGTCTGTCCATTCCAGAAGAAAGACCGCCCTGCCGGCCTCGCGCCAGCGTCGCACGACGCTGGCCCGTTCGATCAAATCGAAGATGTAGGCGCGCTTGATGGGCGCGGGGACCAACAGAATGGCGGGTCCCTCTGCAGCGCCATCTTGATAGGCCAAGAGCCGCATGCCGGGGCGCTCGGTGGCCACCCAACTTGGCGTTGGCTCAGCTCCGCAGCCAAGGACTTGCAGCCAGCCCGCATGGATGCGGCGAAGGGAATCAAGGCCGAAAGACAGCATGGCGGCGCATGGATGCATGAGAAAGCGCCGGAGTTAATACTCCATTATCCTTAACATATCCGAAATCTCTCATATCTTTTGGTAAATTTGCTATTAATAAGAACAGAAGATGAACTTTCGCTGTACTTCTTCCGGGGAGCGGGACGGAACACATTTCATTCGACCAGATACCTCTCTTCGTGGTCACAGCATCCCAAAGTAATAAGAGAGAAGTCAGCGGGTACTTTCAGGATAAAACCAGCTCTCCACCCGAAACGCCGAAGTATATTAACCAAAATAAAATCTCGTCCTCTAAGCCACGATACACCTTTATCCAAATGGAGAGTGCGAAAATTCAACCACTTACCCTTTGACTTACTCTTGAACGCCAAATTTACCTCTTATTTTAGGAGCTTCTCACATTCCTTTGCGCTATGCTTTCGTCAGTTTCGTTGAAGGGGGCTGACATGGCTGCTTTGCGCACCTCTCCGATTTTCGTCCGGACCCGACGTCCTGCGCCGACGCCGCGCTTCGAAATCGGCGACCGCGTACATCTGGTCCCAGAAGGAACCGAAGGGCTGGTTGTGGGTGTGCGGTACGGCGCTCCGGCCTATGACGTAAAGGTCAACGGCACGTGCTTGCGTAACGTATCTCCCGACCGCATCCGGCTCGCGGACGCGGCCACTCCGGGTTCGATCGTGCCGCTGCGGCGCCTCTCCACCATGGAGATGCCCGACCTGTTCTGCTGATTTGACGCACGACCCGTGCTCGCTGGATTTTTAATTGCGGCGCGGGTCTTTCCTGCGCAATGAACTCGCTGTATATCCCGGCACTTCCCGGTGGCGCCGTGCAACGGCGCCGCTGGTCCGCCAATGGCTGGGGTCAAACCGGGGATGAACGAAGCGGCGCCTGTGGCACCCGTTTCAGCCGAGCGCGAGTCGAGAGCCGCGGCGTTCGTCGAACTGACGCGTCGCGCCGGAATGCTGGACGCTGTCGGGTATGCCGCCACTCTGCTGGTCGGCACCGGCGACTGGCGCGCCGGGATTGAGGAGCTGCTGCGGCGGCTTGGCCATGCCACAGGCGTAAGCCGCGTTTCCTTGTTCGAGGTGCATCGGTCGGCCGCCGGCGAGCTGGTGCAATCCTGCCGTTTCGATTGGGCGGAGGCGCCGCTCGAATCCATCAGCTCCGATCCGCGCTACACCGATATGAGCCTCGGCGACGCTGAGAAAGTCATCGACGAATGGTCGCTTCGGCGCATGCGGGGTGAAGTGGTGCAGGCGCTCCGCTCACAGGTGACGGGCTACACCCGGCAGATATTCGAAGAGCACGGAACGCTCTCCTTCGTTTCAGTTCCGGTCACCCTCAGCACTGGCGATTGGTGGGGCTGGCTCGGTTTTGATGATTGCCGGGTCGAGCGGCTTTGGAAGCCGTTGGAGATCGATGTCCTGCGCACGGCCGCCGCCCTGATTGCCGGCGCCATCGAGCGGGAACGCACGCAAGCGCGGCTGCGCCTCAGCGAGGAGCGCTACGCCCTGGCCGCGCGGGGCGCCAATGATGGGTTGTGGGATTGGCGGATCGCCAGCAACGAGGCCTATTTTTCGCCGCGTCTGCACGAGATCCTGGGTCGGCGCGAAGGCGAACTGGAAAATGGCATCGAAGGCCTGTTCATGGCCTTGATGCCGGAGGACCGCCAAGCCCTTCGGCAGACTCTGGCCCGCCGCTTCGCCAAACTCCGCAACAACCTGATCGTGGAATGCAGGGCCGTCTTGCCCGATGGCTCGGTGCGGTGGCTCGGCATCCGCGGCCGGATCGTCTATAGCGAGCGTGAGCCGGTTCGCATCGTCGGCTGGGTGCGCGACATCACCGACCGCAAGCTGGCCGAACAGCGCCTGCAGGCGAGCGAAGCCCGGTTGCGTACGATCCTGGACACTGCGGGAGACGCGATCGTCAGTATCGATGCCGCCGGACGAGTGGTTGAATTCAACCGCGCCGCAGAGCGCATTTTCGGCTACGAGCGCGACAAGGTGATCGGCCTGGCGATGGCCCCGCTGCTCATCCCAGACCATCTTCGCCAGAGTCATTTCACCGGCATGAACCGGTACTTGCGCACCGGCGAGTCTCATGTCATCGGGCGGCATGTTGAAATCGAGGCATTGAGAGCCGATCGCGGTCTTGTACCTGTCGAGCTCAGCATCTCGGAGATCCGGCTGGCCGGCGAGCACCTGTTCACGGCGTTCCTGCGCGACATCACCGAGCGTCGGTCCTTTCAGCAGCAGCTTGCCGAGGCCGAGCGGCGGCGGGCCAACCTGGCGCGCTATTTCTCGCCCAAGATGGTCGAGCGATTGATGCAGCAGGATGGTCGGCTTGACGCCGTCCGGCTACCGAACGTGGCCGTACTGTTCGCCGACATGATCGGTTTCGGAGCGATCAGCCGATTTGCGCCGGGTGAAGAAACCATCCAGCTCTTGCGCGAATTCCATGCCCTGATCGCGCAGGCGGTGTTCGAGCACGAAGGCAGCCTCGACAAATACATGGGCGATGGCCTGATGGCGACCTTCGGCACCCCCGAGGCGGGATCACGCGATGCCTGCAACGCGATCGGCTGCGCTCGGGCCATGGCAGCAGCGGTGGTGGCCTGGAGCCGGCAACGGCAAGCGCGCGGCCTGCCGGTGGTACAGGTCGGAATAGGCTTGCACTACGGAGAGGTCACCCTCGGTGATATCGGCAGCGAGCGACATCCGGAATTTACCGTCGTCGGCGACACCGTCAATCTCGCCAGCCGCATCGAAGATCTGACGCGTTCACTTGGGGTCGGCATTCTGGCCAGCGCAGAGCTGGTCCGTGCGGTCCAGAAGGAAGAATGCGAGGAGCTGCTCGAAGGCTTTAGCGATTTCGGCATGCACCCGGTGCGCGGTCGCAGCGAGTTGGTGCGAATCTGGGGGCGCGCTGCAGAGGATCTTGTCGGCTGAACGGGGCGCTGAGGAATTGAGCCGCGTCTGAAACCGATCAGTCCACCCTCTTCCAGGGTTGATTGACCGCGCAGCGATGAACCTCGTCGATCCTCCAGCGGCTGGTCTTCTCCTCGATGACGCAGCGCTCATAGGCACGGCCATAACGTGTGCGAATGTCGGGATGAGCCTCGTCCCAGGCAAACTTGAAGCAGATTCCCAACGCCGCCAGCGCAATCAGCACCACAATAGTTTTGATCGAGATCGGCCCTGATGAGGATACGGTTGCGTCGATCCCCGTGGTGTCGAACTTCCCGAAGGTGCCGACCCCGCGCCAGCCCGGCATGACATCGACCTGCTGCCGCTTGCGCGATTGATAGGAGGCGCGCACGAGATCGCTCGCCAGAACAAGACTGATCCCGGCAATCGCGAGCAGGAGGAATTGGATAAGGCTCATTGTCCGCCACCATTTGCGAAGCAAGAGCGATTGTGCACGAACAAAATAAAAAGCATCTAAAACATTAAAGTAAAACGGCATTCATTATCTGCACCGCCGTTTTGGCCGAAACGTTCAAAACGACTCCGGCGCCTTATCGGCGCGTATCCCCGGGTGTAAACATCGATAATCGTTCTTTACCTCGCATTTTATTGGGATTTTAAGGGCAAACAGCAAATTGTTAGGTGTTGCATGCGATAACGACAGCAAGCGCGGGACCGACATGGACGGAAATGTGACGATCGACACCTCATTTGCCAGGCTGATGTCCACCACGATGCGCCTGGGGCGCGTGGTCGCGGCGAACGGCGCTCAAGCGGTGATCGTCCTCGATGTCGCCGATGCGGCGGCGAGCAGCCCGAGCTTGCAGATCGGAGCCTTGGTGCGCATTCCAACCGCCCAATCGGTCGTGTACGCGCTGGTGAATGGCCTCGCCATCCCAATGCCGAAGGCTCTCGGCGAAGCTGAATTGAGAATGGTCGAGCTCGAACTTCTCGGCGAATGCCTGGTTAACGCGCAGCTCGGCCAGGGACCCTTTCAACGCGGCGTATCGATGTCGCCGGGCCTGGGCGACAGCGTTTACGCCGCCACCTCCGATGATCTCGTGCGCGTTTATGCGCGGCCGGGCACCTCAAGTGTCAAGATCGGCGCCATCCATCAGGACCCTAGCCTGCCGGCTCTGATCTCCGTCGATGATCTCCTGGGCAAGCACTTCGCCGTGCTGGGTACGACGGGCGCCGGCAAATCCTGCGCGATCGCGTTGATGCTGCGGGCGATATTGTCGCGACACGCTTCAGGCCATGTGCTGCTCCTCGACTTGCACAACGAATATTCGCCTGTGTTCGGCGACAGCGCCGAGGTGTTGACGCCCGAGACGCTCGAGCTGCCGTACTGGTTGCTCACTTTCGATGAGCTGGTGGAGGTGGTGGTTGGGCAGCGCGTGCCGGAGCGCGAGCCGGACATCGGCATCCTCAATGAATGTGTGCTTGCCGCCAAGCGGATGTGGGGCGATCAGAAGGATCGCACGGTCACGGTGGATATGCCGGTTCCGTATCGGCTCGGCGATTTGACCAAGTTGATCGATGAAGCGGTCGGCCGGCTCGAGCGCGCGAACGACACCTCGCCTTATCTGCGGCTGAAGAATCGGCTGACCAGGCTGCAGAACGATCGCCGGTACGGGTTCATGTTCCCCGGCCTGTCCATCAAGGACAACATGGCGGCCATTTTGTCGCGGTTATTCCGGATTCCGGTGCAGGGCAAACCGGTCACCATTGTCGATCTTTCTTCGGTACCTTCCGAAATCCTGAACGTCGTCGTCTCCGTCATCTGCCGCATGACCTTTGACTTCGCCCTCTGGAGCGAAGGCAGCGTGCCGGTGCTGTTGATCTGCGAAGAAGCGCACCGGTATGTGCCCAATGATCAGTCGCAAGGTTTCGAGCCGACTAAGAAAATCCTCTCCCGCATCGCCAAGGAAGGCCGCAAATACGGCATCTCCTTGGGAGTGGTGAGTCAGCGTCCTTCCGAGCTGTCGATGAGCATCCTTTCGCAATGCAACACCATCTTCGCGTTGCGGCTCTCCAGCCAGAAGGATCAGGACTTCGTGCGTGGCGCGATGGCGGAATCGGCTCTGGGACTATTGGATTTCCTGCCCTCCTTGCGCAATGGCGAAGCGATTGCGGTCGGCGAAGGCGTAAGCGTTCCGGTGCGCATCGCCTTCGATGAACTTCTCCCGGAGCACCAGCCGAACAGCCGCACCGTCGCATTCTCGGCCGCGTGGAGCGGCGATTCCAGCAACAGCAGTTTCGTCGCGGAAGTCGTCGAGCGCTGGCGTCGGCAGCGGCGTTGATCGAAGCACCGGAGGCATCGGGCAAGAATGCAGGACGGTGACAAACTACCGAGACGGCGGATATCCGCCGATATCCAGTTGAGCGACGGATCATCGATCAAGGCGATCTTGTTCATCTCGCCGCAAGGCCGGCTGCTCGACATGCTGAATGACTCGCGCGGGTTCCTCCCCATTGAGACGGAAGATGGCGAAGTCATGTTCCTGCGCAAGGACGCGATCCGTCGCGTAACACCGCTGCCGGAGCCGAAACGCGGTGCCGATGCAAATGGCGGCAGACGCGACTACCAGCACTTGAGCTCCGATCCTTACGAGCTGCTTGGAATTCCGACGAACGCAACCGGTGAGGCCATTCGCGAGGCCTATCGTCAGCGCTGCCGGGAGAATCATCCCGATCGGCTGCAGGCCTTGGGTCTGCCGAAGGAATATATCGATCTCGCAACGCAGCGGATGGCGGCCATTAATGCCGCCTACGACCAGCTCAGGGAATTACGCCAAGCTCGGTGATGGCCTTTAAAAAAATCCGAGGATCGCCTGTCTTGCGCTTCGGTGAACACCGCAGCCTGGCAGGCGATCGCTCGTGTTTAGTGCCTCGCAATCGAGGTCCGGCGGGTGGTGAGCACCTTCACTCGGCGGCGACGCCGACCTTGATCGCCGACTTGGTTTCGGTCGGAGTACCGGTAGCGACCGTGGTCTTCGGCGCCTCGGCATGAACCGCGTGGGTCATGCGCTTGCAGTTACCCTCGAAGTTCGCGCCCGTCTCGATCGAAAGCGACTGATGCGTGATGTCGCCCTCAACCTTAGCGGTGCGCAGCAAGGTCACGGATTTCGCGTTAACGCCACCTTTTACCGTGCCGCCGATACGAACGGTTTCGGCGGAGACCGAACCACGGACAATAGCGCCCTCGCTCACCGTCACAACACGGCTGGCGACGTCGCCTTCGATGGTTCCGTCAATCTGCAGATCGCCGCGGCTCTCGACGGAGCCGAGGATCTTCATGTCATTGCTGATCACCGAGGGCGCCGCGTTCTTGCCAAATGACTTGGTTTCGGACGTCGCCAGCTCCACCGGCTCCTTGCGTGATTTCGAAAACATAGCGTCTAACTCCTCGTAGACTAGGGTCAAGCCTCACTACCCGCGGCCCTCGTGCCCTGCCGACCGCGTCCTAGCGTCTCAAGTGCGAAGTTCTCATCCAGGCGACCCGGGCGGATCACCCTCCCGCCCTATTCGCCTGACCGAAGCCTATGTGGAAATATTTACCATAACGTTTAAATCGGCGTGTTCTATTGACTCGATCGAAAACTTATTTGACGCAACATTTCAACTTATCCTGAACAACTCAAGACTCTAATCCATATTCTGTCACTTATCATTTACCGACCGCCGAGCGGACGCATTCCTTAATCGATCACTTCGAGATCGCTGACGGGGCAGCGCAACACCGGCCGTTTGACATCCTTCAAATCGAGCTTGTCCCATGGCACGCGATAGGCGTGGCCGGCGGCGCCAAACAGGTTCAACACAGCGCGCCCGATACTCCAGGCCGCCAGTCGCTCGAAAGCGGCATAGCTGCCAAGATGCCATTCAGTAACCTCGAGGTGAGCCCCATGAGCTTCCGCGCGTACCTCCTCGAGACGTCCGACCCGTCGGCCCTTTCGGTCCCGCACCACCGCGCCCAACACCTGCTGCAGATGAACTTCGCGCACCGCCATGTCACGCTCGCGCCTTGCGCCGGAGCAGCTTCTTTCTTAGCCACTCCTGCCAGTCATCGAGTGGCGTGTCTGCGATGGCCAGATCTATCTCGACGTCAATTCCGACGTCCTTGACCTTACTCCAGGGGACGCGATACGGCTCTCCGGCTCCTTCTCCTCCAAGGAACGTGCAGAAACGCGCCACGACGCGGCCGAACCGCGGTCCAAGCCTGCGTGCGAGCACCACCGAACCCATTTCGATGAACGCAACTCGCGGCGGACCTTTTCCAAACACGAGCACCAGCCCATCGACCTTGCCCAATTTCTTCTGGTCGCGGTCGAGCACCTGCTTGTCGAGCACGTCGCGGATCAGATTCATCTCAGCTTCCGAACACCTGCAAGGGGATCGTCACCACGGCCAATACGAAGCCGAGGGCAATGATGAAGAGCACCGCGCCGTTCCCGAACCAGCCGTTTCTGAATTCCCCGACGAAGGCCTCATCGTTCATCAGAAACAGAAACGGCACGACCGACACCGGCAAACTCGCAGCCGTAAGCGCCATGGAGAAATTGGTGAGCTTGAACGGATCGAGGCCGGCCGCAATCGGAAGAGCAGATAAGAACACCGCTGCCGTGTGAACCAAGTTGAATCCCGGGTCGCTGGCGGGCGGAAGGTCCTCACCCCAATTCCAACCAAATCCTTGCGCAACCAGATAAGCCTGCTCCAGCGCGAGCTCCAAGGCTGCGCCGAAGCATGCGATGCCGATCGAAGCGGTCACGAGGACGAATCCCCAGAATGCGAATTGGGGCGTGAGGATCAGCGCTACCGGATAAAGAGCGCTGAGTTCTTCGATGCCGCGCGGCCGGAAGACCATGGCGGCGACAATCAGCGCGCCGACCGCAATCGTCCCGCCGAAACTCATGCCCAGCACGGCGATGATGCGGTTCGGCCAGAGATAACTCTTGTCCCATTTATCCTCGATCGCGCCGGAGGAATAGAAAAAGAACAGATAGGGCGAGATCGATGCGCCGAGGATGCTGACGCAAAGGAACCAGTAATGCGCCCGATCATGATCGGGCAGCGTGGGTATCGCGCCGGCGCCGACCTCCTTCCAGGATGGACCGAGCAGGATCGCTGCCACGACGAAACAGAGCGTGATCAGGCCGAGCAGCGATACGCCCTTCTCGATCAAACCGAAGGTGCCCTTCCACAACAAGAGCCAGGCGGCGAATGCAACCGGAATCGCCCACCATTGATAACTGACGCCGGTGGCGAATTGCAGGGCAAGACCGACGCCACCAATCTCAGCCGAGAGCACGAGAAAGTTGACGATCGCTACCGTAAGAAACGCTATGACGAAGAAGTTGAAGCCGAATCGCTCGCGAATAGCGTCGGGAATCGTATGGTGGCTCACCGCGGCAAATCGGCCCGCCATCTCAACCAGAAAGATCACACAGATCGTACCGAGAACGATGGCCCAGGTAAGCTGAAAACCGAATCCCACTCCCGCTTGAACCGCGGTGGAAAGGGAGCCGATCTCGAGGAAGCCACCGATACTGGTTACGATCGCGAGCGAGATCTCGAATATTTTCTTCATTGTCCCGCCGCCGGAGAAGCGAGAGCTCGAAGAGCTTGCGCAGGATCCTTCAGCTCCTCCAATGCCTGCCGAGCGCCCTTACGGTCGGAGCGCGCGACCGCTGTTTGCGCTCGCGACGTCGCCTCTATCAGGGATCGGGCGATGTCGCGGGCAGCGGTTCCACTGCCCTGCTGCGTCGATCCTCCGAGATCAGAGAGCAGCTTTTCCTGTTCGTTCTTGCTTTCTTGGAGGGCGCGCTTGGTAAATTTCTGCGGTATCGACCGCTCGAGATAGGCGCTCAGCGTCGTCTCCACGGTCGCGGCTGAGGAAGATAGCGATCGGACGTCTTGCTGCGTCGAATCCGATTGCGAACAAGCAGCGAGCAGCAGGACGATGATTGGGATTAGTCGTGTGAGCATACGCTGGCGAGGCACGAGGCGCCGCCTTCCACGGCGGCCATGCGAGGAATGTTCCACGGCCGAGGTTTGTTCCCGGATTCAGAAGAAGTTAGGCGGGAGATCTTATGCCTGGCTATGAGTGAGCTTGCCGGCGCTCCTCATCATCCCAGCTTGCCGGCTCGGGATTTTGCGTCGGATAGCCCTCGGCGGCGATCGCGCTGACCGGAAGCAGCAGCTCGTAGCTCAGCCCATCGGGGTCGTAGTTCAAGGCGACGTGGCGGCCAAATTGCTTGGCCGAATCCACCAGAATGATGCTGCCAAATCCCCTTCTCGTCGGGTTCGAAACTCGAGGGCCGCCGCTCTCCTTCCAGAGAAACAGGAACTGAGTATCCGAGCCCTTCTGCTCAACTCTACCC
>Ga0134128_10008958_pt1 | contig 12033 bp, 10 predicted proteins | sample KB31754_FD_96462 | JGI IMG/M metagenome (GOLD analysis project Ga0134128, IMG submission 96462) | Terrestrial soil microbial communities with excess Nitrogen fertilizer from Kellogg Biological Station, Michigan, USA - KB3-175-4 | ecosystem: Environmental > Terrestrial > Soil > Unclassified ...
CAGCGCGGCAGCATCGAGGTCATGAAGCTCTTGCTCGACGCCAAGGCGAGCGTCGATGTCCAGAATAAGGAAGGGATTACGCCGCTGATGATGGCGGCCAGCAAAGGCCAGGTCCTCGCGGTGCGCCTGCTTCTGAAACAGGGAGCAGACGCGCACAAGCAGGACTATACGGGGCGCGACGCGATCGGTTGGGCCGAGGGCAAAGCCAACGTGCTGCAGGCGCTGCGCGCGAGCGCGGGTTAAGGCCCGCCTTCGCCCGCCGGCTTCCGGCGCGGCCGCAGCACATGATGATGCGCGGGCGCGTATAACCGGCTGTCGGAAAAGCCGCTCGCGCCCAGCACCCGCCCGACGATGATCAACGCGGTGCGGGTGAGCCCCGCCGCCTTCACCTGCGCGCGGATGGTCGCCAAGCTTCCGCGCAGGATCATCTGATCGGGCCAGCTCGCGCGATGGACGACGGCCACCGGACAATCCTCGCCATAGATCGGCGCGATCTCGCGCAGAATCGGACCGAGATTGTTGATCGAGAGATGCAGCACGAGCGTCGCGCGGCTTTTGGCAAGCACCGCCAAATCCTCGCCCGGCGGCATGGCCGAAGCGCGGATCGCGGTGCGCGTTAAGATCACCGTTTGCGCGATCTCCGGCAGGGTAAGCTCGGTGCCGAGCGCGGCGGCGGCGGCGGCAAAGGCGGGCACGCCGGGGGTCAGGTCATAGGGGATCGCCAGCGCATCGAGCCGTCGCATCTGCTCGGCGATGGCGCCGTAGAGCGAGATATCGCCCGAATGGACGCGCGCCACATCTTTCCCCGCCGCATGGGCCGCCGCCATTTCGGCGATGATCTCATCGAGCGTCAGCGGCGCCGTGTCGATGATTCGCGCATCGGCAGGCGCCGAAGCGATCACAGCTCCGGGTACGAGCGACCCGGCATAGAGGCAGACGGGGCTCGTCTCGATGAGGCGCAAGCCGCGCAGCGTGATGAGGTCGGGCGCGCCCGGCCCGGCGCCGATGAAATGCACCGTCATGGGCGCTTCGCCGCATAGCCGCGCGGCGTGTAGATCACATCCACCCCGTCGAGCTTGCGTGTCGCGCTGTTGCCGATGACGAGCAGCGTCAGCATATCGGCCGCGGCGGGATCGAGCGCTGCGAGCGTCGTCACCGTCACACGCTCGCCGCTGCGCCCGAGATTGCGCGCGAGCGCCACCGGCGTGTCGCCGGAGCGCTTTGCCAAAAGAATCTCCCGCGCACGCTCGAGCTGGCCATGGCGACGCGCCGAGCGCGGATTGTAGAGCGCGATGACGAAATCGCCAGCCGCGGCGGCTTCGAGCCGGCGCTCGATCGCATCCCAGGGCGTCAGCAGATCCGACAGCGAAATGGCGCAGAAATCATGGCCCAGCGGTGCGCCGAGCCGCGCCGCCGCCGCCTGCATTGCCGAAACACCCGGCACGACCTCGATCGCAACGCGCTGCCACGCGGCCAGCGCCTCGCGGTCGATCAACTCGAAAACAAGGCTCGCCAGCCCGTAAATCCCGGCATCGCCCGACGAGACGAGGGCGACGCTGCGTCCCTGCGCCGCCAAATCGAGCGCGAGGCGCGCGCGTTCTTCCTCCGCGCCAAGCATGCCGGGATGAAGCGTCTTTTCCGCGATGGCAGACCCCAGCAGATCGAGATAAAGCCGGTAGCCGACAATCTCGCTCGCCGCGCGCAGCGCAGCATCGGCCGCGGGGGTGCGCGTGCCAGCATCGCCCGGGCCGATGCCGATGATCGCCAGCCGGCCACGGGCGCGGCCGATAGTCGCCGGATCGAGCGGCGCCAGCGCGCGAGCAACGGCGCAGGTGACGTGGCCCTGCGTCTCTTTCGGCACGAGCAGCGTCGCCTCGTGCCCCGCCGCGGCGAGCGCCGCGCCTTCGGCAACGCCATAGCAGCCGACCGCGCGGAATACCGCCTCGGAGGGCATTTGCAAGCGCGGCGTTTCTGCGAGGAGCTCCTGCACGGAAAAGAACCGTGCCGGCACATCGAGCGCTTGCGCCAGCGCCTGCACCGCCGGCTCGTCGCTTTTGAGATCGAGCGAGGCGACCAGCGCCACGGCGCCCGCGGCAAGACCGTGTCGCCGCAGCGTCTCCGTCACTACAGCGTGCATCTCCTCGACAGAGGCGCCGCGTTCGCAGCCGACGCCCAGGGCCAGCACCGGCGGATGCAGGACGAGCGCGTCCTCTTCGGCGCTCGCGGCGCGGTCGGTGATGCGGATGTGCGCCTGACCCGATTCGGCAAAGCGTGCGCCGGAGGCTTCGAGCCAAGTGGCATCGCCGGCTTCGATGGCGAGGCTCACCGGCTCTCCGGCGAGCAGCGCCGCCATCACCGGCTTGGCGCGCTCGGGATTGGCGATGCGCCAGCCGGGCGGCGGCTCATCGAGCGCTAGATCGAAGCGCAGATCGCCGGCGGTGGTGATCGCCGCGACGCCGCCCGTCATTTCGGCGATGGCGCGCGCCAAAGCATTGGCGCCGCGATGACCGCCGAGGAGCGGAACCGCCGTCGAGCCGTCTTCCGCGATGGCCACCACCGGCGGCTCGGCGCGCTTTGCCGCAAGCAGCGGCGCCAAGGCGCGCACGGCAATGCCGCTGGCGCAAAGCGCGACGATCGGGGTGCCGGCAGCGAACAGCGCCGCGAGATGATCGGTCGCCTTGTCGAAGACGATATCCGCCGCGAGATCTCTCTGGGCAGGCGCGTGGATCGCGGCGCCAGGCAGCAAAGCCTTGATGCGCCGTGCCGTCTCGAGCGCCGAAGGCCCCAGCACCAGGATTGCCGCGTCTTGCGGAAGCGCGCTCATCGCCACGCCGCGCCGCGCCGGTGCAGCAGGATCATCGAGAAATAGGGCGCCGCCGCTGGATCGACCGCATCGAGCGGCAGCAGCCGCGCATTGGCGAGGCTCGCATGCTCGACATAGCGCGCTGTCCCGGCAAGCCCGAGACGCGCGAGGAGATCGCGCACGCGTGCAAAATGGCGCCCCAGCTTGATGATCGCCGCCGCATCGCAGGCTTCGAGCCGGCGCGCCAACGCATCGTCGGGCAAGGTCGCGGGCAGCACGATCAGCGCATCGTTGCGCGCCGCCAACGGGAACCCGGCCGCGGCGGCGCAAGCGCCGAGCGAGGAGACGCCCGGCACGATCTCGACCGTGCAACGCTCGGCGAGGCGACCGAAGAGATACATGAACGAGCCGTAGAAGAAGGGATCGCCCTGGCAGAGGACGGCGACGTCGCGGCCCGCCGCGCTGTGCTCGGCGATCGCCGCGGCGGCGCGATCATAGACCGCCTGCGCCGGAAACCGCGCCGTCTCCATCGGAATGCGGATCGGCAATTCGATCTGCGCCGGCGAGAGAAATTGCGCGACGATGCCGCGCGCGAAGCTCGCTCCCTCCTCGGGCGCGGGATAGGCGACGATCGCGGCGCGGCGCAGGATGCGCCAGGCTTTCAGCGTCAGCAGCTCCGGATCGCCCGGACCGACGCCCAGCCCATAGATGATCCCGCTCATCGCGGCGCTCCATCATAGAGCGTCAATGTCATGGGACGGCCGTTCGAATAGTCGATGCCCGAAACGCGGCCCAGCATGCGGGCCTTGCCGCCCTGCGCGGCGAGATCGGCCTGGAAGGCCGCATCGTCGCGGCTCTCGACCAGCGCCATCCCCCCCGGGGCGGTTGCGACGTGTTGCGCCGCGCGCGCCGGATCGACCAGCATCGTTCGCGTACCGAGAAGGAAAACGAGGCTCGGCTCGGCATAGCCCGCCGCTGCAACAACGGGCGCGTCCTGTGCGGTTGCGTTGCGCGCGACGAGCTGCGCCGCGGCGCGTGACAGCCAGAGCCGGTCGAGCCGCGGCGCAACGAAAGCGAAGGTGAGCGGCAGGACCAGCAGAGCGAGGATGACGAGCCGCGGCACGAGCTGCGCGGCGCCGTCGCGCCAAAAGGCGATCCCGAGACGCGTGCCGAGATAGAGGAGGATGGCCGCCGCGACCAGCCCCGATCCGTCGCCGGATCCGAACTGGATCGGCGCCAGCGCGAGAATCGCCGCCAGCCCGAGCGAGACGGCCGCCCAGGCGAGCGCCACGCCGCGATCGAGCCAACGCCAGGAGACAAGCTTACCCTCGCTTGCGGCGATGACCGCGCGGGCGACCATCAGCGCCAGTGCCGGATAGGCCGGCAGCAAATAGTTCGGGAGCTTGGTCGGCACCAGCTCGACGACGATCCAGAATGGCACCGCCCAAGCGATGAGAAACCGCTCCGGCGTATCGGCACGATGCATCCATGCCCAGGCGATGGCAGGCCCCAGGAACAGCACGCCGGGCCAGAACCCGATCGCCAGCGAGACGAGGTAATAGAGCGGCGGCGCGCCATGGCTTTCCTGGCTGCCGATCAGCTTGCCGAGAAAATCCGAGCCGAGCGAATCGTGGAGAAACGCGCCCTGCGTCGCGCGCGAGATCGCAATGAGCCAAGGCATCACGATAAGCAAGAGCAGCACAATGCCGAGCGCAGGCCGCAGCGTCTTGAGCCAGCGCGCATCGCGATCGGCCACCGCCAGCGCCGCGACGGTCAGCGCGCCGACCGCCGGCGCGACCGGTCCTTTGACGAGAACGCCGCAGGCGAGCGCGAGCCAGAAGAGGAGCGCGAAGCGCCAATCGCCAGGCGCGCCCTGGCGCGCCGCAAGATACAGCCGCGCCAGCGCCAATTGCGCCGCGACGACGCAGGCAAGCAGCACCGCATCGGTCTTGGCGAGATGCGCCTCGACGACGAGCTCCACCGAAGCTGCAAGCACGGCGGCGCCGAGAAACGCTGCCTTGCGTCCGACCAGAGCGTTGCCCAGGCCAAAGCTCAGGAGCACGGCGGCCGCGGCCGCGAGCAAGGACGGCAGGCGATAAGGCCAGATCGCGGCGCTCTGCGCATCGCTGAAAAGACTCACCGCGGCCGCTTGCAGCCAGTAAATGCCGGCGGGCTTTTTGTTGCGCGCTTCGTCCTGGAAGCGAATGTTGATGAAATCGCGGGTTTCCAGCATCTGCCGGCTCGCCTGCGCGAAACGCGCCTCGTCGCGATCGGTAACGGGAAGGCTCGCAAGCCCCGGCAGATAGAGCCCGAGGCAGAGCAGAAGGAGCAGCACATAAGGGCGCCAGCCCGCGATCGCCTGCGCCATCATCGCGGCTTGACGACGAAAAGCTGCGCGATCGGCATGGCGGCGCGCCAGAAGCGGTGGTCCTCGGCGCGCGAGACGGCGATCCGTGTCAGCTCGCCGCCGAGGCTGCGATGGCGGCGGAAGAGCTCGGCCTCGCCATCGAGCGTCACCGCATTGGCGACGAGCCTTCCCCCGGGCTTCAGCGCCCCCCAGGCGGCATCCCAGATCGCGGCATCGCCAACACCGCCGCCGATGAAGATCGCATCGGGGGCGGGCAGTCCTTCGAGCGCGGCCGGCGCCGGTTGCTGCACGATCTCGATTTCGGGCACGCCCAAATGCGCGGCGTTCTCGGCGATGAAGGCCGCGCGCGGCACCGCGCGCTCGATCGCAATCGCCCGCATGAAGCACTCGCTGCGCAGCCATTCGATGGCGATCGAGCCGCTTCCGGCGCCGATATCCCACAGCAATTCCCCGGGCAGAGGCGCCAGCGCCGCGAGCGTCGCGGCGCGGATCGCGCGTTTCGTCAGCTGGCCGTCATGGCGGAATGCGTCGTCGGGCAGGCCGGCGCGGCGCGACAGCGGCCGCGCATCCGCGCCCACGCGGCATTCGAGCGCAAGGAGATTAAGATCGGCGACGTGCTCCTCGGGCCATGCCGCAGCGAGCCCGTCGCAGCGCCGCTCCTTGGCGCCGCCCAGATGCTCGAAGACGCTCATCGCCGATTGACCCCAGCCGGACTCGCGCAAAAGCTGCGCAACGCTCGCCGGCGTCGTACCGTTTTCCGACAAAGCGAGCAACCGCGCGCCGGGCGCGAGATGCAGCCGCAGCTTTTCCAGCGGCCGGCCGTGAAGGCTGAGGCAGCGGCAGGATTCGAGCGGCCAGAGCAGCCGCGCCGCGGCAAGGCTGAAGGCGCTCGGGCTCGGCAGCACGATCATCTCGTCACGTGCGAAGCGCCGCGCCAGCAAAGCGCCGACGCCGTAGCAGAGCGGATCGCCGCTCGCGAGCACGACAACGCGGCGGCCGCGATATCGCTCGACCGCGGGCAGCGTAGCGGCCAGCGGGCTCTTCCATTGAAGGCGCTCGCCGGCGAGGCTCGGCACAAGCGCGAGATGCCGGGCACCACCGACCACCAGCTCGGCCGTCTCGACGAAACCCCGCGCGGCGCCGCTGAGGCCGCTCCACCCCTCTTCGCCGATGCCGATCACGGCAAGCCAGGCGCTCATCGGTCGCCCGCCAGCGCATTGACGGCCGCCGCCGCCAGCGCGCTGCCGCCGCGCCGCCCGCGCAACGTGATATAGGGGATGCCCCAGGGATTGGCCTCGAGCGCCGCCTTGGCCTCGGCCGCGCCGACGAAGCCGACCGGAAAGCCGAGAACCAAAGCCGGCCGCGGCGCGCCCGCGGCGATCATCTCGAGCAGATGAAACAGCGCGGTCGGCGCATTGCCGATTGCAACCACCGCGCCATCGAGCTGCGGGCGCCAGAGCTCGACGGCGGCTGCCGAGCGGGTGGTCTTGAGCATCTTTGCCAAGGCCGGCACGCGCTTGTCGCCGAGACGGCAGAGCGCGCGCCGCCCCGTGATACCCGCCGCCACCATCGACGCATCGGCGAGGATCGGCGCGCCTCGTGCGAGCGCCTTGCGCCCGATTGCCGCCGCGCCTTTCGATGCGGCGAGATCATCGAGGATCGCGGACTCGCCCGTCGCATGAACGAGACGGAGCGCGACCGGGCGAAGCTCGCGCGGCATCCCGCTCAGATCGACCTCGCGGCGGATCATCGCGAAGGAGCGGCGATAGATTGCCGCGGGATCGCGCAGATAGGCGTAGCCCGCCGCGCCAATATCAGGCGCCGTTCGAGCCATGGCCGTGATGATGGAGGTGGCCGTCATGGTGATGGTGATGATCGCCATGATCGGCCTCGGTGCCGATGCCGCGCACGTGATGATGGTGCCCCTGTTGCGGCGCGCCGACGGCTGTCTCATAGCCGATGATCTGCTCGCGATATTTGCACAGCCGGCAATTCATCGCGGGCTCGCCATCGGCCATCTCCGCAATGCGATCGGCAAAGCAATCGAGCACCAGCGGGTGATCCCCCAAATATCCCGCTTTGAGGAACTCGATCTCGGGGTGATCCGCCGCGACGCGGTCGAGCGCGGCATAGATCCGTTTCACCAAGACGCCGGTGAAGAGAAAATAAGGAAAGACGACGATGTGGCGAAAGCCGAGCATCGCCGCGCGCCGCAATCCGGGCTCGACCAGCGGATGCGCGACGCCGCTGAACGCGGTTTCGGCCCAGCCGAACCCCATCCCTTCCCACAACATGCGCGTGATCTTGGCGATGTTCGAATTCGCGTCCGGGTCGCTGGTACCACGGCCGACGACGAGGAGCAGCGTCTCGGCGCGCGCAACCGGGCGCCGGGCATCGCCCTCGGCCTCGGCAATACGGGCGGCGGCAACTTTCAGCAATTTCGGCTCAATCGACAAGTCGCGGCCGAAGCGAAGCTCGATGCCGGGATTGAGCGCTGCGAAGCTGTTGATCTCCGAGGGCAGGTCGTTCTTCACATGGCTCGCGGCGAAGAGCATGCCGGGAAGCGCGAGAATGCGGCGGGCGCCGCGTGAGGCCAGCTTCTCGAGCCCGTCGCGGATGACCGGCCGCGCGAATTCGAGATAGCCCGTCTCGATATCGACCGTCGGAAGCATCGCTTTGAGCCCCGCCGCCACCCGCTCGAATTCGACGATCGCATCCGGATCGCGGCTGCCATGCCCGCACACCATCACCGCGCTCTTGAGGCCCCCTGCCGTCATCCGATCCTCGCTTTCTTCTTGTCTTGATGCCCGCAAGCGGCCGATCTTGCGAGCCCATGCTGATATCGACCGCACCCGACCCGGTTCTCGTTCTGCTGCTGGCGCTCATCCTCGATCTCGCTTTCGGCGATATGGAGCGCGTCTTTCGCCTTTTGCCGCACCCGGTTGTTCTGGCGGGCGGCGCGGTCGCCTTCTTCGACAAGCGCCTCAACCGTCCGGACCGCAGTGACCGCGCGCGGCGTCTGCGCGGCCTGATCACGGTGGTTGTTCTCGTCGGCGCCGCCGTGGCGTTGGGCTGGGCGGTCACCGGCTATTTGCGCATCGTCCATCTCGGCTGGGCCATCGAGGCGCTCCTCGTCGCCGTGCTGCTGGCGCAGCGCAGCCTTTTCGAGCATGTCGCGGCGGTCGCGCGCGGTTTGCAAGAGGGCGGGATCGAGGCCGGACGGCAGGCGGTCGCCAAAATCGTCGGCCGCGATCCCGACAGCCTCGACGAGCATGGCGTTGCGCGCGCGGCGATCGAATCGCTGTTCGAGAATTTCAGCGACGGCGTGGTGGCGCCGGCCTTCTGGTATCTGCTGCTGGGCCTGCCGGGGATTTTCGCTTTCAAGACCGCCAGCACGCTCGACAGCATGATCGGCCACCGTTCGCCGAAATATCTGCAATTCGGCTGGGCGGCGGCGCGGCTCGACGACGTGTTCAGCTGGATTCCCGCGCGGCTCAGCGCGCTCATTATCTGCGCGGCGGCGGTGGCGCTTCCCGAAACACGCGCCGGTCATGGCTTGCGCGTCATGCTCAAGGATGCGCGCAAGCATCGCTCGCCCAATGCCGGTTGGCCCGAAGCGGCGGCGGCGGGCGCGCTGGGCCTGGCGCTCGGCGGCCCACGCGCCTATGGCGGCGCGGCGGCGCCCGAGCCCTGGCTCGGCGATGGCCGCGCGCGCGCGACGATTGCCGATATCGCTGCCGCGCTGACGCTCTACCTCGCAGCGGCGGCGTGTTTCGCCATTCTGCTGCTCGGTGGCGCCGCCGCACGGCAGTTTCTGTAACTTACCGCGCATGGGCAACCGCGAGCAGCGCATCGAGATCGAGATGCAATTCCAGATGCCGCGCGAGCGACTCAAGCACCGCATCGATCCGCGCTTCGTGCTCGAGCGCCGGATCACCTGCACCTCCCAAACGCGCGAGAAAAGCCCGCCGGAACGCATCGCTCGCGAAGAGCCCATGGAGATGACAGCCGGCGATGCGCCCGTCGCGCGAAACCGCGCCATCCGCGCGGCCATCGAGGCGCAGCATCGGGCGCTCGGCATCGATTCCGGCGGTGCGGCCAAGATGCATCTCATAGCCACGAACCAGCGCGCCGGTCAGCGTGTCGAAGCCCTGCGCGGCGACAAGGCGCTTCTCGCCCGCGAATTCGGTCTCGACCTCGAGCAGGCCGAGGCCCTCTTCGACGCCCGGCGCGCCTTCGATGCCGTGCGGATCGGCGATGCGGCGGCCGAGCATCTGATAGCCGGCGCAAATGCCGAGAATGCAGCCGCCACGCCGCGCATGGGCGTGCAAATCGATATCCCAGCCCTCGCTGCGCAATACCGCGAGATCGGCGCGCGTCGCCTTGGAACCAGGCAGGATCACCAGATCGCACACTGGCAAGGGCCTTTCCGGCACGACGAGATCGAGCTCGACGCCGCTTTCGGCGCGCAGCGGATCGAGATCGTCGAAATTGGCGATATGGGGGAGGAGCGGAACGGCGATCGCCACGGCGCCGTTGCGCGTCGGCGTGGCGGTTGAGCGCAGCCCCATGCTGTCCTCCGCCGGCAGATCGCGCAGCTTCTCGAGCCAGGGAACGATCCCGAAGCAGCGCAGCCCCATGCGCGCGCGCAGGATATCGAGCGCGTCGGAAAAGAGCCCGAGATCGCCACGGAACTTGTTGATGACGTACCCTTTGACCAGCGCGCGCTCCTCGGGCGCAAGCAGGACATGGGTCCCGACCAGCTGCGCGATAACGCCGCCGCGGTCGATATCGCCCAGGAGCAGCACCGGAACCTTTGCCGCGAGGGCAAACCCCATATTGGCGATATCGAAGGCGCGCAGATTGACCTCGGCCGGCGAGCCGGCGCCCTCGATCAGGACAAGATCGCAATCCTCTTCGAGCCGCTGAAAGCTGTCGAGCACGCGCGGCAGCAGCGACGGTTTCATCAGATGATAGTCCTGCGCCGACAGCGTCGCCGCGATGCGGCCCTGGACGATGACCTGCGCGCAGCGCTCCGCCTCGGGCTTCAGCAGCACCGGGTTCATGTCGACGCGCGGCGCAACGCCGGCGGCACGCGCCTGGAGCGCCTGGGCGCGGCCGATCTCGCCGCCCTCTTCGGTGACCGCCGCGTTGTTCGACATGTTCTGCGGCTTGAACGGCAGCACCCGCAAACCGCGGCGCGTGAAGGCGCGCGCGAGCCCGGCGACGATGACGGATTTTCCGACATCGGAGCCGGTCCCCTGCACCATGAGCGCTGGTCGCGGCATCAGAACTCGATCCCTCGCTGTGCCTTGACGCCGGAACGGAAGGGATGCTTCACCATCGTCATCTCGGTGACGAGGTCGGCAATCTCGATGAGCTCCGGCTTGGCGTTCCGGCCGGTGACGACGAGGTGAAGATCGCGCGGCTTCGCCTTCAAAACCGCGATCACTTCATCGAGCGGAAGATAATCGTAGCGCAGCACGATGTTGAGCTCGTCCAAGAGCACGAGCTTGTAGGAAGGATCGGCGATCATCGCCTTCGCCGCCCCCCAGGCGGCGCGCGCCGCCGCGATGTCGCGCACACGATCCTGCGTGTCCCAGGTGAAGCCTTCGCCCATCGCGCGGCAGGTGACGAGTTCGGGGTAAGCTTCGAGCACCTTGCGCTCGCCCGTTTCCCACGCGCCTTTGACGAATTGCACGATGCCGACGCGCATGCCATGGCCAAGGCAGCGCAGCACCATGCCGAAAGCCGCGGTCGATTTGCCCTTGCCGGTGCCGGTGTGGACGATGAGGAGGCCGCGCTCCGCGGTTTTTGATGCGAGCATCCGCGCCCGCGCCGCTTTGCGCTTCGCCATCTTCTCGGCATGGCGGCGATTGATCTCGTCTTCGGTCTCGGCGGTCTCGCTCATGCCTTGATCCCGAGTTTCTCGCGCAGGTGATTGCGTTTCGGCCGCCATAGGCCGCGCTCGAGCGCCTCAGCAAACCGCGCCTCGATCTCTTGCAAGGCGGCTGGGTTGTGCGCCTGAAGGAAATCTCGCACCTCGGGATCGCCGAGATAGGCGTCATAGAGCGCGTCGAAATGATGGTCCTTCACCGCCTTGGTCGTCGCGGCGAAGGCGAAGAGATAATCGACCGTCGCCGCGATCTCGAAGCCGCCCTTATAGCCGTGCCGCATCACGCCGTTGAGCCATTTGGGATTGGCGGCGCGGCCATGAACGACCCGGCCGATCTCCTCGCCGAGGCTGCGGATGCGCGGCGCCTCGGGCCGCGAATGATCGTTGTGATAGATCGCCGGCGCCATACCCGCGAGATGGCCGATCGCGACTGCGAGCCCGCCCTCGAATTGATAGTAATCGTCGCTGTCGAGGAGATCGTGCTCGCGATTGTCCTGATTCTGGATGACGGCTTCGACGGATTTGAGCCGCGCACGGAAAAGCGATTGCGCCTCCTGCCCCGCTGCGCCGGCGCCATAAGCGAAGCCGCCCCAGGCGAGATAAGCCTTGGCGAGATCGCCCGCATCGGCCCAGCCGCGCTCGTCGATCAGCGCCTGGAGCCCCGCGCCATAGGCACCCGGCTTCGAGCCGAAGACGCGGAAACCGGCGCGGTGCTCGGCTTCCGCCGGTGCGATTCCCTGCGCCTCAAGCGTGCGGCGATCTTGCGCGACGCGCACCGCTAGCGGGTTGACGCTCGCCTCTTCATCGAGCGCCGCGACCGCGCGCGCCGCGCTGTCGAAGAGGTCGATGAGGTTCGGGAACGCGTCGCGGAAGAAGCCCGAGACTCGCAAGGTGACGTCGATGCGCGGCCGGTCGAGCACCGACACCGGTAGGATCTCGAAGCCGATAACGCGGCCGGTCCGTTCC
>Ga0134128_10008960_pt1 | contig 12033 bp, 7 predicted proteins | sample KB31754_FD_96462 | JGI IMG/M metagenome (GOLD analysis project Ga0134128, IMG submission 96462) | Terrestrial soil microbial communities with excess Nitrogen fertilizer from Kellogg Biological Station, Michigan, USA - KB3-175-4 | ecosystem: Environmental > Terrestrial > Soil > Unclassified ...
ATCAGCTCGTAGCCGGCGTACATGCCCCACAGCGGGCTGCCCATGGCCGCGAGCACGGCACGGATCTTGTAGGCCGCGGGGCCGCCGTACTGCAGGAATTCGGTGAGGATGTCCGGGGTGTTGACGAAGAAGTTGGGGCGGAAGTAGCCGGCGGATACACGGCTGACGTGGTGCAGGTACTCCTCCAGCTCCTTCTTGGTGTTGCGCCAGGTGAAGTAGCTGTAGGACTGTTGGAAGCCGGCGCGGCCCAGGGCGGCCATCATGGCCGGGCGGGTGAAGGCCTCGGCCAGGAAGACGACCTCCGGGTTTTCGGCGTTGACCGTGCCGATGAGCCACTCCCAGAACCAGACGGGCTTGGTGTGCGGGTTGTCGACGCGGAAGATCTTCACGCCGTGGCTGATCCACAGGCGCACGATCCGCAGGATTTCCGCCGACAGCCCGGCGGGATCGTTGTCAAAGTTCAGCGGGTAGATGTCCTGATACTTCTTCGGCGGGTTCTCCGCAAAGGCGATGGTCCCGTCCACGCGGGTGGTGAACCATTCCGGGTGCTCCGTGGCCCAGGGGTGGTCCGGCGCGCACTGCAGGGCCAGGTCCAGGGCCACTTCCAGTTCAAGTTCCCTGGCGGCGGCCACAAACGCGTCAAAGTCCGCAAAGGTGCCCAGGTCCGGGTGGATGGCGTCATGCCCGCCGGCGGCGGAGCCGATGGCCCAGGGCGAACCGGGATCCGCTGGGCCCGCCTTTAGCGTGTTGTTGGGGCCCTTGCGGTTGACGGTGCCGATCGGGTGGATGGGCGGCAGGTAGATGACGTCAAAGCCCATCGCGGCGACGGCCGGGAGGCGCCGGGCCGCCGTGGTGAACGTCCCGCTGGTCCACGCGCCGGTGTCCGGGTTGCGGCGGGCGCCCTCGGAGCGCGGGAAGAACTCGTACCAGGCGCCGCGGCCGGCGGCGTCGCGCTCCACCTTCAGCGGGTAGCTTCGGCTGCGGGTCACCAGGTCCCGCAGGGGGAAGCGGACGACGGCGGCACGCACCGCAGCGCCGGTGCCGGCGGCCAGTCGGTCGTTGATGTTGAGCGAGACGTCCGCGAGCGCCTTGGCCGCATGCTTGAACGTCCTGGCGTCCTCAGGGTGCGGGGTGTCCCGGGCCGCCTTGGACAGCAATTGGTGCCCCTCGGCCAGCATGACCTCGACGTCCACGCCGGCGTTGATCTTGACCTGCGCGTTGTGGGCCCAGGTCGCGTAGAGGTCGGCCCAGCCCTCCACGGCAAACGCCCAGTCGCCCTCCGCGGTGGGCGTGAGCGTCCCGGCCCAGGCGTCCGAGCCCTTGCCCTGCGGCGCCATCCGCGTCCGCTGGACCTCCGTCCCGCTGGGGTCCAGGAGGACGGCGGTGACGCCGACGGCGTCGTGCCCTTCACGGAAAACCACGGCGCGGACCGTCACCCCTCCCCCTCGCACGGCCTTGGCCGGGAACTTGCCGTCCTCGATGACGGGCTGGACGCCGGTGATGGGGATGCGCCCGAAGCGCAGGCCTTCGGCCGGGGACGGCGCGGCCGGGGACTGGGTGGCCGGGGACGGCCCATTATTGGCCGGCCCAACGGTGGACGGCGCGGCCGCTCCGCCGGCGGGGTGGGGCGCCGCCCGGCGCGCTGGGGGTGCGGCAGTCGGATCGGGCTTCGAGGTAGTCACAAACACGACGTTAGCGACTCCGCCCCCATAATGCGAAGGCCTGCGCCGATATTGGACGTTTCCGTGCCGTCATGAAGGGGCTGCCCGTGCGGGGATGGCGGGCGCGGACGGTTCGTTACGCCACGGAACGATGTTTATGTCACGGGCGTCGCCGGAGCGAAACGTTCATGGGCTAGGGTGACCGGCATGAAGGCGATACGCAGGTTCACAGTCCGCACCGTAGTCCCCGGACCGATTGGCGCGCTCGCGCGGCTGGCCACCAACCTGCGGTGGTCGTGGCACCTGCCGACCAGCCAGCTCTTTGAATCGCTGGACCCGGCGCTGTGGGACGAGGTGCGGCACGATCCGCTGGCCCTGCTTGCGGCGATATCCCGCGAAAAATTGGAGGCGCTCGCGGCGGACCCTGACGTGGTGGCGCGCGTGGCAGACGCCGACCGGAACCTCACCGCGTACCTGGGCGAACCGCGCTGGTACCAGTCCCTCGGCGCGGACGCCCCCCACACGATTGCCTACTTCTCCCCCGAGTTCGGCATCAGCGAAGTGCTGCCGCAGTATTCCGGGGGCCTGGGAATCTTGGCCGGCGACCACTTGAAGACCGCCTCCGACCTGGGTGTGCCGCTGATCGGCGTCGGGCTGCTTTACCAGGCGGGCTACTTCAAGCAGTCGCTGTCCAAGGACGCCTGGCAGCAGGAGACGTACCCGCTCCTGGATCCCGACGCGCTGCCGCTGACCCAGCTGCGCGAAGACGACGGCACCCCGGTGCGGATCTCACTGCCGCTGCCCGGGGGCCGCGTGCTCCACGCACACATCTGGCGCGCCGACGTGGGCCGGGTGCCCCTGCTGCTGCTGGATTCCAACGTGGCCGAAAACGACGCGACCGCCCGCGGTGTGACGGACCGCCTGTACGGCGGCGGCGGGGACCACCGGCTGTCCCAGGAGCTCCTGCTGGGCATGGGGGGCGTGAAGGCGCTGCGCATCCACTCCCGCCTGACCGGGACGCCGGAGCCGGAAGTCTTCCACACCAACGAGGGCCACGCCGGATTCCTGGGCATCGAGCGCATCCGCGAGCTCATGGACCCGGCCCTCACGCCGCACCCGCTGGCCTGGGACGAGGCCCTGGCGGCCGGCCGCGCCTCCACGGTCTTCACCACGCACACCCCCGTGCCGGCCGGCATCGACCGCTTCCCCCGAAGCACCATCGAACATTTCTTTGCCGGCGAGCTGGCCCCGGGCGTCCCGGTGGAGAAGATCCTCGCGCTGGGCGCGGAGAACTACGACGGCGGCAACCCCGAGGTGTTCAACATGGCGGTCATGGGGCTGCGCCTGGCCCAGCGCGCCAACGGCGTGGCCAAGCTCCACGGGGTGGTCTCCCGCGAAATGTTCTCCGGACTCTGGCCGGGCTTTGACCACGACGACGTCCCCATCACGTCCGTGACCAACGGCGTCCACGTGCCCACGTGGGTGGACCCCCGGCTGGCGCAGCTGGCCCGCGAGAAATTCGGCGCCGACGTCCTGGACGGCCCGGACTGGTCCAAGGTGTACGACGTCAGCGACGGCGAAGTGTGGGAGCTGCGCCGCCGCCTGCGCACGGCCCTGGTTGAGGATGCCCGGCGGCGCCTGCGCGCATCATGGAAGAAGCGGGGGGCCGCCGACGCGCAGCTGGCCTGGACCGACTCGGCGCTGGACCCGGACGTGTTGACAATCGGCTTCGCGCGCCGTGTGCCCACCTACAAGCGGCTGACGCTCATGCTGCGCGACCCCGCCCGGCTCAAGGCCCTGCTGCTCCACCCGGAGCACCCGATCCAGCTGGTCATCGCCGGCAAGTCGCACCCGGCCGACGACGCCGGCAAGAAGATGATCCAGGACCTGGTCCAGTTCACCGACGACCCCGAGGTCCGGCACCGGATCGTTTTCCTGCCCAACTACGACATTGCCATGGCCCGCACCCTGTTTCCCGGCTGCGACGTGTGGCTGAACAACCCGTTGCGGCCGCTCGAGGCCTGCGGAACGTCCGGGATGAAGGCCGCCATCAACGGTTCCCTCAACCTGTCCGTCATGGACGGCTGGTGGGATGAGCTGTACGACGGCGAGAACGGCTGGGCGATCCCCACCGCCAACGCGGGCACCGGCGAGGCGGAGCGCGACGACATAGAGTCGGCGGCGCTCTACGAGCTGCTGGAAACGCAGGTGGCGCCGCGCTTCTACGGCGACCTGGTGTCTGCCGGCGCCGGGGCGGCCGGCCCGTCGCAGCCAGGTCGAGGCGGCCTGCCGTCACATTGGATCTCCATGATCAAGCACACCCTCGCCACGCTGGGCCCCGAGGTTGCAGCCGAGCGCATGGTCAAGGAATATGTGCAGCGCCTCTACCAGCCCGCGGCGGCCGCCGGCCGGGCGGCCAGGGCCCGCGACTACGCCGCCACAAGGGACCTTGCGGCGTGGATCGGCAATGTGCGCAGTGAATGGTGCGGCGTCCGGATTGAACACGTGGAATCCCACGGACTCGCGGATGAGCCGCACATCGGACAGTCCCTGCGGGTCCGCGCCAACGTGTACCTGGGCACCCTGAGGCCCGGGGACGTCTCCGTCTCCGTGGCCTACGGCCGCGTGGGCAGCAGCGACGAACTCAGCGACACCCGCTCCCTGGAACTGCTGCACGCCAGGGATCTGGGCGACGGCCGGCACCAGTTTGAGGCGGAGCTGGTCATCGACCGCTCCGGCAGCTTTGGCTACGGCGTGCAGGTCCTCCCCTGCCATGCCGGCCTGGCCAGCCCCGCGGAACTGGGCCTGATCGCCACGGCCTGACGAAAGGCCCGGGCCTCGACAGGCTGGACCAGCGGGTCCCGGTCAGCGGCTGGGGAGCAGGTTGCGGTAGATCTGGACCGTGTTGGCCTCGACGGGGACCGATTCCCCGGCCGGGACGCGCGGGACGGCGCGGGACAGGCGGAAGGTGGGTTCGCCGTCGTCCGCCAGGTGGGGCGCGGAGGTCGTCATGCGCAGCTTGTAGGGGTGCGGCGCCGCGGCGGCGTCCCCGGAGAAGCGCGGGTTGGCCGGCAGTGTCACGAGTTCGTCGGTGATGCCGGTGTTGAAGACGACCAGTCCGTCCACGGTTCCGTTGGGCGAGCCCATCAGCATGGTGAGGACGCGTTCGTGCGGGTTGGTCCACCGTTCCGGCGTCATGGGCGCTCCGTCGGCGCCAAACCAGTGGATGAAGGCCTCGCCGCCACGGGTGGGGAAGCCGCTGGGCTGCTCATTCAAAAAGTCCCGGCGGATCTGCACCAGCCGCTTGGTTGCCGCCAGCATGGTCCGCGCCTCGGGGTCCATGGACCAGTCCAGCCAGGCGATCTCGTTGTCCTGGCAGTAGGCGTTGTTGTTCCCGCCCTGGCTGCGGCCCAGCTCATCGCCGGCGCCAATGAGCGGGATGCCCTGTGCCAGCAGGAGGGTCGCCATCATGTTGCGGGCGGTGCGGGCGCGCTGGGCCAGGATCAGCGGATCGTTGGTGATGCCTTCGACGCCGTGGTTCCAGCTGCGGTTGTCCCCGTGCCCGTCCCGGTTCCCTTCCTGGTTGTCCTCGTTGTGCTTCTCGTTGTAGGCGGTGAGGTCCGCCAGCGTAAAGCCGTCGTGGGCCGTGACCAGGTTGACCGAGGCCATGGGGCTGCGCCCGGACTGGGCAAACAGGGCGGCGGATCCACCCAGGGCGTCGCCGAGCTTGGCCAGGCTGCCGTGGTGGTGGCCGTCAAACCTGGCGGCACGGTCGGTCAGCCAGACCTCGCGGACGCTGTCGCGGAAGGAGTCGTTCCAGTCCGACCAGCCGGTGGGGAAGTTGCCCGTCTGCCAGCCGCCGTAGCCCACGTCCCAGGGTTCGGCGATCAGCTTGGCGGAGGCCAGGACGCCGTCCGTGGCCGCGGCCAGCAGGAACGGGTGCTGGTTGGTGAATTCGTGGGCGCCGTCGCGGGCCAGGGACACGGCCAGGTCGAAGCGGAAGCCGTCGATGTGGAACTCCTCCACCCAGTAGCGCAGCGAATCCATGGCCATCTTGATGACGTGGGGATTGCCAAAGTTCAGCGTGTTCCCGCAGCCGGTGGTGTCGACGTAGCTGCCGTCCCGCATGCGGTAGTACTGTTCCTCGCCGAGTCCGCGCCAGCTCAGCGCGGGGCCGCCCGGCCCGCCCTCGGCCGTGTGGTTGTAGACCACGTCCAGGATCACTTCGATCCCGGCCAGGTGCAGCAGCTTCACCATGCCCTTGAGCTCGGCCTGCACGGCCTCGGGGCCGCGTTCACGGGCCCCTGCACTTGCATACTTCACGTGCGGGGCGAAGTAGCCCAGGGTGTTGTAGCCCCAGTAGTTGACCATGCCGGTGCCTTGCAGGTGCGGCTCGTCAATGTGGAAGTGGATGGGCAGCAGCTCCACGGCAGTCACGCCCAGCTCCTGCAGGTGCTTGATCACGGCCGGATGCGCCATGCCCGCGTAGGTGCCGCGGATCTCCTCGGGGACGTCCGGGTGCAGCATGGTCTGGCCGCGCACGTGCGCCTCATACATGACCGTGTCTCGCCGCGGGGTCCGCGGGCTCCTGGAATCGCCCCAGTCAAAGTCGGACTGCATGCGCACGGAGGTGTACTTCACGGTGCCGTCGGCGCCCGTGCCCTCGTCAATGTAGCGGCCGTAGGGGTCAAGCAGCAGCTGCACCACGTCGGGGTCGATGTTGCCCGCCGTGCCGTCCGGCGCGCCGGCATAGAAGCCGTAGCGGCTGCCCACGGGCATGCCGGAGACCAGTCCGTGGTGCACGCCGTCGGTCATGTCCGGCAGCAGAATGGCCTTCCAGGTGCCTCCTGGCGGCTCGAAGCACAGCACCACATGATCCAGGGCGGGGGCGTACACGGCCACGTTGACCGTGTCCTGCCCCGGGCCGCCGGGCCGCGCGGTGACACCCAGAGGGAAGCGCCGCGAGAGCGCCGTCCCCAGCGTGCCCACTTCCTCAACAAGAGTTTCGGGCATGCTACTTCTGGGCCGCCCGCTGCTTGGACACCTCGTACAGGCTGATCCCCACCGCCATCGAGGCGTTCAGCGACTCCATGGCGGAGTTGATGGGGATGGAGACGATTTGGTCGCAGTTTTCACGCACGAGCCGGGAGAGGCCCTTGCCCTCCGAGCCGACCACAAGGCAGATGGGGTCCTTCGCGAGGGCGAGATCGGGCAGCGAAACGTCGCCGTCGCCGTCGAGCCCCAGGACAAAGTAGCCCATCTTCTGGAACGCGGCGATGGCGCGGTTCAGGTTGGGCGCCTTCGCCACGGGCACGCGCACGGCAGCACCGGCGCTGGTCTTCCAGGCCGACGCGGTCACTCCGGCGCTGCGGCGCTCGGGGATGACGACCGCCTGCCCGGAAAAGGCCGACACGCTGCGGATGATGGCGCCGAGGTTGCGCGGATCGGTGATGCCGTCCAGCGCCACGATCAGGGGCGCGTTGGTGATGTGGCCCTTTTTCCAGCTGGCCATGATGTCCGCGGCCGTGTCCACCGCGTCCTCGTAGTCGTAGGGCGGGATCTGCAGGACCAGCCCCTGGTGGACGGCGTCCTCCGTGAGGCGGTCCAGTTCCGGCTTGTGGGCCTCCAGCAGCGGGATGCCGCGTTCGGTGGCCAGCTTGATGGATTCACGCACGCGCTCGTCCATGTCGACGCGCACCGCAACGTACAGCGTCTTGGCCGGGATGCCGGCGCGCAGCGCCTCCACCACGGAGTTGCGGCCGGTGACGAGCTCCTCCGTGGCCTTGCCCTTGGGGCCGCTGCTGCGGCGCGGCGCTGCGGTGCCGCCGCCGGGTCCCCGCTTGGCGGCGGACCGCTCGGCCAGCTGCTTGTTCTTGAACGCCTTGTGGTAGGTGCGTTCCTCGGCCTTCGGAGTGGGACCCTTGCCTTCAAGTGCCTTGCGGCCCAGTCCGCCGGTGCCCTTGACGGGGCCCTTCTTGAGCTTGCGGACTGCGCCGGAGCGGGAGCTGTTGGCCATGGTAAAACCCTTACGATTGGTGCGGTGCCGGTATTTGTCCAGGGCCCCGAAGTCGTCAAACTGATGGTCCGTGCGCGCTTTTTTGGCACACGACAATACGGGAACTGCAAACCCGTAGCTAACAGCTTACGGCCTGAATCCATATTTCCCGATATGCGGCGCCAAAAGTGCGGACTCTCACGGGTCCCGCCGGCATGGACGCTCGGTTGCAATCGGGGCAAAAAACGGCAACGCTTCCACACCCATTGGGGGAGGGTTGGCGAAAAGTGCCCCGATTGCAACCGAGGGTTGGGGTCAGTGCTTCAGGGACCAGGTGGCGCCTTCGGCCGTGTCGGCAACGTCGACGCCGGCAGCCGCCAGGAGGTCGCGGATCCGGTCCGACTCCGCCCAGTCCTTCTCCGCCCGGGCCCGGGCACGGGCCTCCAGCTGCGCCTTGACGAGAACGTCCAGGGCGGCCGTTTCGGCGCCGGAACCGTTCCCCCGGGCCCAGTGCCCGTCTGTCGGGTTGACGCCCAGCGCCGAGGTCATGCCCATGGCGCCCTGAAGCGCGTGGAGGGTTCCGGCGTCGTCCCTGGCGGCCAGCGCCGTGTTGCCGGCCCTGACCGTCTCATGCAGCACGGCGAGGGCGGCGGGGATGTTCAGGTCGTCGTCCATGGCGGCACGGAACCCGTCCGGGAGCTTCTCCTCCAGCCCAAAATCACCGCCCGGAAAGAGCCTGGCGACCGCCGCGTGCATGAACGTTTCAATGCGTTCGACGGCGGCCGCGGCCTCCCCGAGCGAGCCCGGCCGGTAGTCGAGCACCGAGCGGTAGTGCGCCTGGCCCAGGTAGTAGCGGACCACGAGCGGGCGGGCGATGGCCAGCATTTCGCGCGGGTTGATCGTGTTGCCGATCGACTTGGACATCTTTTCACCCTCGTAGGTGACCATGCCGTTGTGCATCCAGAAGTTCGCGAAGCCGTGGCCGGCGGCCTGCGACTGCGCCATTTCGTTCTCATGGTGCGGGAAGCGCAGGTCCAGGCCGCCGCCGTGGATGTCGAACTCGGTGCCGAGGTACTTGGTGACCATGGCCGAGCACTCCAGGTGCCATCCGGGGCGCCCGGCACCCCATGGCGACTCCCAGCGGGCCGTCTCCGGCTCGCCGTCCTTAAAGCCCTTCCACAGCGCAAAGTCACGGGGGTCGCGCTTGCCCCGGGGATCGGCGTCGGGCGCGGCCTGCATGTCATCAATGTTCTGGTGCGTCAGGGAGCCGTACCTTGCCCAGGAGCGGACGTCGAAATACACGTCGCCGGACCCGTCGGGGGCCGGGTAGGCATGGCCGCGCTCGATGAGCCTGGCGATGAGGGCGTGCATCTCGGGGATGTGCCCGGTGGCGCGCGGCTCGTAGGTGGGCTTGAGGATGCCGAGGGCGTCGTAGGCGTCCTCGAAGGCCTGCTCAAAGCGGTAGGCAAGGGCCCACCAGGGCTCGTTGCTTTCGGCTGCCTTGAGCAGGATCTTGTCGTCGATGTCCGTCACGTTGCGCACCACCGTGACCTCCAGGCCGCTGCCCTGCAGCCACCGGGTCAGCTGGTCAAACGCCAGCGCGGAGCGGACGTGCCCGATGTGCGGCTCGCCCTGCACCGTGGCGCCGCAGTAGTAGAGGGAGACGCGGCCGTCCTGCAGGGGAACAAAGTCACGGACGGCGGCGGTGGCGGAATCATAAAAGCGCAGGGTCACGGCTCTAGGTTATCCTTTCGGGCCGCGGCCCGCCCCTCCGCCGGGCCGCCGCCCCCGACCACGAGCGCCGTGGCGACGGCCGTGATGCCTTCGCCGCGGCCGGTGAAGCCCAAGCCGTCGGAGGTGGTGGCGCTGACGGAGACCGGCGCGCCGGCCGCCGCGGTGAGCGCGGCCTCCGCCTCCGCACGGCGCGGGCTGAACGTGGGCCGGTTGCCGACAAACTGGACGGCGATGTTGCCAATGTCAAAGCCCGCCGCACGGACAATGCGCGCGGCCTCGGCCAGCAGGGCGACACCGCTGGCCCCCTTCCATTCGGGCCGGTCGGTGCCAAAGTGGGTGCCGAGATCGCCCACCCCGGCGGCCGAAAACAGGGCGTCCGCGGCGGCGTGGGCCACGGCGTCGCCGTCGGAGTGGCCGGACAGGCCGCGCTCGCCTTCCCACAGCAGGCCCGCCAGCCACAGCGGAACCGGGGTGCCGGCGTCGTCCGCCTCCGGCGCGAAGGCGTGCGTGTCAACACCGATTCCGGTGCGCGGCAGCCCTGCCGGGGGCCGGGGCGCGGTCATCCCTCCACCCAGCGCGGGCGCAGCGGCCCCTGCAACATGGCCTCGGCAAGGAGCAGGTCCAGGGGCGTCGTGATTTTCAGGCTGTGCGTGGACCCCTGGACCACGTAGACGTCCTCGCCGATCGCCTCGACGAGCATCGCATCGTCCGTGATCTGCGCGGCCGCGTCGGCGTCCAGGGTCTGGGCATGGGCGTGGGCGCGGCGCAGCGTGTCGACGTCAAAGCCCTGCGGTGTCTGCACGGCGCGCAGCCGGTTGCGGACGGGGGTGCCGGACACCCTTTCCACGCCGGCGCCGGTGGCAGGCAGTTCGGCGGGGACCACGGTCTTGATGGTGTCCGCCACGGCCAGGGCCGGGATGACGGCCTTGGCGCCGTCGCGCAGAGCCGCCACCACGCGGTCAAAGACGCCGGTGGGCGTCAGCGGCCGGGCGGCGTCGTGCACCAGCACCGTGGAGACCCGGGCGTCGACCAGCTCCAGGGCCGCCCGGACGGAGGCGGCCCTGTCGGCCCCGCCATCCACCACGCTCCACCGCATCTCGGGCCCGGCACCGGATCGTGCCGCCACCTGGTGGCACAGCTCAACCATGGCGTCATCCCCGGCCGGGACGGCGATGCAGATTTGCGCGGCGACTCCCGCCGCCACCACGCCCTGGACGGCGTGGGCCAGCATGGTGGCGCCGCCCAGCGGAACCCTGGCCTTGGGCATGCCGTGCCCCAGGCGCTGCCCTGAGCCGGCGGCAACAATTATGACGGCGCAGCGCCCGCCCACATCCTCGATCATGACTCCACAGTAGTCCCGGCATGAAAAGAACCCCGGCACCGCAGTGCCGGGGTCCTTCCTGGGGTCCATCCCGCCGCGGGTGCGGCCGGAACCCTTCTAGGTGCTGCTATGAGGCCAGGACCTCGTCAAGGACTTCGGCAGCCTTGTCCTCGTCCGTCTTTTCGGCCAGGGCAAGCTCGGAAATCAAGATCTGCCGGGCCTTGGCCAGCATCCGCTTCTCGCCGGCGGACAGGCCGCGGTCGTGGTCGCGCCGCCACAGGTCGCGGACAACCTCGGCAACCTTGATGACGTCGCCCGAGGCCAGCTTTTCCAGGTTGGCCTTGTACCGGCGGGACCAGTTGGTGGGCTCCTCCGTAAATTCGGCGCGGAGTACGTCAAAAACGTGCTCCAGACCTTCCTTGCCGACAACGTCGCGGACCCCGACCAGGTCAACGTTTTCTGCCGGCACCTCGATGGTTAGATCTCCTTGGGCAACCTTGAGCTTGAGATACATCTTCTCTTCACCCCGAACCGTGCGCATCTTGATCTCTTCGATCTTTGCCGCACCGTGATGTGGGTAAACTACTGTCTCGCCGACCTCAAAAAGCATGTGGATTCTCCCTTTCCAATAGTCCTACTTTACCACGTCCGGCCGCCTTCTCCCTTGAGTTTCCGCAGGTCAGGGCCGCTTGGAGCTACGCCCAAGGCGCAATTGCTCCAACAAGTGGAGATTTTTGGAGGCCTTGACTAAATGCCTCCGAGGTGCAGGGGCGGGGGCACACAATACACTCCTTGTCCGCGAAGCCGCCGCAAAGGCGGGGTTTCGCGACGTTTGCGGATAAGCTGGTGCCAGATATTTGTCTTTTTCCATGAGGAGTTACTGACGTGAGAATCGCCGCCGGCGTCCCCGGAGCCAAACGAGCACAGCGCTTGGGCCTGATTGCCGCCATTGGCATCGGTGCCATGGCATTTACCGGCTGCAGCGCCATCAACGAGCAAAGCACCACCAAGATCGTCGCCGTCTCCGACGGCGTCGAAGCGACCATGGGCAGCCTGGAACTGCGCAACGTGCTGGTCATCTCCAACGGCAATGACGCCCCGGGCCGCGTGCTGGGCACGTTCTACAACAACTCCCAGTCCGACATCACCCTGACCATCAGCGGGGACCAGGGGTCCCAGACGGAGGTCACCGTCAAGCCCGGCGTGCCGCTGGTGCTCAATGGCGACACGGACACCGCCATTCTCAGCACGGTCACGGCCCCCGCCGGCGCCACCGAGGTCCTGCAACTGCGCCAGTCCGGCTCGGACACGGCCGCCAAGTC
>Ga0134128_10008962_pt1 | contig 12032 bp, 11 predicted proteins | sample KB31754_FD_96462 | JGI IMG/M metagenome (GOLD analysis project Ga0134128, IMG submission 96462) | Terrestrial soil microbial communities with excess Nitrogen fertilizer from Kellogg Biological Station, Michigan, USA - KB3-175-4 | ecosystem: Environmental > Terrestrial > Soil > Unclassified ...
CGGATAGGGAATCAGCCAGATCGCCGGCATCGGCATCGTCGTCACGGTCGGCTGGCCGCTGGAGACCCGCAGGGTCTTCGACGTGCTGCTGCGGGTCATCCTTCTGCACCATCCACATCCCTTGCGTCTCGTCATCCTCATCGGGAGTTTTTTCCCGGGCTTGCGGACGACGGGAAAGATTCGCGCTGCGCCGCGGGCTTGCAGAAGGCTGCGTCATATCCCGGAGTGCTTCCTCGTATCGGAGGGGTTGATTTCCGGGGGAGGGCGGCAGCATCTTACCCCACCACAAATCCTTGACGCATCCTCGATAGCGAACTGTCGTCATCCCTGCTCGAGTCGAGATCTTCATGCTCATCTCCACCGCCCAGCCAAGCGAATCCTCGGGCTTCAGCGCAAGAGCAAGCGGAGGGGGAATGACATCCGGACAAGCTTTGAGTACGCGACAATAAAGTTCTTCCACCGCCTGCTCGACCGCATTCAGAAGCGCAGGCTGCGGTCGTTGCGACAGCATCGCGCGGCGCAAGGCCGCAAGGTCATGCCGGAGTCCCGCAAAATGAACGGCAAGGTCATGATCTGCGGCAGCTGCTTCACTCAGTTGAAAGAGGTCAAGTGTCAGCGTGTCAATGGGAAGTGTTTGTATTTCCCGCCGCTGGGCACGCCCCGCTTGCTGCAGGGCGAGCAGTCGAAAGAAATGGTGCGGAGAAAGCTCGCTCTGTTCGCCCGGATCGAGTTGTATGGGCAGAAAAATCGTGGTGCCATCGTTCGCCGGCAATGGACGGGTTTCGATCAGATGTCGCGGGATGCGGCCAAACAGCCGGGATAGCGCAGACGGCGGCGGCGGAGGTTGGGCGACCCGCAGCGATACAGCGTGCCCGTGAACGGCCGACAGGAGAAATTCCAGGCGTTGGCGGCAGGCAGACAGTGTGCAGGAATTATCCTGCACGTTGTTGTCATGGTCCCATAGACGGGATATGAAAGCAGTTGCCTGGCGGGCGGCATCGATAATGAGCCCTTCAGGTTCGGCCATGCGGAAACAGCGCTGGAAAAAGGATATAGGAAAGAATGGGGGTTCGCACGAGGAGGTTTGGCTAACGGATATTCAATCCAGCAGCATTGCATCTACGAGATCGCGCATCGCGGCTACGAGGGCAGGATCGTCGGATAATGGAGACACAAGTGCAACGTGGCAGGCCAGCCGGGGCGCAATTCCGTTGGCGATGAGGCGGGCTGTTGCCACCAGCAAGCGCGTGCTGGGTACTTCGGCAAGACCACGGTCTGCCAGACCGCGGATGCGTCCGGCCAGCGCCACGAGATCATGCGCCACGCCGTGTTCTGCGCCGCTTTCGTGGATGACGATCTCAGTTTCCCGTTCAGGAGGTGGAAAGTCGAAATCAAGGGCGACAAAGCGTTGACGCGTGCTCGGCTTGAGATCCTTGGTTACATGCTGATAACCGGGATTGTACGAAATCACGATCTGAAAACCTGGAGTGGCCTTAATCAGTTCGCCGGTTTTGTCGACAGGGAGAACACGCCGATAGTCCGTCAAAGGGTGGATAACGACGATCGCATCCTGTCGCGCTTCAACCACTTCATCGAGATAGCAGATTGCGCCAGTGCGAACAGCGCGCGTAAGCGGACCGTCCTGCCATACGGTGGCGTTGTCGCGTATCAGAAAGCGGCCTACGAGATCAGCCGCAGTCAGATCATCGTGACAGGATACGATGATCAGGGGACGTTTCAGGCGCCAGGCCATGTGCTCGACGAAACGCGTTTTTCCACAGCCCGTCGGCCCTTTCAACATGACGGCGAGGCGACGCCGATGGCATTGCGTAAAAATGCTTACCTCATCGCCGAAAGGGAGGTAATAAGGCTCTTCGGCCTGCGGGTGCGTCACGTCCTGGCACGTATTTTCTAAAGCGGCGAGCTTGATTAACGGATCATCCATTATCGCGCAATCTATCCGCTGCCAGCGGAGCTGGCATGACCGGCCGGAGCAAGCTCGGGTGCGGATGTGCTGGAATCAATTGCCGCGACGGACCTGGGCGCGGTTCGGAAAAAATTCCAGATGAACAGGGCTGCTCCGATTGCAAACACCGATGCAGTGGCGATCAGCATCAGGAAGTGCACCTGCAGTTTCAGTTGCGTATCGAGGTAGCCCAGGCCGAGGATTCGCTCCAGGTAAACCTGCCCGATGCCAGCCGTGCCGAAGGAGAGCGTCATGCCGAACATTCCCATTACCTGCATCCAGAAAGCCCAGTAGCCAAGACTGTTTCCTTCCACTTTACGATCACTGGTGAGGTGGGGCAGGGTATAGCTGATCATGGCCAGCACTGTCATGGCATAGGCGCCATAGAACGCTCCATGTCCATGCATGGCGGTGATGAGTGTGCCATGCGTCCATTTGTTGACACTCGGCCAAGTATGCGCGAATCCGAGCAGACCGGCACCGAATACGGTAAACACCGCGCTGCCGATGGTCCAGTGAACGGCCAGGGAGTTGGGGTGGGAAAACCCGGCGCGGCGCATGGCAAAGTATGCATACATTGCCATGCCGAGGAGCGCCATCGGCTCCAGGGCGCTGAAGAAACCGCCGATCGGCAACCAGTAATGAGGCACGCCCACCCAGTAGTAGTGATGCGCGGTGCCTAGGATACCGGCCATGAAAACCAGGCCGACGATCACGTACAGCCATTTTTCCATGACTTCCCGGTCGGCGCCGGACAACCGGATCAGCAGATACGCGAGCAACCCGCCTTGTATCATCTCCCATACGCCTTCCACCCACAAGTGGATCGTCCACCAGCGATAGAAGATGCTGATGGTATAATTTTCATATTCGATCAGAGCCGGCAGATACAGCACCGCCGCAAGCGCCAGACCGGCTACCAGCACACCCTCGGTAACGGTCCAGCGTCCCGCTCGTCTGATTGTCATGAGAATGTTATACAGGAACATCAGCATGACGATGACAATCACGATCTTTAGCGGGAACGGTTGCTCCAGCATTTTGTTGCCGGCGGTCCAGCCAAACATATAACCGATAACCGCCGTTACTCCCATGAGCGTCCAGGCGACAAGCTGGATGTAGGCCAGTTTGACGCTGTAAATTTCGCTGCGTGATTCTTCCGGCACCACGTAGTAGGTTGCGCCCATGAAACCCGTAAGCACCCAGACAATCAGAAGATTGGTGTGAATGGCCTTGGTTTTGTCGAAAGGGAGGAAATCCAGAAGCGGATCAGGCCCCAGGTACTTGCTCGCAGAGAGCAGCCCGAATACCAGTTGCAGGCCGAACAGGCACATGGCGATGGCGAAATACCAGTATGCGATCGACTGTGAGCGGTAGCGCATGGCGTCTCCTATTTCAAGGTTTCGAGGTAGGCAACGAGGCTGTCGATCTGTCGAGGTTCGAGATCGGTAGCAAAGTTGTCGGGCATGAACGACTGGTTATTGGCGGAGTACATAGCGCCAGGAACCAGGTAAACGCTTGGATGAGTAATGGATTCGCGGATGTAGTCGGCGGACGTCTTCGCTTCACCCTTGTATTCCGGAGAGGCAACGATTGCCGCGGCACGGGTAGCGAGTCCGGCAAGAGTGGGACCCGCCAGATTGACCCCCGGTGCGATGGAATGGCACGCGCTGCAGGCGGGAGGCGAGGAGCGGAAGAGCGCTTCACCTTGGGCGACCGGGTCGGTGGAAACAGACGTATGTGTCGACGGCTGACCCACATCAGTGCCTGGAATGGTCGTGCCCGATACGATAATGGGGCGTGGTGGCCATCCCTGGTTGTCGATATGACCGACCCAGTCGAGAAAGGCGATGACCTCGCTGATTTCCGCATCGCTCAGTTTCGGGTTCGGCATCAGGCGCCGGTGCTTTTCCTCGGAGTAGAACTGGGAAGGGTCCTTCAGGAATGCGGTGAGATAAGGCGTTCCCCGCTGCTGAGTAATCTTGGTCAGATCGGGCGCATAGTAGCCGCCTTCGCCCAGGAGGGTATGGCAGTTGATGCAGTTGCTGTTATGCCAGACGTCTTTTCCCCTGATGATCTCGGGCGTCAGCTTGTCTTCATTGGTGAGCCCGGGAAAGCGCCGGTGACTGTCGAATGTAAGGCCAATGAAGACGGTGGCGGAAACAAGGGTGCAAATGATAAAAAAAAGCCGTCCCTGTCGCTTGGTCATTCCAATACCTCTTTGAAATGTTAGAGACGAGTACTGCTGCGGCAGAGCTTATACGCTGATGCCGGACCAGTTTTTGAGAGAGATCACGGCGGCGTAGACAATCGCCAGCGCGATTAATATAAGTACGATTTTGCTGAAGATTTTGAAGGGGAGAAAATAGCGGGATGTATGAGTCGGCATGGAAGCTCCGGATTTACTATCGGGAAGGGGTGCAAGGAATCCGATTTCTGTCGAATTGGCAACCCTCATTCATAGAATACTACAAACGAGAAAAAGTTTTGTTGACGCCGGACAACTTTGTCATCTCTTCCCTGAATGGATGCGGAGCAAGGGGCGTAAGGGATTCAAGGAATTTGGGCAAATGGAATGGCGTTGATGATGAACGTTTGCCATCACGCCTGTCTCCAACTGAGGACAGAGAACATCGATATACGACGGTTCGCAACTATCATCATCAGTTTACCTATGGAGGCAATATGAATACTGATTATAAGGGGTACACGATCATTGCCGCATCGGAGTGGGAAGATGCAAGCGGTTTATGGAATGGGCGTTACAGGGTGTTGGATGACAAAGGCATAGTGGTCTACGAAAGCTTTGTCAAACCCTTGCATGATGAAGAGGAAGCACACCAGGCGGCTAATGCAGAAGCCCGTGCGTGGATAGACAGGCAGTAATTTAAGGCTTCTGTGGCAAATCCCGCGCTGAACGGGATCAGCTCACGTGCCGAGAATCCGACCCACTTTCGCTACATCCTCAATACTAGGCGGCAATGGCAATAAGGGGACTTGTAAGCTTGTGATCTTTTACGACATGTTGCTTTCACTAGAGAGTGCTTTTCCAGTTCGGTTCGGCAATAAACCCAGGTTTGCCAATTCGGCGCCAAGTATATCCGCACAAACAAAATGAATCCCATGCATGCCTAATGCGGCGGCAGCTTCCACGTTCGAGAAGTTATCGTCAATATAAACGATATGTTCCGCGGCAAGACCGTATCGGTCAAGCAACAACTGGAAGATGCGAGGGTCCGGCTTGACGAGCTTTTCCACACCTGAAACCACAATGCCTCTGAACCAGCTTAGGAAATCAAAGCGGTTTACAGTGTCAAAAAAAGTTTCCTGAGACCAGTTCGTTAACGCATAAAGCGGTATATCGCGCTCGCGCAGTTCCTGAAGAATTGCAACTGCATCATCGATCTGCCCGTCGATCATCTCATGCCAGCGAAGATGAAAGGCGTCGATCATATCCGCATGACGAGGATATTCAGCTTTCAGAACTGCCGCCGCTTCGGCCCAGGTCCGCCCGGCGTCCTGCTGCATATTCCATTCTTGCGTGCATATTTCCGACAGGAATTTTTCCATTGCTGCCTCATCGCCCATATAAAGCTTGCGATAAAGGTGTCGGGGATTCCAGTCGATCAGCACACCCCCGAGATCAAATACCACGGTAAGATTATTTTCTTTCACGCTGTAAAACACCTCTAAAAGGATTGTGTGTAGCTGAAGTCCTGTGCGGGAGGCCCTTCGAGGAGCAGGATGCGGGTAGCGACTTACTTGAGTAAGCGAAGCTATTAACTCGTCGAGCAAGCAGTACAAACGTCATACCGGCGGAAGCCGGTATCCAATGATGTTCAAAGCACGCCATTATTGGTTTGGACTGGATTCCGGTTTACTGGATTCCGGGTCAGGCCCGGAATGACGAGATTCATAATATTTTCTAGCCGGATCAATAACAGACCTCGATGATTGGTTTCTCACACTGCCACACTGCTTTCAAGAGTCCTGATGATCCGCGACTGCTGAGCCGGGGGGAGACTTGCAAACTTGCAATATGTTGGCACCGTACTGTTCGATAACGTACGGACGATTCGCGATCGCCCTGATCTAATAATCAAAGGTCATGTTTTCTGCCATGGTCCCTTTTATCACAGCACGGTCCTCATCCGTAGCCACTTGTTTCTCATAAGGAGATCCACTTCATGAATAAAAAACCGTTTGTTGCGATTTTCTTGCCCGTTGCCCTGGCACTTTCGACATCGGTTTTTGCCGATGAAAAAGTTCAATGGTCCGATGTTCCCCCTGCAGTTCAGAAAACGATAACTGAAAACACGAGCGGGGGCATAATCGAGGAGATCGAGAAAGAAACTGAAACGATAAGTGGCAAGAAGACAAAAATTTATGAGGCTGATGTCAGGCTGCCTGACGGAAAGACGATCGAGATCAAGGTTGGCGAGGATGGGAAGCTTATCGAGATTGACAAAGATTGATCGGCGGATTTTTACAATTCTGCTTTTGACTTCACACGGACTGCTATCAGTCATATAAGTCAATTCTAATGAAGAACCTTGTGGACGAATAATACTGTCCACAAGGTTTCCATCGTGATTTGTCTATACAAACAAATCTTCCTGGTAAAGCCTTCAGCCTTGAAGGTATCTATTTTTGATTGCCCTTCCTTAGGACTTGCCTCGTCAAGACAATCTCCAGAAATCCCGGATGGGAAAGCAATCTATCGCGCAATAAATCCCTATTAATTTTTGAAGTCCATCTATTTTTATTGCGGTACAAATTGTCGATTCGTAGATATCACCTCCCTCTAGATTATTAATCCTTCTTATTTCGGGGTTTCTGTGGCAAATACGCGGTATTGACCTTGGCAGGGAATGCTCCCCTAAAGATAACGATTGATTTGCTTTTTTTTAGTCTCTTCGGGTTTAATTCCCCACCTCTTGGGGCGAAGGGTGGCTGAAAGCCAGCGAATTGTAAAAGCGCAGTTAATACCTCGCTGCTTGCGGCGGGATGCTTTATATTTAAGATAAGAAATTTTACTGCCACTGAATGAAGGCGCAGCCTCCATTTCCAGTTTTATTCAAAATGCATCAGTCTTTCAATGCGCGAATAAAAGCATTTGCTTTTTTTCTTCATTGTTGAGTATAATGAGAATCATTCTTATTAAACTTGTTTGCAGAACTACAGTAATCAGAACTACCCGTAATATCCGAGGAGATGTCGCAGCGTTACCGATAGGGGAAAAGGTTAGTGCTAATATAAGAAAGTTTTACCTCGGATTTTTCTCAGCTTTTTTTTCGGTAGCCTGCAAAACAAGAAAACCAGGAATATCGAGAAAAACCAAAAAAGCTGAACACAGGTTATCCGTTGCTGCTGGATCCTCCTTTCCCAGCGGCTTTTAGCCCGCCAGCCCACTTTAGGGCAAGCCAGCCATATTTTTATTCCAAAGCCTGCCGGTGATTCACCGGCAGGCTTTCTCGTGATATATCCAGAAGAGTTAGATCAGTTCAAGTGCTTTTTTTACTGTTCCTGCCTTTCACCATGGCGCCCATCAGTCCAAGCCCTGCAAGCAGCATGGCATAGGTTTCCGGTTCAGGAACGGGAGGAATCTGACTAATGGTGGGAACCTGAGTGACTGTAAAGGTCATCATGTTGCCCTGACCCGGATCGAAGGGGCTGAGCATAAAGCCCGCGGTAACAGCAGGATCGCCGCTGGCAAGGCTTCCGCTAAAGTCAAGATTACGCGGTCCACTCGATTGATCAAGCGAGAAACCGAAAAGTACTGAGTTGTTATGCTGGGTGAACACGACTCCCTGGCCCTGATCAGGTTCTCCAATAGTGTAATGAAAGTCGGTCCAAAGCTCGTTTGTGCTGTTGGTAACCGTCTCTTTCACCGCGTAAGGATTGCCCGGACCTGTGCTATGTTCGACAGTAAACGTCAGGACAATTGGATCAACGCTATTGAAGACTTTGGTCAGATCCAGCACTCGATTGGTATCATCTATCGTGTAGTTAAACGACCCCAAGCCTGCTCCGCTTGCAGTAATACCGGTAATCACGCCTGCGGCCGATGCGGTGGAAATGGAACCTCCGAACGTTAAAGCAGCTATCACTATCTTGGAAAAATTATTCATTTTTAGTCTCCTTATTATAATTCACTGCGTTGTTAAAAGTTACGATCGAGCCGCTATAGGCCTTGCCCGTTTTTCTTGTCTTTCGAGTCTGAAAAAGCACACTATAGCTTTATTACTCTAAGCAAGAACTGTGCTAATCACTGTTTTGTCGTCAAAACATTGGCTTACGTGGGTAATCCTGCTTTTCAGAGGCGCAAGTGTAAGAAATTACGACAAATAGTGGGTATATCTGGTCACGACGCTGACCAAGGCAGAAAGAACAAACTGCAGGCTTCCCTTCAAAATCTCATATTTATCGGGCCATAAAACCGATGCGGAGATAGACTGTAAGCAGGAGGGGCGGCCAGTACATCGCCTCATACCTATCCCCCATGATTTCGCAAGATAGCTTCATTTAGCGACTTCAGATCGGTAAAATCACACAGGTATTCAAAGTTGCTGTTTTATTTTGTCTCTTAACAGAGATAGCAGACGGGTCGTTATTGCCCCGTTCCTCAGGGGGTGTAATCAATCGAATCGTTACCAAGGAAGCCGATTGGACGCCAGTGCGGGAGATCGCGGCCCAATACGGGTCTTTCAGCCACAAGCGCATTGCTGTCGATCTGGGCCAATCCATCAATGACATTGCAGTTGTCCGCCTCAACGCCATGTACGAGCACTCGAACAGTTTCCGCAATGGCATCGACCTGGAGCGCGGCGGTGTCAATCCCACGTTCACGTTCAAGCCTTCTGCCCAGACGAAAGTCGTTTTCAGCGAGGAATACTTTTTTGACCGCCGCACGGCGGATCGTGGCATTCCTTCATTCGGAACACGATCAGGAGTCGTGGATTCCGGTCGTCCGGCTGATACTTATCAATCCACGTTCTTCGGCAATGCCGCCAATAGTCCGACCCATGTCGATGCCTGGTCGCTGAATTCGTTGATCGAGCATACCTTCGATAACGAGGTCAAGATACGCAATCGCACCCGATATGCCAGTTATGACAAGTTCTACCAGAATATAATGCCAATGGTATTGCCACGGCTGAGGATGCGGCCGGCACGGTAGCGATTTCAGCCTATAACAACGCTACCCAGCGGGAGAATCTTTTTACCCAGACCGATCTGCTGTTCAAGCTGAGCACTTGGGTGTGAAGCACGAATTCATGACGGGCGTGGAGTACGGTCGCCAGATTTCGGTGCGGCTCAACAAGGTCATCCGTGTCCAGGCAAATATCGAAAACCTGGCCAATATCGACTATAGCGCTCTCGCGAATAACAATAACAGCATCCTTCCCGGTGCGCCGCGTATTTATCGCCTGACGACGGCGGTTGCCAATTTTTAGGCTAATAAGCTCGACTAAATATCCCTCACCCGCAAGCAGGAGAGGGAATGGGAAAAGAGAGAGTGATAGCGTGAATGGTCGTGAGGATAGGATCGGGGCGTTCAGAGTCTGGGGGTCGGGTCAAATGGAATGAAAGAGTGCGGCTGCCATCTGAGTCACCAGGCATGAAACTGTTTGACGCCCCATCCTATTTCTTCCTCTCACATGCTTCCTCTCCAGAGCGGGAGGAAGATAAAGCAAAAAGATCAGAAGGGAGGGGAGTCAAAAGTAGGCTTAGGCCGATAAAATTTAAGCTACGCTGACAGCAGATGGATTGCCGCAGGCACTTGTCTTATGGGAAACGTACTAACAGCATCGCGTCACTTTGCCATTGCCGCCATACCTTGCTTCCTGGCGCTCGCGGAAGAATTCCTCATATGACATGACAGGCCGACCGGGATGCGCATGGTGCATGTGTGCAACATAGGTATTGTATTCGGGCACGCCCACCATCAACCGCATGCCCTGTCCGAGATAGCGCAGTCCGCTCGCAATTCTGGTTAACATCGTTCGTTTCTCCTCAATCACTTTCCGAAAATCACGTTCTGCAGTCACGTCCTCGATACGGATTCGAGCGGCAGCAACTCGAAGGGCGCTTCTCTGGCGCTCGGGTTACCGAGGGCACGTGCGCGCAATATCGTGCGGATGCCAAATGCCAGCATGCTGATGAGTACCAGCATGAATAATGCCGCCAACGACGCATTGATATAATCGTTGAAAATCACCTGCTGCATCTGTCCGATGGATTTAGCTGGCGCAAGCACCGTGCCTTCCGCGACTGCTTCTCTGTATTTGTTCGCATGCGCCAGAAAACCGATGCGTGGATTGGTATCGAATATCTTCTGCCAGGCGGCGGTCAGGGTGCAGACAAAAACCCAGACGGCAGGAAGAATCGTCACCCACGCGAAACGATCCTGCTTCATCTTGAACAGCACACAGCTGCACAATACCAGGGCGATGCCTGCCAGCATCTGGTTGGAGATGCCAAACAACGGCCACAGAGTATTGATGCCGCCCAGAGGATCAACCACCCCTTGATAGAGAAAGTAGCCCCAGCCCGCGACACAGACAGAAGTGGCAATCAGGTTGGCGATGATGGAATCGGTGCGCTTCATGAAAGGAATGAATGAGCCCAGCAAATCCTGCAGCATGAAGCGTCCGGCACGGGTGCCGGCATCGACTGCGGTGAGAATGAAAAGCGCCTCGAACAGGATGGCGAAGTGGTACCAGAAGGCCATCATCGCCTGGCCGCCCAGCACATCGGAGAGGATTTGCGCCATTCCCACCGCCAAGGTGGGCGCACCGCCGGTGCGGGAAATGACGGTGTGTTCACCTACATCCCGCGCCGTTTGCGTGATCATCTCTGGCGTGATATAAAAGCCCCACTGCGATATGGCTTGGGCTGCAGATTCCGCTGTGGTTCCGATGATCGCTGCCGGACTGTTCATTGCGAAGTACACTCCAGGCTCGATGGTGGAAGCGGCAACCAGCGCCATGATGGCGACAAAGGATTCCATCAGCATGGCGCCATAGCCGATGAAGCGGGCATCACGCTCGTTGCGGATCATCTTCGGCGTGGTCCCGGAAGATATGAGGGAATGAAAGCCCGATATTGCTCCGCACGCTACCGTAATAAACAGGAAGGGAAACAGGCTGCCTGACCAGACCGGCCCGGAGCCATCCACGAACTGCGTGAAGGCGGGCATTTTCAACTCTGGCGAGATGATGAGGACGCCGATTGCCAGGCTGACCACCGTACCAATTTTAAGGAATGTCGAGAGGTAATCACGCGGGGCGAGCAGCAGCCATACCGGCATTACGGAGGCAATGAATCCATAGCCGATCAGGAGCCAGGTGAGCTGCTCGCCTGTCAACGTGAACAGCGCGGCGAGCGAGGGAACCTCCTGCACGTACTGGCCGCCAACAATTGAAAGCATGAGGAGCACGAAGCCGATCAGTGACACTTCGCCAATGGAACCCGGACGTATATAGCGTGTAAAAACGCCCATGAAAAGAGCGATAGGTATGGTGGCGGCGACGGTAAAGGTTCCCCAGGGCGATTCCGCCAGCGCCTTGACCACGATCAGGGCGAGCACCGCAAGGAGGACCAGCATAATGAAGAATGTGCCGAAGAGGGCGATCATGCCCGGCAACTGCCCCATCTCGGACTTGATGAGATCGCCGAGCGAGCGGCCATCACGCCGGGTGGAAATGAACAGCACGATGAAATCCTGCACCGCACCCGCGAATACTACGCCTCCCAAGAGCCACAGCATACTCGGCATGTAACCCATCTGTGCCGCCAGTATCGGGCCAACGAGAGGGCCGGCGCCGGCAATGGCGGCGAAATGATGGCCAAACAGCACGTATTTGTTGGTTGGCACATAATCCAGCCCATCGTTGTGCTTGTAAGCCGGCGTCATGCGAGTGGGGTCGAGCCCCAGCACTTTGCTGGCAATGAAGCGGCTGTAGAAGCGGTAGCCGATGGTAAAGACACAGACTGTGGCGACGACGATCCAGAGGGCGCCAATCGGTTCGCCGCGATTCAGGGCGACGACTGCAAAGGCGAA
>Ga0134128_10008963_pt1 | contig 12031 bp, 11 predicted proteins | sample KB31754_FD_96462 | JGI IMG/M metagenome (GOLD analysis project Ga0134128, IMG submission 96462) | Terrestrial soil microbial communities with excess Nitrogen fertilizer from Kellogg Biological Station, Michigan, USA - KB3-175-4 | ecosystem: Environmental > Terrestrial > Soil > Unclassified ...
AAATTCGTAATAGCCGGTCTTGTCCGTCTGCGTGGTCTGGCTGACGCCCGTCTGGTCACTGACCAGCTTCACCTGCACGCCGGACAGCACCGCGCCGGTGGGATCGCTCACCCGGCCCAGAATTCTGCCGCCCGTGCCCTGGGCGTTGAGGAACAGCGACGATGCGGTTGCGAAACACAATACCAACAGCCAGCTAAAGGCTTTGCGGGGATCCATGCAACCTGCAGAATGCGGGAGAAGAATTGGAACAATTGCCAACTATCAGCTTGCGTGCACGAAAAACCTTGCGTTAACCCACTTCCTTAGCCTTGCAGTTACTTCTTCCTGAATTTCCGTATGGCGGGATCGGCATGTGACGCTGGCGTGAAAGCTATAGATGAACAGCTCTTCCGCGCCATAGAGCGCAAACGGGTCAGAAAGGATACAGAGAAATTGGGCGGGGGGGTACCTGGGGCGGCAAACCAATCACAAGCCGAAAACGACTTTTGTCGAGAAACCAACCCCGACGCGGCGTTCTCGCGCAACGGCGTCAACAACTCCTCCGCCGCCTTCTGCGATATCACCGTATTTCCATGGATCAATTCAGCAACACACATCCCAGCGTGGGTGGTTGAATGCGCTCAGGAATCACGCTAGGCTCAGATTTCCTAAAGGAGGCTAAATGTACAGCACACTGCGTGACTACCGATTCAACAAAGACATCGACGACATCCGCGGCTCGACGGTCTATGGACCTGACGACGAGAAGCTGGGCAAAATTGACGACGTGATCTTTGACTCCGACAGCGGACAAATCCAATACCTGGTGATCGACACCGGTGGATGGTTGAAGAGCCGCAGGTTCTTGGTTCCGCCCGCCGAGGTGCGCCCTTCGGCGAGCCACGATGACGACTTCGAGGTTAGCCTTACCAAGAACCAGATCGAACGCTTTCCGGCCCTCGACGAGAAAGTTTTGGAAGACAAGCAGAAGTTTCAGCAGTACGAAACTTCATACCGGAGTTCCTGGACCGGCTCGTCCCAGCCGACCGGACGAGACATTCCAAGCCAGTCGCCATTGAGCCGGCGCTTTGTCACCTTCCAGGATGAAGTCGTACGTAACCGCGCCACCATCTGTGACCGGCCGGGCGCTAGCGGCGTGCGATCCGAGCCGACGCGCAAGGTCGGATAGCTAAAATCTGTGCCATTGCAAGGGGCGCTTGGTTGCAAGCGCCCCCTCTTTTTGCGGTATTCACGGCCAAGGCGAGCCGTTGATGGAAAAGGCTTTTCGCGGTTGGAGACGTTTTGTCTCAGTGAAGCACCGAGTTCGTAACCTCACTTTCGATTCCATGCACCGCGACCTGAACCGCGGCGATTAGCGCCTGCTGTGGAACGCCCTCTTCAAACTGGCGGGCAATCCTGCAAGTGCCGGGTGAAGGCTCGTTTTCGAAGAAATAAGGCCCGGCCGCGGTTTGCCCACTGGCTCCATAAAGATCTGCCGCCCACCCGAAATAACCCCCCTGGGTTAACTGCAACCCAAGAAGCGCAGGATGAATCAGAGTAAAAGCACACGATAAGGCGGTGTGCAAAGGAGAGGGGCAATGCTCTGGACAATTTTCGTAATTCTGCTGGTTCTGTGGCTCCTCGGATTTGGTTTCCACGTTGCCGGAGCCCTTATCCACTTGCTTCTGGTGATTGCGTTGATAGTCCTCGTCGTCCAGTTGGTGAGCGGCCGGGCCGCAGACGTCTGACAACCTGATTCTGGCGCTTAAGACAGGCGGTAACCGTGCACAACCACACATTCACCATTGAAGAAGAGTTAGTGCTCAAATCCCTGGCCGCGGGCCTGAAGGAACGAGAGATCGAAGAGGTGCTTCTCGATCCCGAGGATGCTTCGGTCGCAGTCTACGTCCAGTCGGTGCTCAGCAAGCTCGGCCTATCAAGCAAGCGCGAACTGCTGCAGTACGCCCGCACGCACTACAGCGAAGCAACCGCCGTCTGATACACGCGCCCCGGGCGGCGGCAGAAAATTTCAGATCACAAGAAGAGCTCCTCTATCGCACACTGCCCTCTGGTCCATCTCAGCCACCGCCAATCTGCTGCCAACTGCAGACGTGTCTGTGACTCCACTCTAAGAAGACAATGCTAGGCTGCTCATACGCCAAACTGGCGCCCCAGTATGGCTTGGACACGATGCCAAACCCGCAATTATGCGTTTGGGTGGTTTGACCCCGCTGGTAGGGACTCCGCTTCGGACGCATCTCGGGATGATGGGAGTCAGCTATGAAACGCCACATGCGGCATGTGATGAACTTCTGGCCACCTTTCCTGGGCGCCGGAATCCGCGTTACCCGCCTGCAGCCGGACTGGCGTTCCATTGACGTGGAAATGAAGCTGCGCTTCTGGAATGCCAAATTTTGTCGGCACCCACTACGGCGGCTCGCTCTATTCCATGGCCGATCCGTTTTACATGCTCATGCTGATCGAGAACCTGGGCCGCGACTACATTGTGTGGGATAAATCCGCCAGCATACGTTTTCGCAAGCCCGGCAAAGGCAAAATGCTGGCCAGCTTCCGGTTAAGCGAGGAGCAGATCGAAGCCATCCGGCAGCAGCTCCAGACCCAGGAGAAGGTAGAGCCCACGTTCCTGGTCGAGATCAGAGATGAAGCCGGAGAGCTTGTGGCCGAAGTGCAGAAGCTGCTGCACGTGCGCAAGAAGACCCGGTAAGCGAGAGCCGCTGCGGGACACTGTCCGGGGGCAAGCGTTGTGCTAGCATCCAAGTATTCCAACATGCCAATGGGCAAACTACAGATCGTGCCGCTGGGCGGGCTGGGCGAGTTCGGCATGAACTGCATGGCCGTGCGCTGGGGCGATGAAATCATCGTCATTGACGGCGGCCTCATGTTCCCCGAAGCCGAGCTGCTGGGCGTTGACATCGTCGTCCCCGACATCACCTATCTGGTCGAGAACCGCGATAAAGTGCGCGCCATCGTGCTCACCCACGGCCACGAGGACCACATCGGCGGCCTGCCCTGGATTCTTTCGGAAATTAACGTTCCGGTGTACGGCACCGAGTTCACCCTGGCCTACGTGGAAGACAAACTGGAGGAGCACGGGCTGCTGGACGAGGCCGATCTGCGCGAAATCCGCGCCGGGGAACGGTTCACCGTCGGCCCTTTCACGCTCAACCCCATCCAGGTAACGCACAGCCTGGTGGACTGCGTTTCCCTGGCCATTCACACGCCGCTGGGGGTCATTATTCACACGGGCGACTTCAAGGTGGATCCCACGCCCACCGACAACCGCCTGTTCGACCTGCACGCCTTCGCCGAATACGGCAAAGAAGGGGTGCTGGCCCTGTTCCAGGACTCCACCAACATCGAGCGCCCGGGCTATACCCCCAGCGAGCGCGCGGTGCGCCGCAAGTTCGACGAGGTGTTCGCCTGGACCGAGCGCCGCCTGTTCATCTCCTGTTTTTCGTCCTCCATCCACCGCATCAAGCTGGCCATGGAACTGGCTTACGAATACAACCGCAAAGTGGCGCTGGTGGGGCGCTCCATGGCGGACTCGGCGGAGATCGCCTCCGACCTGGGCTACATTGACGTTCCCGACGGGCTGCTGATCCATCCCGGCGAGATCAAGAATTTTCCGCCGCAGAAAGTCTGCGTGCTCATCAGCGGTACCCAGGGCGAGCCCATGTCGGCGCTGTCGCGCGCCGCGGTGGACAATCACAAGCACGCCAAAATCGAGAATGGCGACACGGTGGTGCTTTCCTCGCGCATCATTCCCGGCAATGAGAAGGCCATCTACCGGATGATTGACCACCTGTTCCGCCGCGACGCCCACGTTATCTACGAGGATGGTTCGCACCCGCCGGTGCACGTCAGCGGCCACGCCAGCCAGGAAGAGCTGAAGCTCATCATCAACCTGGTCAAGCCGCGCTACTTCATTCCTATTCACGGCGAGTTTCGCCAGCTGCGCCGGCACGCCGAACTGGCTGCCTCCATGAAGGGTTCGGTGGGCCACGTGATTTCGCTGGAGAGCGGCGATATTCTTGAGTTTGATGAGCACGGCGCCCGCAAAACTGGCCGTGTGCCGGTGGGGCGCGTATGCATTGATTCCGGATCCCGCACCGACGTGGTAGAGGACCTGGTGATTCGCGACCGCCGCCACCTCAGCGAGGACGGCATCGTGCTCCCCATCATCGCCATCAACAAGCTCACCGGCCGGGTGGAGACGGCGCCAGAGATCGTGATGCGCGGCTTCGCCGCCGGCGAGGACGGCTTCCTGCCCGAGGCGCGCCAGGTGGTACTGCAGACGCTGGAGGGCTCCAGCGACGAAGAGAAGGCCGATTACGGCGTTATCAAAGAAAAAATCCGCCAGGATCTGAAGCGCTTCATCGTGAAGCGTTCCGCGCGGCGGCCCCTCATCATGCCGGTCATCCTGGAGATCTAGCAGTTCGTAGCTAGCAGCTAATCGCTCGTAATCCCAACCGCCAACCGGCAGCTACTGAATACCCGAAGTACACGGACCCACGTTTCACACTAACTTTCTGGGACCCGCTACACTAGACTTAACATTCTTCGGGAGATTGCCGCCATCGTTGCCCTGGAACAAATTAAGCAAGCTCAACAGCGCCTGCAGGACGTGATTGTGCGCACCCATCTGGTGCTCTCGCAAATCCCGCAGCATGAAGACGCTCAAGATCAGCGGGAACTCTATCTCAAGCCGGAGAACCTTCAGCCGGTGGGCTCCTTCAAGCTGCGTGGCGCCTACAACAAGATCGCTTCCCTCAGTGAGGAAGAGCGCCGCCGGGGCGTGATTGCCTACTCCAGCGGCAACCATGCGCAGGGCGTGGCCTATGCCGCCCGCGCTTTGGGTGTCCGCGCCGTCATCGTCATGCCCCGCACTGCCCCCGCCATCAAGCGCGAAAGCACCGCCGCCATGGGCGCGGAACTGGTGCTGGTAGGGCCGGGTAGCGAGGAGCGCCGCACCCGTGCCGAAGAACTGGCAGCCCAGCACGGCTACGTCATCGTGCCGCCCTATAACGATGAGAGCATCATCGCCGGGCAAGGCACCATCGGCCTGGAAATTCTGGAGGACCTGCCCGAGGTGGAGACCATCCTGGCGCCGGTGGGCGGCGGTGGGCTGCTCAGCGGCATTGCCGCCGCGGTCAAGCAGTCCGGCAGCGGCTGCAAAGTAATCGGGGTCGAACCGGAACTGGCGGCCGACGCCCTGGCCAGCATGCGCGCCGGACACGTGGTTTCCTGGGGCGCTGAGGAGACGACGCGCACCATTGCCGATGGCCTGCGCACCCAGAGCATCGGGGAAATTTCTTTTGCCCACATTCGCAAGTACGTGGATGGAATCGTCACGGTCAGCGACGAGGAAATTCGCCAGGCCATGCGCCTGCTCGCGCCCAATCCCCGGCTGGTGGCCGAACCTAGCGGCGCCGTCACCGTAGCCGCCTTCCTATTCCACCGCGACGAACTGCCGCAAACGCGCATCAACGTGGCCGTCATCAGCGGCGGCAACGTGGAACCCACCATGCTGGCGGAAATCGTGGAAAAGCCGGAGTCGGTGGTCAGGAGCAGGGCTCATAATCTGTGCTAAACTTCACCGCAACATTTCGCGCCTGATCCGAGCCGCCTCGGGTTGTGCGTGCCCTTCCGCTGTCAGTTAGGAGGTCTGTATGCCTATCGGACTCCTTCTCAAGACCATCGTGCTGGGTGCAGCGCTGGCATGCTTTGCCACCATCGTGAAGGCTCTCAGAACAGTCTGGCGCCTGGACTTAGCTGCGGAACGCGCAGGTCAGCCCCCGACTGCATTTTTGTCAGCCGTCCGATTCTTGATTTCTGAAGCGAGCCACTTCGGAAAGTTTGTTGCCTCAAAACGGGGTTTTGCGCAAAAGCGGATAAGAAGGGCTTAGGCGGGTCCATGCTTAGCAGCCGTACGGTTCCGCCCTTTTCTCCGTTTGCGGCTTCTGTTCAGCAGTTCGGAGGAATGGCGAAGCAGTGAGGCGCTCTTTTGCATCCAAAGTGTTGATACTTCGCAAAGAAGCACAGCTTTCTGCAGTTCATTTCGGACCTCATCCTGCGTGCTTTTCTGCGCCTTGCGCTTATCGGAAGGCGAAGGCATGGAAACAACCTTAGAAAAATCCAATTAGCGCGGAATGATAGAGCGGAAGCATACACCCGATTCGTAACGTTATCGTTAAAATATTTTCTTAGGTGGGCCGCGGGCGTACGGAACAGGCCGACCCTCCTAAGGACCTTGGGAATGAGCGGTTGGCCTCTGTGCCCATTTTGTGCCTAGCAGCAAACCCTATCACTTACGGTGTACGACGCCAGCAGTCCCAAACCCGCTTCCCTGCTGATTTGTGGCATTGCTAGCAAACCATCCCTCTCAGTGTAAGTTGTTGATTCGCTGCTGCTCTATAATTCAGGGTTCCGCACGACATTGAGGTAGATGGATGATTCCAGCCAGAAGTCGTTTTGCGGCGGCGCTGTCCCTGACTTTGGTTTTAACGGCCGCAGCTTTGGCCCAGCCGCCCAAGCCCGCTCCCAAATTCTTCCCCTACCCGATCGAAACCAAGACCTTGCCCAACGGCCTGAACGTGGTGGTGATTCCCACGCCTGAATTTCATGGCATGGTGACCTGGGCCACGGTCGTGCTGGCAGGCTCGCGCAATGAAACCCAGGCGGGCAAAACCGGCCTGGCGCATTTGTTCGAGCACATCATGTTCCTGCATGAATACGACGGCCAGCCCGACGGCTACGAGCAGGCCATGCGCCGCCTGGGCGCCTTCAACAATGCCTTCACTGACTACGACCTGACTTTCTACCACCCCACCACCTTCACCTCCAATCTCGTCGGCCCCGTGCAAAGTCCTTTAGGACCCACGCCCGGGCTGATTCAGCTGGAAGCGTCGCGTTTCAAAAACCTCAAGCTCGAGCGCAAGACCTTTCAGGTAGAAGCCGGGGCAGTCCTGGGCGAGTACCGGCGCGTTTTTTCTGATCCCGGCGAAAAGATGATTGAGGAGATGTCACCCGTGGCCTTTCCCCACCATCCCTACGGCCACACCGTGATCGGCTATGAAAAAGATGTGGAGAACATGCCCAACGCCTGGGACGCGGCCTGGGAGTTTTATGGCAATTACTACAAACCGAATAACGTGGCCCTGATCGTGGTGGGCAATGTTGAACCCAAGGCCGTATTCGCCGAGGTGGAGAAGTACTACAGCGATTGGACGCCGTCGCATCCGCCGCAAATTCCCTCCGAGCAGGCGCCGCAGGGGCCCAAGAACGTGCACGTGAACTGGGAAGCGGACGTTTCGCCGCGCCTGGTGGTGGGCTATCACACTCCGGCTATGCACCCCGGGAGCAAGGAGACGGCGGTCACCATAGTGTTGCCGGAGTTGCTGGTCTCGCGCTCCGCCCCGCTCTTTCAGAAGCTGCGCTACCAGAAGCAGACGGTCACCAGCTTTTCTATTCTTGACGGCACGCAGCTGCTGCAGTCCACCGACCCGCACCTGCTGTTGCTCGATTCCGAGCTGATGCTTGACCGCTTTCGCAAGGAGGGACAAGCCTATGTCAACGACGTGCAGAATGACGTGATCAGCGGCGTGGACGACCTGCAGCATTTCTCGCAGCAGCCCGGATCGGCGCGCGTGCTGAAGGTGGTGAAGAGCAAGGTGCGCAACGATTTCCTGGCGGGGCTCGATTCCACGCTGGATATCGCGCAGACCTTCGCCTGGTTTTACCGGTTCAATCGCGATCCGCACGCCATTGACGAATTGATGCAGGCGATTGATTCGCTCAGGCCCAGCGATATTGACCGCTACGCGCAGAAATATTTCACTCCGCAAGGACGCATTGTGACCACGCTGTGGCAGGGGCCCGCGCCGGACGCTTCCACTTCCGCACCGGGGGTGAAATGATGCGCCGCGCCTGCCTGATGGCCGTCATGCTGCTGCTTGGAGCCGCCGCTCTTTCGGCGCAGTACATGCCCTCCAGCAAGCACGTCAAGCCGCAAAAGGTGCACGTGTTTCCCACCAACCTGGTGACGGTGGCGTCCAATTCCCCGCTCTACCAGGTCGAGATCATGGTGCGCACCGGCGCGGCCGACGATCCCGCCGGCAAGGAAGGCACCGCTAACCTGGTGGCGCGCGCCTTGATCGAGGGCGGCTTCGGAACTGCTCAGGCCCCGGTCACCACGCAAAAATTGGCCGAGATTACGCGGCCCTGGGGCGATGCCGCATTTCCCACCGTGCTGGTGGATAAGCAGTCCACAACCTTTTCCGTGATGGTGCCGCGCGATAACTGGGCAGAGTACGTGGCGCGCGTGCTCAGGCCGATGTTTACCCAGCCTCTGTGGCTGCCCAAAGAAGTGAACCGGCTCCGCCGCGACACGCTCACCGACATTCAGTCCGGCCTGCGCTTCGAGGACGAAGAAAGCCTTGGGCTGCTGGCGCTGGACAACTACGTATTCTCGGGCACCGCGCTAGGCCATCTGGCCCTGGGCACGGTGAAGGGCCTGCAGGCCATTACACCCGCCGACCTCAACGCGTTCTACAAGAAGTACTACACGGTGGGAAACCTGTACGTGGCCACCACCATCAACAATGAGCAGGATCTGAGCCGGCTGATGGCGGCGCTGCCCGCTGGGGAGCCGGTATATCGCCCTGCCAACCTGGCGCGGTCCGTGGTGGCCCCGGGACGGCACCTGCTCATCATTACCCAGCCTAACGCCATCGCCACCGGCCTGCACCTGGGCTATCCCATCTCCCTGAAGCGCAGCGATACTGACTATTGGCCGCTGTTCGTGGCCAACGTCTTCCTGGGCGCGCACCGCGACAGCTTCGGCCGCCTCTACCAGGAGATTCGCGAGGAGCGCGGCTACAACTATGGCGACTACTCTTACATTGAATATCAGTACGGGCGCCCGCAATTCCAGTTTCCGCCACCCACCACGCCCCGCGACCAGCAGTACTTCAGCATCTGGATCCGGCCTGTCGGCCACCAGTACGCCCACTTCATCCTGAAGGCAATGACCGCCGAACTGGACCGCTTCGCGCGCGAGGGCATGACGCCGGAGCAGGTGGCCGCGGCCAAAATCAAAGCCCGGGCCCTGTACCTGAACTATGCTGAGAGCGTGTCACGCCAGCTCGGTTACCGGCTGGACGACTTGTTTTATGGCATGCGCGACCCGGGATATTTGGAGCAGATGCTCGCGCGCATTGACGCGGTCACGGCGGAGCAGGTAAACGCCGCCATCAAAAAATACCTGCAGGCGCAGAACCTGGATTACGTAATCGTAACCAGCGAGGCGAATGGCGAGAAGCTGGCGAGCGATATCGCCGGCGATATCAATGTGCAGTCCAAAACGGCGGAGGAATACCACATCGCGCAGCCCGTTCCCCCGGACAAACAGCAGATGCTGGACCAGGACAAGCAGTGGGCGGCCTACTCGCTGAACATTCCGCGCGCTAATATTAGGATAATGAAAGCGGCGGACATGATTGAAACAGCGGCAGAACGGTAGTTGGGAGTGGGTTCCTGGTAGCTGGTAATTCATAGGTGCGTGGCGTTCGGTTGGCAACCAGCCGCTTAGCGGAGAAAAATTGCAAGCCCCGGCTAATAGTCGCTTAGCGGCGAAAGAATGCAGGGCGGAATGTAGCCGCTTAGCGGCGAAAGAATGTACCCCGGGCATAAGCCCGGGGAACCGATTGAAATATGAGCGTGAGCCCCGGCGGGGCGAAAGAACCCTTAGAAGCGGCACCAAGGTCGAACAACTATGCGTCTTATTTTCAGAATAGTTATTATTGCGGTAATCTTCGCACTTCCCTTCTCCGCCTATGCTGCCGAGCAGACAACCCAGCGCGGGGTCATGATCCGCCAGGCCAGCATTTATATCTCTCCCGACCGCAATGCGGCCAAACTGGCGCAGATCGAGCGCGGCCGTGAGGTGGCCATCATCGAGCACAGCAATCAGTGGCTGCACGTGTTTGCCACGCTGGCCGGACAGCGCAGCGACAACCCCATCACCCAGGAAGACGACAACGACGTCGCCGATGTGCGGGACGTCAGCGGCTGGATTGTGGGCAAGGGTGTGGTCACCGCCTCCACGCCGAACGGAGACAAAATTCTTTATGGCGCTGCCGCTGACGCCGAATCCGAGGCCAGCCGGCGCGGCGGCCGCAAAGGCGCCGCCGGCGACGCTTTCTTTCTCTACCTGCGCACCCAGGAGTACTTCCCCACCTCGCCCCTGGCCGGCGAGGCTCTTTACCGCGCCGCCGACGTCAAGTGGCAACTCGACCGGGCGGATGTGATGAGCCGCCCTTCCTCCCACGCCCGGCAAGCTTACCTGCGCGAAGGCATGAATGAAGACCTGATGAAGAAGGTGATCAAGAAATATCCCGATACCAAGTGGGCCGATCGTGCCGCCTTTCACCTCATCGAGAACAAGCTTTGCGGGGATTGGCAAGGCACTTCCAGCTGTCCCAAGAAAGAATCCGAAATTTACGAGAAGTATGCCCGCGGGCGTCCGGGCTCGCCGGATGCGCCCGAAGCTCTCTACGACGCCGCCTGGCGCCAAGCGGCGCTGATTCAGATTTATAAAACGGAAGAGAAGCCCAAGGATTCGGACCAGGCCAAGGCGCACGCCATCGCGGTGGCGCAGCAGCTCATTTCCCAATATCCGCAGAGCGAGTGGAGTGACCGCGCCCAGACCCTGCTGTTCCTGGTGCAGCAGGACATCGCGATGTACGGGAACACGGTAGAGTAGCCGGGTTTGGCGTTCGCAGCAATGCCACCAGATCCGATTTCTGCTGCGCCGTCACGTTCAGATTATGGAGTCATCGCTTCGGCTTCACGCTCCGGACCACCCCATTGATCGGCTGCGTTCCGAAGTGCTTACTGGCAGGTGAGCCGAGGACCAGCGTGATATTCGAGAACCGTACCTGGCTTCCTCCGGTGACGCAGACCGTTAGCGGCGAAAGTTCGCCGTTAGGTGCGAAGGGCGCAAAACCTCCATCCCCCGTAATGCTCGCCATGCCAACAACAGCGAAACCAGTTGTGGTAGGAACGCCGTAATGCGCTGTAGGACAGTTGTTTTCTACATAGGTTGGGTCAAAGGTAACTTGGGCGCCGTTCATAGTGATGTGGTGCGTGTGCGGGTCGCGTAATGTAGTGTCCGTTATCGCGTGGCTGACCATCCAAAGGTCGGAGTGCTCCATGTTCAGCGCAGCCGAGAAATCTGCGTTATTGGAATCGCCCTTCACCTTCAGCGACCAGGCGCCGCGCATCTCGTATTGTCCATGGTCAAAAGGGTTGTAATCGTTAATTGTTCCGCTGAGCTTGACCGGTGGCGGAGCCTGAGCCACCAGGCCACTGCTCAGTCCCAGCGCTACGATCGCGATTTGTAGCAACCACAAGAAAGTTCTGTTCATACGGACCTCCATCCCCGCTGGGGATCGCGGCACCTTCTCAGAAACGAGCGATCTCATGCAATACAGGTGGAATGAAGGCCAGATAAAGTTTGTCTGAACACTCAAGTTACTGAAACACTTGCCAGTTGGCTGCTTCTGCGCCATTATTCCACAGCCAGCGCACTAGCCCGGCCGGGGGGAATACGGCGCAGTTGTTCCATTTTGGCGAGTTCACACTCGATGCGTCGCGGTATCTGCTGCAACGGGGCGATCGCACCTTGCGCCTCGAAAAGCGCCCGATGGAGTTCCTCATCCTCCTGCTTGAAAAACGGGGAGAACTGGTTTGCCGTGAAGAAGTTGCACGGCGGCTCTGGGGCGCAGACGTTTTCGTCGATGTCGATCATGGCATCAATACCGCCGTTCGCAAAATTCGTATCGCGTTGCGAGACAATCCGGAGAAGCCGCGCTTTATAGAAACCGTAGTGGGAAAAGGTTACCGCTTCGCCGCTCCAGTGGTCTGCAGCGGTAATGGCAAGCCGCTAGAGGAAACTCCGCCGGAGCCGACAACTGGCGTTCACCCTATTCCCGTACACGTGCCGGCTGGCCCTGCGGTTGAGCAGGCGGCC
>Ga0134128_10008964_pt1 | contig 12031 bp, 10 predicted proteins | sample KB31754_FD_96462 | JGI IMG/M metagenome (GOLD analysis project Ga0134128, IMG submission 96462) | Terrestrial soil microbial communities with excess Nitrogen fertilizer from Kellogg Biological Station, Michigan, USA - KB3-175-4 | ecosystem: Environmental > Terrestrial > Soil > Unclassified ...
GACGCTGTCCGCGACCGGGCTGACGCAGGTGCTCACCGGGCTGCCGACCTCGGCGCTGACCCAGGTCCTCACCGGGCTGCCGACCTCGGCGCTGACCCAGGTCCTCACCGGGCTGTCGGGGTCAGTGCTATCCAAGGTCCTGAACGCGCTGCCCGCCTCCGGGCTGTCTCAGATCCTGAACGCGCTGCCCGCCTCCGGGCTGTCTCAGATCCTGAGCGCGCTGCCCGCTACCGGGCTGTCTCAGGTCCTGACCGCGCTGCCGACCTCGGTGCTGACCCACCTGCTCAACGAGTTGCCTACTTCGGTGGTCACGTCCCTGCTCGGTGAGCTGCCGTCGTCCGTGCTCAACGGGCTGCGGCTGCCCTCAACGCTGCTGCACCTGCTCGGCTAGCGCAGCTGCGGCTGGCAGGCGAAGGGCGGGACGGCGACCGCACGGTCGCGGTCCCGCCCCTACCCGCGAGAACGGCGTCACGTTAGCCGCCCGAAACCGTCAGCTTTGCTGAGGAGCCTTAATGCTGGTGTACGCGTCCTGCGTGCCTGTGCCCCGCTTGACGAACCACCGCGCGACCACCCCCACCCCGTGCGAGCAGAGCATCAGCTACCGGATGAGACCAGAGCCCGTGCAGGTCAGCCGGGTCCGCGAGCAAGCGCGCCAGGTTCTTCCCGCCTGGGGTCTGACCGAGCACGCCGACCTAGCCGCTCTCATCATCAGCGAACTGGTGACCAATGCCATCGTCCACGGCACCGGCCCGATCGAGGTCCGGCTGTCGCATGAGGACGGGTCGCTGCGCGTCCAGGTCCATGACCAGGGCGACCGGCGGCCAGTCCGGCGGCACCCGGATAGCGACTGGGAAGACGGCCGGGGACTGGCGCTGATCGACGGCCTGATCGAACAGTACGGCGGCACCCGCGGCGTCCTTGGCGACAGCGACCGCATCGGCAAGACCGTGTACGTCACGCTGCCGCTGGCCTGCGACCGGGGTCCGGGGAGCCTTCATCGGCCATGAGCCCCCAGCATCGACAGCTGGCTATCGAGATGGCCACCACGAACCCGGACCACGAGTCCTGCCAGCCGGGTAACACAGACGCTGATCGCGACGATGCGCTGGATGGGTTTTCTGAGCTGGTGACGCGGGCTCAGCGAGGTGACTCCGAGGCCTTCCGGGCTCTGTACCGCGACACCCAGCCCCGCATTCTGCGTTACCTGCGCGCGCTGGTCGCCGACGATGCCGAGGACATCGCCTCGGAAACCTGGCTCAATGTCGCCCGCGACCTCCATGCCTTCCATGGCGACGACGACCATTTCCGCGGCTGGGTCACCACCATCGCCCGTAACCGCGCCCTGGACCACAAGCGCAGCGCCAGCCGCCGCCTCTACACGATCCCCGTCCCGGCCGAGGATCTCGCCGGTCTCGCCGCAAGCGACGACACCGCCACCTGCGCCATCGACGCCGTCGCCACCACCAACGCCCTCCGCCTGATTGCCACGCTGCCCCGCGACCAGGCCGAAGCCGTCCTGCTGCGGGCCGTCGTCGGCCTTCAGGCCACCACCGCCGCCGAAGTCCTCGGCAAACGACCAGGAGCCGTCCGCACCGCCGCCTACCGCGGACTACGCACCCTCGCCCGCCACTTCGAGGAGAAGTAACCAGCATGAAGACAGGCCCCGTGTCCCAGATCTGCAAGAGCCGCGCCGGCCAGGCCGGTACGGCTTTGCCTGTAGTCCCCGGCCGGAGCGAGGTGGTCTGGGTTTATGCGGTCACCACCGACGTCGATCAGGCCGACCTGGCCGGCCTCACCGGTGTCGCCGGAGAGCCGGTAAGGCTGGTGACCGAGGGCCGCCTGTCCGCGGTGGTCGGCTCGGTCAGCGACACCCCGTTCGGCGAAAAGACGCTCCCCAGTCTCCTCGCCGACCTGAGCGCGATCGAGAAGGCCGGGCGCGCGCACCACCGGGTGATCGCCCGCGCCGCCGAGTACGGTCCCGTGCTGCCGCTGCGGCTGGCCACCGTGTACGCCGACGACGAGACGATCGCGACCCTGCTCAACAAGCGATACGTAGAACTCACGGTCATGCTGGACTCGTTCCGCGGCACCCAGGAATGGGACGTGAAGGTGTACCTCAAGCCCCGCCGGGGCGCTGACGACGACGTCTGGCTCGACATGGAGAGCGCCGACCTGGCCAGCATCGACACGGCCAGGGAATCCGGTCAGGCTCCTGACGACATTTCTCCCTGGGCGGCGCTCGAGGCCTGCGCCGAGCGGATCGGCAGCAAGCTCAGCCGAATCGCGGTCGCCTCGCGCCGCCGCCCATCGCCGCTGCCGAGCCTGGCCGACGACTCCGGGTGGATAGTGCTCAGCAGCGCCTACCTGGTAGATGCCGAGCACGCCTCCCGGTTCTCCGAGATCGCGGCATCAATCACCGCCGCGCACACCGCCCTCCGCACGGTCGTCACCGGCCCGTGGCCCCCGTATTCCTTCGCCGACCGCTGAGGCCGCCTCGGGCGCCATCTCGCCGGGGGGCGGAGTCGTCCCGCTGAGACTGGCCTTGAGGAACCTGACCGCGAACCCGCGCAAAGCTTTCTAAATAAATATGGGAGAAAAATTTGCGCCGGCTTGCTCCCCGGTGCTCAAACCTGATGATGAGGCAGGATCTCGATGTAGCCGTCCGTGCCGTTCACGCGGATCCGCTGCCCGTCCTGGATTATCCGGGTCGCCTGTTGCACTCCGACCACGGCCGGCAAGCCGTACTCCCTGGCGATCACCGCGCCGTGGGTCATCAAGCCCCCGACCTCGGTCACCAGGCCGTCGATCGCGACGAACGCGGGGGTCCAGCTTGGGTCCGTGAAGGCGGTGACCAGGATGTCGCCCGCCTCCAGGTTGGCCTGCGCCATGTCCAGGATCACGCGCGCCCGTCCCTCGACGGTGCCGGCGGACACGGGCAGGCCGATCAGCGCGCCGGCCGGGACATCGGCTCGCCGGTACGATCCGGCCACGGCCTCACCGTCGGAGGTGAGCACGCGGGGCGGCGTCAGCGCCTCGTGCGACCTGAACGCGGCCTTCCGCTCGGCGATGAGCCGATCATCGACCTGGTTCGTGCGCACGACATCGTGGAGCTCGTCGAATCTGAGATAGAAGATGTCTTCGGAGTCGCGAAGTACTTTGGCCCGCACGAGGCGTTCGGCATCACGCAGCAGGGCCTGCTTGTACACGAAGTAGCGACTGATCATGTGGTACTTCGGATACTCCCGGTAGCCGATAAAGGTTCGGATCCGGTCGATCATCCGCCTGGCCTCTTCGGCCTTCTGGTCCCCGTCCGGCAGGGCCTTAAGGCGCGTCACCAGTTCCTGCTCCTTTTCCCTGGCTTCCCGCAAGCCTTGCTCGAAGCGCCTCTCGCCGGCCCGGGGCTCGAAGTTCACGACGTTGCCCAGGATCATGGGAACGAGCGTGGCCGGGCGCTCGCTCCAGCGCGGCTTCGTGATGTCGATCTCGCCGACGCAGCGCATGCCGTACTTGTCCAGGTAACGCTGGATGGCGTCCCGGGCTTCGCGTCCGCCGGCGATCCCGGGCAGTTCGTCCAGGAAGTTCTCGTCCTCGACGCCGGCCAGGAAGGCCACAACCTCCGGGTGCGGGCGGATCACGTCCGCGACGTCCAGAAGCGCGAGCCCCATTTCCGACGTGACGTTGTCGGGCACGGACTGCGTGAGCGTGTCGACTCCGTTCTTGTCGCCTAGCCACTGCTGGATCTGCTCGTTCAGCCGCCAGGTGGTCCCCATTCCCGCCATGATCACCTGCATGCTCTGCGGGTCGGTCAGGACTCGCCTCAGCTCCGCCAGGTCTGCCAGGATGAAGTCGAGCAAGGCCGGACCGGACCGCGCCGCGATGTCGCGCTTGGCGATGGCGAGGGAGGCCTCGAAACGCTCGATCAGTCCGGCGACGATGGCCGGATCGGTCTCGATCTGATCTGGCGGGATGTCGTACGGCATCTGGCGGCCGTCCCCGTCCTCCTCCGGCAGGGTCGGGATGAAGTCCCCGCGATCGAGGATCGTCTGCAGCGCGTCTCCGATCAGCGGATCAGATCGGCCCAGGGCGTTCAGAATGCCTGCCCGGCCCTTCGGCGAGCCCAGTATCTGGGTGACGTCGACGAACAGGCGGCCGCCGGCCTCGGCCATCGGCCTCGGAGTCGTCAGCTGCCAGAACGCGAGCCCGAGGGGCTTCATCGGGTCGGTCATCATCTGCTGATGACCGACGGAGACATAGACGTGGTTCCCCTGGTCGCTGGTCGCAGGGATGGGGAACAGCGTGGTGATCGGCCGGCTCTGGACAATCTGGAAGTCGTCGTCGACCAGGCACCATTCGATGTCCTGCGGGTGACCGAAATGCGTTTCGATCCGCCGGGCCAGCTGAGCGAGCCGAACGATCTGCGCGTCGGTCAGCGCCGGCTGGCCCTGACGTTCTGGATCGACCGGCAGTTCCTCCGTCCCGCCGGCCGCGCTCGCGCGGATGACGAGCTGCTTGGTGCCAATCGTCTTGGCGACGACGTCGCCGTCCCGCACGTTGTAGACGTCCGGGTTGACCAGGCCGGCGACCAGGGCCTCGCCCAGCCCGAAGCTAGCCTCAATGGAGACAACCTTGCGGCTGGAGGTCACCGGGTCCGCCGTGAACGCGATGCCGGAGGCCTGCGGGAAGGCCATCCGCTGCACGACCACGGCCATGAGGACTATCCGGTGGTCGAAGCCGTTCCGCAGGCGGTAGGTCACGGCTCGCTCGGTGAACAGCGAAGCCCAGCATCGGCTCACGTGCTGAAGGATCGCGGCCGACCCCACAATGTTCAGGTATGTGTCCTGCTGGCCGGCGAAGGAGGCCGTAGGCAAGTCCTCCGCCGTCGCGCTGGAGCGGACGGCATAGGCAGCTTGCCCGCCCAGCCGGTCGACCCAGCGGGTGATCGCCTCCTGCAGGTCATCGGGAACGGCGATCCCCTCAATCGTCCGGCGGATCTCCGCACTGAGCGCGCCGATCGCGTGCCGGTCGTCGGGGTCCAGGCGCGACAGCCGTTCCAGCTGATCATCGATCCCAGGCACCGTCGCCATGACCTGCTGGAAGGCCTCCGTCGTCACGCAAAAGCCGACCGGCACGCTAATGCCATCGATTCGCGAAAGCTCCCCCAGGTGCGCGCCTTTACCGCCAGCGAGCGCGACCTGCGTCTTGTCGATCTCTTCAAGCCCCAGCACGAAGCGCTCAATCACCTTTGGATCACCTTCATTTCCCCCGACTCGACCATGGCAGCCAATCCGCTACAATCAACTACGGTGTAGTACAGTGGACTACATGAGCCAGCTGCCTGGCTCTAACTCTCCGCGAATTCGAAGTGGCGCCCGTCCAAGAGCGGCCCGCTGCCGCACCAGTTCCCTCACCTTCGAGACCACCGCCACGGCATCGGCCTTGTCGAGCACGTAACCCACAATGGCGAACGCAACGACCGCGAAGCAGCAAGCCGCCGCCGCGCTGACTACGGCCAGCAATTTTCCTTCGGCATCGATCAAAACGCTGACGCAGGCCCCGCACACGGCACCGACAGCGCCGGCGACCAGCCCAGCCAGACCGGCCCGCCCCACGCCCTGCAGCGCGGCCGCCCCGCGAGTCCGCCGGGTGAGGAGCACAACCGGCACCGCGACGACTGTCTGCCCGATGGAACTACCCAGCGCCAGTGCCGCCACCACCAGGTGCGCGGGCGCGACCGTCGCCAGGATCACGTTGGCGGTGATCGAGACGACGCCGCTGCCGGACAGGGCCAGCCCGGCCAGCAGGTACCTTCGGGTAGCCAGCATCACGCGGGAAAGGTTGGCGATCACCGAAGCCCCGACCAGCCCGGGGGCGAACAGCACGAATCCGCCCACCAGCTCCGGAACCTGATCTGGTCCCCGCGCCAGCACCTGAGCCACCGGCGCGGCGATGGCTACCATGACCGCCGCGCCCAGGCCTGACATCAGCAGCACCGCCCGGGTCGATTTCGCGCAGGTCCGGTCGAACTCGTCGCCGTCGCGGGACGAGAGCGCGGGGAAGGCGCTGGTCACGATCGAGATGCCGAGCACCGCGAAGATGGCGTTGAACACCAGGAACGCGTAGTTGAACAGCACCAGCGCACCCGTCTCGCCCCGCCCGTTAGCCAGCGCGACCACGACCAGGGCCGACAGGTCGGCCACCACGAATTCCACGATGCCGACCATGACCAGCCCGCCGACCTGGCGGGCCACCTCGCGCGGCAACCCGAGCGCCGCCCTGAACTTCAATCGCAGCCGAAACGTCGGCACCGCCATGACGAGCAGCAGCGCGGCGACGCTGAGCGTGGTTCCCGCCGACAGGGCGAGTTCGGCCGCGCCGGGTGTCCGCGCCAGCGGGGCGCGCTGGTTGATGCCGGTAAAGGTCAGGTAGGAGGCGATGAGCACGAAGCTGGCGGCCATGGGCGCCGTCGCCGGCCAGACGAATCGCCGGTACGCCTGCAGCAGCCCGATGAACACGACCGCGACGCCGTACAGCAGAACCTGAGGCGCGAACACTTCGATCATGTCCGTCGTGACCCGCACCACGTCCCCTCGCGGGCAGTGAGCATGCGCGTTGGCCGGGGTGAGCACCGAGGCGATGGGCCCGGCCAGCACCGCGATGGCGATGGTGACGGGTCCGAGGATCAGTACGGACCAGGTCAGCACGGCCGAGCAGATCTGGCTGACCCGCTCCTTCTCGGCCGGATCAATGTGCGCCCGGGCGGCCGACCGGGCCAGCACTGGGATCATGGCGCTGGTGAGCGCACCGCCCAGGGCCAGCTCGGCGACCAGGCTCGGCACCTGAAACGCCGTGAGGTACGCCGAGCCGAGGCAGGTCGCACCGATGGCCTGCGAGAACACCAGCACCCGGATCAGCCCGATGATCCGCGACAGCACCGTGATCGCGGCAATGACGACGGCACCGACGACGATTCCCTGGGCAACCCGTCCGGTCCGGTCGGGCGCTTCGGGGCCGGTCAACTCGACGTCGTTGGTCTGCACCCCGTCACCCCCGCCCAGCCGAGTACTCCCGGCTGTTCATGCCGGCTTACATAGAAGCACGCGATGCGGCTTGTCGTCCGCCGTGTGCGGCTAGTCGGTCGGCCCGGACTCGCGCCCTGATTCCCTGGGTCCGCGCACGGCAATCAGCACGAGCCCGGCGGCGATCACCAGCCCAGCGCAGATCGCGCCGCCGCGATCGTGCGGCAGCCGGGTCGGCCAGATCCAGGGCGTGGTCGAGCGGTGGGCGAGCGCCCCTTCGGTGATCAGCAGGTACGCCAGCGGTCCAGCCCAGCCGAACGCGCCGCCCAGAACTCCGGCCGACAGCAGGCCGACGCCGGCCAGGCCACCGACGTTGCGGAGTATCGCCAGGCTGCCGCCGGCCATCACGCCGGCCGTGGCCCCGGCGGTCAGCAGCCCGACCGCGACGCCGGTGATCCCCACGGCCTCGCCCAGCCTCAGCCAGGGCAGCCAGCGCCCGGCGGCCCGTTCCGGCTCCCCGAACGGCCCGTGAGTCGTGACCGCGATGACCGCAGCGGTCCCGGACTCGATCGTGAGCGGGATGAACTGCCGGGCCGCGGCGCCGCCGGCGATGCCCCAGTGCCAGTGCAGCGCGGACCACAACAGCCCGCCCAGCCCGGCCAGCAGGACCAGCGCCAGCGGCACCCGGCGGCTGGTCAGGTACAGCCGCGCCAGCCGCAGTCCGGTGACTGCAGTCCCCCGCCTCCCGGCGGCCGCCGGGAGGCTGCCCGGCGCCGGGCGGCGCAGGCCCGCGGTGGTCACGGGAGTTCCTTGAGGGTGAGCCGGCCGGCCTGGAGCGCGACCAGATTGGCGGCGAACCAGGCGTGCCTGGCCGTGGCCGGAAGGGCGGCGAGCCGGCCGGCCGCCGCGTAGACCGGCCCGGTCGCCGGTCCCGGCTTGACGCCCGGCGCCTCGAAGTTGGCGGTGGCGGTGATCAGGCGCGGCTGGGCGGCGAACGGGACGCCGGCGACTCGCAGCAATGCCGCCATCACCGCCTGCTGCGCCGGATTGCCGAGGCTGCCCCTCGCGCCGACCAGAGCGTGGACGATCATCAGCCGCAACTGATTGGCGAACGGCCTCGCGGCTACGGGTCCGCCGCAGAAACCGCACACGCCAGGCAAGTTGACCTGGCCCAGCGACATGTGCAGGACGGGAGGCTGTCCGCTCAGCGTCATCACCAGAGGTCCGCCTCCGGGCCCGGCGCCCCCGTTGTAGGCCGCGGCCACCTGAACCGCCCGAACCGGCGCACCCGGGACCCCGGCCACCTCGGCGAACAGCGGCGCTAGCGCGCTCTTTACGTCCGGCAGGTAGCGGCCGTAAGCCGGGTTCAGGCAGACCGGCACCCCGGCGGTGTGCCCGCAGACCGGCGTGTAGGTCGTCGGCGCGTCGTCGGCCGCGTCATGCAGAGCCGAAATGACCACGCCGTGCGCCGTCATCTGGGCCCCGCTGGCCAGCCCGACGCCAGTGCCCGCCAGCGCTGCGCCGGCGATCGCCAGGACGGCGGCGGCCCGGCGCAGCCAGAACCCGCCCGCCCGGGCGGGCACGCCGGTCAGGCCCAGCATGAACAGCGCGATCCCGCCCAGGAACATGATCCGCGCGATCGGCAGGTCGGGCAGCCAGTGGTAGAAGATCCCGGAGTCGACATCGGAATTGCCAGTGAAAGCGCCGTTGGAGTTGGTCGGCAAGATCAGCGCCCACCCGGCGGGCTGCCCGAACCCGGTCTGCGACGACATCGCCATGGCCAGGAACCCGCCAAACGTGGCCAGCGGCGCCGCGAACCGGCTCGGCCAGTAGGCCCCGACCGCGAATCCGAACGCGCTGAACGCGGTTACCGCCACGGCGCCGTCGGCGACCCACCACCACGGCGGATCGCCACCGACGCCTTGCCAGGCATACATGGCGAACATGACTCCCACGAAAATCAGGTAGGCGCCTACGCCCCAGATCGCGGTCGAAGCCCAGGTGGCGAGCTGGGTCGCCCAGCGCGGCCGGGCGGTGGCCGTCACCAGGTCGGCCAGGCCCCGGCGGCCGTCTCGCGATCCCATCCAGGCCGCCACGCCCGCCACGAAGGGCCCGAAGTCGATGATCGTGTGTCCCTGGCCCAGGTTCCAGAACGTGCGCAGCCCGTACAGCGGCGCCGTCGCGGTGCTGGGACGGTAGGAGTCGAACCAGAACAGCGCGGCGATCAGCGGCAGGATCCACGGCATCGCGTTGCGGCGCAGTTCCACTCGCAGCATCCGGAGGGCACCGTGCGGAACCACGCCGACCGTGCGCGGCGCCCGGTCCCGTACGGCGGTCGCCGCAGCCATCACGCCACCGCCTTGACGGACCGGGACGAGGCGAGCACGGCGCTGTAGCCGCGCTCCAGCGGGGCGTCTCCGACCGCGCCGGTTCCCTCGCCGCGGGCGGTCAGCTCATCCGGCGTTCCTTGGAACACGATCCTCCCCGCCTCCATCACCGCGACCTGGCTGCAGGCGGCACCGACGTCTTCGACCAGGTGGGTGGAGACGATCACGGTGGCGCGCTCGGCGAGGTCGCGCAGCAACGCGCGGAACGCCACCCGCTGCTCAGGGTCAAGGCCGGCGGTCGGCTCGTCCAGCAGCAGCAACTCAGGCTCGTTGACGATCGCCTGCGCGATCCCGACCCGGCGCAGCATGCCTCCGGACAGGGTCCGCAGCTTGGATCTCGCCCGGTCGCCGAGATCGACCCGCTCGATCGCGGCAGCCACCGCCTTCGGCACCCGCGATGGCGGCATCTCCTTCAGCAGCGCGAAATACTCGACGAACTCGGCCACGGTGAATCCCGGGTAGTAGCCGAGGTTCTGCGGCAGGTAGCCCAGCCTGCGCCTGATCTCCCGTCGCGGCCCGTAGCCGCCGGGGTCGCGGCCGAGCAGCCGGACCCGGCCCGAGCTCGGCGGGATCACGGTCGCCATCATCCGCAGCAGCGTGGTCTTGCCCGCACCGTTCGGGCCCAGCAGGCCGAAGACCCCGGGGCCGGTCTCCAGGCTCACTCCGGCGACCGCCTGGGCGCGGCCAAAACGCCTGGTCAGCTCGCTGATCTCAACGTTCATGACGTTCCTTTCGGAATCCGGGTGGCAAACCATGCGACGGCGCCGCCGATGGCAGCGGCCGTCAGGTAAGGAAGGACAAGCGCGGAGCTGACGAGGGCCGTCGCGAGCCGGCCGGAGGCCGAGTAGGCCGACAGCACGGTGATCGTCCACGCGGCCAGGCCAGCCGCGACGCCGGCGTTCGCGGAGCGACAGACCGTGGCCGCCGCCAGCGCGAACGCGGACACCGCGGTCATCGGGACCAGCCAGCCGAAGGTGACCGCAGCCGCGGCCCCCGACGCCGCCGACGCCACCAGCCCCAGAACCGCGTTCAGCGCGAACACGGCCAGCACCCGGACCAGCAGCACCATCCGGTCGCTGACCGCCATGCTCTGCGACAGCTCCCAGGCCGGATCGACTCCCGGTCCGTAGGCGTAGGCGACGCCGACGGCGGCGACCGCCGGCGCGAACAAGGCGACGTACGGCGTGCCGGTACCGAGCGTGGCGAACATTCCGACCGCCAGCACGATCGCGCTGGCGATGAGCCAGCCCGGCAGCAGCGACGAGGTGGTCACGAGCGCCCGTGCCAGTCCGGGCGAGCGCAGCGCCCGCACCGCGAGCCGCTCCACCAGTCCGGGACGGCGGCGCCAGACCTCGGCGGCGACGCCCAGCCATACCCGGTCCAGGTCGACGTCTTCCGGACCCCGGCCCCGGCCCGGTTCAAAGCGATAGCTCATCCTCAGCCTCCGTCCCGCACTGGCCGCAGCACCGACCGCATGAGCCGCCGGACCCGGTGAGCGCGGCTCTTCACCGTGCCCTCGGGAACGCCCATCAGCCCGGCCACCTCGGTGATCGTCCGGTCCTCCACGTACATCAGCCGCCAGACCTCGTGCGTCGCGCTGCCGGCAGGCCCGAGCGCCCTGACCGCCTCGGCGAGTTCGGCCCGGAACACGGCGGCCTCGGCCGGATCGACAGCGGCCTGGCTGCCGCGGTCATCGAGAGAGTCCAGGGCCGCCAGCGGCAGCCCGGCCGGCCCGCGCCGCCGCAGCCACTGCGCCGCCTGCCGCCGGGTGATCACCCACAGCCAGCCGCCCGGTGAGCCCTGCGGCCGGTAACTGCCCGCTCCCCGCCAGACCGCCAGGAAGCTCTCCTGCAGCACGTCCTCAACCTCGGCGGAGGGCAGGATCGCGCGAAGCCGGGTCGCCAGCCATGGCGCGTGCCGCGCGAACAGTTCCCGCAGCGCGCCATCGTCGCCGCCGGCCACCGCAGCGATCAGCTCGTCATCGTCCATCGCTTCTCTATTGCGTTCCTGCGGCCCTGGGTTCGCCGCCCAAGGAAGATGCTCGCGCCTTCGGCGGCTCAGGTGTAGGGCAGGAAGCAGATTCCGGAGGTGGACACGCCGCCGCAGCGCTGGGTCTTGTCGAAGTTGTCGCTGGCGATCCACAGGCCGGCGCCTGTTATCAGGAGGTCGTCCGTGCCAAGCCCGCGGTCGTGGCTGTAGTAGCCGGCGGTACCGGCCGCGCTGAGATACAGAGCGCCGTTAGCCGGGTCAACCCCCTCCATGCCCGGCGCGGGATAGGCGCCCGGACCCGCGCCATCGCAGTCGGCGGGGTTCATGGACCACCGTTCGTGCCCGGCGAAGTAGGCCGCCTTGGCGTCGGCGGCAGCCGAGTACAGGGAGTCGCAGCCGGTGTAGTTGGTCCAGCGAGCGGTCACGGCGGTCTGCGTAGCCGGAAAGGCCAGCGCCGCATCGCATGGCCCGGTTCGCGCGGTGGCGCCGGTCGGCCGGCCGTTCGCGCTGAAGCCAGTGGTACCGAAATAGACGGTGGCGCTATCCGGACTCCAGGCACCATCTTGCACGTAGAACGGCTCGATCGTGGCGCAGTTGGTGTCGAACTCGGGGACGTTCCAGCCCGTCACGACGGCGGAC
>Ga0134128_10008967_pt1 | contig 12031 bp, 10 predicted proteins | sample KB31754_FD_96462 | JGI IMG/M metagenome (GOLD analysis project Ga0134128, IMG submission 96462) | Terrestrial soil microbial communities with excess Nitrogen fertilizer from Kellogg Biological Station, Michigan, USA - KB3-175-4 | ecosystem: Environmental > Terrestrial > Soil > Unclassified ...
CTCAGCGCCGGCGCCGGGGTGCGCAACGTCCACGCGCAGACTTCGGAAGGCATCTTCAACAACGTGGGCAACAGGTGGGAGCCGTCCGTCAAGTCGCTGCGCCAGGCAGCCTTCGCCGGTTAGGGCCCTCCACAGGCCCAGCCAGTGCTGCGCCTTTCCACAGTCCGCGCCTTTGGCCTGCGCGGCGGCGGCTGGCTGACCCATGCTTGAACCATGGGCGAAGCTGTGGTGGGGGAGCAGGGCCGGGAACCGGCGTTCGACGGCGGCCGGCACCGGGAGCTGCCCGCCCGCCGGTGGGTGCGGGCCTGGCTCTGGGCGGAAAGTGCGTGGCGCGACTTTCTGTACTTGGTGATGCCGGCCGAATGCGTTTCCTGCGGGCGCGAGGATGCCGCATTGTGTCCCGGCTGTGCGCGGTTGCTGCGGCTGCAGGCGCGCACGCCCTATCGCGCCGAGGGTTCCGCGGATGCGCTGGTCAGCGTCTTCGGGCAGGTGCTGCTGCCAGTGGTGGCGGCGGGCGAGTACCGCGACGTCCTGGCCGCCACGATCCTGTCTTTCAAGAACCACGGCCGCACCGAACTTGCCTCCGTGCTGGGACGCCGCCTGGCGCGGGGGATGGACAGCCTGCCCGGGCTGCTGCCCGGGGCCGCCGGCCGCGACCTGGTGCTGGTGCCTGTCCCAAGCACGGGAAGCGGCTGGCGGCGGCGCGGCTACGATCCGGTGGCCATGCTGCTGCGAGCCGTCCAGCGGGAGCGGCGGGTCCCGGCCGGCGCCGTCATAGTGCCGGCCCTCGCGGCCAGGGCGCGGCCGCCCTGGCGGCGGCACCACCAAAAGGGCTTGGGCCGGGCCGCCCGCCGGCGCAACGTCCGCAACAGCATGCGACTTCGGGCAGGGCTCAGGTGGGGGATTCGGCCGGCAGCGAACCTTGCCGGCGCGTTTGTGGTGGTCGTTGACGACGTCCTCACCACCGGCTCCACTGTCCGCGAAGCGGCCCAAACATTGGAAAGATGCGGGGCCCGCGTGGTCGGCGCCCTGGTGCTGGCGGCAGCCAGGGCCCCCGGCGGTGACACGGCGGAAGGCCCGCGGGAAGGACTCGCCGAAAATAGTTTGTGCACAAAAGATGAATAAACGGATTCAGTGAACTAACGTGAGTGAACGGGTACCTCTTTGAGGGGAAACCACCCGTCGGCGGCCAGGAACGTAACGTGGATTGCTAGCCGGCCGCCGTGTCACCGAAGTTATTTGGAGGGCACCATGGAGTTCATGATCAGCGGTCGCAACCTGAGTGTTTCAGACCGTTTCCGCGAATACGCCGGCGAAAAGCTCACGAAGATCGAGCAGCTGGCCAACAAGGTCCAGCGTGTCGATGTCAAGGTTTCCAAGGAGACCAAGTCCCGTACTGCAGATTCCCCCCTCACCGTGGAGCTCACCGTGCTGGGCAGGGGACCGGTGATCCGCGCTGAGGCGGCTGCCTCGGACAAGTTCGCTGCTTTTGACCTGGCCTACGGCAAGCTGCTGGAGCGGCTGCGCCGGGCCAAGGACAGGAAGAAGGTCCACCACGGCCGCCACGCCCCGGTGGCCGTCAACACCGCCACGGGGTCCCTTGCCCCGGTCAGCAGCACCGAGCCCATCTACGCGCAGACCGAACCGGCTCCCGTGGCGGACAGGTCCCCCTACGAAATTGAGAATGACATCCCCGCGGGGGATTCGCCCGTGTTGATCCGCCGCAAGGTGTTTCCGGCCACCGCGCTTACCTTGGACGACGCCGTGGACAACATGGAACTGGTGGGGCACGACTTCTACCTCTTCATCGACTCGGCCACCGGCATCCCGTCCGTGGTGTACCGCCGCCGCGGCTGGACCTACGGGGTGATTTCCCTCGACGCCAATGCCGACCAGGGCGAAGGGTCCGAGGAAATTTCGGCCTACCGCTCACCAGATGAGCCCGCCCGGGTGTAGTGTCGTCGCGGGGCCCGCCCCCACCACCGCACTTGACCAGCAATCGATCCCAAGGAGCACCACGCATGGCTGCACGCCTGAGCCTGTCACAGGCCCGGCGCATTGCACTCAACGCACAGGGACTCGCCGAAGTCCGGCCCGCCCAACCCGCCACTGCGCGGGCGGTGGGCCGGACTTTTGAGCAACTGCAGCTGGTGCAGATCGATTCCGTCAACATCCTCTCACGGAGCCACTTCCTGCCGTTCTTCTCCCGGCTGGGCGACTATGATCGCAACATCCTGGGCACCCTTTCCGGCACAGCGCCGCGCAAGATGATGGAGTATTGGGCCCACGAGGCAAGCTTCATCCGGCCCGGGCATTTCCACGACCTGCTCTTGTGGCAAAACAGGAAATGGGTGGGCGCCAGCAGTCTCGACCCGGCGCTGAGGGACTCCCTGGAGGGGCGGATCCTCGAACTCCTGGCGCACAGCCGCCCCCTGACAGCCCGCCAGGTCAAGGACCGCATAGGCCATGTTGAGACAAAAAACCACGATGAGTGGGGGTGGAACTGGAGCGCCGTCAAGCGAACCCTGGAGGGCCTCTTCGAGGCAGGCGTGGTGGGTGCCGCTTCCAGGAATGACCAGTTTGAGCGCCGGTACTCGGTTGTGGACAAGGTTCTTCCCCCCGCCCATCGCAGGAACGCATCGGCGGACGGCGGCAAGGACGCTGCCATGGACCGGCTTATCGAGGCGGCCGCGCGCGCCCATGGCATTGGCACCCTGCGCTGTTTTGCCGACTACTTCCGCCTGCCGGCACGGGAGGCGGCACGCTCGGTGCGGCAGCTGGTCTCCGAAGGCGTGCTTGAAGCCGTCACCGTGGACGGCTGGAATGCGCCCACGTACCTGCATGCGGCAGCACGAATTCCCCGCAGGGCCCAGGGCCGGGCGCTGCTGAGCCCCTTCGATTCCCTGGTGTTTGAACGGAAACGGCTCGAGCAGCTTTTTGGCTTCCACTACCGCCTGGAAATCTACACGCCAGCCCCCAAACGTAAGTTCGGCTACTACGTGCTGCCGTTTCTGCTGGGCGAGACCATGGCCGCCCGGGTGGACCTGAAGGCGGACCGGCAGGCCGGCCGGCTGGAAGTTCGCGGCGCGTATGCCGAGGCCGGCGCCCCGGCCGAAACTGCGATCGAGCTCGCAGCCGAGTTGGGGCTCATGGCACGCTGGCTGGGACTGTCCGGCGTCGTCGTGCTTCCCCAGGGGGATCTGGCGGCTGAGCTGGGCCGGGAAATGCGAAGGAGCGCGCCCGCCGTGCCGGGTGGAACGTGACTGCGGGCATTCAGGCAATACCCGGCCGGGCGTGGAAAACTGGACGTTTGGTGTGCATCTTCTCACGTAGACTGGTCACGCCACTTTTAGGCAGCCACAGATTGGGAGCAATTTCGTGCCATCACTTCTTGAGCGGGTTCTTCGTACGGGCGATCGCAAGACGCTCAAACGACTTAACGTGCTCGCTGACGCCATTGATTCCCTGGAAGAGCCCTTCCAGACTTTCACCGACGCGGAGCTGCGTGAGGAAACGGACAAGCTGAAGCTTCGGCATGCGGAAGGCGAGTCGCTCGACAACCTGCTGCCGGAAGCGTTCGCCGCCGTGCGTGAGGCATCCTCGCGCACCCTGGGCCTGCGGCACTTCCGCGTCCAGCTGATGGGCGGCGCCGCCCTGCACCTGGGCAACATTGCGGAAATGAAGACTGGTGAGGGCAAGACCCTCGTCGCCACGGCCCCGGCCTACCTGAACGCACTGGGCGGCAAGGGCGTCCACGTGGTCACCGTGAACGACTACCTGGCCCAGTACCAATCAGATTTGATGGGGCGTGTCTTCCGGTTCCTGGGCCTGACCAGCGGCTGCATCATCTCCAACCAGGACCCTGAAGTGCGCCGCGCCCAGTACGCCGCGGACATCACGTACGGCACCAACAACGAGTTTGGCTTTGACTACCTGCGCGACAACATGGCCTGGAGCAAGGACGAACTGGTCCAGCGAGGCCACAACTTTGCCATTGTCGATGAGGTTGACTCGATCCTCATTGACGAGGCCCGCACGCCGCTGATCATTTCCGGCCCGGCATCCGGCGACGCCAACCGCTGGTACGGCGAATTCGCCAAGGTGGTGCTGCGCCTGGACAACGAGGACGACTACGAGGTCGATGAAAAGAAGCGCACCGTCGGCGTCCTTGAGGGCGGCATTGAAAAGGTCGAGGACTACCTGGGCATTTCCAACCTGTATGAATCCGCCAATACCCCGCTGATCGGGTTCCTGAACAACGCCATCAAGGCCAAGGAACTGTTCAAGCGCGACAAGGATTACGTCATCATGGACGGCGAGGTCCTCATCGTTGACGAGCACACCGGGCGCATCCTGCCGGGCCGGCGCTACAACGAGGGCATGCACCAGGCCATCGAGGCGAAGGAGGGCGTGGAAATCAAGGCGGAGAACCAGACCCTGGCCACCGTGACCTTGCAGAACTACTTCCGCCTGTATGAAAAGCTCTCCGGCATGACCGGCACCGCCGAAACCGAAGCCAGCGAATTCATGGGCACTTACTCCCTCGGAGTGGTCCCGATCCCCACCAACATGCCCATGCGCCGTGTCGACCAGCCCGACCTCGTCTACAAAAACGAGGTGGTGAAGTTCGACGCCGTCGTGGAGGACATTGCCAACCGCCACGAGACCGGCCAGCCCGTGCTGGTGGGCACCACCAGCGTGGAAAAGAGCGAATACCTCTCCAAGAAACTGGCGGAAAAGGGCGTCAAGCACGAGGTCCTCAACGCCAAGAACCACGCCCGAGAGGCCGCCATCGTGGCCCAGGCAGGGCGCCGCGGTGCGGTCACCGTCGCCACGAACATGGCCGGACGCGGCACTGACATCATGCTCGGCGGAAACGCCGAATTCAACGCGGTGGCCGCCTTGGCAGCCCAGGGCCTGGACCCTGAAGAAACGCCGGACGAGTACGAGTCGGCGTGGCATGACGCCTTTGAGGCAGCCAAACTCGCGGTGAAGGACGAGCACGAAGCCGTCCTGGAAGCCGGCGGCCTATACGTGCTGGGCACCGAGCGCCACGAATCCCGCCGCATCGACAACCAGCTGCGCGGCCGTTCCGGGCGCCAGGGCGACCCGGGCGAATCCCGCTTCTACCTCTCGCTTACCGACGACCTGATGCGCCTGTTCAACTCCGGTGCCGCGGAGCGGCTCATGTCACGCTCCTCCATGCCGGACGACGTCGCGCTGGAATCGAAGCTGGTGTCCAAGGCGATTGCCTCGGCCCAGGGCCAGGTTGAAGGACGCAATGCCGAGCAGCGCAAGAACGTCCTGAAGTACGACGACGTCCTGAACCGCCAGCGCGAGGCCATCTACGGGGATCGCCGCCGCATCCTGGAAGGCGACGACCTCCACGAAAAGGTCCAGTACTTCCTGGAAGACACCGTCAATGAAATCATTGATGCCACCCTCAACGAGGGCCACCCCGGGGACTGGGACTTCAACTCGCTGTGGTCCAACCTGCGCACCATTTACCCTGTGGCCATTTCGGTCGACGACCTTGCCGAGGAGGCCGGCGGCCCCGGCCGCATCACTGGTGAAATGCTCAAGACGGAACTGCTGTCCGACGCGCAGGTGGCCTACCGCGAACGCGAAATGGCGCTGGGCTCGGAGACCATGCGGGAGCTTGAACGCCGCGTGGTGCTTTCCGTGGTGGGCCGCAAGTGGCAGGAACACCTCTACGAGATGGACTACCTCAAGGAAGGCATTGGCCTGCGGGCCATGGCCCAGCGCGACCCGTTGGTGGAGTACCAGCGCGAGGGCTTTGAAATGTTCCAGGCCATGATGGCCGCCATCCGCGAGGAAAGTGTTGGCTTCCTGTTCAATCTGGAAGTCCAGGTCGAAAATGCCCCCGAAACCGCTGTTGGAGTAGTGGCGGAAGCACCGGTAGGACTCATGGACCGCGTTTCCGGCGCCGCCTCAGAGGCTGCAGGCGGTGAGGCCGTGCATGCCGCCCCGCGGATCACGGCCCCCGGGCTCGAAGCCCCGGCCAAGCCTGCCCAGCTGCAGTTCACGGCCCCTGACGCCCAGGGCGACGCCGAGGTCCACGTGGAACGGCGCTCCAGCGGCGACGGCCTGCCGCCGTCGGCCAAGCGGTCCGGCAACAAGAAGAAGAACAAGAAGAAGCGCTAGCCAATCTGCAATGCCGTGACCTTCCAGGTGCCGCGGGACTCCTCGAAGCGCATGGCGATGGCGCGGAACCGCGTGCTGTCGGCAATCACGACTGACGTTTCGTAGATTCCCGGGCACACCGGGCTGCAATGGATTGAATGGACCATCGGCTGGCGGTGAAGTGTTCGGACGTTGTCGGCAGGTGTGCCGGCAGTTCCGCCTGACGTTCCGCCGGGGGCGCCGTCATGGCTCAGGCGGCGGTCTTGGGCGGCGCAGGCAGAGGCGTGCAGCCTGGCCCGCGTGGTCAGGGCGCTGAAGCACCTGGTGTCCAGCCAGCGGGCAAGCTGTTGGACCGAGCGGGCGCCGCTGAGCACTTCAAGGGTTGCCAGTGCGATCTTGCGCGTCATCTCCGCCACCAGCGCCCGTTCCGACTTCATCGGGTCCAGGACAGTGGCGGCCGGGCCGGCGGTGCCTGGCCTGGCTGTGGTGCCGGCCGGGGCAGCGGCCGCGGTGAGGCGCTGCGGCATCCTGACGACAGTTCCCACCGAGTCAGCGCCCGAGTTGCCTGCTGTCGCCGGTGCCGGACGCCGGACCAGCGGCGTAATGGTGCCAGTTTCTTCCGGAATGGCCATGGTGCTCATGAATTTCCCCTTTGAACAGTGCGTTGTGATTCGCTTGCTTGAGACTTTTGGTGCGGTGCTCCCGCTGAGCTTTTGAAGTGTTGGGTCCACCCTGTCCGGTCAGCTGAACTCCGGTCAGCTGAACGGCGTCAGGAGTACCTGGCCCGGCAGAATGATGTTGGGGTCGGGGCCGATGACAGCCCTGTTGGCCTGGTACCAGCGCGGCCAGGCGTCGGCCACTTCCACATCGCTGGCATCCGGGCCTAGTGCGGTGGCAACGATGGACCACAGGCTGTCCCCGCCCTGAACAACCACTGTGCCCGCCCCGGATTCCGGGACCGGCTTGTCCCGATCTCTGCCGGCCCGCTGCCCAGTGGCGGGAAGCCCGGTCGCAGGGCGCCGTGCAGGGCTGACCAGGGGCCCGGGATCCGTGGCCGGACCGTGCGGCGTCCACGCCGGATTGACGCCCGCGCCACCCGCTGCGCCCGCGCCGCCGGTGTCCCCGCCAGATTCACCGGCCGTGGCGGCCACTCCGGGAATGGCAGGAGCGGCGGCCACTGTGCCGGCACGCCAGCTGGGGTCGACGGGTACGGTGCCGCCACCCTCGGCCATGGCCATCGGCGCGGCAATCAGGTTCAGGCCCAGAACGGCCGCCACCAGGCGCCGCATGAATGCCGGTGACCAGTCCGCCGCGCCGGCTGCCAGCCGCGGCCGGCCCGACATATGGGCAACCGCTGATATCAGTGCGCCGAGGAGGGCCACCAGCCACCACAGCGCCACGGCAATTCCGGCCCCGGCAGACAGGGCCCCAATAAGTTCTTCCAAGCACAGCGGGCCGGCGCCGCCTGCCAGCCGGTGTCGCAGCAGCGTGCTGCCGGCGAAGACCAGCGATGCACCCAAGACAAGGATGGCCACGACCATGGCCGCGTCGGCCCCCAGCTGCTTCTTCATGCTTCCCCCAATTGCTATTTGGTATTTGAACGTCTTTGATAACGTTTGATGTGTTCTAAGCCATTTTGATCCTCTTCTAATCTGTTTGTCCATACCCTGGTGAAAATTGTGGACGGCGTCCGGCTTGACGAGGCGGAACGGTGCCCATAGCGTGGCGGCATGCGATGGGACGGGCTTTTTGGGGACCTGGATGCACAATGGCACGCGGCCGAGCAGCAGGACCTCGAGCTGAGGGTCAACGAGCTGGCGAGGATGGAGGCTGCCCGGCTGACGCTTGCCGATGCCCTGCGGGGCGGTTTGGGGGGTGAAGTTGGCGCAGTGCTGCGCAACGGCGTCGCCCACCATGGCCTGGTCCAGCGGGTTGAGGACCAGTGGATGCTGCTGCTGGAGGGGGGACGCTCGGTGGTCGTGCCGCTGGCCAAGGTCCTGCGCGTGTCGGGCCTGGGGCCCGCGAGGGCGTCCCGGCGCGGCGGGGTGCACCACTCCCTGGCGGCAGCGCTGCGTGTCCTGGCCCGCAACCGTGCCGTGGTGGTCCTGGAATTGGAGTCAATTCAGCCGAGCAGGTTGCGGGGCGTGTTGGACCAGGTGGGCGCGGATTATGTGGTGGTTCAGCAATTGGCCGACGGCGTGGTGCGGGCCCGTGACAATCAGCAGGGCCGCGTGGTGGTTCCCATGGAGGCAATGGTGTCCATCATGTCCGCGGCGGACAATGAGTTCTAGCGGGGTTGTTTTGCGGCGGGCTGTGCGGCGTTTTCGGACGCAAGCATGGCGCGTGCAGCGGAATGGCGGTCTTCGATGAACTGTTCAAACTTGGCCTCGTCCACGCGCCACTGCCCCCGCCCGCCGATCTGGAACGCCGGGAGCTCGCCGCTGTGGACCAGCTGGTAGCACGCCGCTGCAGAGATTTGAAGTTGTTCGGCCACGTCGGCCAGGGTCAGGAATCTAGGCATGGTCCCAGTATCCTCCCTTTTGCCACGGTTTGCACTGGTTATCCACTGTTTGCTCTCGCCCAGCACCAAAACGCAGCTCCCTGTTTATCCACAGAATTACGCCATTTGCTGTTTGGGGCTATCCCGGGGGACGGATTGCCGGTAAGAATGAAGCACTGCGGTCCACTCCGCGTCGGGGCAAGCGCCTTGCCGCTGACACGCGCCTGGGGGCGTCGTTGCAGGTGGGCCCTTGTTGCTGGGAGGGGGCCATGGGCATGGATGGACAGGCGGAGGCGCCGCGATTGGGCAGGCCGTCATGGAAGGATCCACGACTGTTGGTGGGGGTGCTGCTGGTGTTGGCATCCATGGCCTCCGTCGTGGCCCTGGTGGGTGGGGCGGACAAGACCGTGCCCATGTATGTGGCGCGTGACTCACTCGTGGTGGGGCAGAGCGTGGGCCCGGAATCCTTTGGCGTGGTCCAGGTCAGGCTGGGCGACGTGGATGCAAAATACCTCAACCCGGAAAACCAGCTCCCGGCCCACGCCGTGGCCGTCCGCCTGGTCCCGAAGGGGGAGCTGGTGCCCGTTTCCAGCATTGGCGGCACTGATGCCCTTGACCGCAAGCCAGCCTCCCTGACGGTGGCCGAGCCCTTGCCAAAGGAAGTGGGCGTGGGTTCGCACGTGGACGTGTGGGTGGCCCTGCCCGACGAGCACAACGGTTACCACGAGCCGGTGCTGATGCTGCCGGGGACTGAGGTGGCGGCCCTGAACACGGCCTCCGGCGGCCTGGGTTCCGGGAAGACCACGCAGCTGCTGGTGCTGGTCAGTGACGCACAGATGCCGCGGATACTGGGCGCTGTGGCCAACAAGGCCAAGGTGGCCGTTGTGTGGAACCCGGGAGCCGGGAAATGAACGCCGTGCCTGTCGTGACGGTGGGGGACACCGGCGGGCACGCCATAGACGCCTTGGAGGGCCAGCGCGGTGCCGTCGCCGTGGTGCGCCGCTGCCCCGAATTGGCCGGCCTGCTGGCGGCCTGCCAGAGCGGGATGGCCAAGGTGGCAGTGGTTGCGGCGGGCTCCGAAGGGCTTACGGCAACCTTGGTGGACCGCCTGACGGCAGTGGGGGTGGGAGTGGTTGCCGTGGCGGGCACGCCTGAAGAGGCCGGCCGGCTCCGCGGAATTGGCGCCTCGCCAGTCACGGGGGATGTGACGGCCCACGCCGTCGTCGATGCCGTGCTGGCAGCAGTCAGGGCGCGCAGTTATCCACGGTCGGCCGCCTTCAGCGTTCCCCTCGCTGCAGACGCCGACGCGCCTGCGTTGGCCGCCGGGCCGCCCGGCAATGGTGGGAGTTCCACCGGGTACGACGACGGCTCCCGGGGCGGCGCTGTCCCGTCCGGGCGCCCTGGTGGTTCAGAAGCAGGTGCCTCCGCCGTGGGTGCGGACCAGGGCCCGACATTGCAGGGAATCTCAGGCCGGCGGGCGTTCACGGGGAAGGAACTTCCGGTTGCTAGGGAGGGCGAATCGGCCGCCGTCGTGCCTGGCCGGAAGCGGGCCAAGGGCTTCGCCGTGCTCCGGGGGCTGGCACGGCCCGGAAGTGGTCCGTCCCGGCTGAACCAGCTGGCGCGACACCCTCGCGGACAGGACCGCCCGCCCAAACCAGGCCACTCCGCGGGACTCGGGGCGCCGGGACGAAAAGTGGCTGCCGAGGACCCTGCTGGACGGGAGGTGCCGACCAGGCCCGAGGCCATTGCCGTTTGGGGGCCCATTGGATCGCCCGGGCGAACAACTTTGGCTCTTAACCTGGCCGCGGAACTTGCCGCTCAGGGGCGCCGCGTGCTGGTGGTGGATGCGGACAGCTACGGTGCCTCCGTGGCCGGCAGCCTGGGCCTGTTGGACGAATCCGCCTCCTTTGCACAGGCCTGCCGCGTTGCCGACCAGGGGGTGCTGACCACTGCGAGCCTGTCCAAGATTTGCACCGAGGTGGTCTTCGCCGGAGGCACGTTTTTGCTGCTGACCGGCCTCACCCGGGCAGACAGGTGGCCGGAGCTGAGGGCTGCCGCCGTCGAACGGGTGCTGCACACTGCACTTGACGTGGTGGACGCGGTGGTGGTCGACTGCGGGTTTTGTCTGGAGACCGATGAGGAACTGAGCTATGACACGGTTGCTCCCCGCCGCAATGCGGCCACCTTGGCAGTGCTGGCCCGGGCCGACACCATTTACGCAGTGGGCAGTGGCGACGCCATTGGCATTCCCCGGTTGATCCGGGCACTTGCGGAGCTGGCCGAAGGCCCCGGTGGAATGCCGGGCGCCAATGTCCAGGTCGTCCTGAACAAGGTGCGCCGCAAGGCCGTGGGCGGTTCCCCTGCAAAGGCCCTGGAACAGGCCTGGGAGCGGTTTGGCCCGCAGCAGCCCATCGGCCACTTCCTGCCCTGGGATGCCGAGACCACTGACAAGGCATTGCTGGAGGGGCGGCTGCTGCTGGAGGTGTCCCCGGACTCGCCGCTGCGGCGGGCCATTCAAAAGCTCTCTTGTGCACACGTCCAACAGATTCGCAAAGCACTGTAACAATCGCCACAGCGGCGCCCGGAAATCCGGGCTAGGCTCTGGGTGAGGCCGCAAAGAAGCGGCCTTTTCTTCTTTGACGGAGGCGTTTTTTATGTCGTCTAACTCACCCACGACCGAGTCTGTACAAGACCCTTCCCGGTTGAGCTCCGGTGACCGGCAGTTCATCACCGACTACTACGTGCAATTGTCCGATGAGGACACCGCTGCCTACAATCCTGCCGTCCTTGACGCCCGGGCCCTGACGCACCGCGAGCTTGCCCAGGGGCGCGCCCCGGGAACCGTCAAAGTTGAGGTGCTGGACGAACGCGACGCCAGCATGGTGTACATCGTCACAGACGACATGCCGTTCCTGGTTGACTCCGTCAACGCCGAACTGGTGCACCAGAACCACGCCATCCGCCTGGTGACCCACCCCATGTTCGTGGTCTCGCGTAACAAGACGGACCACTCCCTGGCAGGGGTCAGCAAGGTGCCTTCCCACGCAGGCGTGGCCAGCGGAGACACGTCCACGCTCCCCAGCATCGCGCACCTGATTGCCGAAGGTGACAACGCCGCCCACCTCGAGTCCTGGATCGCCGTCGAGATTGACAAGGCCGGCGACGCCGAAAAGGCGGCCCTGGTGGCAGGGCTGGTAAAGGTCCTGGCAAATGTCCGCGCCGCCGTCGAAGACTGGCCCGTCATGCGGGAGAAGGCGCTGAGCCGGGCCGAGGTGCTGGCCACCGAGCTGGCCGGGGAGTCGCTGAACGACATCCGCGAGGCCGAGGACCTGCTGCACTGGATGGACGCCGACAACTTCACGTTCCTGGGCTACCGGGAATACGACC
>Ga0134128_10008969_pt1 | contig 12031 bp, 8 predicted proteins | sample KB31754_FD_96462 | JGI IMG/M metagenome (GOLD analysis project Ga0134128, IMG submission 96462) | Terrestrial soil microbial communities with excess Nitrogen fertilizer from Kellogg Biological Station, Michigan, USA - KB3-175-4 | ecosystem: Environmental > Terrestrial > Soil > Unclassified ...
CCCGAAGGTGTGCCCAGGCGGAACTTGTAGAGGTTGTGCACGCCCGGGCTCTGCCGCACCCGGTAGTACTCCTCCATAAAGGCGGCGGGAAAAATTTCGCTAAGAGGACGGTTCAGCACCTGCCAGCGCGGCAGGGCGTACATGACTTCCATCTGCGAGTTCCAGGATTCGACCCGGTCTTCCAGATCCACCGCCAGCACGCCCACGCTGATGGATTCCACGATGTTCTCGTTGAATTCCTTGAGGCGCTCGTACTCCGTGGCTTTTTGCTCCAGGGAGGCATAGAGGCGAGCGTTCTGGATGGCGATGCCGATGTATCCGGCCAGCGTTTCCAGCAATTCCACGTCTTCAGTGGAGAGGAAGTCGCCTTCCACCGTCTTGCCCAGCCCCAGCACCGCCACCGTGCCCTGCTGCGAGGTGCAGGGGATGTAGTAATTGAGGTCGAGACGGGCGATGGTTTCCTGGGCGGTGGGTGTTTCGCGGATGGCCTGATGGGTGTTCTCAAAAAACAGATGGCCAGCGCCGGTTTCCGGGCGGGGCTTGCTGAGGAAGCTCAGGTCCAGGCTGTGGGTGTGGCTGATGCGGAATGACTTGGCCAGGCTGAAGTGTTCCGGCTGCTCGCCGCCCGCCAGGAAAATGGCAATGCGGTCCACGGCCAGCGTATGCGACAAGCGGTCCACCACCATGCCCAGCATCTTGTCCAGGTCGGGCTCGGAGCTCAGCTCGCGGCCGAAGCCCACCAGGGTGCGCCGGTAGTCATAACGCTTGTGGTAGAAGACCTGGTCGAGCCGCGCCTGAATCCAGTTCTTCACCGGATTGAAGAGCAGGGCAGTGACCGCGATGGCCACGAACATGCCCACCGTGCCCGTGCTGGGCAGGCGCACGTGCACCAGTTCGGCGATGCCCGCCACCGCCGCGAAATACGCACCGGCGATAGCGGCCGCGGTTAGGGTATAAGCCACGCCGCGCTTGAAGATCAGGTCTACGTCCATCAGGCGGTAGCGGAAGATGGCGTAGCCGAAAGTGAGCGGCAGGAAAATCAGCGACAGCACCGACACCTTCATCAGGCTGGTGGGCACGTCGCCGCGCAGGTAGGGAATGACGTAGAAGAGAGTGAAGGGCGCGATGGCCAGGATGGTGCCCCGCGTCACCCACTTCATCTGCTGTCGCAGGATGGTGGTGCGGGCCTCGCGATAGCTGTGCCACAACACCGCCGCCGCCAACGCAAACAGCAGCGCCAGGTAGGACATTTCCACCCGGTCGAGGTTCCAGCGCAGGGTTTCGCTGGCCTGCAGGTACTCGCGGGCGCCAATGTGCAGCGCCAGCAGGATCAACCCAGGCAGATAGACCAGGGCCTGAATCCAGCGGTGGCGGCGCACAAACTGTTTATTTTCCGGAAAGGTCAGCGTGAAATGCAGGAACAGCGCCGGTTGCAGAAGCAAGGCGACAGCGTTCACCCAGTAGATGGCGGTATCGAACGTGCTCCAGTTGCCCACATAGTGGAAGGCATAGAGGATGAACGAGACCAGGCAGAAAATGTAGAAGTGCAGCGACTTGGGCGCCGTCCAGCGGCGCAGCAGCACGTAAATACCGATTCCGAGGTAAAACAGGGCAATAAAGCGCAGGCCGATGTAGAGGGACTTGTCCGCCGGAACCAGGATGACCGGCGTTTCCAGGGGAATGGAGCCGCGCGTCAGCTGGTACTTGGCCTGGGTCCATACGCCCACGCGATAGAACTGGTGTTCCAGGCCGGCCACGCTGGTAACCGTTCGCCCGTCAACTCCGCGCAGCCGGTCGCCTTGTTTGACGCCGGCGCGCGCCCCAGGGCCCTCGGTGTCCACTCGCTTGGCCACCAGTTGGCCGCCCTGCTCCACCCACCAGACGCCGTCCACCGGGATTTGCAGTTGCCGTTCTTTGGAGAAATTGAGGACTGCAAAGGTAGCCGCCGCCACCGTCAGCAACGCCAGCACCACGGCGGTGAACCGGATCTGCAGCTCTTTATTCATGGGCGCGAGCGGTGGTCCGGGGCGTGGTGAAGGCCGCGCAGACCTGTCCCGCTCCGGTTTAAGCAACTCAGGTGCCACGCTCACAGCCATGGGAGGAAAAGCTAAGCCCCTATAGAACCAAGGGTTACATGATTATAAAGCGGATTCCTCTGGCAATTTACAATTATTGGAAGGCCGCTTCGGATTATGGGATTCTTATGTGTTGCTGCTATGTCCCTATTCCACAATGACTTGGCGCCGGTGTGGCCGGCAACCTGCCAGCCCGCTCTGGTTGTCTGTTATTTTCCGCTGGAACTCCAACCAGGGGTGCGCCTGTGGGAATGCGTAGATAATCGCTCTGCCGGAGAAGAACTCGTCCGCTTCAGGCGGCCGCCTGGGACAGGGCAGTGGAGGCACGGGCGCGGTAGCGGCGATAGTCGCGCAGCAGGCGTTCCTCTTCCGCGCTGCCGGAGAGGCTTTCTGCCGCCATCTTGGAGTAACCCAGGCGAAACGCGGTGTAAGCCTGCAACCAGGCGGGCAAACGGTTGCGGACTGAGTCGCCGCTCAGTGCGGTGTAGCGTCGCAGCAGATAATCGGCGGCATCACGCCCCATGTCCCACTCCACGATGGCGCCGGCCAAGTCCCAGGCAATGTCAGCGCAACCGGGGAAAAAGTGGTCATCCCCGTGGGTGGCGCCGTCAGTCTTGAGAATTCCGCGTTCGCTCAGCAGCCACTCGTGGGGCTGCATCCGGCCATCGGCGACAATGGGAATTTTCATCTCCAGGCTTGCCGCTTGCGGGTCGTAGTCCACGCCAAACTCCTCGTGCAGGTTCCATGCAGACATGGCAGCCAGATCTTCCGAGTGAGCCGACGGCTCGGGGAACGATGAGGCACGGAACGCGCAGTATTGCGCCATGCGCTCCAGTAGCCGGGGGCACAACTCGCTGCGTGTAGCGGGAGGGCCGTTCTCTTTTGCGTACGCGAGGTAACCGCCGCCGGCGTTCTCGCATCCCGGCGCGAAGCCCGCCTCAGCCAGGGCCTGGGCGCGCCCCGCCACCTTCACCCCAAAATGTCCCAGACCTTCAAACTTGAACAGCCAGCGCCCGTCGCGGGAAAGGAACTTGGCGCGCTCCATGGTCACCCAGGAGCCCGGCCAGTTGCAGGGAATGTCGAACAGATGCCGCCGCCACAGGCCGCCACTGAGGTTGAGGTCCGCATCGGCAGGCGAAGCCGGCTGGGGCAGCACGGCGCAGGAGCGGTATTCCGACCAGCGCCGCCCGCCATTGCGTGCTCGCAGCCGCGAAGGCTCGGGCTGCGCGCCGCAAAGGAAAGTGATGCTGTTGCGCGCCACCCCTGCCTGCAGCAAGGCATCGCCTACGGAGAGGAATGACGAACCGCTCAGACCGGGGCCTTCGTCCACCACCAGAAACTCGGCGCGGCAGGCGCGCTGGGCCGCCACCCAGCGCAGCTCAGCGGGAGTGAATTCCATTCTGCGGTCGAAGGGATGGCCGCCGGGGCGCACCGTGATGCGCTCCGCTTCAACTCCACGCCGTTCTAGGGCGGCAGCCGTTACCGCGCTCAGGGTGCTGCCGATGCTGCGGATTCCTACCACGGCAGCGCGCGGCGAGACTATGGGAAGGCTGCCCGCCAAATCCGCGTACTGCAGCGGGTGCAGGGCGTAATAGGCAAAACCTTCCGGTGTGGAAACTGTGATCTTTTCCGGCAGGCGAACCCGTCCCAGGCGCCGGAGCGGCTCGGAGGGAGGGATTCGCGAGGCGCCGCCCAGCAGCATTTCCGCCAGCGCATTCGTCCCCGCCGCCGCCTGGGGGGCATGCGGCGAATCCAAATCCGCCAGTCCACACTCCAATTCTCCGCAGCGTAGCAGCGCCTCCAGCCGCACCTCGAGAGGCGAGCCTGTGCCTGCCGCATCCAGTTGCTGAACCAAGGGGAGCAGTGCCTGCAGCAAGGCGGTGCCGGAGTGGACACGCCGGCCTTGGCGAAAAACCAGCATGGGAATCAGATCAGGCGGCGCGATTCTTGCTGCCGCGGCGCGAGCGGGCTACGTCGCCATCTTTATCAATGAAATACAGATACTGGTTGTCGCGTTCGACGGCACGGGGCACCAGCACCTTGCCCTCGCCTTTGCCGGACTTGGATTTCTGGCAGACGTTGCCTTCGCCGTCGAGGTAATACAGGTAGTTCTTATAGTCGCGTTCCAGGCTGAGCTTCTTGACCTTTTCCGCCATTGGGCATGACCTCGCTCCAACTTGGATTCGGGCCAGGGCTGGGCTGATGCCTTGGGGAGAGGAGAAAAACGGCCTAGCGCGGGCGCCGCCGGGGGCGCCGAACCGCCGGATGGGCCGCCTTTTCCGCCTCTTCCGCCGGCGAGAGCACGCGCCGCACAATGGGGGTATTCAGCTTGTACTTGCGTTCCGCCACTTTGCCGTTGTCGTCCTCCACTCGCAGGATGAACACCGGCAGCACTCCCTCTTTGTCGAAATTTTCCTGGCTGATGGTAACCGGAAATACGCCGAACAGTTTGCGCTCGCGGTAGGCGGTCTCGTAACGGTGGCGGCGCACGTTCCAGGTGAAAACCCGAATCTGGTTGTAATCGAAAGCCATGCCGTCGTGCGGTTCGGTCAGGATCATGAGGTACTGGGGAACTTTCTTGTCCCCATCCTGCACCTGGTCGAGAACAAAGGCGCCGACGATGCGTTGTCCTTCGGCGTACTGCGCCACCTCCAGGGGCAGATCAATATCCACCATGCGGGCCAGAACCCAGCCCACCCGGCCCAGTGGATCGCGCACCAGCCACCAGTCTTCCAGCGCAGGTTTGGGAGCGGCGTTTTTCCCGCTTGCGTCCTCGCGCACGGGAAGGATGGCGGACTGAGGCTTGGCGGCGGTGCCGCGCTTCAGAATTTGAACTTTGGTCCCGCCCTTCACCTGGTACAGGTGTTTAGTGTCGCGCCCGGGAGCAACGTGGATGTTGGTATCGTTTTCCGTGAGGCCGGTGGCCACCAGCGGGGTATTGCGATTGGCGGCCGCCAGTTGCTCCACCTGATCAAAAACATCCTGTCCCGCCAGGTAGCGCTCCTCGACCCAGCCTTCCTTGCCGTCGCTGGTGCGCACCCTCACGAAACGGCGCGAGTGCTCCAGTACCTGCACGCGGTCGCCGTTTTTGACCAGGACCACCCGGTTGTACACCGCGGCAACGCGGTCGCGCAGGTACACCTGGGGCGCGGTGACATAGGCGTTTTCTTGTGGCTTGCCGCGGCGAGAGCAGCCTGCCAGCAGCAGCGCGCAAAAACAAAGCAGGGCGGCTGCGAGGATGCCGGACTGCGCCGACCTGCGCGCCAGAAGTGGTGGGGCCGACTTCATGAGAGGGTTACTGCTCTAACTATAGCGCCGCTCGAGTCTCGGTGGGGAGCTGAGTTGCTGCCGCATCAGATCTGTTACGGAGCCGCGGCAGCACTCAGCCTTTGCACCTGTCATCAGCTTCGCTCAGCGGCAGGGAGGGGAAAACGTAGTTTCCAACCCGCTCGGCGGCGAGCCTTGCGTGGGGGCAACGAAATCCGGCGGGCGCCCCGTCCACCGCAGGGCAATGGTGGGATCGTTGCGGCGCAGTGGAGGTTCGTAGGGATGGCGGGCCCACAAGTCCTGTCGTCCGTATGCCAGTTGGGCGCCAGGTCCCAGCCCGATCAGAAAAAAGCGCACGCCGCAAACTTCAATCGGCATCCCGGTGATAAGAAATTCCGCATTGGGCGGAGGCGATGGCTCCAGGCGGGGAAGGGCGGCGAGAAACTGGCGGGTTATTCTGCTGTTAGCTTGCCAGGCAGAGAGGTTGTGCCAGAGTCCAAATAAAAAACAGATCGGCAGCAGCAGAAAGGCGGCGCGCCGCGGGCGCCCGTCCGCAATGCCGCTCAGTAATGCCGCCAGCAGCAGGGCCATGCCGATGGCGCCAATGTAGAGAACGCGCGACCACAGCAGGGCGGGATCGAAGTTCCACAGCAGGAAATGAACCGGCACTACAGCAATCACCATCCAGCCCAGCGCAAACCAGGCTAGCCGGCGGAAGTGCGGCCCCGGCCGGCTGATGAGAAGAAGTGAAAACAGCACCGCCGTGGTCGCCGCCGCAACGGCGACGATGCGCCATGGCGGCGGCTGGTGCCAGTTGTATCCCATCAGGGTTTCTGACGGCGCGCGCAACAACAGCGCGGCAAACGTCTTGCGCCCAAGTTGCAGCACGTCTGGAGCTCCGGGCGTGCTCTGGTAACCGCCAATGCCGTGCAACACGCGCCAGCGCCAGGCGAAGGTGGCGGCGGCAACCGCGAAGAAGCCACCCACTGCTTTCCATTTGCGGGTGGGCGCGACCATTACTTCCAGCCACACCAGCAGCAGGGGCAGGACATAGATGCTTTCCTTGGCAAAGGTGCCAACAAAGAACAAAAGCAACGCCAGCGAGTACATCCCCGCCGAGCCGCCCTTGAGGAAACGCAAATAAGCCACCAACGACCAGATTCCCAGGGTGGCCGCGAGCAGGTCAAAGCGTGCCGCAATGTAGGTGACCGGTTCCACCGTAATGGGCGCGATCCCAAACAAGAGCGCGGCCATGGCCGCCGGTTTCCGCGGGAACCCCAGCTCCAGGCTCAGGAAGTAAACCGCCGCCACCACTGCCAGGTGCAGCGCCAGGTTCACCAGGTGATAACCGGGGGCCCAGTCGTGGAACAAACGGTAATCCACTGTCAGGCTGGCGAAACCCAAGGGCCGAAAAAAGAGGTGGTAGCCCGAGCCCACCATCTGGCCCTGCGATAGCTGTCGCGCAATGAAAGGCAGAAGCGGAAATCGCCCCTGCGCGAGGTGGGCAAAGTCATCGCTTACGAAATATGTACCCAGCGCGGGCAGGTAAGCCATGGCAGGGAGCAGAAAAATAAGTACGGGATGGAAAGGGAGAGTCTCCGTGTCGCCGCTATCGCCGGCAATATGCCCCTTCGAGCGCACCAGCAGGACAATCACCAGCAAATAGAAAGCAGCAGCAAAGCCCTGCACCCACACAATTCTTCTGTCCGGCCGGACCAGGCTGAGAGAGGCGCCCGTCAAGATAAGAACGGCAAGGCCGCCCAGCGCCGCGCGGGAGTATGGATTATGAAGAAATTTGAGGCGTTCCTGCATTTGCAATCTGAGCGCTGCTGAACGTCAGGAGGGCACACCGCCCGGCAGCGCGGATGCCCATGTCAATCCCGCGAGCGTGCGGCGGCCATGCCGGTAGGATATCCACTGGGCGAGAATATCACTGGACCGTAAGAATCGTGGTCGCCGTCTGGGTGGTGCCGCCACTCGGAGTATAGGTGGCAGTGATGGTGGCCTGCCCGGTGCCCTGCAGCGTAGCCAGCCCCGGAGTCACGCCAGTAAACACGGCCACACTCTGGTTAGAAGAAGTGAACGTGGTCAGCGAGGTCACATCCGTTCCATTGCTGGTAGCACTGAACTGCTCCGAGCCGGTGGAGAGACTCACGGTGGGGTTGCTGGGCGAGAGGACAAGATTGTTGGCATTGGTGCCGACAGTCAGGGTAGCGGAGCCGCTCACCGTTCCTTCAGTCGCGGTGATGGTGGTGGTGCCGATCTTCACGCCTTTGGCGAGGCCGCCGGTAGAGATGGTGGCGACCGTGGTGTCCGAACTGCTCCAAACCAGGTTGTGCAGCGAGCCCGTGGTGCCGTCGTTGTTTACGCCCGTGGCCGTAAACTGCTGGGTAGCGCCGACCGCCACCGAGCCGGTGGTTGGAGTCACATTGATGGAAGACAAAGTGGGGTTGACGAAAAATCCTCGGCAGGATACGCCACCCAGGGCGACCAGCACAGCCAGCGCGAGCAGCGGCAGCACGCGTCTATTCGACATCAGCCAGGACTCCACGCCCCAGATGGGCTATCAGCTTCAATTGTCAGTGGTCGCGCTGCCCGCATTCTAGCAAATCAGGGTGGCGGGAAAGCAGCGGCCGGCCGCTTGGCACCAGCCTGGGCACTGCATTTCATGTCTGCCACAGAGGCACCGAGACACACAGGTAACCAGAATAAGAGCGGCCGGCTGCCATGCCAGTGCCTGCGCTAAGAACGACGCCAAGCCCCGGGATTGCGAAGCAAAACCAGGCTAAATCTGGCGCTTGGGCTTGGCCCGTGGTATGCGGTCATCAATGGGCTTGCGGCCTGCATAGCCCTCTTGTACCCCGTGCCAGTGGGTGATCTTCTGTTCTCCCAGCTTCCAGCACAGCAGTACGGTGTGGCTGTCCACTATGCAGGGGAAATCGAGCAGGCCGATGTCCAGGTCTTTCACCTGCACCCCGGTGGAGTTGATTTCGCTCACCGCGTCTTTCACTTGCTGCGCGGTTTTTTCCCGCTCCGCTTTGCGGCGGGCCAGGCGCGCCAGAGGCAACAGCATGCCTCCGGTGAGAAAGACGCGATGTGCCACGTCCTTCAGCTCTTTGTCGATTTCCTCGATCTGCTTCTTACCGTCGATGGCCTGGCGTAACAGGCTTTCCAGCACCGGTAATAGCTCGTGGGCTTCGTCCAGGGTAAACGTCCGTTCTGACATAGGGTGATTTGACTCGCGCCTGGGGTGGCTGAAACCTATTCACATTATACGTGGAAAAGAAATGGTGGGTAGCTGGTAGTTGAGGTTAGCTGCCATGACTCTCGACCCCTGCCACTCGCTTACCGGTTTCGGACCCGCGGTCTGCTGCAACCCTGGTGATGGCGGAAATCGCAAACAGCGCATCACTTTTCCAGATCTACCAGCACCAGATCTGAGTTCTCCCGCAAGCGGTCAAAAACGATGTGTTTTCCATCCGCTGTGATATCGAATGCCCGCATCGCAGATGGGTCGTGCAACTGCGTCAGGGGCCGGCTTTTCTTCGAGGCAACATCGAGCAGCCAGAAGTCCTGCGCGGCGGACCTGCCCTGCATGTACACCAGACCCTTTCCACTGGGGAGAAAGCGCGCGCGTACGCCGTCGCGCCGCACCCGAATGGCTGGAAGTGCGACTGCGGTACCATCCGGGCGTACCGCCAACAGCGGCGCGTCAGGTCCCACATTGGCTCCGGTGTAAACAATCAGACTTCCATCCGGCGACCAAACAGGATTGAAGGCCTGCCCAGTCAGGATTTGGGTGGGCGAGCCGCCGGCGACGGGTATCTTGAACAATCCAAGCCCGTGGTCTCCCCGCCCGCCAGTTACAATCCATTTGCCGTCAGGCGACCAGGCAGCTGTGCCTTGCACTTCAATTCCCTCGCCGATGCTGTGCAGGTCAGAACCGTCGGCCGTCATCAGGTGCAGCCGCAGCTTGCCGTCGGTTCGCAAGCCAATCGCAACCTGGCTGCCATCGGGAGAAATCGCTGCCGCTTCGAACAAAGGGCCGTCCGCCCCCTTCCAGATTTCGATTGCTTGCCGCTGGTCATAGCGCCATAGGCCGTCGCCGGCGCCGTGCGACGAAAGGTAGAAGAGCAATGTTCCCGCGAAGCGCGGCGCCAAAGCCCGAACCGTTGGTAGCGGAAAGCGCGTGACCTCGCCCTCACCGGCGGGATGGTCGGCAATCGGCACACTCCAGAGATTGGCCGACGGGTTCGCGACCGTGGCCACAAGGCGCCGTCCATTGGCACTTGCGGCCACGGACGTGTACTGCTCCAGGCCAAAGCTTACCCGTCTTGTGCTCTTGTCGTCCGGATTCAACGCCCACAACCATGGTCCTGAGCCGTCCTCGCCACGAGCGACGTAGAGGACGGTATGCGATCCCAGGGGCGCAGGGTACGCGAGCCAGGTGCTTTGAGTGGTCAACCGCTCGGGCTTCCCGCCGGAGGGAGAAATGCGCCACAGGTCGAAGCTCGCGGCTACGGGATTACCCCGTGCGAAGTAAATCCAGCGGCCGTCAGGCGACCACACCGGGAAGTGGTTGTGCATTCCAGGATCCGCGTTTCGGAAAAGCAGATGCGGGTTCCCTCCCGTGCGGTCGGCAACATACAGAGGATCACCCGGATCGGAAGTGTGGTAGACCAGTTGGCTGCCATCCGGCGACCATGCCGCGTTAACCGGCGGCCTTTGGCCGGGGCCCTTGGCCAGAAACGTGCGCGGCTCCCCACCCATCAATGGCGCCAGGCGCAGCGGAGTTGTCGGATTGGCGTCATGAATCCAGAGTTGCGAGCCGCCATTGGCGAAGCCCACAACCGGCAGTTCGAAATCCAGGTTCGCCTCCCTGCCATGCGTCAGGTTAACGAACACGCCCGCGCCCATTTCCGCGAGCCAGATGTCGAACGGGCCGTCGCGGTCCGACACAAAAGCCACAAACTTCCCATCGGGCGAGATAGCGGCATCGCGCTCCAGTCCCTCCCAATCGGTAAGCCGGGTGAAATGTGCGTTGGCCAGCGGATTCTCCGGCAGACTGTGGGGCCGCAGGAGCCAGCCCGCGGCAACCGCAAGCAGAATCAGCAGGCTGGCGGCCAACCATTCCAGAAATGAAAAACGGCGAGGCGCCGCCCCCTTTTTCGACTCTGCTGTCGCCGGTGTGCCCGCCTCCTCCAGATCGAGTAGCGCGTCTCCCATATCGTGAAGCCGCCGCCTCGCGTCCTTTTCCAGGCACCGCCGCAACAGCCGCATTACTGGAGCCGGCACACCGGCAGGCAAAGCTCCCCAGTCTGGAGGGCGCAGCAGGACATTGGCCATTATGTCCGACTTGGTATCGCCCGCGAACGGCTTTCGGCCGGCAAGCATTTCATAAAGCACGCTGCCGAACGCCCATATGTCCGCACGTTTATCAACCGGCAATCCGCGCGCCTGTTCCGGACTCATATAGGAGACGGTGCCCACAACCACGCCCGGGCTGGTCTCCTAAGGTGAGGGTGGGAGACTGCGCAAGGTCCTTGGCTCCGGCTCCGTCCGCCACCGCCTTGGCCAGGCCGAAGTCCAGGACCTTCACCGTACCGTCCGCAGTAATCTTAATATTTCCAGGTTTGAAATCCCGGTGCACAATGCCACGCTCGTGCGCCGCTTCCAGCGCATCGGCGAGTTGCTTTGCAATTGCCAGTGCCTCATCAAGCGGCATTCCCGGCGTGCCCGGCGCCCTGCCGGTTATTTCCATCATCTTTTCCGCGAGCGTGGGACCCTCGACCAACTCCATGATGAGCGCATAGGCCCCGCTGGAGTCTTCAAATCCATGGATATGAGCGATGTGAGGATGATTCAGTGCGGCGAGTAGCTGCGCCTCCCGACGGAAACGGGCCAAGCACTCCTGATCTTTGGCCAGGAGGTCCGGGAGGATTTTGATGGCAATGTCGCGATTCAGCTTTAGATCGCGGCCACGGTACACCTCTCCCATTCCGCCCGCGCCCAGGGGCGAGATAACTTCATATGGCCCGAGTTTTGTCCCCGGAGCCAAGGCCATAACTGCAAACGATTATACCGTCTGATCGGCGCCCCAGCCGCTGACGTTATGGGCGATCCCCGCGCGCCGCGCGCCGCCGGTACGCATTCAGGATGTCGGGCAGCGCCACGACTCCTTGCAACTGGGTGAGGTCGGCGCGATGCACCACCGGCAGCAGCGGCCAGTCGTAAATATGGCGCAGGGCCGTGTCCAGAGGATGGTCAGGATGGAGCAGCGGCGCCACGCTGTTCTCCGCCCCCACCGTTTTCAAGGGCAACTCGGCATCTCCCTGGTCCGCCAGTTCCGCCAGTTTTTTGCGCGTCACCCCTCGCCACATTCCGTCGGGTAAGCGGAACAGCAACAGCGGCTCGGTGGATTGCTCCAGCTCGCGCAGCGCCACCTTGACGGGCTCCTCCCCGGTGAGCATTGGGGTCCGTGGCGCCCGCATGGCGTCCTCCACACGCAGCAGTGGCTGCTCCCGCTGTTCTTCCATGGAGGGAAGGTCCAGCCCCGACTGGCGGGAGAGTTCGTCGAAAATTGGGGTGGGCTGGGCCGCGCGCGAAATCACATAGGCGATGGTGTTGGAAATGATCACCGGCACGATGATCGTGTAGTCGCCGCTTACCTCCAGAACCATGAACACCGA
>Ga0134128_10008973_pt1 | contig 12029 bp, 7 predicted proteins | sample KB31754_FD_96462 | JGI IMG/M metagenome (GOLD analysis project Ga0134128, IMG submission 96462) | Terrestrial soil microbial communities with excess Nitrogen fertilizer from Kellogg Biological Station, Michigan, USA - KB3-175-4 | ecosystem: Environmental > Terrestrial > Soil > Unclassified ...
CCGACAAAAAGCTGCTCGATATAGGGCTGCGATGCACGGGCGACCCGGCCTATTGCGTTCACCGCCAGCGGTGTATCGCGCCAGCCGAGCACGGTCAGGCCTTCCTCGCGAGCGATCTCCTCAAGGAATCCCTCGCACGTAAGGCGCTGCTGGCGATCCACCGGCAGAAAACACATCGCGATGCCGTACTTTCCGGGTTCGGGCAAGGAAAAGCCCAGATCGTTCGCTTCACGCGCGAAGAAACGATGAGGAATCTGGATCAGAATGCCAGCGCCATCGCCCGTTTCCGGATCGCATCCGCAAGCGCCCCGGTGGACGAGATTCTCCAGAATTTGCAAACCCTTCAGCACAATGTCGTGCGAGGGCTCCCCGTTGATGTTGACTACAAAACCAATTCCGCAGGCATCTCGCTCGTTGGCAGGATCGTAGAGACCTTGGGCCGCGGGTAATTGATTGGGGGTGTCGACTGGATACACTTCGCCTCCTCAGGCTTCAGAGGAATACCGCCAGTATAGCGGGCGTCACAATATTCGTCAAATCGAATCTGGCTCTATTTACAATTAGATTTTCTAATGTTAAGTTTACTGATAGGTGGCCCTCGAAAACCTTCAGTTGTTTAGAGACATTGCCCACGCCCGGAGTGTCAGTAAGGGCGCCAGGCTGAATGGGATCAGCCAGTCTGCGGCGAGCCAGCAAATCCTGGAACTTGAACGCCAGCTTGGAGTTACGCTCCTCGATACCGGCACTCGGCCGCTGGCGGTCACGGCTGCTGGAAAGCTCTACCTCGATTATTGCCGTGATGCGCTCCGCAGGCGGCAGGAGTTCGAAGCGGAGCTCCACCGTTTGAAACACGACACTGCCGGGAAGGTCCGCATTGCCGCCATTTATTCGGTGGGGCTTTCCGAGATGTCCGAGATTGAATCCCGGTTTTCGCAGCGTTTTCCGAATGCCGAACTAGTGGTGTCATATCTGCGCCCTGAAAAGGTGTTCGAGGCCGTGGAAGAGGACCAGGCCGACCTGGGTCTGATGAGCTACGCCGAGTCAACGCGCGACGTCGTGGCGCTGCCCTGGCGCGAAGAGGAGATGGTGGTGGCGGCTTCGCCGCAGCACCCGTTGGCTGGGCGCCGCACTATCGAAGCGGAAGATCTCGCGGGTTTGGATTTCGTGGGGTTCGACGAGGACCTGCCGATTCAGCAGGATATAGACCGCTATCTTCGCGACCGCGACGTAAGTGTTGTGATGGTGTTTCGGTTTGACAATCTGCAGATGATTAAAGAGGCGGTCGCGCACGGCGTGGGCATCAGCATCATGCCGGAGCGTGTGATGCGGGAGGATCTGGCGCAGGGAAGGCTGGTGTCTCTCAAGCTGAATCCGTCCGATCTGTTCCGGCCCGTGCGCATTGTGCACCGGCGGCGCAAGGTCTTCAGCGACGTGGCTCAAGGCCTGCTCGAAATGCTTCGGGAAAATCAGGCGGCTGAAGTCCTGGCTGCCGTATAGCATCCGGAGCGTTCCCAATCCGTCCGGCAGAGCAGCGGTTCACTCGCGAGGCAAGCCACGCGCCCGCGACGGCGCAACTCTTTTCGGCGCGCTCCACAAAATAATCGGCTACGCGTGTTGACGATTCCGAAAAGATTATAGGAATAAATCCAAAAGAATTGGTCGTCTGATGGAGATGTTTACCGTATTTGTTGGTTGGAACGTGAATTGCCATTAAGAACGTCGTGACGAAATCGCCGGGACACATTGAACCTTTGGACGGGCTGCGGGCTCTCGCAGTAACTGGCGTCCTCGTACATCACTTCGGCAGCGGCAGATTCGAGCTAGGCACGTATGGCGTGCTTCTGTTCTTCGTTATTAGCGGCTTTCTCATAACGGGCATTCTGCTGAGGATTAAGAACTACGTTGCCTCGGGCGCACTGACCGTGGGGACAGGACTGCGAATTTTCTATATTCGTCGTTTTCTGAGAATTTTCCCGGTGTATTACCTGTTGCTCGCAGCGCTATTTATGCTGGACGTGCCAGGAGTGCGGCAGCATATTGCATGGCAAGGATTCTACGCGACGAATGTCTGGGTGGCCATCCACCATCGATTCGAGGAAGCAACAGGCCCGTTCTGGTCACTGGCTGTGGAAGAACAGTTTTACTTGATATGGCCTTTGCTTATTTTATTGTTGCCCATCAGGTTTCTGCGCCCGATGGCTTGGTCTCTGGCAATATTTGCAGTGGCGTTTAGGGCTTTTGGCACTTTGCTATTTCACTTCGATCCCCTCACGACAAATACATTACTGCCGGGATCTCTGGACTCTCTTTCGCTTGGAGCGCTTCTGGCCATCGGAACGGACTCCGTTTGGCTGAGACGTAGCGGCCTGGTAGCCACTCTACTGGTCGTCGCGGAAATCTGCCTCGAATTGATGGGCAAGGGCGTCAAGCTGCGCTTGGCAACGCTTAATTTATTCTGTGTCTTGAGCGCCGTCGCGGCGGTGGGTTACGCGGTGGAAATGCCAGATTCCGCATGGGGACGGATATTGTCGTGGAAAGTGCTCACATATATTGGAACTATCAGTTACGGCATCTATCTGTACCACATGCCTCTTAACGTGTTGAGTGGAATGTCTGGCTTGCATACGGCAGTGCTTACGCTAATTGTCGCCACTCTCTCGTGGTATCTTTTCGAGAAGCCGATCAACAGGTTAAAGGACAGATTCCCCTACTTGCGTATCCGCGCTAATCCCGTTCCGGTTGCCGAGAGTTTAATCACTGCCGTCTGCTCACAAAAAGACTGGCGAAGGAATTTTGCGATTCTTTTAAGGGAGAATTCCTGCGCGCAAGAGAAGCCCCTTTCCTACAGCAGTCCGTTTCCGGCTATGACGATCGTCCGAAGTTGCTGGCGAATTTATTCCATCCAGTACATCCGGAAGGCTTCGCCGAACAACTCACCGCCGGCCTTAGGCGTATCACGAAATGGCATCCGCGCTCCGAAGTTTCAACCCTTGCGACATCGGCTATAACATGCCTGTATGTCCACCTTCTGGACCGACCTTCGATTTGGCCTTCGACTTCTTGCGCGCAGCCCCGTGTTCGCGATTACGGCCTTGCTGCTTCTGGGAATTGGCATCAGCGCGAACACGCTGATTTTTAGTGTCGTCGATACATTGCTGTTGCGCCCCCTTCCGGTAAAGAACCCGGAGCAGTTGGTCCGGTTAATCGAGGTGCATCCGACGAATTTCGTCACGTGGGATTTGCCGTATGTGATGTGCGGGCAACTCGCACGCGCCTCCAGCTTGAGCGAAACGTTTTGCCAAGGCGCTCTTAACGTTGCTTTCGAACATGGCGCCGCTATCGAACGCATCCGGGTAAATGCGGTTTCGCGGAACTTCTTCTCCGCGCTTGGCATCCATGCCCGCCTGGGGCGCGTCCTGACTTCTGAAGACGACAAAGCCGGCGCGTTGCATGCCGTCCTTAGCTATGAGTTTTGGCGGAGCCGCTTCGCGGCATCCCCTTCTATCGTCGGGCGGACCATCCGGCTAGATGGACGCGCATTCACCGTCGCCGGCGTGCTTCCCCAAGATGTAAATGGTGTGACCGTCGATACCAGCCCTGAGATTCGCATCTCCCTTACCGCAGGACGGCAACTCGCCCGACTGCGTGACCCAAACGCGAACCCCGCTTTTCTGCTGCCGTTCCAGGTGTTCGGCCGGTTGCGCCCAGGCGTTGCCATTGAGCAGGCGGAAGCGGAGATCCAGCCGCTGCTTCATCAGGCCTATGAAGATGCCCTGTTGCGTGCGTTTCCGGCACTGGCGAAACAGCCCCGCAAGGATGTGTTCGATTCGCGACTCGAACTCGAGCGCATCGGCAACGGAGTATCTTCGCTTCGGGGGCAGTTCTCAAACGGACTAATTCTCATGATGGCGGGTGTTGGCCTGTTGTTACTGATGGCCTGCGCGAATGTAGCCTGCCTGTTGCTTGCCCGCTCGGCGGCGCGTTCTCAGGAGATCGGCATCCGCCTCGCATTGGGAGCGAGCCGCTGGCGCATGGCGCGCCAATTTCTCACCGAGAGTCTCGCGCTGGCGCTGCCCGGCGGCGCGCTGGGAGTGCTCTTCACGTTTTTGTGCAGACCGCTGCTAACTGCCGCTCTTCCACCCATTCGCGACCGGTCCGCCGTTGTTCAGCCTCTGGCCATTCATATTGACATTGACGTAAGGGTGCTGGCGTTTGCCGTGTCGATCAGTTTCCTAACGGCGCTATTGTTTGGGCTTTCGCCGGCGATTCGCGGCGCCTATCACGGTGCGGCTATCGCTTTGCGTGGAATGCGAACCACAACGGCGCGCCTGTCAGGGCGAAACATCCTCATGGCGGCGCAGGTCGCCGTGTGCGTCCTGCTGCTGACAGGCGCAAGTCTACTGGTGCAGACATTCGATCGCATGCGCACAATGAACCCTGGCTTCGATCGCGATCACATCGCCACGTTCACAGTCGATCCGGGCCTAAAAGGATATAAGCCGGAACAGGCTAAACTTCTCAGCAAACAGCTTCTGGAAAAGACGCGTTCGCTGCCCGGCGTTGCCGCCGCCGGCATTGCGGCGCGAGGCGTCATGCGCGGCACGGGCATCAAAACGACGCTGGGCGCAGCCGGAACTCCCATTGACCGAGACGATTTCCTGAATAGCAGCCTCAATTCCGTAACACCTGGCTATTTCGACGCGATGGGAATGCACATCGTCACGGGACGCGATTTCACCTGGTCCGATAACGACAAACAAAAGCCACAGCGGGTGATTGTTAACGAAGCCTTCGTGCATCGGTTCTTCCGTGACCAGAACGCGCTCGGCCGTCTTTTCGGGGGCAGAGGTCCGAACGGATTGGCTAATGCCGACGATCAGATCGTGGGAGTGGTCAACGATGCCAAATACCGGTCGCTTCGAGAAAAGATTCCACCAACAGTTTATGGCGCTGCCGTGAACGGGTTCGGTTCCGATTTCATCCTTTACCTACGCACGCATGGCGACCCGGCAGCGCTAATCGCACCCGTGCGGGAGGTCTTGCGGTCGCTCGACCCGGAGCTTCCTTTTGTAGAAATGACAACGCTGCGGCAGGAAGTGGAAACATCGCTGTGGCAAGAACGTTTACTCGCCTGGCTTTCGACGATGTTTAGTTGTTTCGCAGCATTGCTGGCAGGCATCGGGCTCTACGGCGCGCTCGATTTTGCCATAAGAATCAGAACGCGCGAAATCGGCATTCGTGCAGCCCTGGGAGCCGGTGCGCTTCGCATTATCGGGCTGCTATCGGTGGAAACGCTGCTCGTCGTCACGACGGGAGTTATCGGCGGCGCTGCCATTTATGAGACGTCGGCGCCGTGGATTCGCCAGGTGCTTTACGGTGTGACTCCTTACGATCCGACGGCGCTCGGATTGGCTCTGCTCTTCGTAGCCATTGTCGCTCTCCTCGCCACCGTACCCCCGCTGTGGCGCGCGGTACGTATCGATCCTGCGTCTGCGCTGCGGCATGAATGAAGAAGGGCGGCCTGCGAGGCTGCCGCAGATCGAGGATCTGCCCCACCATGAACCGCTATGATCTGGCCAGAAGCTACCGGCGCGTGCTGGCGCTCTGGACCGCCGTTTTCGGCAGCGCCCACGCAAACAGAACGCCGCCGCTGCTGGTCACCACGTATTGCTTGCCGTCCATCAAATAGGTAATCGGCGAACTCTCCATATGACCGCCCTGCCCCGCGTGCCAGAGCGTCTCGCCGTCGCTGGTCCGCAGCGCCAGCATATTACCGGCGGCATCCCCCGTGAATGTCAGTCCCGAGTCCGTCGTTAACACCCCCGCGCCAGAGCCTCCCGGCCCGAGTTCGTGCGTCCAACGAAGCTTGCCGGTTTTGTAGTCGATCGCCTCAAGGACTCCTTTGCTCCAAACGCCATAGTCCGCGCCGGCCCAGCCGAACGTGCCGTCCGCCGGCTTGGCGAAGTAGATTCCATAGCTCGGATGAGCCGAGACGATAAACAGCCCTGTGTTGGGATCAAAGCTGGGCGACCGGTAATTCGTCAAGCCACCTTCATCTGGCGCAATCAAGCGGCCATCGGGAGCGGGTTCTTTGGCCGGATTCGGAATCGGCTCGCCCCGTTTGTCCACGCCGAGCGACCAGTTTACCGGCCCGTACGGAAGGCTTAACAGGCTTTTGCCGTTGGTTCGATCGAGAACGAAGAAGTAACCGTTACGCGAAGTCTGCATCAGCATCTTGCGCGGCTTGCCATCGAAATTCGCATCCACCAGCACGGGCGTTTCGACGGCGTCCCAATCGTGAGTATCGTGCGGTGAGGCCTGGAACGCCCAAGCCAGTTTGCCTGTGTCCGGATTCAGCGCGACAATGCTGCACGTGTAAAGATTGTCGCCGGGCCGGGGCTTGCCGTTCAGCACGGGCGTCGGATTGCCCGTTCCCCAATACACGAGATGGAGGTCCGGATCGTATGTTCCGGTCATCCACGTCATGCCTCCTGTAGTGGTGTTGGGAGTTCCCGGCGGCGGCGTACTGTTCCACTGCCATTGCGTCTTGCCCGTCTCGGGATCGACCGACCGCAAAAAGCCAGCCAGATTGTCGAAGTCGCCGGAAACGCCAACGAGTATGTGGTTGCCAACCACGAGGGGCGCCAATGTGGTCCAGTAACCCTTCTTTGAATCGGCGATGACAACGTTCCAGCGGACCGTGCCATCCTTTGCGTTCAACGACACGAGATGCGCGTCCGGGGTAACGAAGAACAGCCAATCTTTATACATCGCGACGCCGCGATGTCCGATATGAAATCCTTTGTTATCCGGATATTGGTAGTGCCAGATCTGGTGTCCGGATCGCGCATCCACCGCCCAGACATGATCGGGAACGGTGAAGTACATGATGCCGTCGACCACCAGTGGCGAGGATTTGATGGTGTCGTGCTGGCCCGTCTGGAACGCCCATGCCAGGCCAAGGTTCTCCACATTTTCCGGAGTGATCTGTTTCAGAGCGCTGTGCCGCCTTCCGGAGTAGTCGCCGTGATACCCCGGCCACGTGTCCGGCGGCGGATTCAGGAGAAGGTTCGAGGTGACTCCCTCCTGCGCTGAAATCGCGCCGGAGATCGCAACCAATGCCACCGCCGTGGTGGCGAGTCGGATTACAGTATGCAAGGCCTTCATATTCGATGTGGAACGTTTCAAAAGCAGTGGCAAGTTAAATTACAAGGCGTATCGGCAAGCATTCGCTAACGCAATGTCTGCAAATACGCCATCAAATTGTGAATGTCGTCGTCGGTATATTTCGCAAGCAACTCGGCGTGAGCTTCGGCCGGCGCATCAATCGTATATTTCACTTCGCTGACCGGCCATGACCGGTACCAGCCGGAGGCGTTCTCCAGCCCGATGGTGAATTCGTCCTTGTACGCCAGCGTCCCCACCACGGTTTCGCCCGATGGAAGCGTCACGCTAACCTTGCCGCGCGCCTTTCGTGGATAGAGCATTTGCATCTCGAGCCGCAGCCCCTGATATCGCGAGGCGACGCCAGCGAGGTCGCCGGTAGGCGAATGGCATTGTGAACAGGTTCCCGCCCCATTGAAATATCGCTTGCCCGCTTCCACATTGCCGGTTTGAAGATCGGCCACATCGACGCCTCGGCGGCCACCTTTCTGCGATTCCGCTTTTGTCTTTTCCGTGTGGATGAACGCGACCAGCGCGGCAATCTGTGGATCGGGCAAATTAAACGCGGGCATGCCTTTATCCGGACGGCCGTTCCGCACAACGGTTCCGATTTTGTCGCCGTTCACGTCGCCGGCAACAACCGTTGACCGCGTCAGGTCCGGACCGGTCTCGCCGCCGGCCGCGTCACGCCCGTGACAAAACGCGCAGTGCTGTAGGAATAACGATTGGCCCTGCTCGACCAGAGCCGGAGCGAACGTCTGTGGCGCAGGCTTCGCGGCGGGACTCTGCCCTCGCGCCAAACAGACGCTCATCACCAGGGTTGCTGAACCCAATGCGACCAGTCGCAAACGATGACGCACGAAATGCATTATAAGAATCGCCTCTGTACCTATTTGAGGACCCAAGCCGGTATCCGACCCGTGCCGGTCCTTCTGCTCCGATCCAAGAAGCATTCTGTCACACCGAAAGACCCGCTTGGCTCTCGCAAGGCGGCTCCCTGTCAAGGTAGCCTCCAAACGGAGCCGCCGCACGAGAGCGCGCGGGTTCCACGGTTTCCGAACCCGCTTACTCTCGCAAGCGCTGCGCGATATGGTAAAAGCTATCACTCAGAGCTGCAATGAATACCAGAAGAGAGTTCTTCAAACAAGCCGCATTTTTGTCGGCGGGCGCCGGCCTGACCAATTTGCTTTTGCCGGCAATTGAACGCGCGGCGGCTATCGATCCCCAGGCGGGAAGTACGTATCGGGACGCCGAGCATATCGTCATCCTGATGCAGGAGAATCGTTCCTTCGATCACTTGTTTGGTACATTGCGTGGAGTCCGTGGATTTAACGACCCTCGGGCAGTTACACTTCCGGATCAGAATCCGGTCTGGCTGCAAACGAACGCCGCTGGCGAAACATATGCTCCGTTTCGTCTGGACATCAAAGACACCAAGGCGACCTGGATGGGCTCGCTTCCCCATAGCTGGACCGACCAGAACGACGCAAAAAACCACGGCAACCACGACAAGTGGCTGATCGCGAAACCATCCGGCCACAAGGAATATGCGTCGATGCCCTTGACGATGGGGCATTACACACGAGAGGATCTTCCTTTCTACTATGCCTTGGCGGACGCGTTCACGGTTTGCGATCAGCATTTCTGCTCCTCTCTCACGGGGACAACGCCCAACCGGCTTTATCTCTGGAGCGGAACGATTCGGGAAGAACAGACTCCGAATTCTCATGCCAACGTACGAAATTCAGACGTTGACTACGGTTCGTGGGCGCACTGGACGACTTTTCCGGAGCGTCTGGAAGCCGCATCCATTTCGTGGAAAATCTACCAAAACGACGTAAGCATCGACAGCGGATTAGACAGCGAGGCGGACAGCTGGCTTACTAACTTCACCGACAATCCGATTGAATGGTTTTCGCAATACCATATAGAGCTGTCGAAAACTCATCGCGAATACATTGAGAAAGTCATTTCCGCGCTTCCTTCCGAAATCGAAGAGCTTCAGAAAAGAGTGACTGCGGCCGCGGAGAATCCCGAGAAGCATGCAGAACTCGCCAAACTGCTGGACAAAAAGCAAACCGCGCTGCAACGGGCCGTGGCAGAGCGCAGCGCCTGGGTCAACGAAGACCAATTGCCGGAGCGCGAACGCAACTTACACGCGAAAGCATTCACGACGAATCTTCATGACCGCTTCTACCGTGAGCTTACAACTCTGCGTTATCGGGACGGCGATATAACACGAGAATTAAAGGTTCCGAAGGGAGACGTTCTCTATCAATTCCGCAAAGATGTACACGGTGGCAATCTGCCGTCCATATCCTGGCTGGTCGCTCCGGAAAACTATTCCGATCATCCGGGAGCGCCGTGGTTTGGAGCGTGGTATGTCGCGGAAGTGATGGACATCCTCACCCACAATCCCGAGATATGGAAGAAGACGATCTTTATTTTGACTTACGACGAGAACGACGGATACTTTGATCACGTACCTCCGTTCGGCGTACCGCATCCGGGTAAACCCGAGACGGGCGCCATGTCTTCCCCACTCGATGGAGCGGTGGAATACGTCACGCTGGAGCAGGATCTGGCCGGCGAACCGGGACATGGCGCGCGGGGAGGTTCCATCGGCCTGGGGTTTCGCGTTCCGATGGTTGTTGCGTCTCCCTGGAACCGCGGCGGCTATGTCTGTTCACAGGTGTTCGATCACACGTCCGTGCTGCAATTTCTGGAGCATTTCCTCACGACGAAAACAGGTAAAGAGATTAAAGAATCAAATATCAGTCAGTGGCGTAGAACGGTATGCGGAAATTTGACCACTACTTTCCGTTCAGAGGAACAAGGCGCCGCTACTACTTTGCCGTACCCCGGAAAAGATGCCGTAATCGAAGAGATTCACAAAGCGAAGTTCAAGGGGCTTCCTGGTTACCGGCAGCTATCGCCACAAGAGATCGCCCAATTCAAACAGGATCGTTGGGCGGCATCGTTCAATCCTCAGCAGGAAACGGGTGTGCGGCCCTCGTGTCCGCTCCCCTATCAGTTATATGCGGAAGGGCGCGTCGACAGAAAGACAGATACATTTGATCTGTCACTCGAAGCACGCGACGAAGTTTTTGGACCGAAGTCCTCCGGATCGCCCTTTTTTGCGTATGTTCCCAGTAGAAACGAAGAATCTCGAACGAGAACGTATACGGTGGCGGCCGGAAATGTTCTGACGGATTCGTGGCATTTGAACAAATTTGAACACGATGTCTATCACGTGCGCGTCAGCGGCCCCAACGGATTTTTCCGTGAATTCGCCGGTACGGCGGAAGATCCCACAGTGGAAATTCGCTGCGAATACGCACGCCATCCATCGAGCAAAGGCTCTCTCAGCGGCGACGTTGAAATCCGATTGGCAAATCTGGATTCACGAAAAACTTACACGTTTTTGATCGAAGATCTCTCCTACAGTGGCGGCAAGAAGGGCGTTACGGTTAAACCCGGCAAACGCGCGTCAGTAATTCTACCGCTAAAGCGAAGTTTTAGCTGGTACGATTTTACGGTGAATATCGACGGCGCGGAGACGGATTCGTTCATGCGACGGTATGCAGGGCACGTTGAAACAGGGAGAGCCAGTTTCAGCGACCCGCTCATGGGACGGGTCGGTCTCGATTCGCGTCACTAAGTACAAGATTCGTAAATACGGTAACGTCGCGTTGGTCCCACTCCCGGAGCGTCACCGGGAGGCGGTCTAGGCGTGGCTCGATCCTACAACAGACTACGAATTATGTCGGGGCCGGGCATGCCCGGCCCGAACAAGTAGGATTTTTCGATCACGGTTCCAGGATGCTGGTCTTCTTGATGTAATCCAGCCGCGGGAAATGCTCTTCAAGATAGTCGTTGCCTCTATCGGTAATGGCTTGTTGGTCAGGCCCTTGTCCGCGCGGGGCGCCTTCTCCATAGCCGCCGTAGAGGCTCTCGATCACGTTCATACCTTCCGAAATTTCGCCGAAAGGCGTGAATCCCTGTCCGTCCAGACCGGTATTGTCGTTCAAGTTGACGAAAACCTGAGTTGTGCGTGAGTTGGCTCCGGCCGTTGCGAATGTGACAGTGCCGCGGCGATTGCTCATCTTGAATGGGTCGTCCTTAATCGAAAGAACGCTCCAGTCCTTCGCCACCTTTGGATCGCCGTTAATGCCCCATTGCACGATGAAGCCAGGCAGCATACGGAAGAAGTAATTGTGATCGAAGAAGTGCATCTTCATCAGCTCATAGAAGCGATCCGCGCCGAGGGGCGCCCAATCGCGATGCACCAGGACGACGAAATTGCCTTTCGTTGTCGTAAACTGCGCCCGGAATTGTTCAGGCGCGGGGCCAGTCACCTTCGGCTTACTGCTGCAAGAAGAAAGTAGTGGAATTAAAGCCAGGGGTAGGGCGCATAACAGCGCTCTTCGTCCGGTCATTTTGCGTCTCTCCAATTAGGGCCGGAGCCAATTTCAACAAGCAGGGGCACCGACAAGTTATACACCGATTGCATTTCCGATTTCACCAATTCCTTGAGGGCAGGCGTTTCGCCGGATGGAGCTTCGAAAACAAGCTCGTCATGCACCTGCAACAGCATGCGCGATTGCATGTTGCGCTCGTCGAGCAGCCGCTGAATCCGGATCATGGCGATTTTGACGAGATCGGCGGCAGTGCCCTGCAACGGCGTGTTTACGGCCGTCCGCTCCGCAAAACCACGGGCAGCCGGATTGCGGCTGTGCATATCCGGAATAGGTCGAATGCGGCCGAGCAGCGTTTTGGCGATGCCGGATTCGCGAACTTCGGCGACGGTCCGGTCGAGGAATTCGCGAACGCCGGCATAACGCTCGAAATAGCGGCGGATGTAC
>Ga0134128_10008976_pt1 | contig 12027 bp, 23 predicted proteins | sample KB31754_FD_96462 | JGI IMG/M metagenome (GOLD analysis project Ga0134128, IMG submission 96462) | Terrestrial soil microbial communities with excess Nitrogen fertilizer from Kellogg Biological Station, Michigan, USA - KB3-175-4 | ecosystem: Environmental > Terrestrial > Soil > Unclassified ...
ATTGATGTACCACCATTACTATAATCCGCTATATTATCCCATTTTCCAGATGAACCAACTGCTATCACTCCCGGATAAGCACCAGGATAATCGGCAGTAGCATTTGAATCATTACCGGAAGCCGCTACGACCAACACATTATGAGCAATTGCAAATTTAACAGCAGAGGCCAATACGGAATCATCATTTGCTGAACCTAAACTCATGCTTATAATAGGAAATTTATTTATCACACCCCATCTAATCGCTGCCGCAACATCTCTAGAATCAGCCCCAACCTTATAAAAAACAGAACCCATCGCTACCTTTGCTTGGGGAGCAATACCATAAAAATGGTATGGTGCTCCGTGACCTACAATCTCACTAACCACAAAAGAACCGTGTCCAATAGAATCTCTAAAGGGGCTTTTATTAGGCTCTAATATTGTTTTAAAGCAAGGCTCACCAACAGGATAAGGAGTAACCAGCGCTCCGTTTTTATAGCGAGGGCATTGAACAGTTATTTGTACATGCAAAGGATTAGCTGAAAAAGAAGGTAAAATACTGCCGGATAAAACAGTTGTTGCTTCAATTTTATCTAGACCTGTATCAATAACAAGTATTGATACACCCTTACCTGTGCCTCCCAAAGACCAACTATATTGGGCCGATACTCTACTCAAATTCCACTGCGCGTTATTTACTGAGGACTTTGCATGTGTGGGAATCATAGTTGCAAGTGCAAATATGAATGCGATAAATAAACTTCCTATATACTTCATGAATGCTTCTCTCTTTGGTTAGCTGGGTATCCTTATGGGGTAAGAGCAAAGGAATTGAACTCTCGAACAGTATACATTAGTTTATTCTATCCCGCAACTTTTTATTTCCATATATTTTATCAAGTCTTTCGTATTCTGCCAACTCTCGTACACGCTTAGCTTCTACTAGTTTTTTATTCTCTTCTATATTAGCTAAACGTTCTCGCTCTGCCTTGGCAAGCCTTGCTGTCTTTACCTGATCTGCATGATAATACATTTTTTCTATAATTGTTGAATCATATAATATCTCTATTGGAATTACATGTTCGTGTTGTTCGTATTCTCCGTGGCCCATATATTCTCCATAACCAAAAGTTATATAGCCCCCACTTATTTCGGTGACACGATATTCCTGCGGCTTATCGATAATTTTAGTATAACCTTCAGCTACATGAATAGCATTATATGCTTTAGTCCACTCTACCCATATATCCTGGATAGCATCAGGTATATTGCTAAACATTGCTTGAAATAGTTGTACTCTTCGTTTATTCCATTTCATCGTATATTTCCTTTTCCATCAGGCCAGGGAATATGCTCAAATTTTACTCGTAATCTTTCATATTCAATGCGCTCAGTCTGCTCTATACTTCGCTGCTTTGCCTCAACAGCTTTTTGTGCTTCTTCAGCCTTTCTTTTTTTCTCTGCTATTAATGCAGCTTGCCCATCAACTTTAGCTTGTTTTACTTTTTCTCTTAATTTATCAAGTGTATCATCATACAAAATAGATACAGGCATGTCACTTATATCTGCATCGTACTCATCATCATAGCTATTATTAGTGTTACTAAATAAAGCATTAACCGGCAATACATCTAAATCAAATCCTTTAAATTCATAATCGTATGAATCTACATGCTTGTAATATCTAGGATCTTTTGCATACTTTATTTCATTAATTTCAAATACATATTCATCAAAAATTAGTTCAAGTTGAATTACAAGATCATTATACGAATTTATAAATTCGTATAATGATTCTTCATTCCATTGTTTTGTTGTAATTAGTTTCATTTACCATTCCCCGTATATAGGTTTATATATTTTCCAATTCACATCAAAATTACGTCCTGGTATTATGTTTCTGTTAGAATCTTGAGCCAAAATACCTGAATCCTGTATCCATACAAAAAGCTCAGCAATATTACTTTGTGTACCGATCATTACATTTAATCCTGGTATGCTCCGGTAAAATCGGAAAGGTAGTGGAGCAATATCCTTTGTTTTATCCACCCATTGCAGAAATAGACTTACTGCTTCTTGAGCAGTAAGTCTTAAATCCTTCGCATATTTTCCACCATTACATCTTTGGCAAGTAGCAACATAATGAAATTCTTTATCGGAGGTTGAACAGTAGCAATCTTGTATAATCGTTCCACATCTACAGAGAATTGTTTTATGATCGTGATTTAACTCTTCTATTTTCATTCTACTTTATCATACCAATCTGCAATAAATTGAGCAATTTGTCTAGGTTGGTACAAGTCTTGGATAGGAGTATCTTTTATTCCGGGGGCGGTGTTAAAATCAATTGCCCATCTTTTACCAACTATATCTTCTATCAAATCTATAGCGAACAAAGGATAATTCGCTTGAGGACGGTTAATATACATAGTACTTATTAATTTAATATGTACCTCATCTCCATAATTAGATCGCCAATCGCCTTTCCAGTAATGTCCAGAAGAGTATTGTAATTCAAATCCTACATCTCCTATCCAAAGGATTCTGATAGTTACTGATCCTAGTATACTATTTGAATTTTCTATATATGGAATAGCAAATAAATCTGGATATTTATTTATAGCGTGTTTAGCAGAAATTAGCTCTTTGCCTTCCCCTCTATGTAAAAAAGGGTCTGTATACACAACTAATTCAGGATACGGAAATTGATCTAATAATGATTCCACAGTACCATTAGGCGGTACTGTGAATCCTAATGTTTTCATTAGATATAATTGGGTGTATTTATGCATTCCATTATTTGAGTTACGATTCAATTGATGTTTTGTTTTTGCATATGGGCCGTATGCAAAATTATGATCGTAATAGTCGTGGAAATCAGATACTAATTTAATATCTTCAGGTTTCATTATACATTTCTCCAGTGTTCTTCTTTTAATTCCCACGGCTCTTGAAAAGATCTTTGTATATATTCGCCAACAGGAAAATCTTTATCCATTTGGGCTTTAACTAAATCCGTCGCTTCCTCTTGGGAAGCGCATCTAGCTAACATTGCCCTGTGAGATATAGTATGGCCGTCGTTTAAAGGATCGTATCTAGCAGCCGCTATAGAGGCTATATATATTTTATTCATTTAAATCCCCTTTCTGGATCTTCATATACCGCTTTAACAAATTTAAAAGGGACTTCAAACGGCTGTCCAAGGCTAACATCAACATAGCCGGTATCTTCGGAATATACTTGAGCAAGATAATTTTTAAATAAATAATTGGCATCCTCTATAGAGGATGCCATAACTACGACAGCACGAGATGTAGTAACAAAGGCTGAGCCTACGGCTTGCTTACCAAGCAGGGTATTGATATATAGGCTAAGCATCATCCAGCCCTTAACGGTAAGGCAAAGTCGCATCTTGAGCATTTCCACATTTTAATATTATCTTCAGTCCGTACCCTTTGGAAAGCGTGGTGCCCTACATAGGAGGTAATTGTCGCTTTACAACCTTGAACATCTTTCCCTTTTGGAGGGTTGCCCCATTGTCTTCGATAATCTTTAAAATAAGAATCATAATAATTTTTCTCGAAATAATCACCAATATATTCTTCTATATAATTTATTTGGGACCAACCCGGCTGATTAGTCAACCAAGTTAAAAAATCATTACTACTGACTGTATCTAGATTGAGAGGATAAGAAGCAGCCCATTGTTTTTTAAGTTCTTTCATATCTTGATTATCTGGACCATCAAATAAACATATAATACTATAATCGCTATACTCACCTTGAGAAATTAAATAAATCATTCTGCTGATACCTCTATTTCTTCACAATGAGCGCATCGCCAAACTTTGCTGCCATCAGCTTTAATAATTGCATGGAATAAATGGAAACAATTTACATTATCTCCATCACGATATCTCATTGCCGCTTCATACTCTATATCATGTATTTGCTCATAATTAATAAAAGTATCTTTTACTTGTTTTATTTGTTCAATACCTTCATAACCCATATTATATAGTTCATGGTTGGAAGCTTTTTTCCAACCATGAACTTCAATAAGATAATTGATAAAGCTTTGATGGATTTCCCATTCCGATCCATCAAGATCAAACGGTAGGGGAATCTGTACAAACCATTCATCTTGGATGGTTTTAAGATCAAATTCATCGATAGGGCTTTCCAAGGTATCAATTACCCCTAAATCGTCATAAGCCCCTCCATGTAGTATAGTTACCAATTTTCCCATATTTATTCCTCTACTACCGGCTTTGCCTTACCATCTATTTGAGAATGGGCATTAAGTATCTCAGAAAAATTTTCCCAAATAAGCATTGTATTTGGCCCACATTTTTCCCATTTAATCCAGTCCATGCCTGATTTATTGTAAACTCGGTGGTACGCTTCATTATAGGATTCATATGCTATTTGTGGCGTAATTTCACCAATTTCGTGTATTTTCGCCAAATCTAACTCTTGGGGTTTCGTTTTTTTCGCCACTATATTCTCCTAAAACTGATGAATAATATACCCTAATAGAAGGGCCATACCGGGGTATAGAGTCACTTCACTTACAAGACTAGTCCAATATCCCTTAGCATCTTTATCATTATGAACAAATTGATGGGTAAAAAAGCCAGTAACCAAACCAAGGCCAATAGCATCCCGTAGATCTAAAGCCTTAAGATGAAGGCTGGCGACTGAAACATTATCCACCACAAACCACTGCCACAAATTAAGTGCTACTACTCCATATATAATGGAGACAAGTGCCATTATAGCGGCCCCGATGATAAGACCAAAGGTGTAACCAACGAATCCCAACTCCTCATTACTTTTTGACATGTATTTTTCTCTCCTATGGTTTCTTATTTACTGTTGCTTTAATTAACTGTAACTTGTCGATACTCAATCGTGCGAACCATTTTAATATTTTTTCATCAGAATCACCCGTAAGAATTCTCTCCTTCACTTTCTCAATATCTATACCTGGATCTTTTTCATAAAACTGGCTCCAATCAGTATCTTTTGGTACTGGTTTAATGGGCGGAATCATTGATGGATAGTGTCCAGACATGTTATAGTTCCCGGCGAAGTGTTTATCTACCTCAAGAGCTAAATTGTTCCAATACAGTTGATCGTTAGCATTTCTAGAGCTAAACGATATTGTTGGTGGGGAGGACGACCAGGAATAGCTAAAAATACCCCCTGTTACTGTTTGTGTTTTATTATATATGCTGTTAAATATAGAGGTATGTAAATTGTATAATTCTTCGCCTGTCATAACGACTCCTATAAATCAGTATACTGGTCTTGGATAGTATAAAAAGATTCCCAAGCTTCTTTAGGAATAAAAATTACACTCAAATGATCCCATCCGTGGAAATAACCATCAGAATCTTTCTCGCTTGTATAATATTCAAAATCATCTTCATCAAAACCCTCTTCGCCATATTCCCAATACGAATAATCCTCTCCGCAGCAGTTACAGGTAACATGATCTGGATTACGCTGAATCATGTCTTTAAAAATAGTAGCAGCTAATTCTTCAGGCGCTTCTATAAAACATTTGGAGAATACATCTTTTTGCCTTCCTCCACTACTCATATCAAAAAACCGAGTCCACATTTTTTACCTTCTTACACTCGCTCCTGATGACCAGCCGATGCCGGTCATTGGACAAGCCGCACAATAAATTTTACCTTCCACGATATGCCAACCTTGTATAATTGCCTTCTCCGCTATATGTTGGTTATTCATACCTTTAATATAAGAGCTACATGTACTGCATGTAAGTATCTCATGTATCTGATGAATAAAAGGAAGCACTTGTTCCTCTAATTCATTCATTATTAAGGGCCTTAAGATTTACATCTGTCTGTGACAAACCGTTGATCAGCTTGGAGAGGTTTTCATTATCTTTTTGGGCAGTTTCAAGATTTGCCTTTAATTCTTCAATAATTTTTTTATTCTTACTGCCAGACCTTTCATGTGTAGAAGCGGAAACCCAAATGTTTCCGCTTTTATGGCTGGTAAAAACTCCATCCTTTGTATTTTCAGAGCTATCGGTTCTTGAACTAAACTCTATCTCCACCCCTTCAATATCTGGAAAAGCATCTACAAATGTAGAAAATATATGATTTCGTATTCCTTCAAATACCGAAGGATCAGCATCAGTACCATTGACATCTATATCCAACGATACAGATACTCCTATATAGGGAGCAGGTACGGTTTCGGTCGATACTACACCTTGTAATATCGTTTTGTCATGAATCTCTTTGGTTAGCGTTCGTATATCAAACATTTTGATCCTCCCATATATTGTATTGTATTTTAATTGTATGATCCCTAGATGGAAAGGGTCTGTATATATGTGTATGTATATCTTCAGTTAAAAAATTTCCCGAAGATGTGTATAGTACTGTTCCTTCGTAAGACGTTTGTTGATACATATCTTTAGGTGATGTGGCAAAAGGGTTTTCATAAGAATATGTAACTAGAATAACATCACCTTCTCGTACTACCATACCATATCTATCGTACATTCCAGTCGAGATTTTCCTTATATTATGCAAAGATTGTCGCTTTTTTACCGTTTCCTCAAACATTGCTTTAAATCCTGGATTTTCTTTTGTACGTTCTTCAATGAGTTCATCCAAAAAACCTTTATGTCTACGAAATATGTTCAGAAAGTTCAGGATGCTCATATATATTTCCAATTACCAAATGATTATACGTATTATATTCTAAATAACCCTGATAAAATAATTCAATATGGCACTCCATGCTTAATCCAAAGCTTGCATATTTATCGGAGTAGGCAACTATACCTACAAATGTATGATCATAATATTCTATACCTTCCGTTAAAGAAAGTAACGAACGATGTGTGTATTGAACCACATCCCCTTCATAAATTTCGACACCTTCATCGTCTTTTAAGCCGGTAAATTGAAGAAGTCTTACGTCTTGCCATTTACCTTCATCATAATACACAAGACCATCCATACGAATAAGATATTTACCAAAATGACTTTCATGAACCTCAGGTGGGTGGTACATTTTTTTATCTATATTATGCCAGATTCTAAACTTTATCTCTCTCATACATTGCCCCTCTGCCTTATAAAATAAGTATAACACAGCCTGGATTTGAAATCCAGGCTGTGTTACTTTTTATACAGTTATTGTATACGGCTATTCTTTAACTAAGCTTTTTTCCAGATTCTTACATGATCTACTCGAAGTACTGAAGGAACTGTTGCCGGATTTGATTTCAAAGCTAGATTCAAAATCAAAAAGTTTGGAGTATTCACTATTCCGGTAGTATATTGCCATACTTGTTTTCCATCATAATACCAAGTAATAACTCCTGGTTCCCAATCAGCGGCATATGTATGCCAACCGCTTGTTGATCCGGGAACATTTACATTATCTATTCCCGGCCCACCGCCTGAATAATGGTAATGTGGAGAGGGCGAAGTATCCGTGCCATATGCTTCAACTATATCTATTTCACCATCAGTAGGCCAACTTTGCCCATCTGTCCAAAACGCAGGCCACTCTCCTACACCAGCAGGTAGCCACATTCTTGCCTCAACACAACCATAGGTAAAATTAAATTTTCCATTAGTTTCAACCATACCTGAGCTATATGGATATAGCTTTCCATTTATCGTTTGAGGTTTAACAATAGCGGTTAACTGTAATTCAGAATTTACAATTGATACTTGAGCAGGGTCATAACACGCTGTTTCAGAACTATTTACAGGAGGAGTTATCTGGTTAGAGGCACCTAACCAATTTGGATTCCATTTTGTATTATCTAGAGTTGGGGCATCAAATTCATCTTCAAAAACTACGGTCCAATTTCCTGGTATTCCATTTGGTACTGGTCCTGTAGGAGGAACTGTAACAATTGGTGTATAGGCAGTAACCCAATCAACCTGAACATAACCAGAAGAAGTGCTTGTCGGCACTCCTGCTGTTTCTGTTTGTAATACCCAATGCATTGGAGTATTCGGTACTCGTGCCGTGGAATGACCCACTACAACACCATCTAGTCTAAAAGTTAGACTTTCATTCAACCATTCTACATCATAGACATGCCAACCTGATGGAGCAGTTGTTATTGAATAAACATCTTGGTCAGAACCATTAATGCCGTTTTGTCTATGCATAAAAGCGTTTACAGTAGTAGATGTAAGATCAAATTCAGGATAATCTATCTCTCCATCTCCCGGCCATACACCACTGTTAGGCCACAATAACCAGGCTGCATGATGATTGGAAACAGAATCAAATCTAGCACATACAGTAAATTTTCCATACAACTGACCTTGCCCATAATCATCATACGGTGGTTGAGGATTATTTGGATTATGGGGAATAATAATAGGCATAGGAGCAGCTACACAAGCCTCGCCATTAACAGTGTGTAGAAATATATTCATCATACTATTTGAAATACTAACAGTTTTAGCAGGATCATAACTTCCATCCTTATCCGTATCTTGCCAAGGATATGGATAAGCTGCCCATTTATCCGCCACTGCTTGTGGAAAGCTACCCAAAGGGGTATTAGTTGTAAAATCATCTGTAAATACCTGTGTCCACCCTGGCAAGTCTCCTACAGGCATTGGTATACCTGAGGAATTTGATGGAGGATTAACAGGTGTTTCAGTTAAATTACTTAACGGCGTCCAGCCGGTAATCGGCACTGTTACGGATACTTGTGCCCATACTTCTCCGTTAACTGTTTGTCTTACACCAAGATCCGTACCGGGCGTGTTAACAGGCACAACGGTAATTGATGTAATTCCGTGTTTAGGTTGGGGCGCTAAGCCGAAATTCTTTGCCGCTATAAAGGGTGCTGTGCTCATATTTAATATCCTTTGTGATAATCCTTTGGATTTTTATAAGTATGCCCAATTGTATTTAAGTTTATTTTTTTAGGGGAAGTTCCTATTTTTTTAATTTTATGAGGCTTTATAGGTTTAGCTTTTTTGGGTGCTGGAGAAGTTTTAGGCTTTATAGGTTTTTTTGGTTTATTATTCATCTAATATAATTTCTCCTAATAAAGGAGGATCATGGAGAAATAACATCGCCCAATCATCGGGAATCCAACCTCTCTGTGTCCAATGAATCCATAAACCTAATGCTGTAGGCTGCCCAAAACCTGGATTAGCTCTGTATTCTTCATAACCTATTTCTTCATCCTGATCTATAATTCCATCAAAAACTACAGATCCGTCAGTATTATATATTTTTACATGCATGCCGTTGGACAGCATTCGTATACCGGATCTATCATCATCTAAAGTATCTTGAAATATCCACCACATTCCTTCGGTGCCGGTTTCGGCATACCCATCTAATAAATATTGTTTAGACATTAGTTTCCAGCTTCATATTTTCAAATTGCTCATTAACAAAAGGTATTAAAACTTGAGCTAAACCTTCAATTGCCTCATGTGTATTAGCTACTTCTACGGAAGCTTTAATATAATTAGAGGCTTCAATAAGATATTCAATATTATCAATAGCCTGTTTTAAATCTTCAATATATTCTCGTACTTCTTTAATATTCAATATTAATCTTCTTTCCTCTATATGATCATAATAACCCGTACAATTTAATTGTACGGGTTATTTATAAGTCTAGGTAACAGGAGTCGAACCTGCCGATTCCTCAGTCCAAGTGAGGCTTCCCACCACGAGAATGCACCTAGATATGCTGTTTCTTTTTACATGTGAATCGCAAATATCACGGCATTCTGCTACCTCAGTAAATGCTTCTCGAAGTCTATATTCCGAAAGGAATTTTAGGTCACTTAAATTACCTGCACGGGTGTAGGAATTCGAGTCCTATAAAACTGTTTTGGAGACAATTTCGCCTATCCCAGGCTCACCCATATAATAAGGCTATTATAGCGTAGCCTTTTCGCTTTGTCAACGGGTTAAAAATTTATTGGCTGATTCTTCATATTTCGAGTACAGCATACCGTAATCAGATTCAATATGTTCTCCATAAATATCCATCATTACAATACAAATTGTTGTATTGGCCTGCATATCTTTCTGTACAAGTAAAGCACAGCCGGGAGTTAGTTTGCCATCAGGCGCACGGAGAACAACTAATAAACCATAAAGAGTATGTAAATATATAAACCTATCATCGTCCCAACCATTATTTTTTTTGCACTCATATTCTTTTATAATATCATAATCTTCAGCACTGAAATATATACCGTAGGGTTGATGTAAGCCTATTTCTTTTCTATAGAACTCCATTCCCTCATTTACACATTTAATCATAGATTCATAATTTGAATATACGGTATGAAGGGCGGAATGAATTATTTCTTCTATAGTCATTACGATTACAAACTACTAAATTCCATATACAACGCTGGATAGCTAGTAGGATTATTTACAACAGCTTCCTTCGTTGTCAACAACGCTGCTGAAACTGTCCAAGACTTGTTTACAGTTACCCAAGGTTGAGAATACCCTGTATTATATATAGCTACAGTACGCCGATCTGGTAAGGTTATTGGGCTTTGAGAAGGTAAAGATGATACATAATCATCTAAATTTTTCTTAATATCAGGACTTACTATAAGTAGGTCCGCTTTATCATCGTTTTCAGCCCTAAGCTGATGTTGTAAATTACCTAATTCTCTCAGATAAGATTCATTAAAAGAATCATGCTTTATAATAAGGCTGATTGTTGAATCTTTTGTATTTATATATTCTACTAACTTTTCTTGAGTTATTTGCCCTATATCGTGTATCATTTTTATCCTTTAAAGAAAAAAACGACCGGGGCCATACCACAAGGCCCCGGTCTATATTTCAAATTGCTTTGATAAGTATTCAAAAACTTATTGTATAAAAGCTGTCTACCCTTTATTCTTGATCCACACGGGTCTAATATAATCTCAATTTTAAGCCAGTGTGTTTTACCATTAAACTACTCTCCCATGTATAGAGGGAAAGGCCAGAATCGAACTGACATACTAAAAGCTACTGAACTATACTAGCCTGGAATTCATTAGGGGACAATTTAGTCTGAACAATAATCTGATTTGTTTTACAGCATATTATGCTCTTACCATTAGGCGATCAAGATTTTATCCTGAGTGGGAATCGAACCCACATTACTATAGATGGCTTAAAATTAAATCTTAGCCTCAATCTGTGTTGTTCACTCTATTAGTGTAACAGACTGGGGAGGCAGAGTCAATACTACGTATCCTATTATACAATTTGTTCTAAAGAACCTGTCCAAAGGAAGTCAGCCTTAAATTTATCTGATTGCTTATTAATAAAATCTATCATATGCCTCAGGTATCGCATATCGTTCGTGGTCCTAAAGCCTGCCAGATATTTATCATAATACACATTAAATGATTTTCTATCACAAGAATAAATATACCTACTCATCCTGTGGAGAGCATAGCTATCTGGTTCTAGAAATGTTAAAGGCTTTGTCTCTAAACTTGTATCCATTACACGTATAACTGGTTCACCATCAATGGTGTCGTCTTCGTGTTCATCGAATTCTAATTGTCGAGATGGGCCATCAGATTCTATAAGACAATGTACAGGATACATATCTTGTTTCCTACTTCGTACCCAGTGCTTTACATGATTATCAGTATCAACTGCTGGATGCTTGCAGCCCCCATCCCAGTACTTAGGCTCAGAACACACATCAATCTTTGTACAATACACTCCATCCTGATCTTTAGCCCCACACGGCATATCTCCGCTACTGTCCAAGATTTCCTGAAGTTCTCGTATTACATCGGAGATCATAGTCGGATACATTTTTATTTGATCATTCATGGTCTTGCTATTTCTACTGATTCTTCCTCAATCCAGGGTTTATTTAAATCTGCTACCAATTCTGGATCGCTCAATATTTCGGCGGTAAATCTCCACGATTTATATGCACTAGCAAAATCATCCCATTTACCGGTAAGAACCGCCCTCTCCATAAGAGGGCGGATTTCTTCCCACATTGCATCTAAAC
>Ga0134128_10008979_pt1 | contig 12026 bp, 9 predicted proteins | sample KB31754_FD_96462 | JGI IMG/M metagenome (GOLD analysis project Ga0134128, IMG submission 96462) | Terrestrial soil microbial communities with excess Nitrogen fertilizer from Kellogg Biological Station, Michigan, USA - KB3-175-4 | ecosystem: Environmental > Terrestrial > Soil > Unclassified ...
ACTTATTCCAATCCAAATCTGAATCACCCGGTAGCGCCGGATTCCGCCCAGTCGAGGGATCTGCTGATTGTTAGCCGAGAAAGCTCGATGCTGGAAACGCTGGGAACCATTGCGCAGGCAAAATCATGGAATATGCGCGTTGCAGAAAGCGGCTGGGAAGCTTTGGAGCGCGTCCAAAGCGGAGAACGCCCCAGCCTTGTTCTGCTTGATTTGGGCCAGCAGGATGCAGACAGTTTGCATACATTACGCTGGTTACGCCGCGTGCGCCCGGAAACGCCCATCCTGGTAGTCGCGGATTTCAGCGATGTGCAGCATAAAACCGAAGCGATACGCCTGGGCGCCCGGGAATATTTGGTCCGCCCGCTCCAAAAGCCGCAAATCGTCGCGGCAATCGCGCGCCACCTCACGTTGGAATATGAAGATGATGATTTCCCCACAGAGCTGCAGGAAATCGAAGAAATTGACGAAGGCCGTTTCTTTATCGCCGCGAGCGCTGCGATGCGCCGTTTGCGCATGCAGGCAGGATTGCTTGCCCAAATTAATGTTCCGCTGCTTGTACTAGGGGAAAAAGGAAGCGGCAAGGATGTCGTCGCCCGGCTGGTGCACAAATTGTCTTTGCGTTCGGGCTTCCCGTTTCTGAAAATCGCGTGCGGCGCTCTGAGCGGCGACTTGCTGGAGAATGAATTGTTCGGAGACGACCACAGCTATCCGCATGCCAATGGACACCGTTCCCGTCCCGGCAAAATCGAATCCTGCGAGCAGGGAACGATTCTGCTCGACGAGATCACGGAAATGCCGCTCGAATTGCAGTCGAAACTATTGCGCCTGTTCGAGGAAAAGCAATCCGTGACGAATGGCGGAAACGGCGCAAAAGCCGATGTCCGGATTATTGCCAGCACCTGCGCGAATCCCGAGCAAGCCATGGCGCAAGGCATATTGCGGCAAGATCTTTATTACCGTCTCAGCTCGTTTACCATTCATGTGCCGCCACTCCGCCAGCGCGCGAACGAAGTTCCATTATTGCTGGGACATTTCATGAGCCAGTTGGCCCGGCACTACGGCTTGGAACCGCGGCCCTTTTCCGTTGAGCTTTTAGGGGAATGCCAGCGCTATCCATGGCCGGGAAATCTCACCCAAATGGAGAGCTTCGTCAAGCGTTACCTGGTCACGCGTGATGAAGAGGCGGCAATAGGTGAACTGCAAAATCAGCCGGAGAATCTTTTGGATCCCGCGGCATGGGAGCGGCATGGAAATCCGCCAAGCCACAGCTTTCCGGCCGCGCGCCAGCATTCTGGGCTGAAGTCGCTTGTACAAAGCGTCAAAGGGGAGGCCGAACGGAACGCGATTCTTACCGCGCTCGAGCAGACGCATTGGAACCGCCGCGCCGCTCCCCGTTTACTACAAGTGAGTTATCGCACATTGCTTTACAAAATTCAGCAGTACAATATGTCCCCGGCGGGATACCTCTCTCAATATGGGGTCCCCCTTGAATAGCCATGCTGTGCCATTGCCATTGAAACGCAAAGCGAGCAGCTTATGAATATGAATAGACAAATGCAGTACGCACTGGCGCTTCTGATTTGCCTGGGAGTCTCGATTACTCTATTTGCGCAAACGGAGAATGGATCGCCGCAAAACACCACCCCGGCCACAACCCAGGCCGATACAGCAGAAAGCGGCGGGACACAAACTCCGGCGCAAACCGCATCCCAACGCAGTTACATCATCGGAGCGACTGATGTTTTGTCCATCAATGTGTGGAAAGAACCGGACGTTTCACGCATTATTCCTGTGCGTTCCGATGGAAAAATCTCATTACCCCTGGCGGGAGAAATCCAGGCCAGCGGCAGAACTCCGTTGCAACTGGAAAAGGAGATCACCGAGAAGCTCAAAACCTATATCTCCGATCCGGAAGTAACGGTGATGGTGCAGGACAGCAAGAGCCACAAATTTAATGTCCTCGGCCAAGTTGCAAAACCAGGCGCATATCCATTGACCAGCACCACAACCGTGCTGGACGCGATTGCGCTTGCTGGCGGCTTTAAGGATTTTGCCAAGAAAAAATCTATTTATGTGTTGCGGAAAAAATCGAATGGCGAACCGGAACGGATACCATTCAACTATAAAGACGTCATCAGCGGTAAAAATCCCTCGCAGAATATCCCCCTCCAATCAGAAGATACGATCATTGTCCCGTGAGGCGGCGCATGCTGAAACGAATCGCGATTACATTATTGTTCTCTGTGGCAGCTCTGCCGGGATGGGCGCAGATGAATATGGGAATGCCCTCAGGAGAGAGCGGCATGGCTACGCCCTCCCCTGTGAATATTGGAGGCGGCTCCATTGCATTTGAGAGTGAACGCTCGAATTATTTGCGGGGGGGATTTTCTTTTGAAGGCGCATATAACGATAATCCGTTCTTGACTGCCCCCCCGCATTCCGATGAGAGCTACACAGTTTCGCCGTACGTTGCTTTCAGCATGAGCCGCTCTCGTGCCAGTTGGAATCTGCAATACAGCCCTGGATTTACCTTTTACGAGCATTTCAATTCGCAGAATCAATCCGGCCACAATTTTTCGACCAGCATGGAATTCCGCCTCAGCCCTCATGTCACAATGATGCTGGAAGACGGGTTGATTAAAACATCAGAGGCTTCGGGTCAACTGCAACCTGTGGCTGTAGACGGAACCGCGCCAGTCTCGCCGCTGCAGAACTTATCGGTGGTCCCGCCGGCGGCGGGGATTATCAGCAATATAGGGGGGGGGGAAATCACTTACCAGTTCAGCAGAAATGCAATGTTCGGAATGAGCGGAGATTCTTCGGAGTTGCACTATCTTCACCTCTCCCAGCTTCCGGGACTGTTCAATTCGAGCGCCCGGGGAGGGCAAGCATTTTATTCGCACCGTCTGGGACAGAAAAACTACATTGGAATGACTTATAGTTTCGAAGAAATCGTTACTCATCCGCTGGAAATTACAACCCAGGTGCACTCCCCCACTTTCTTTTATTCCATTTATTTTACGCAACATATTTCGCTTTCAGTTTTTGGCGGAGGGCAGTATGCGCAAACTACTGGCGACGGGATTATTACAGCGCCCTCCTGGTCTTCCACGGAGGGCGGCAGCTTCAGCTGGCAAGGAGAACATACCAGCGCCATCGCAGCTCTTTCCCGGAGCATTAGTCCCGGAGGCGGTCTGGCAACGGCAGTTCACGGAATCAGCTCCTCTGCTTCATTACGGCATCAGTTCAGCACAAATGTAGTCGGAACAATTTCAGAAACATATAGTGATAACAATGTTCTGGAAGCGCTCGCGCTTTTCAGCAATGGTGGACGCACGCTTTCTACGGGAGCTTCCTTGCAACGCACAATCAAAAAGCACCTTGCCGTACAGGTTGGGTATACACGGCTCAACGAAAGTTACAACAACATTCAGGTCCTCTCGAGCAACTCCAGCCAGAACCGTGGCTGGATGTCCATTTCCTATTCGTTCGAAAGGCCCCTAGGTAGGTAATATGCCAGAGGAGTTTGAAGAGAATTCTACTGAAAGCATTGACTGGGAGCGGTATTTGGGGGCTGCCCGCCGCCGCACGTGGCACTTCCTCGTGCCTTTCTTCCTGGTCTGGCTCATTGTTTGGGTGGCAAGCTGGTTCATGCCCTCTGTGTATCGCTCGGGGACCCTCATTCTCGTGGAGCAGCCCAGTGTCCCCGCATCATTAGTCCCTTCAAATATTGCCGACAATTTGCAACAGCGCCTGAACAGCATTCAACAGCAGATATTAAGCCGCACCCGGCTCCTGCACATCATTGATCAATTCAATCTGTATCCCGATAGCCGCGCCCATGAATCGCAAGATCAGTTAGTGGACCAGATGAGGAAAGACATTGAAATCGAACTGGAGCGTTCTCCGGAACGCCGCGATCTGACCGCGTTCAACGTCTATTATTCTTCACGCGACCCCCGTGTTGCCCAACAGGTCACCAGCGAACTCACCAATTTATTTATCACGGCGAACCTGGAAGACCGTCAGCGCCAATCGGAAAACACAACCAACTTCCTGGAACAACAAGTGGAACAGGCGGCCAAAGACCTGGCCGCGCAAGAACAGAAGGTCAGCCAATTCAAAGAACAGCACATCGGAGAGTTACCCGGACAATTGCAAAGCAACCTGGAAATTCTTCATGGCATGCAATCGCAGCTGCAGAACGAACAGAACGCATTGAACAATGCCCACGAGCGCAATGTTTATTTGCAGTCGCTGGTAAGTCAATATCAAAATGCACGCTCTGCGAGGAGTGCCGTGGCGGCCACGGGAGATGCCGTCCCCATGGGACTACCTGCGATTGATCAGGAATTGGACCGCTTGCGTTCGCAGCTGGCGGATTTGAAGTCCCGTTACACCGATGAATATCCTGACGTGCGTAAACTCAAGGAGCAAATTAACAATACGATCAAAATGAAACAGCAGATGGAGGCGGAAATGAAATCTGCTGCGTCACAGCCGAGTACGGCCAACGCGCCGGTTGATGAGGCGGACCTCAAAGCAGACGCACCCACATTGGAATTGCGGAGTCAACTCAAAGCTAATCAGGTGGAAATCGCCAACCGCGAACGGAACATCAATTCTTTACAGGCGCAGGTGGCGCAATATCAGGCGCGGCTGAATCAGTCCCCGATTCGCGAGCAGGAGCTTACCGAGCTTATGCGCGGATATGACCAGTCCAAGGCCGATTATGATTCTTTGCTGAAGAGAAAGAACGAATCGGAACTGGCCACGAATTTGGAACAGCAGCAGCAAGGAGAACATTTTTCTGTTCTTGACCCGCCCAACTTGCCTACTAAGCCATTTTCGCCCAATCGGTTAAAACTATTTGGCATGGGATTGGCGGCGGGCCTCGTTTTGGGAGGCGTGGTTGCCGGGGGCGCAGAATTTATAGATGGCCGCGTATACACCGAAGCCGAACTGAAGAAATTGGTGCCGGCGGAAGTGATCGTAGAAATTCCCGCAGTCATCAGCCAAGTAGAACAGAAGCGCCAAACAAACCAATTGCGCATCCGCATCGCCGCTGCCGCAGTGATAGTTTTAGCGATCATCCTTGCGCTGGCCGTGACGTATGTCCGTCTTTAATTCATGACTGCATTTCATGTGCAACCTCGCTGCCGTTGAACGCGATGAGCCATTGGCTGTAATGCAAATCCAGATGAGGAGATATTTCCGCCGGTTGGTTTCGGCGGTAATTCAAAAATGAGCCGCATATTCGACGCGCTGCAACGGTCTGAGTCGGCACATACCGGGCTGGAAGTATCAGAACCAGAAACATTGGGCGCTGATCTTCTGACGGTGCGTGAAAAAGAAGGCGAGCAGACCTCGAGAATCGAAGAATTCACCCAGGTCAGCATCGTTCCCGGAGATGGCACCAGGCTGGTTTCGCTCACCGATCCGGAGAGCCTTGTGGCCGAAAAATTCCGCTTCCTGGGCGTAAGACTCCGGCAGGTGCAGCAAAACCGTGGACTCAAGAAGTTACTTATTACCAGCACGTTAGCCGAGGAAGGGAAGAGCATGGTTTCGGCCAACCTGGCCTTCACCCTGGCGCGCAAGAAGCGCCAAAAAGTCCTTTTGATTGATGGAGATTTACGCCGTCCGGTGCTCGCGTCCCGGCTGGGATTGGGGAGAACAGCGGGCCTCGTGGAGTGGCTGCACGGAGAGGGTACGCCAGCTCCTCCGGTCTATCGGCTTGCCGAAACCGGGGTCTGTTTATTGCCTGCAGGAAATCCTCCCGAAAATCCTCTGGAACTGATACAATTACCTAAGCTGGTTGGACTGCTGGAAAAGCTTGCCACGTGGTTCGACTGGATCGTCATTGACTCTCCCCCAGTATTACCACTTGCGGATACCAGCGTGTGGGCGCGCTTATGCGACGCTATTTTGCTGGTGGCCCGCGAGGGCACAAGCCAAAGGCGCGAACTGAAACGCGGCATTGAAGCTTTGGACCAGAAGAAATTGTTGGGCATGGTGGTGAACAGTTGTACTGACGCTGACCACACCAACTATTATCAGCGTTACGGTCCTGCTTCGAACCAAGCGCAGCGAGCTGCGGAATAAACTTATGGACGTTGTTTAGATTTATTCCTACACCTTCCCCCGGGTTGCAGGAGCCCCCAAAAATAGAACGAAACGGTTCCTACTTTACAGTCACAAAGTAGGAAGGGAGAGGGAGTCGTGAACTCGCATCGCGCCGCAAAACGTGCCAGCCTCAGCTTAGTCACCGCTGAACCCGAATCGTCTACCGACCGCATTATCCTGAACGAAGAATCGTTCCACCGCATGATCTCACTGGAGAGAAAACGCACGGAACGCTCCCGGAAGCCTTTTCTTCTGATGCTTCTCGATATGGGAGATCCGATCCCATCGGGCAAGGAATGGAAAGTGTTGGCCAAGATACAGGCGGCGCTCGCATTGACTACCCGCGAAACCGACGTCAGCGGTTGGTACCGGACGAACTCGGTGGTCGGCGTGATGTTCACCGAGATTACCGTCGAAGACCGGGCGGCGATTCTCGGGACCATGATGACGCGGGTGAGTGGCGCTCTGCGCGATCATCTCAGCTTCGAACAGTTCAGCCGGATCAGCGTTTCTTTCCATCTGTTTCCCGAAGAGTGGGACCATGAGAGTCCGCGGCGTTCGAGCAATCCCATGCTCTATCCGGATTTGTCCCGCCGTGAGGAATCGAAGAAAGGGCTTACGGCCATCAAGCGGATGATGGATGTTGTGGGCAGCCTGATGGCGTTGTTCATACTCTCTCCCCTCTTTCTGCTGATTGCTCTTGCAATTAAGCTGACCTCAAAGGGGCCGGTGTTCTTCCGGCAAGAACGCGTTGGGCAGTATGGGGTGCCCTTTGTATTTCTGAAGTTCCGTTCCATGCGTGCGGGAAACAACGCCAGCGCGCATAAGGAATATGTCCGGCAGCTCATTGCCGGGCAGGCGGAAAACAAGGCGGAACAAGGAAGCGGCACAACCGTTTATAAACTGAAAGATGACCCTCGCATTACCCGTGTGGGCGCGTTCATACGGCGTACAAGCCTCGACGAACTGCCGCAATTCATCAACGTGCTGCAAGGCACGATGTCGCTGGTGGGGCCGCGGCCTGCCATTGGATACGAAGTGGAAGCCTATGATATTTGGCATCGCCGCCGGATACTGGAAGCGAAACCGGGAATTACCGGGCTTTGGCAGGTTGTAGGCCGGAGCCGCGTGAAGTTTGACGACATGGTCCGCCTGGATTTGAAATACGCCACCACGTGGTCGCCGTGGATGGACATAAAGATTCTTTTACGTACGCCGGCTGCGGTTTTGTTCGGCGCAGGCGCGTACTAGAAGAGACAGCCCTCCCCCATTTTCAGAATATTCCCTCAGTTATTGGACGCAGCTCGCCGATAGGCTCTGGTTGAAGGTTCAATCCAATTAAGACCGGTGAAAACGAAGCAGAATACTTATGATTAAATTTGGAATTGTAGGGTATGGATATTGGGGCCCCAATGTGGTCAGAAACATTGACCAGCTGGACGGCTCCAAAGTGGTCGCCATTTGCGACAAGAGTCCCGCGTCAAGAAAAAAAATCCAGAAAAATTATCCCAACGTTCTGGTGACGGCAGACGCCGCAGAGCTGATGTCATCCCCCGAGATTGACGCGATCGCCGTCATTACCCCTGTATGGACGCACTACGAACTGGCCAAGGCCGCGCTCGAAAACGGCAAGCACGTTTTCGTCGAAAAGCGCTTCACCAGTTGCCGCCAGCAGGCGGAAGAACTTATCGAGCTTGCCGCGAAAAAGAATTTACGGATCATGGTGGACCACACCTTCCTGTTCACCGGCGCGGTCAAGAAGATGGCGGAGTTGCTCAACAATGGCACGCTGGGCAAGGTCTACTACTACGACTCAACGCGCGTAAATTTGGGTCTTTTTCAGCATGACGTAAACGTTATCTGGGACCTGGCGCCGCACGATCTTTCCATTATTGACTACCTGATCAAGGAACGGCCGGAAGCCATCGTTGCCACGGGCGAGACACATCTGAACAGCCATGAAGATGTTGCCTACATGACGATTTACTTCCCCAACAAAATCATCGCGCATATTAACGTCAATTGGCTCTCGCCGGTCAAAGTCCGCACGACGTTGATTGGTTGCGAAAAGAAAATGCTGGTATGGAACGACGTAGAGCCGGACGAGAAGATCAAAATTTACGACAAAGGCGTGAACATCAGCTCGCGCGAAGGACTTTACAACCTGCTCGTGAATTACCGCTCCGGTGACATGTGGGCCCCGCAACTGGACCGCACAGAAGCGTTAAAAGATGAATTGGCCTACTTCATGCAGTGCATTTCCGAAGGAAAAAATCCCCACAATGATGGCGCTGCGGGGTTGCGGGTAGTGTGCATGCTCGAAGCGGCCAGCGAATCTTTGAAGAACCGCGGATCGCTGGTGAAATTATGAGCGAATTTCGCTGCGTTGCTCCCAGTGTGAAGCTGGGGAAAGACGTAAAGCTTTCCCAATTCATCAACCTCTATGGTTGTGAAATTGGCGACGAAACAAAAATTGGCGCATTTGTCGAAATTCAGAAAAATGCAAAAGTGGGAAAACGTTGCAAAATTTCCAGCCACACATTTGTCTGTGAAGGTGTGACCATCGAGGACAATGTATTTGTGGGACACAACGTTGCGTTCACTAATGACACATTTCCCCGCGCCACCACCGACGGTCAATTGCAGACGGAAAAAGACTGGAAGGTGGAAACGACATTGGTGAAAAAAGGTGCGTCCATCGGTTCCGGAGTCACAGTCCTGTGCAATGTGACGATTGGAGAAAACGCGATTGTGGGCGCGGGCAGCGTAGTCACCAAAGATGTGCCTGCCAATGCCATTGTGGCGGGAAATCCAGCACGACTATTACGTTATATTGCGCAAGGCGCGGAGGCCGGTCAATGAACTCTTCTCAGAACATCCCTTTTCTGGATCTAGTCGCTCCTCATGTGGAACTGGAGCAGGAACTGACGGAAGTATTCCAGCGCTCTTTGCGCAGCGCCGGTTTCATCGGCGGACCGATGGTGGAAGATTTCGAAAAGGCATTTGCCGCATTCTGCGGGGCTGAGCACTCCGCCGCCATCAGCAGCGGCACGGACGCTTTGCGCTTTGCTCTCATAGCGGCCGGTGTGCAGCCGGGCGACACGGTCCTTACCACTCCGCATACGTTTATCGCCACCACAGAAGCTATTTCGCAGGCTGGCGCGGCCCCGGAATTCGTGGACATTGACGAACGTACCTATAATCTCGACCCCAAAGAGTTGCGGAAATTTTTAAGCGAGAAATGCTCACGAGATGCGGCAGGCAGGCTCATCAGCAAGAGAAGTGGCCGCCCCGTTTCCGCGATTGTTCCTGTGCATCTTTACGGGCAAATGGCGGACATGGACCCCATTCTGGAATTGGCGGAGCAATATGGCTTGCTGGTGATTGAAGATGCCTGCCAGGCCCACGGCGCGGAATATTTTTCGCGTAAGCAGAACCGCTGGCTTAAAGCGGGGTCCGTGGGAAAGGTCGCAGCGTTCAGCTTCTATCCAGGCAAAAACCTGGGGGCCTGCGGTGAAGGCGGTGCGGTTACAACGAATGACGCGAAGATTGCCAGCATGGTCAAGATGCTGCGGGACCACGGCCAGGCCAAAAAGTACTACCATTCGGTTGAAGGCTACAACGGGCGGCTTGATGCCATGCAGGCCGGCATGTTGCACGTGAAACTGAAGCATCTGACGAAGTGGAATGCGCAGCGCCGCGAACGGGCGGCGGAGTATCACCAGCTCTTCGTGACGGCGGAAGGATTGGCGTTGCCTTACGAGCCGGACTGGTCAAAGGCCGTGTATCACCTTTATGTGGTGCGGACGGAAGACAGGAGCGGTATGATGGCTCGGTTGAATGGGGCGGGTATCGGAACAGGGATTCATTACCCGATCCCTCTGCATCTGCAGGACGCTTACAAAAATCTGCAATATCGCGCGGGAGATTTTCCGGTCGCGGAAAAAATTGCAGAAGAAATTGTTTCCTTGCCGATGTATCCGCAATTGAAGAGCGAGCAACAGGCGCGGGTCGCCGAAGAAGTGCTGAAGTCTATCCAGCCTGCGCTGGCAGTGTCGCGTTAGAGGGGATGTCTTAGACCGCTTGGGGAAAAGTGAAGCAATGAAAATTTCGGTAATCGGCGCCGGATACGTAGGACTCACAACGGCGGCCTGTCTTTCGCAGATAGGCCATGACGTGTTCTGCAGCGAAAGCGACCTGAACAAACTGAGCAAACTGCAAAGTGGCATCATGCCGTTGTTTGAGCCGCAGTTGCAGGAAATATTGGATCATGGCCGGAACTCCGGCAAATTGCGCTTCGGCTCCACCGAAGAAGCCATTGACTGGGGGCAGGCGATATTTATCTGCGTGGGCACGCCGCCCCGGGGAAATGGGGAAGCGGATCTTTCCGCGGTGGAGGCCGTGGCCCGCACGATTGCGAAGCGCGCTTCAGGATACCGCTTGATCATCGAAAAAAGCACCGTCCCGGTGCAAACGGGATCGCAGCTGCGCAGGTATCTGGCAGCACACAGTACGGGCAAGCTGGAGTATGAAGTGGCTTCCAATCCCGAGTTTCTGCGGGAAGGTTCCGCCGTCGGCGATTTTTTTCATCCCGACCGGATTGTCGTAGGAGTGGATTCGCCCCGTGCGGGCGACCTGCTGCGGAAAATTTACGAACCCGTCCTGCAACAAAAGTTTACCTGCCCGGTCCACGCGGAATGTTCCTGGAAAAAAGAGCCGGTTTTTCTTGTCACCGACACCAACTCTGCCGAGCTCATTAAACATGCCTCCAATTCATTTCTGGCAATGAAGATTTCATTCATCAATATGGTCGCGAATTTGTGCGAGGCGGTGGGAGCGGACGTCATGAAAGTGGCGGAGGGCATGGGGCTGGATACGCGCATCGGCGCGTCATTTCTGAATCCGGGAATCGGCTTTGGAGGTTTTTGTTTTCCCAAGGATGTGCAGGCATTTATCCGCATCGCGGAGAAATCGGGTTGTGATTTTTCTCTGCTGAAGGAAGTCGAAAAGATCAATCAGGACCGGATCACGCGGTTTACCGAAAAAATCCACGAGGAACTGTGGATTGTGCGCGGCAAAAAGATCGCTGTTTGGGGGCTGGCTTTCAAGCCAAACACGGATGACGTGCGATTCGCGCCCTCAATTCCTTTGATCCAAAGCTTGCTTGCGGAAGGCGCGATCATCAGCGCTTATGATCCGGAGGCCATGGAGAAAGCGAAAGCGGTTTTGCCCGAAATCCGCTATTGCTCCGATCCTTACGAAGCGGCCCGGGAGGCTGACGCCATTCTGATTGTCACTGAGTGGGACCAGTTCCGGAACGTGGATTTGGGCCGTCTTAAAGAACTTGTCGAGCGTCCATTAGTCATTGATGGCAGGAACATGTTCAAAGAAACCGAATTGCCCTCCCATGGATTTCATTATGTGAGCATTGGGAGGCGTTCGGTTGCGCACCCGGTTTCGATTACTGGCTCCGCGCTCTCTGGTAAAGACCGGCGCAAAAAGCCGTCTGAAATGCCGGTGGCTGGATCGAGATGAGGTATTTTGCGCCGTGATTTTTGCTTTTCTTGACCCTCCCTCTTCCAAGTCGCTCGCCAGTTATGGATAAAGCTAGTTTCGGGAGTCCCCGAGTATTCGGGCGGACGTATTTATGAGGAGATACTGATGGAAAAAGAAGTATCGAAAAAAGCGCCCAGTGTGGCGGTTGCCGGAGTTGGATATTGGGGAAAAAACCTCGTCCGCAACTTCTATGAGCTGGGAGCGCTCTCGGCGCTTTGCGATGCGCAGGAATCGGTGGAGGCAACGTACAGCAAACAATATGCAGGGTTAAAGTTTTATCGCGAATTCGCTGACGTTCTTTCGGATTCCTCAATTGCCGCAGTGGCCCTGGCGACCCCGGCGGTGAG
>Ga0134128_10008980_pt1 | contig 12026 bp, 11 predicted proteins | sample KB31754_FD_96462 | JGI IMG/M metagenome (GOLD analysis project Ga0134128, IMG submission 96462) | Terrestrial soil microbial communities with excess Nitrogen fertilizer from Kellogg Biological Station, Michigan, USA - KB3-175-4 | ecosystem: Environmental > Terrestrial > Soil > Unclassified ...
AAGCCTCGGGCCAGTGCGCAGATTTCGGGTTACGTGACAAGAGACCCGCAGGTCAGCGGCAGGCGATCCATAGAACTCCAGGATCGTGATAAAAAGTCAGGACCGGCTCGGCCTGTACCGGGCGATGACCGGAGCCGGACCGGTCACGCCGGAAGCACTGGCCGAACAGGCCGGGCTCGCGGGTCAGGTGCGCGGTCTCGGTGGGCACATCGGCGTCCGGCCAGCCGAAGAACTGATATCCGCTGATGCCATGCACGCTGGGCAGCCCAGCCATCGCGAGGATCGAGTTGTTCAGTACCGAAGGGTCACTGAACCCGGGGGCGGCCGAGCGTCAGCCCAGGAACCTGAGCACTGAGTCCAGGGCACGGGTGACGGCTTGCCTCGACTCATCGGTGTGGTCGAGGGTGTCGAAGCCGTGCTGGCCGTTCGGTACGTCGATGATCTCCAGGCGGACATTGCTGGCGCGAGCGGCCTCGATGAACGCGGTGACTGTGGCCGCGATCACCGGGCGCTCAAGGCCGACCCGGGTTAGCACGATCGGCAGGTCGCCGGCCTGCGCGACGGCCTTGGCCGGGCGGAACCGGTCGTCGGTGTCCGGCAATACGTCCAGCACCGGGTAGGTAGCCGCCAGGCAGCGCAGCCAGGCCGGCGGCGTGCGCAGCCAGTCGGCGGTCAGCGGACCGCCGCCGGAGAAGAACCACAGCGCGATCCGGTCGGCGTCCACGCGCGGGTCAGCCCGCACCAGCTCGACGGCCTCGGTGACATCGTCGGCGGCCGCCGGGTAGCTGTTGACGTCGTGCAGCCGGTGGTCGAGCGTGACTCCGACCACGCCGCGTCCCGCGCACAGCGACCCGTACGCCTGGTACACAGGCCAGCCGCTGGGTCTCGGCTGCACCGCGGCCGGGAGCGGTCCGCCGTGCACGAACACCACCGCCGGAGCGGGTCGCGTCGTGTCGTCGGGCAGGTAAAGGTCGGACCGGCCGTGCCGCTCCGCCTTTCTGGTCTCGACCTGGCGGACAAATGGCTGCATATGCGGGGGAAGATCCACCCCAAGAGCCTATGTGAGCCCGCCCGCTGCGACCGCAGCAACCGCGCCAGCGGCTTCCACGCGCTGGTGGCCGGCCCGGCCATCGAGCGGGTCGTCGCCTCCTCGACCGAATTCATCCGCCGTCGAGAAGACGAAACTGGCCGACGTCGGCAGCCGGTTGCCGCTCCTGATATTCCGGGGGAAGTTGGTCGCCGCGGCGGGTAAGTCCGCTGAAACTACCCGCCGCGGCCATCTCCGACTTTGCCCGGTCGGCCTTGAACGGCCCTGAAACGGCGCTGAAGCGACCAGGCCCGGCCCGGGTCAGGCGGTCAGCGCGGCGCGCGCCAGCTCCTCGAACTCGGCGTCCACGATGCCCTCGGCATCTCGCACCCCGCCTCCTGATGTTCAGCTGCGATTTGATGGCTCGGCGACCCGCCCGCGAGCCTGCGCTGCCCGCACGCGAGCGGCCTGGCGGACCAGGTGCTCGCGCTCGGCGACCACGGTAGCCAGCCGGGCGGCACCCGCATACGCCGCGCCAGCCGCCGGCAGATCGCCATCGAGCTCGTGCAGGTAGCCGCGGACAGCATGCCATCGGTGTCGGTCACCGATCACCTCGCGGAGCCGGTCGGTCTCGCGCAACCCGGCGGCGGCGCCGAGGACGTGACCCACCGCTACCGCGCGCCCGAGCACCGCCGCAGGGTCCTGGCGTGCCGGGTCGCCGGTGAGCGCGACGAGATCGTCGTACCAGGCCAGGATCTGCGGCCAGTCGGTCTCCTCGGCACTGGCGGCGTCATCGTGCAGCGCGGCGATGGCGGCTTCGATCTGGTAGCGGCCAGGGTGCTGAGCGGCCAGCGCCGACTGGAGGATGCGCACGCCCTCGGCTATCTCGCGAGTATCCCACCGGCGGCGGTCCTGCCGGTCGAGCGTGACGATGCGACGCTCGGAGTCGAGCCGCGCCGGCAGGCGGGCGTGGTTGAGCAGCATCAGGGCGAGCAGCCCCCGTGCTTCGGGCTCCTCGGTGGCCAGGGTGAGCTGCCGGGCCAGGCGAATCGCCTCGCCGGCCAGGTCGACCCGGTTCACATGGCCCGCCGTGTAGATGAGATAGAGCACGCGCAGCACGACGGCGAGATCGCCGGGCTGGTCCAGGCGTCGTCCCTGCAAGGTGCGCTTGGCCCGGATGATCCGCTGCGCCATCGTCGCTTCCGGCACGTAGAAGGCGTCGGCGATCTCCCGGGTGGTGAGGCCGCCGACGGCGCGAAGGGTCAGGGCCACCTGGGACGTCGGCGCGAGATCAGGGTGACAGCAGCAGAAGAGCAGGAAAAGGGTGTCGTCGCCATCCTCGGTAGCGGCGGGCACTGGCTCGGCGTGTGTTGCTTCCTCCCGGCGGTGACGGGCCGCCTCGCTGCGACGCGCATCGACGAGTCGCCGGGTCGCGACCGTCGCCAGCCACGCGCGCCGGTCGCGCGGCGGGTGCTCTGGCCACACCCGCAGCGCCTCGAGCAGGGCCTCTTGCAGCGCATCCTCGGCGGCGTCAAAGTCCTCGCCGCGCCGGACCAGGCTGGCGAGGACCCGAGGGACGAGGGCGCGCAGCGCGCCCTCGTCCAGGCCTGGCTTCGGCTCCTCGGTCACCCGGATCAGCCGTCCGAGTGCGCCCCGGACATGACCTCCCGGACGTCGATCCACTCATACAGCGGAGTCCCGCCCGGGCCGGGCTCGGAGGAGACGTAGGCCGCAAGCTCTACCGCCCGCTCGTACGATTCGACATCGATCATGTACCAGCCCGCCACGAGATCGCTGGTCTCCGGCAGGGGGCCGTCGGTGGTGACTGGCGCGGCGTCTGGACCGCCGTAGCGCACCCAGGTGCGCGCCGGCGTGAGCGCCTGCGCGTCGACGAACTCGCCGTGCTCCTCAAGCAGCTCGCCCACGTGCTTGAGGAAGGCCATGTGAGCCTCGACGTCCTCGGGAGCCCACTGATCCATGGGAGGGAACGGATGGTGCGGCTCAGGGCCGCCGCGGTAGTGCTTGAGTAGCAGGTACTTCGGCATGGTGGCCTCCTGGTGTCGTGGGCCGCGCCGGTCGCGGCCCCTCACCTGATGAGCGGAGCCACCCAGAGCTTCTCGACATGGAGCCAGTTAGCTTACTCAGCCAGCGGGTCGGCCAGAGCTGAGCGCAGTGATCCGGGCACGAAGGCGCGGTCAGAAGGCTTCGGCTTGACTTGCGCCAGTGCCCTTGTTCCGGCGGCGCCGTCGGCCAGGTGTTCAAGCCTCTCACCGAGCATAGCTATCCGCTCGGCAAGCAGGACGTGCAGCTTGGCGTCGTCCATGGCGGCGAATCCGTACGGCAGCGCCTCCCGGAACGGCTCGTCGGACAGCGCCGTCTCGGTCAGCCGCCGCAGCAGCGCTGCCCACGTCGGCGGCACGAGCCCGATTGACAGATGCACAGAAGCCTGTTCGGTGGCCACTCCGGAATGGATGAACCCGCGCGGAATATAGAGGCACTGCCCCGCCTGGAGTTCGACTTCAAGCACGACTTCGGTGTTCACGTCCGTGCGCGAAGACCATTCGTGGGCCGGCCAGCGCTGCGGCGGCTTGGCCACCCGCCATCGCTTGCTGCCGTCGAGTTGCCTGATAAATACGCTGGCGGTGTCGTAGTGGGGGTCAACGCCGCGCGAAGTCGTGGGCGTGACAAAGGCAGCGCAATAGGTGCGGTACCCGGTGCGCGCGGTCAGCGCCGCGGTGAACTCAGCCAGCGGCGGACAGTAGGTCTGCAGTTCCTCGACCACCAGCGTGGCCCCGCGAGCTAGTTCCGCGAGAACGGCAGCGCCGTCGACCAGGCGCTCCCTGGTCGATGCGGCACGCTCCGCGGGTCGGCCAAGCCGGTCGACAGGCAACGCTGCGCCGTCGCGGAATAGCCTGACGCACGGTAGCGGAAGCGCACCAGAGAAGATCAGTTGCTCGACGGTCTCAAGCGAGAACACGCTGCCAAGACCGGGCAGATCCGTACTGAAGAAAGGCGCCTGTTCCCAATGTGCGGCCAGCACGCAGGCGTCGTTGACCAGATACGCCAGGACATCCTCAGAATGTGCGTTCATGCGCGGCCTTCACAGTTCATGCGCGGCCTTCACGGCGCCCTCACGCCGGCACCCCGACATCGAGCCTTCACATAGGTACGACCGGTGCCGACCGAGTACCGGACCGCCCTGAGCGGGCCGCAGTACCTGGCACCGGCCTTACCCCCTGGCAATCGCCCGGCGAACTCACCCTGTGGATCGGGTCACCGGACGACAGGAACTATTACAGCGCCTCGTGGCAACCGAAGTTGATGTCGAGAACCGCAGCCTCGCCCTCTTCGTCTTCCTCGATGCTGTGACCTTCGACTTCGGCTTCTTCACTAGCCTTGGCGAGTTCCTCGGCGTCCGGCTCGCGGTCGGTCATATGTGTCTCCTTGTTAACTCACCCGGCGCAGCCTTTACTCACAACCAGGACGGCACTGGGAATGGATCAGAGCTGACAGCGCTGCTTTATGGAGTATCCGATCGGTCAGAAGGGATGTCAAGATGGCCGCCAGGCACTATAACCAGATGGATAGGTAGCGATATAGGTTCGACCGACCCGCGCCGGGTCAGCGAGCGACCAAAACGATCACTGTTCCGCGTGGCAGCCGAAGTCCAGGCTGAGAATCGCAGCCTCGCCCCCTTCTTCTTCCTCGATGCTGTGACCTCCGACCTCGGCTTCTTCGCTAGCGTCGAGGTATTCCTCAGCGGCCGGCTCACGGTCGATCCAAGATGTCTCCTTGCTAACTCATCCGGCGCAGGCATTACTCAGCAGACGGCACCGGAATGGATCAGAGCTAGCAGCGCTGCTTTCTGGAGTATCCGTTGAGCTAAATAGCCTGTCAAGACGAGCTTGAACGGCGGGCTGGAACGGCGCCGTGATCGAAAGGATAGGTATTGCCCAGGTGACCTAATCCGACATTTGCGTCAGTAGTATTCAGGCGCATCGGCAGGCAGCCTAATGGACTTCGGCAGGCCGTCTGGCCGCAGTAGCGGCCGCCCGCAGGCGAGCGCGAACGTGGTGAACTCTCCCGGCTGGCGCAGCCCGAGCATGGCGTCCGCCTCGGTCCCCCTGATCGCGCCGGTGATCGAGGCGCCGAAGCCGAGCGCGGTGGCCGTCATCGAAAAAACCTGGGCCATGTGGCCGATGTTCTGGAGCAACATGCGGTAGGCGACCGGATGCGGGTATTTCCAGGACATCCGCTCGGCGACGGCCGCGGTCAGCACGCCGAACGACGCGCGGGTGAAGAAGCCCTGGCCGAAGGTGAGGTATTCAAGGTCAGCGCGGCCCGCCTTGGCACTCACCGGTTCCAGCCCGTGCCTGATGTTGTCGTAGTGATACAGGCCTGGCCGTACCGAGGCGACGTTAAAGACGAAGATGAAAGCCTCGCATTCGTGCCGCGCTCCGCCGGAAGCCGCCGCCCGCAGTTGCAGCACGCCGACCTCGCCGGCGTCAGCGAACCTGAGCGGAGCGAACGTGTAGTGCAGCAGGTCTGAGAATGAATCCAGATCCATCGTGTGATCCGCGAACTCCCGGTGCGTGCGGCGGCCTTCGAGCACCTCGCGGTACGGAACGTCCAGGCGCGATCTGACCCGTGGCAGCAGCAAGATCCGGTCACTGGCGGCCGGGCGGACGCTGGACGGGCGCTCGCTCCTGGCGAAGTTGGCCCGGTAGGCCTCGATCTGAACCGGGTCGGTGCTGACGAACGACGTGTCCTTTGTTTGCGTGTAGAAGCTCCACGCCGTCGTGCCCCACGCATCCCACGGCGGGCCGGCAGGATCCGGATCGGCTGTCGCGTCCAGAAGGAAGCCCGCCTCGAGAAGCTGGCCGATAACATCGCCCGGATGTTCGTCGGACCGGATTCCAGTCCTGGCCGAGAACAGGATCGACACGACCGACTGGCTAACCCGCAGCCTCCGGTGCAGCCGAGGGCTCGAGATCACGACCTTGCCTGGTCTTGAACTGGACAGCTCAAGGACTAGCGGATCGACCGTCCTGACCTTTTCTGGAAGCACGGGCCTACTCCGGAGCGTCACTGAGCACGATGAGCGTGGATTGCCGCAACAGGGCCGCCATCCGGTCACGGGTTTCGTCGGCCCTTATCGCTCGGAGAACGCTGATCCGCCGCTCGGCGAAGTCGGGGCCCAGGCCAGCCTGCAAGAGCCCGCCCACCCGGGCGACCATCTTGCGAGCCGAGTCGTGGAAATGCGCCTCCATGCGCAGTAGCTGGACGGCGGCGGCGTTGACTCCGTCAGGTGACGGCCCGGTGCTCACGAAGTCCTCGATGTCGCGGCGCAGCAGGTCAAGCGCTGTTGCCAGGTCCTTGGTCGCGACCGAGAAGCCGACCTGGGCCAGGCAGCAGGCCGGGTCTCCCGACGACAGCGACCCTATTGACAGCGAAGTGTGCGCCGACGCGACCGAGTAGGTCAGGCCGAGCCGCTCCCGGAATAGCGCGTTCCACCGCGAACCCGACCAGCCGCCGAGCAAGTGCGCGGCTAGCTCGATCGCCACGTGGTCGGCTATGTCGGCAGTGCCAGCGGCGGTACCCCAGCCCAGGTACGAGTGCGCTGCGCTGCCACTGGCCGCTCGGAGTTCGCCGGGCGGCTCGGCGCATAGGGCGGGTGGCTCGGCCACGCCGTCACCGCGCTCGCCGTCACCGCTTGTGAGCGCACTGACGGCGGCCAGATAGTCGTCAGCCCTCTGATCTCCGACGATGACAAGATGCAGCCGGCGTCCCCACAGCCCCGCCGCCAGCGCGCGGCAGTCAGCGACCGAAATGCCGTCCAGGCTGACCGCGCTGCCCCCTGGCCGTCTAGCCAGGAAATTCCCCGGCGCTGCCCTGGCCGCACGGAACGCGTCGCCGGCCAGCATGGCCAGGTCGCGCTGACGGCGGCGGGAGCCGTGCAGCGCCTGTTTCCTGGCCGCCTGGAACGCGCCTTCATCGACTTCCGCCGCTGCCACTGCCGTCGCCGCTAGCGTGAGCGCGTTGCTCAGGTACTCGCGCGGTCCGCGCAGCTCCAGGTAGGCGGTGCGATCGGTCGCCCCGGCAGCGACGGCGACGCCCGCCGATTCCAGGTGCTCGGCCATCGTCGTCTTGCCGCCGGGCGCGGGCGAGCGGATCAGAGCCTGCATAGTCACGGCGTGCAGGCCAGACAGTCCTGCGTCTTCCATGGCCGAGCCACCCGGCCAGTAAAGCCGCACCGCGACGATCGGCCTCGGCATTCCGGCTTGAGCGTAGACGCTGGCTCCCGCGGCCCGGATCACGTGCAGGCGAGCGTCGGTGACGGGCACCGCCGCAGGACTGATTTCCGCGAGGCTGGCCAGCCGCTCGCTCAGCCCAGGCTCGGGAAGTGCGGTCATGAAAGGTAAACCAACTCGACCCGGCGGTCTGGCTGGTGCCAGCCAAGTACCGCACTCCGGAGCTGGTCAAGATTGATCTGGCTGATCCTGGCGTCGTGGCTGAGATAGGCGTCGGCTGAGCCGTTGAGCTGCATCGCCAGGCTGAGCGAGTCGCTGCGGCCGATGAACGTGTCATCATCGGCGAGCCAACTCGACCGGTACATGGCCTTGGTCCTGAGCAGGTCGGCTTCGGTCAGGCCGCGGTCGACCGAGTCTGCGAGCGCGGCGTCTAGCCGGTCGATGACCTGCCCGGCCGGCATTCCGTCGACCGGAGTTATCTCGATGATCCCCGCCGATGCGTAACCTGCCCGCGCCATGGTCTTCACCTGAACGGCGGACGCGACTCGCTCGGATCGGATCAGGCGGTCCGACAGTCGCGCCGACACGCCGCGGCCAAGGCACAGCCCGGCGAATCGGGCCAGTTCGAAGTCCCATGAAGTGCTGACCGGCAGCAAGCAGCCGATGAACACCTTCGGGGGAAGCGCGGAAGTGATCTCGATCCGGCTCCGGCTGGTCACAAGCTGGTCTCGGACCGCCCCGGTCGCCTGGAAAGGCCTCTGGCCAGCCTGGCCGCTCGCCAGTGGCCCTTCGCCAAGCGCGTCAAGCAGGGCCGTGACCGGCTCGGCCAGCCGCCAGGGATCGAAATCACCGACGACGGCCAGGTTCACGTTCGGCGCGACGTAGTGGTCCGCGTGGAACCGCAGGCAGTCGCCCAGCCCGACGCGCCCCACGTGCTCGGCCGAGCCGACCGGCAGCCACCGGTTCGGTGACTCGGCTGGATAGAGCGCGGCCAGCAATTCCGCCGTGGCCGCGCCGTAAGGCGCGCTTTCGACTCGCTCGCGGCGCTCGCTGAGCACGACGTCCCGCTCGATGTCGAGCGCGGCCTCGGTCATCGCCTCTGGTGCCTGGACGAGTCGTTCGGCTTCCAGCTCGAGCAGGATCGTGATCAGGTCGGCCGGGACGACGTTGAAATGCCTGGTCCAGTCGGCCGACGTGGTGGCGTTCGCGAAGCCGCCGATCGACTGGATCATCTGAAGGTGCCCGCCGCGCCCGAACCGCCTTGTCCCGCAGAACATCATGTGCTCCAGCACATGCGCCAGCCCGCTGAGGCCGACCGGATCGTGCGCAGAGCCGGCCGCGAATCGCAGGCTAGTGGCGACCAGCGGCCTGGCTGGGTCGCGAATGAGAAAGGCGCGCGCCCCGGCCTGGGTTCGTATCGCCAGGGACGCGCCATCCGCCGCACTGTCAGCGCTGCCCGCGCTGGCTCCGGGGATGCCGGTCGCGGCGACCGCGCCCGAGATGGCCGTCACGACCCGAACCCGGCCGACCCGAACCCGGCCGACCCGAACCCGGCCGACCCGAACCTGGCTGCGGCCAGGTCGAAGGCGGCCCTCAGCTGCTCGACGGACAATCGGGCCGAGTTCAGCTCGCCAGGAAGAGCGGCCGGGTCCGACTCGAGCGCCAGCCAGCCAGTCCGGATCAGGTTAGCCAGCGCTGGATCGACCGGACGGGCGAGCTCATGTGCCCGGGACAGGCATTCCGCCGCGTCGGCGGTCCGCCCGATGATGATGAGCGAGCCGCCGAGACTGGCGAGATCGCGCGCGGCGGCCGGCGGCGGCTTGGCCATGGCGTCGGCCCGGGTGGCGAACAACTCGTCGGCTAGCCGAACGGCCGAATCGACCTGATCCTTCGCGAACTTGGCTAGCAGATGCAGGGAGCAGATACGTCGTAACACCGGCGACTCAGGAAGGCCCCGGGCGGCCAGCGCGGCCTCCGGCCCGGCCCGCCAGGCGGCCTCGTGCGCATGAAACGGGCCGACGACCAGGCTGCGCGGCCAGATTCGCTCGAGCCGGGAGGTGCTCTCGATCAGTTCGGCGGTCAGGCCGCGCCGCGAGAAGATCTTCGCGGTCTCGACCAGGCAGTTGTTCCTGGCCAGGCCGCGCAACTGGGCCGAGAGCGGACCGGCGAGCGGAAGGCCGGCAATGCACATGGCATGGCCCCTGGCGATCCGCTCGAGATCGGACAGGCCACCTCTGGCCGAGTCCAGATGACCGATATAGCCCTCAAGCCTGATCAGGTTGATGACTGGCTGCAAGCCGAACATCGCCAGTTGCCCGTCGGCGCGTTTCCGCAGCCTGCCTGCGGCATAGTCGATCTCCAGGCGGCATACCTGCGCCGCCAGCTCCCGCTGGCCGCTTCGGAATGCCTCAAGCGCCAGCCGGTTAGCCGCCACGTAGGCGGCATTGTCCGGGCCCGCGCTAAAGCCCCGCCTGAGCCGATTGACTAGATCTTCCGGTTCGCGCCAGACAACCGGATCTTCAGGAGAAAGAAAGCCCAGGCGCGCGGTCGTCATCTCGGTGAGATTGGCTGATCCGGTGGTATTCGCCGCTCCCGTAACGGCCGCATAGCTCGGCATCGGCGTCTCCGTCACTGGCGGCGGCTAAGTCAGCTGGGGAGTCATGACTTACTCCGACGGCACCAGGAATGGATTGGCATTCGCCGGCCGGCAGCGCTCCTTGCTGCGAGTATTAGTCGTCCGCTGTGGGCTGTCAAGGTGCCGTCAGGCCAGCTTCGCCCAACGAAGTGAGCACCGCGGCGAAGAGCCCAGCAACGGCGAAGATGACGGCAACTGTGTCGTTCAGGGGGATTGTTCGAGTTAGGCCATCTGCTTAGCATCGACCTAACGGTGATTGGCTGGCTTCTCACGCTTCTCACGCTCCAGTGCCGATAAACGCTCCGTAGCGCTTCCGCTGCTGGGCGCCGAGGAGGCTGTTTATGGCGACCGATGCGGTGACCAGCGGGCCTCCTCGCGGATTGAGGAATAACAGAAACTGGCACAAGCTGCTGGTCGCCCAGGGTGTCTCGCTGATTGGTGACTACGTCTTCGACGTCACCGTGCTGCTGTGGGTCGCCACCGTCATCGCAGCTCACCGGCCGTGGGCCCCGGTGGCGGCATCCGGCGTGCTGATCGCCGCGGCAATCCCGATTCTGGCCGTCGCGCCGATCGCCGGGGTCTTCGTCGACCGGTGGGACCGACGGCGGACAATGCGCATCGCCGACCTGGTCAGGGCGGCCGTGATCGCGCTCCTGCTGCTGGTCCCGACGGTGGGCAAGCACTGGCCGATCACGGCGCAGCTCACGGTGATCTACGCCTGCGTGCTGATCGCGAGCGTCGCCTCGCAGTTCTTCAACCCGTCCAGGTTCGCGATCATCGCCGCGGCGATCGCGAAGGAAGATCGGCCCCGTGCGTTCGGCATCTCCGGGGCGACGGCCAACACGGCCGCCGTGATCGGACCGCCGCTCGCCGCGCCGCTGCTGTTCAGCCTCGGCGTGGAATGGGCGTTGCTGATCAACGTCGCGTCGTTCTTAGTCTCCTACGCCTGCATGACGGCGATCAAGCTCCCCGCAACCGAGCGCAGGCCCGCCAAGGAACGGCAGCCATTCTGGCGAGAATTCTGGGAAGGATTGTCCTTTTTTGGCCACAATAAGCAGCTTGTCGTGCTGTGCGGCACGGTCGTCATCTATACGCTCGGCGTCGGCGCGATCAACGCCCTCGACGTGTTCTTCGTAAAGAACAACCTGCACACCAGCGCGAACTGGCTGGGCACCCTCAATGCCGGGCTCGGCATCGGCAGCATCATCGGCGCGCTGATCGGCGCCAAGCTGGCCGGCTGGCTCACCGAGGCCAGGGTCTTCTCCTATGGCGTGGTCGCCACGGGGTTGCTCATCTTGGTCTATTCCAGGCTCGGTGCGCTGCCTCCGGCGATCGCGATATTCGCACTGGCCGGGATACCACTGGCCGCGGTCAGCGTGGTAATCGGCCCGATAATGCTCAGGGTCACCCCGACCAACCTGATCGGCCGGGTCGCCACGGTCATGAACCCGCTCGTCTATCTGGCCTCGATCATCTCGATGGCGGTCGCCGCGGTGATAACCAGCTCAGTGCTGCGCAACCTGCATGTAGTGGTGGCCGGAGTGACCTTCGGCCGGATCGACACCATCTTCGGCTTCAGCGCGCTGCTGATGGCGGCGGCCGGCCTCTTGTCGATCCGCCCGCTGCGCGAAAGCGTCAAGGCTGAGGCCGCGGCCCCGACCCAGGAACAGGCAAGCGCGGCCACCTCATGACCGCTACGGCGACCGAGCCAGCAACCAGTCAACGGCAGGCCATCAAGGACCTGCTGTGGCGCCAGCCCTCGCTGGCCGGCGGTGGTCCGCTGCGGCTGCTCTACACCCGGCACTGGGCCAGGCACGCATCCTGGATCTGCGCCTTCGCCCGGGCGGCCGGGCTGGAGGCCGAACTGGTTCCGGTCGCCGGTCCGGCAAGCGCCTTCGAGCGGCGGCTCGGCCAGGCGGCGGCCGGGGTTACTTCTTTCGCCCTCGCCAACATGGCCCTTGACCTCCCGGCCGGCACCGTGCAGCTAGCCGGGATGCCGGGCGCTCCCCCGCTTGATCTCTGGCAGACCGATGCCGCGATCGAAGCAGCGACCCACGCTGCCGCGGCTGGAATGCCCGCCAGCCAGGTAATCAGGACCGGCGGGGCGAAAGTA
>Ga0134128_10008985_pt1 | contig 12022 bp, 12 predicted proteins | sample KB31754_FD_96462 | JGI IMG/M metagenome (GOLD analysis project Ga0134128, IMG submission 96462) | Terrestrial soil microbial communities with excess Nitrogen fertilizer from Kellogg Biological Station, Michigan, USA - KB3-175-4 | ecosystem: Environmental > Terrestrial > Soil > Unclassified ...
AGGCGATGGGCAAGCTGGTGGTGCTGCTGTCGGGCGACAGGGCGCCGGTGGTGGAGCGGGTCGCCGGGCAACTCGGCATCGCCGAATGGCATGCCGGGCAGGGGCCGGCCGTTCCGTTCACACGGCGGGGATTGAGGAGTTACGTCATGGGTGGTTTGAGCTGGATCCACTGGTTGCTTCTGGCGTTGGTGGCCTTGGTTCTGTTCGGCGGTCGCGGCAAGGTCTCCGACCTGATGGGCGACTTCGGCAAAGGCATCAACAGCTTCAAGAAGGGCTTGGCCGATCCCGACAAGGACGATCCCCGCGTCATCAATGCCGAAACGCGCGAGACCGCGGCGAACGTCAATAAGGACACCGCCGCTCGCTAGAGCGGTTTCAGGAAAAGTGCGTAGCGGTTTTCCGTCCGAAACCGCGACAGATGAAAAATTAGAGCATTTTCGCGATTCATGAAGAGCGGAAATGCTCTAAGGGTGTCCTTAAGGAATGTTCGACCTTTTCAGCTGGAGCCATATTCTCATCCTGCTCACCGTGGCTTTGGTCGTGGTGGGACCGAAGGATTTGCCGCGCCTGATGAACATGGCCGGCCGCTGGGCCGGCAAGGCGCGCAACATGGCCAACGAGTTCAAGAAGAGCTTTGACGACATGGCCCGTCAGAGCGAGCTCGATGAACTGCGCGCCGAGGTGGAACGGCTGAAGCAGCACGACCCCATCGCCGGTCTCAATGACGATATCGAACGCGCCTTGAATCCAGTGGACACAGCGACAGTCGAGGCCCGGGCCGCAGCGGAGGCATCAGCCCAGCAGGAAGCACCGGCACAGGAAGAGGCGCCTGCGCCACGCAGCGGCGAATATCAGGTCTCCGAAACGCCGGCGGGCGAACCGCATCCCGAGACAGCCCAGCCGTGAGCGCGCCGACCAACGAAGATGAAGCCGCGCTGGACGCGACGCGGGCGCCGCTGATGGAGCATCTGATCGAGCTGCGCAAGCGGCTGATCTGGGCCCTGCTGTCCTTCGGCGTCTGCTTTGTAGTCTGCTTCGCTTTCTCTACGCCCATCCTCAATTTCCTGGAGCGGCCGATGGCGGCCGCCACCAATCATTTGATCTATACGGCGCTACCGGAAATCTTCTTGACCCAAGTGAAGATCGCCATGTTCGGCGGCCTCTGTCTGGGCTTTCCCGCCATCGTGGCGCAGCTTTGGATCTTCGTGGCGCCCGGCCTTTACAAGCACGAGAAGCGCGCCTTCCTGCCCTTTCTCTTGTGGACGCCTGTGTTGTTCGCCACGGGCGCCGCTTTCGTCTATTATGTGATGCTGCCTTTCTCGATCAAATTTTTCGGCAGCTATCAGGTGCCGGCCACCAAAGGCGCGCTGGGCCTCGAACTTCAGGCGAAGGTCAGCGATTATCTCGACCTGGTGATGACACTGATGTTTGCGTTCGGTCTCACCTTCCAATTGCCGGTGCTGCTGTCGCTGCTCGGCAAAGTAGGAATCGTGACCACCAAAGCGCTGCGCGATATGCGCCGGTATGCGATTGTGGGTCTGTTCGCGGTGGCAGCAGTGTTCACGCCGCCCGACGCCTTCTCGATGCTGAGCCTGGCCGTTCCCTTGATCGCGCTCTACGAGATTTCGATCTTGTGCGTGGCCGCCATCGAGCGCGGCCGCGCGCGCGACCAGGCGGCTGCCCAAGGAACGGCAGTCGTTTCCTAAAACGGATTTTTCAGGCGGCGGCGCGGGGGATTTCCACCCGGTCGGCGGGCAAGGTCAGGGTCACGGTGGTGCCCTGGTCCTTGACGCTGGTCATCTTCAGGCTGCCGCCATGCAGCTCCAGCATCGCCTTGGCCAATGGCAGGCCCAGGCCGGTGCCTTCATGCTTGCGCGACAGCTGGTTCTCGTTCTGGCCGAACGGCGTCAAGGCATGGCTGATTTCCGCCTCGCTCATACCCACACCTGTGTCGCGCACCGCGACCTCATAGGCGCCGTCGGCCAGCACGCGGCCGGTCACATGGACCGCACCGCCCGGCGGCGTGAATTTGATGGCATTGCCCACCAGATTGATCAGGATCTGGCGGATCATGCGCTCCACCGCTGTGACCACCAGGCCCTCCTCGGCGATCTCATTGTGAACGCTGACGCCGAATTTCTCACCCAGGCCCTTCAGCATGGAGATCGATGACGCCAGCACCGGCGCCAGCGCGAAGCGGCCCGCATTGTCCAGGGTCATCTTGCCGGCCTCGATTTTGGCCAGATCCAGCACGTCGTTGATGATGGCCAGAAGATGCCGGCCGCTGGCATGGATGTCGGCGGCATAGGACAGATAGCGCGGATTATGGACCGGACCCAGATGCTGGTCCTTCATCACTTCCGAGAAGCCCAGGATCGCGTTCAAGGGCGTGCGCAATTCGTGGCTCATATTGGCCAGGAAGGAGGACTTTGCCTTGTTGGCCTGTTCGGCCTCTTCCACTGCGAAGGCCAGGCGCCGCGACATGGCGGAAAGCTGAGTGCGGTTCTTTTCCAGCTGGGTGATGATGCGGCGGGAATAGAGGATCAGCGGCACAGCCACCACCAGCGTCTCCACCACGATATGGCCGAACGCCAGCGCCGTGAGCTTGGCGCCATCGAAATAGAGCAACAGATGCGCCAGGCTGGCCATCGCCACGGCGGCGAGGCAAAGAGCGACGGTGCTGCCGACGGTGCCGCGCGCGCTGACCCAGCGCTCGAGCCGCATCCACCAAGATCTCCGACCGGCTTGTTTCCCGCCGTCCGCACCGACGACCCGGCACGCCCCCAAATGACGGGGGTAGTATGGCCCGAGAACGGTTTCGGGCCGGTTGCATCGATATTTGCAAAGCTCTGAGGGAAATTAGGCAATTGCTAAGCAAGGGCGGCAGCCTAGGCAATCCGGGCTGTTTTCACCGCCTTTGACCGGGCGCGGGGCCCGTGGCATGAGCGTCGCTCTGGATTTCGAAGGTTTCCTTGCCATGCACGATATGCGGACCGTCCGGGACCATGCGGACGCCTTTGCCGCCGGATTGAAGCGGCGTGGCCTCGATGGGGCGGCGATCGCCCAGGACCTGTTGACGCGCGACAAGGCGCTGCGCGAGTTGCTGACACGGCTTCAGACCCAGCAAGCGCGCCGCAACGAAGCCTCCAAGCTGATCGGCCAGGCCAAGGCGAAGAAAGACGAGACCCAAGCCAAGGCGCTGCTGGACGAGGTGGCGGGCCTGAAGGACGCGATTCAAAAAGGCGAGGCGGAACAGCGTGACCTGGAGAGAGCGCTGCGCGACGCCCTGGCGGTGATCCCGAATGTTCCCGCCGCCGATGTACCGAACGGTGCGGACGAAAGCGCCAATGTGCCGGTCGGGTCGCGCGTCTTCGGTAAGCCGCCAGGGATCAACAATCCCAAACAGCATTTCGAGCTCGGCGAGGCCTTAGGCCAGATGGATTTCGAGCGCGCCGCCAAAGTGTCCGGCGCGCGTTTTGTCTATCTCAAATCCGATCTGGCGCGGTTGGAGCGGGCGATAGCCGCTTTCATGCTGGACACGCATACGCAGCAGTTCGGCTACACCGAAGTCAGCCCGCCGGTGCTGGTGCATAGCAACGCCATGTTCGGCACCGGCCAGCTTCCCAAATTCCAAGACGATCTGTTCCAGGTGCCTGCCGGTGACGGTGATCCTTTCTGGCTCATCCCTACTGCCGAAGTGCCTCTCACCAATCTCGTCAATGACGAGATCGTGAACGAAACCGAATTGCCGCTGCGTATGACGGCCTATACGCCCTGTTTCCGCGCCGAAGCAGGTGCGGCGGGCAAGGACACCCGCGGCATGATCCGCATGCACCAATTCTCCAAGGTGGAACTGGTCTCCATCACCACCCCGGAGCAGTCGGCAGCGGAACATGAACGCATGACCGACGCGGCGCAGGCGATTCTGAAAAAGCTCGATCTCGCGCACCGCGTGGTGACACTCTGCACCGGCGATATGGGGTTCTCGGCCCAGAAGACCTATGACATCGAAGTCTGGCTGCCCGGGCAGAATGCCTATCGCGAAATCTCCTCCTGCTCCAATTGCGGGCCTTTCCAGGCGCTGCGCATGAATGCGCGCTATCGCGGCGCCGACGGCAAGGTTCGCGGGCCCGTCCACACCCTCAACGGCTCCGGCCTGGCGGTGGGACGTACCCTGGTGGCGATCTTGGAAAACTACCAGCAACCGGACGGTTCGGTCGCAATTCCGTCGGCCTTGCAGACTTACATGGGCGGCAAGACAGTCATCTCGAAATCTTGATGCGTATTCTCGTTACCAATGACGATGGCATTCATGCGCCGGGCCTGGCCGTCGCGGAAAAGATCGCTCGCGCCTTGTCCGACGATGTCTGGGTCATCGCGCCGGAGACGGAACAATCCGGTGCCTCGCATTCCCTGACACTGACCATGCCGCTACGCCTGCGCAAAGTCGGCGAGCGGCGCTATGCGGTGAGCGGCACGCCCACCGACTGCGTGATGATGGGCTGCCTGCAGCTGCTGAAAGATAAGCCGCCGGGACTGATCCTCTCCGGCGTCAATTGGGGCTCCAATCTCGCCGACGATGTCACCTATTCCGGCACCATCGCGGGCGCGATGGAAGGTTGTGCGCTGGGCATCCCTTCGGTGGCGATGTCGCAAGCGGGCGATGAGGAAACCCGGGAGATGATCGACTGGTCGCCAGGTGAAACGTACGGCCCCAAGCTGCTGCGCGACCTATTGGACGCTGGCTGGCCGCAAGGCACACTGATGAACGTCAATTTTCCGGCGTTGCCGGCGGCCGAAGTAAAGGGCTGGGCCGTGGTTCCCCAGGGCCGCTACGATCTGCAATCCACCGAAATCGTGGAGCGCCGCGACGCCCGCAACCGCGCCTATTACTGGATCGGGCTCCGCCGCCGCCGCGCCCGGCCGCCGGAAGGAACTGACCTGGGCGCCGTCTATGGTGGAAAGATTTCAGTAACCCCGCTACATCTGAACTTAACCGAAGCCGCAGTGTTGGAAAAACTCCGCCAAAAGCTGGGTCAAAGCTAAACAGCGCCTTAAGCTGCGCGGCGCGTGGAACTCGCACGGTTAAAGCCTTCTTCATTCTTAACGCGGATGATCCGTTTCGAGACATGCAGAAGGCATGAGCGATGAACGCGCCGTGGAAGAAATCCGCCTGGGCCCTCCTGGTTCTGGTTCCCGCGCTGGCAGGCTGCGTCCATAGTCCGGAGACCAATTTCGACTGGGGCGTCAACGACCGCCTGCCGAAGCGTCAAGTTGCCGGCAATGATGTGACGCGCAGCGATCTGCCGAAAGTCTATGTCGTGCAAGGTGAGGCTTATGCGGTACCCGCGCCCAAGCCGCGTCCTATTTATTCCGCGCCGTTGTCGGCGCCCATCTACCAGGCGCCGAACGCGCGCACATCCTATCAACCCGCGGTCAAGGACAATGGCGAGGCGCCTCAGTTCGTCTGGCCGGTGTCGGGCAATGTGGTTTCCAATTTCGGCGCCGTCAGTGGCGGCGAGCGCAATGACGGCATCAATATCGCCAGCGAGGCCGGCACGCCGATCCATGCCGCCGCCGCCGGCACCGTCACTTACTCCGGCAACGAATTGAAGGACTATGGCAATCTTGCCCTTATCAAGCATGACGGCGGCTATGTCACGGCTTACGCCCATGCCGACAAGCTGATCGTCAATCGCGGCGATTATGTCACCAAGGGTCAGGTGATCGGCTATGTCGGCAGCACTGGCGATGTCTCGGCGCCGCAGCTGCATTTCGAAATCCGCCACGACACCCAGCCGGTCAATCCCAGGCCATTGTTGATGGCGCGGAACTCTTGATTGGTCGCACGGCCGAACGCAAAACCGCTACGCACTTTTGCTGGCCGCTGCTCCTTTAAATCCGCGTACCCAATTCGCCCGCCAAGTCTTGAATGAATTGCCACGCTACGCGGCCAGAACGCGCGCCCCGCGTCAGCGCCCAGGCCAGCGCCTTGGCGCGCAATTCCTCCGCTTCGATTTTCAAACCGTAATGGGCGACATAGCCGTCCACCATGGCGAGATAATCGTCCTGGCTGCAATTGTGGAAGCCCAACCATAGGCCGAAGCGATCCGACAACGAGACTTTCTCTTCCACCGCTTCGCCGGGATTGATGACGGTCGCGCGTTCATTGTCCACCAAATCGCGCGGCATCAGGTGCCGGCGGTTGGACGTGGCATAGAACAGCACATTCGCCGGCCGCCCCTCGATGCCGCCTTCCAGCGCCGCCTTCAGCGATTTGTAGCTGGTGTCGTCCTTGTCGAAGGAAAGAACGTCGCAGAACAGCAGGAAACGGCGCTTGTCGGCGCGAAGCAGGCGCAACAGCTGGGGTAGGGAGGCGACGTCCTCGCGATGGATCTCGATCAACACCAGGGCCGTCTTACGCGCGTCATTGACTTCCGCATGCACGGCCTTGACCAGTGAACTCTTGCCCATGCCCCGCGCGCCCCACAGAAGCGCGTTGTTGGCGGGAAGCCCGTCGGCGAAACGGCGCGTGTTGGCGGACAGCGTTTCGCGCTGGTTCTCGATCGCCTTCAAAAGGCCGATGTCGATGGCAGCGACCTGCGCGACCGGAGAGAGGAGGCCCAAGCCCGGCTCCCAGACAAAGGCCGCGCCCTTGTCGGGCAGCGCGGCGGGGACGGCAGGAGGCGCCAGCCGTTCCAGAGCCTGAACGGCGCGCGCGCCAAGCCCGGAAGAGCCCTGGGAGGCGGATCGGGGGCGCTTTTTCATCGCTTAAGTCCTTGATTTACCACGGTTGCAAACAGGGGCGTGGCGGCTATAGTCCGCCCGCATCGCGCCTAAGTGAAAGTTTTCCGTCCATGAACATGTCCGATCCCACGTTTCAGACTTTGACGCTGATCGTGCCGATGCTGGCGATCTTTTACTTTCTTCTCTGGCGCCCGCAACAGCAGCGCGCCAAGCAGCTGCGCCAGCAGGTCGACAATCTCCACCGCGGCGACACCGTGGTGACGGCGGGCATTGTGGGTCGCGTGGTCAAGGCCTCGGCCGCCGACGATCCGGAAATTCTGGTCGAGATCGCCGACAATGTGCAGGTCAAGGTGCTGAAGGCGGCCCTGAACGATGTGCGCCCCAAGGCGCAAAGCCGGGAAGAGAAGAACTGACGTGCTGCAAGTCTCTCCCTGGGCGCGGATCATCACGCTTCTGATCGTGCTGGCGGGCGTGGTCATCGCCCTTCCGAATGCGTTGCCCGAGAAAATACTTAACCATTATCCCAGCTTCCTGCCCAAGAGCAGCGTGAGCTTAGGGTTGGACCTGCAAGGCGGTTCCTATCTTCTGCTCGAAGCCCAGCTCGAGCAGGTGCAGAAAGACAAAACGGAAGCGATGATCGGCGATATCCGCGCCGCTTTCCGTAAGGCGCATATCGGCTATACCGATCTGGCCGGGCAGGGCGACAGTGTCAGCGTCAAAGTCAGCGACACCGCGCGTTATGACGAAGCCAAGAAGCTAATCGCCGATCTCAATCCCACCGTCAGCACTTCGCTGCTTTCGGCCGGCGCCAAGCAATATGACATGGCCGAACCGGGCGGCGGCGTGATCGCGTTGCATATGACTGAAGGCTACAAGACCATCACCAAGCAGCAGGTCATGGACCAGTCGCTGGAAGTGGTCCGCCGCCGCATCGACGAGCTGGGCACCAAGGAACCCGACATCACCCGTTCGGGCGATGACCGCATCCTGGTCCAGGTGCCGGGCCTGCAGGATCCCCAGGAGCTGAAGAACATCCTGGGCAAGACCGCCAAGATGACGTTCCAGCTGGTGAACGAGACCGCCGATCCGTCCGCCAAGACCGCGCCCATCGGCGACGACATCCTGCCGATGATGACCAAGCCGGGCCAGCCGGCGCAGCCGCCCATCGTGGTCCATCGTCGTGTGTTGGTGTCGGGCGACCGTCTGACGGACGCCAGCCAGACCAACGATTCCCGGACCGGCCAGCCGGCCGTGTCCTTCCGTTTCGACAGCGTGGGCGCGCGCCAGTTCGGCGACGTCACCAAGGACAATGTCGGCCACCGTTTCGCCATCGTGCTGGACAAGGAGGTGCTGTCCGCGCCGGTGATCCAGGAAGCGATCCTGGGCGGCTCCGGCCAGATCACCGGCAGCTTCACCACCCAGAGCGCCAATGAACTGGCCGTCCTGCTCAGGGCCGGCGCGCTTCCCGTGCCGCTGCGGATTCTGGAAGAACGCACGGTGGGCGCGGAACTGGGTGCGGATTCCGTGAAAGCCGGCCGCTACTCCGCCATCGCGGGACTTTTGATGGTGGCGGTCTTCATGATCCTGCGCTACGGCCTGTTCGGCCTTTTCGCCGATGTCGCGCTGACCTTGAACGTGGTCCTGCTTCTGGCGGTGTTGACCGCCTTCGGCGCCACGCTCACCCTTCCAGGCATCGCCGGCATCGTGCTCACCATGGGCATGGCGGTGGACGCCAATGTGCTGATCTATGAGCGTATCCGCGAAGAACAGCGCAACGGCCGCTCCATGCTGGCCTCGATCGACACGGGCTTTCGCCGCGCCATGGCGACCATCATCGACGCCAACATGACCCATCTGATCGCCTCTCTGATCCTTTTCCAGCTGGGGCAGGGACCGGTGAAAGGTTTTGCCGTCAGCCTGGGCGTGGGCATCATCACCTCCTTCTTCACCGCGGTTATGGTGACAAGGCTGATCGTGATCGCCTGGCTGAACGCCGCCCGGCCCAGGAAGCTGGCTATCTAAATGACCCCCTCTCCCTTCGCACGCTCGAGAGCGTGCTACGGGTATCTCCCCCTCCATGCGCTGTGCGCAGAGGGGGAGAATGGTCCTGACCAAGGCGCACCGCCCAATAGCGCGGGCTGCCGCGGCCAAGGCGCGCTGTCCTGGCTCGAAAGTTCTGCCGGATCGGCTTAACATCCCCCCGACTCAAATGGGGAGGCAGGGCCGATGGCCGCGTTTCTAGGAAATCTTCGCAATGTGGTGATTGCGAGCTTTGTGCTCGCGCTGCTTCTGGTGATCCTCTACGCCTATGTTCAAGGCTTCGACGGAGCGACCTTCGAACTCTTCACCTTGCGCTGGCTGCATGTCGTTTCCGGCGTGATGTGGATCGGCCTGCTCTGGTATTTCAACTTCGTCTCCACCCCCACCACCCCAAAGATCCCCGAAGAGCTTCGCCCGGCGCTCGGCCGGTTCATCACGCCGGCGGCGCTGTTCTGGTTCCGCTGGTCCGCGATGGCCACCATCATCCTGGGCATCATCCTGGCATGGCGCAGCAATTACCTGGTCGAAGCCTATACGCTGGATTTGAGCCAGGGCATGGCGGGCTATCCGCTCGGTCCCAAATATCTCGCCATCGGCATCGGCATGTGGCTGGGCACCATCATGTGGTTCAATGTCTGGTTCGTGATCTGGCCCAACCAGCAGAAGGCGCTGAACATCGGGGGCAAATATCCCGACCTGGCCGCCCCGGAAAAGGCCGCCGCCGCCAAGGCCGCCGGCCAATTCAGCCGCATCAACACGCTGCTCTCCATCCCCATGCTGTTCAGCATGGTCGCGGCGGGACATCTGTACTGAAACGCGAATCACTGGAATGCGGAACCGCCCGGGTGACCGGGCGGTTCTTTTTTGATGGATAGCACGCTCGCCGCAAGACTGGCCCAAACGGTGCGCGCCGCCGATCCCGACCGCTATTTCGCCAGCCTGTTCGCGCCGGCGCCGCAGCGACCCTTCCTCCATGCGCTGTACGCCTTCAATCATGAGGTCGCGCATGTCGCCGAAAGCGTGCGCGAACCCATGCTGGGCGCCATCCGGTTGGAATGGTGGCGCGAAACGGTTGAGGGTGCGGGCGCGGGGACGCCCAGAAATCACGACGTGGCGCGGGGGCTGGCGGCGCTCTTCGCCGAACGCCGTCTGGCGCTCCCGGCTTTCGAGGCCATCATCGCGGCGCGTGCCTTCGATTCCGGCAACGCGCATTTCGAGGACTTCGCCGCCCTGGAAAATTATCTCGACGCCACCGGCGGCGCATTGATGCGCCTGGCGGCGCAGATACTGGGCGGCGACCCTGGTCTGGTGCGCGACGCGGCACTGGCTTACGGCCTGGCGGGATTGTTGCGTTCGCTTAGCTTTCACAATCGCCGCCACAAGCTTTACCTGCCGCTCGATCTTCTGGCGGCGGTTGGGCTCACCCCCGACGAATTCTTTGTGCTGGAGAATGATCCGCGTATTGCCGCCGCCGTGCGGCAGGCGGTCTTGCGCGCCCGCGATCATTTCTGGGCAGCGCGCCAGGCCCGGCGTCCGAAAGCGGCGCTGGCGGCGTTGCTGCCGGCGGCTTTGGTGCCCGTCTATCTCAAGCGCCTGGGCCGGGAGGTGCCGATCCATCGCCGGCAGATGGCGCTTCTGGCCGCCGCCATGAAGCAACGTCTTTAGGAGCGGTTCCAGGAAAAGTGGTGTTCCGGTTTTCCGTATGGAACCGCGACAAAAACTAGCTGATGCCGCTCTCGCCCCGCGCGCCGCGCGGTTCGCCATTCTTGTATTTCACATCGCCCTGGATGATGCGGCGGTAATCCTTGAGCTGGGTCATCGCCGCGGCGAAGGCATTGTCCAGCGCGGCATAGGCGTCGGACGGCTTCTTGCGATCGACGGCTCGCGCCATTTCCCGGCTCACCACCAGCTCCTTGCCAGGCACGCGCAGGACCACATGCACGTCGGGAATGTTCTGGCCGGTGCGGTGGCTTTTGTGCGGCATCTCGATCACCACGCGGCAACCGATGATGTGGTCGTGAAATTGTTCGAGCCGCTCGACATGCGCCTGGACCGCGACCTTCAGCGCATCGGAAGAGTCCATATTGTGGAAGGAAAGTTCGAGGGGGATATCCATGGCGTTCCTGTCTTGCTGTATTTTAGGAAAGCGCCCTGACTATAATGCGTTCCCGCTTATTCCGCAGCCGCTTTCGTTCCCAGCCATGTCTCAAGCTCGGCCAGGGCGCGCGCGCTCAGATGCTGTTTACGATCTTTTGCCTTGATCTTTTTTCCCGGCGGCAAAGGCGGAAACAAGCCGAAATTCACGTTCATGGGCTGGAAAGTTTCCGCTTGGGCACCACCGGTAATGTGCGAAAGAAGGGCGCCGAAGGCGGTGGTGTCGGGCGGCGGCGCCTGCGGGCGCTCCAGAATCTCCGCCGCCGCGAAGCGCCCCGCCAGAAGGCCGATCGCGGCGCTCTCGACATAGCCTTCCACCCCGGTCAGCTGTCCCGCGAAACGCAGATGCGGTTGGGTCTTCAACCGCAGCTGCTTGTCCAGCAGGCGCGGCGAATTGATGAAGGTGTTGCGATGAAGGCCGCCCAGCCGCGCGAATTCCGCCTTCTCCAGACCCGGGATCGTGCGAAAGATGCGAACCTGTTCGCCATGTTTGAGCTTGGTCTGAAAGCCCACCATGTTCCAGAGGCTCCCCAGCGCATTGTCCTGGCGCAGCTGCACCACCGCGTGCGGGCGGACACGGCTTCTGGGGTCTTGCAGGCCCTCCGGCTTCATGGGACCGAAGCGCAGCGTGTCCAGCCCCCGCGCCGCCATCACTTCGATGGGAAGGCAGGCTTCGAAATAGGGCGTGGACTTTTCCCATTCCTTGAAGTCGCTCTTCTCGCCTTCCAGCAATGCCGTCACAAAGCCGCAATATTGGTCTTCGTCGAGCGGCAGGTTGATGTAATCGGCATCGCCGCCGCCGGGACCCTTCTTGTCATAGCGCGACTGAAACCAGGCGATGTCGAAATCGATGGAATCGCGATGCACGATCGGTGCGATGGCGTCGAAGAAGGCGAGATGGTCCTGGCCTGCGGCCTCGGCGATGCTGGCGCTCAAGCTTTCCGAGGTGAGCGGGCCAGTCGCCACGATCACGCTGCCCCAGTCGGCGGGCGGCAGCGCCGAAATCTCTTCCCGGGCAATGGTCACGCGCGGATGCTGTGCAAGCGCCATCGTCACGGCGCGCGAAAAGCCCTCACGGTCC
>Ga0134128_10008986_pt1 | contig 12022 bp, 9 predicted proteins | sample KB31754_FD_96462 | JGI IMG/M metagenome (GOLD analysis project Ga0134128, IMG submission 96462) | Terrestrial soil microbial communities with excess Nitrogen fertilizer from Kellogg Biological Station, Michigan, USA - KB3-175-4 | ecosystem: Environmental > Terrestrial > Soil > Unclassified ...
AACACAGATATTCGGCCCCGCCGATGGGGTCGCCGCCATCGATGTATTCCAGTTGACAAGTGCCGCATCGGGAGGGACGTTGCTGCCGGAACCGCCGCCCCCTCGTGATCCGCCGGGAGTCGTATTGATTGAGATTCCATTGCCCGGAGCAACACCATTGCCCACGACGATCTGGGCATGGACACAGCCGGAGAGAGAAAGACAAAGCAGTAATGTCAGGAATTTCATTGAATGGTTATCGCTTGCGCCATGTCCCAAGTCAGGACTTCTGTCGCTGGTACGTTTTGGATAATCTGGATGGTTTGCGCTCCCGCCGACCAATCAATGGCCGAGGTTCCGGGTGTGGCCAAGGTCGATGCCAAGCTCGTAGAGACGGTTATAGGTGCGATAGGAACAATCGTTTGGGCGGTGTGCGAGCTTTGGTTATTGCAAATCTGGAGAGCGAGTTCGGTTTCTCCAGCAGCGCTGCTCGAATATCCCGTGTAAGCGAACGCGGACGATCCAAGCTTGACTTTTATTGTCTTTGTGCCACCTGAGGAAGTCGTGGTTCGATACCAGCCGAGGATCTGGACGCACTTTCCATTCCCCGGGTTACCGACGGAAAATGAGAAGATGACCTGGTCGGCGGCATTTCCTGTACAGACATTCCCTGTGCATCCCGCCGCCCCACCGTTGACCGTAGTCAGCAGTTGAGAAGTAGCCGAGCCTCCCCCACCGCCGGGACACGCCGCCCAGCCTGTACCCGTCGCACAATCAGTAGAGTTTCCATCTCCTTGGAAGTAGGCACTTACGCTGTCCGTGGTGCTCGCCTTTGAGGTCTGAAAGTTGATGACATAGCTATTGCTGGGATTTGCGGGCGTCGTGTTATTGAAGTTGACCGTATCGCCAGCAGTGAAAGTCGAGCCTCCAAGCTGGATGCTGTAACCGCCAGACCCGCTGGGTAAGCAGTTCGCTCCCGTCGAAGTTAGAGCTTGGAAACTGACTGCTGTGGTGTTAAACCAAAGCCGACAATTTCCACTCGCAGGATTGGTCATCGACGTTCCGCCGGGAACATCAATAAATCCCGTTCCCGGTGTACCAATCTGTAGGCCGGTTGCGGTCGATAGGATGTTCGTCGGGCACGAGATCGCAGTCGCTCCCCAGATCAGCACAGCGTTATTTGTTCCGCACACGCTAGTTGTGCCCGTTCCGCCCAAGGCAATAGTCAAAGGCACAGGCAAACTACTGGTCGAAGTCGTAGACCATGAAAAGCCGTTCCAATAGCACTCGTGTGGCGGAGGGGAAGTCTGATTTCCTCCGCCCGATGTGCAGTCGGTCGTCGAGCTTGGATCGAGGATCGTCAGCTTCAATCCAATCGAGGGATTAACGGGAAGCTGCGAGACCAAGACTGGCCCAGCTACCGACCCCGCCGCAAACGTCTGAGGCGCGGTAAAGACATTAGGCTGGTCGGTGGTTGAGAAGGTATGCGTCTGCCCTAAGCACAAGGGCGTGCACAGAAGAAACAGCCAGAGTTTTTTCATGGAATTGTTAATCGTGTGTGGCGATACAGTCCACGCCGGAAAATGAGGCAGAGGCGTTGGTTCCAGCTACTACTTCAATCGTGACCCCAGCGGCATTGAAACTGGCGAGCGAGAAAATGCCTACTTGCGTTGGCCCGACCGGAGTGCAGACCGGGGTGTAATTCGCATCGGCAAAGGCCGTTGTCCAACTAAACGTTGTGGTGCAAGTGGTTCCGGTAGTGGCCGCAGTCGAGCAAGTCGCGCCGAAACGTTTGTGCTTGAATCCCGAGCCATCGGCGGCAACGCCGGTTCCTACGGTCAGACCGCCAAGCGCTGAAAACATCCTGCTCGGCACCTTTACGTTATCCGTGGCATTGATAAGTAAGTAGTCGGCTCCGGCATCTTGGCGCGACCATCGCCAGCCCGCCGCCCCATCGACCAGAGGGAAGTACTGAATATTGTTGTCGGTTCGCCACTGGATCGTATGGCGCGGTGTTCCGCCGTTGTCAGTTACATCGAAGGCATGGCCGTTGATGCCCTTCCAATCGCCCAATCCAACCATCGAATAGTTTTCGGATGCGCCATTGACTTGGTTCTCCCCAACTACTCCGTAACACTTCTGAATTGTTCCTGTGCCGAGAATGGAATTACAGCCCAAGCCGTCTAGTCCCTCAGCAGTAGTAACATTCGTTGTGCTGCCGAGAGATGTATTCATGTAGCCGACGGCAGCCTGCACAAGTGGGATGGTGCCACCAGTAGAAAGCACGCCGACTGCGTTCTCATTGCCGTGAATCACGAGACCTGTTGGACTGTTATTGATGATGCCGACCAAGTCTGTCTCGCCGCTGATGGCATCGAGGGCCTGATTCGACGGCAGGGTTCCGGTAACGGTGTTGACGAAATACCCGGTGAGATCGCTGCTGGTCGGGCTAGTAATGTTTTGCCGAAAAAGGGAATAGGCATGTAGTCCGCTTGGCGATGTGTAATTCCAGAAATTTCCATTGATCGCTATCAGAGTGGAGCCATCCCAATAAAACGCTTGCGAAGTCGTATGATTGGGCGATAAATCTACCCACATTCCGCCGGTTGAGTTCACCGGCCAGACAAACGTTCTCCCTCCCGTCCCGTCCTGCGTGATCTCAAAACTCACAAGCCCCGGTGGAGTGACTCCCGACATCACCAAATTGGACGATGTGACATTCCCCGTCAAGGTCATGGTAAAAAGCTGATTCTGGGCAAGCGAAGTAAAAGTCGGCGTTGACGAAAACGCTATGGCTGTAGTCGAAGCGATGGAGTTCGTTAAGGTACTGGCAAGTCCGGTGACGTTATCTGCCGACCACTCTTGAACTCCAGAAGCATTTTGCGCAACGAATTTGTAAGCCAGTCCAGTTGAAAGCCAAATCGACGCGCATCCCGCAGAGTCAAGGGTTACAGGGTTGAAGTTCTGCCGCGTTCCCGTGGAATCAGTGAATGTTGCTAACGGGTTTCCAGGGCATGACGTTCCCGCACCGCAAGAGTAGATCAGCCCGCCCGCCAAGGGTTTGCCGGAGTTCAGGTTGTCGTTAAAACACTGCCGGGGCATGGGACTGAGCACGGCTACTTGGGCTGTGCAAAGTGTTGCAAGGCAAACAAAACACGAAAGATAGACAAACGCTCGTTTTAGGTTCATAGTATGTGGCGTGATTTTCGGTCTTGAATTCGGCTTAGGCTTGATTGCAGCGTGGCTACTGGTATGTATCGCCGGTGCAGGTTTGTACGGCTTGCTCGGGGGCAATCCCGACAAGAAAACTCACTGACCAGTCCTCGCCTTTGCAGCCTTAACGCGAGCTAACGCCTCTTGCCATAGTGGGGACAGGTCTTCCCCGCTGGCCGCAGGAGCCGCTGGAGTTGTCCCCGAGATCGCCTTCGACGCGCGCGCCAGCGTTGTCTGCGCTATTTTTAAATCAGGAAAATAAGTTTTAAGGCTGAGTGTCTTCCATGCTTCCGGCCCAATGTCGCCAAAGGTATGCCGGAAGCGCGTGTTTTCTACGAACTGGGCGCGAATCTCATCGAGTTCCTCCGGCGAGAAATCATTGACGATTTTATTCACCAACAAATTGTCAGCCGTTCCCGGTTTTAGTGCGGCTTCTTTCGTGACATTTATTCCGCGGGATTTGGCGATCTTCAATAGGTTCGCATTGTCTTGCCCGGTTAGCACTTGCCGCAGGGCACTCTCGCCGTTCAAAGTCACCGGCAATCCGCCACCCTGCGGGTGCGATGCTGGCATATCTTCGGGCGTTGGCGGAATTGGTTCCGGCGCGGGCGCGGGTGCAGTGCGTACCGGGATTTGCCCTAGTCCTGCGCTTTGCGGCGGAGGTGCTGGCCTTCCACCAACCGTAAGGGCGCGCGCGTTCATTAATTCTGGGCTTGGTGCTTGTGGTAGCGGTGCCCCTGGATAAATCGGCGCAGGTTGTGGGTGAGGCGCAACGGACGCAAGCGCATCGGCTGGACTTGGAGGTACGGCCCTCGCTCCACGAGCGAGAGTCATAGCCTGCAACAATTCTGGCGGCGGTGCCTCGGGGAAGGGCGCGCCCGGATAAGTACCCGGATTTTTGGCATCCGATATATCGCCCATCTCCGACCTCATGTCATTCCATGCTTTGTAGATTTTGCTGAGCCGATTAAATGTGGCGATATCCAATACCTGCGTTCCAGCCTTTGCGATGGGAGCCGCATAGGGCATAGCGTCTTGTGCTGTGGCGATTGCCTTGCCCGGGAATGCCCTCGCCTCTGGGCTTCCTGCAACCATCGGGAGCGCTGCGCCAACCGTGCGCCCCACGCCTCCAGCGATGTCGCCTTGCTCCAATTGCTTTCCCGCCTGTGCGAGATTCGGGCCTATGAACGGCATCATGTATTCGGCTGCATGAGTGATGCCGCGCACGTAATCCTTGTTCTGAAAGTCCTGCTTCGCTTGTTCGCCCAATTGACCCTGTGCCGCGAAGGCGTTCTTCAATGTGTCGATGGGATGGAGGAAGAAGTTCTTGGTATCCTCGCTCGACATGACGCCCGCGCCGCTCGCTAGGTTAGAGCCGAAGCGAGATGCCGCGCTGTCCTGTGGCGGTGCGGCCTGCGCTGGTTTCTCCGCATCCCACCCGCTGAAATTTGCCGGAAGCGTAGCGGGAGGCTTCGCGGTCGCCGCGGGCGCATCCCAGCCGGTGAAGTTCGCGGGCAATGTTTGCGGTGCGGTGCTCATTGTGTCAGCTTCCAGCTTCCATCAGATTGTTGCGCGTAGGTGTGACCATGATAGGTGCGCGTTGCGCCCGCGCTTTGCGTCGGCGGTGCGAACTTATTGAAGCTCGATTGTGCCGCTGGGGTGATGAATCTCTGCTGAAAGTCATCACGTCCGACGGTTTGCTTGTACTGATTTTCAAGTGCTCCGATTTTCGAGCGCAGGAGTTTTACGGTTTCAGCCACATTGTTGTGTATCTGCGAAGGTGCCAGCTTTTCGCTGAAGTCCTCTGCATTGGCAAAACGTTCTCCTTCCCCGCCGCCCCCAGAGACGTAAGCTGTCGTAATTTCCGGCCCCACCCTGTGCACAATGGTGCGGAATGTTGTCTGCGGATTCTGCCCGACAAATGCGCCCAGTTTGTTCGCCAGTGAATTTAATCCCTGAATGTCGCCGTTGTTCAGTGCGGTCGCAGCTTTGTCTAATTCGTCCAAGTGGCCGGAGACGGTATTGATGGCGTTGATTTCCTTCGACTGCGGCCCGGACGTGAATCCCTGAATCAATTTGTTCTTCGCCGCGTAGGTGGTTTGGTCGAAGTCCGGGTATTTACTGTTGACCGCTCCCAGAATTTCTGGGTGCTTGTACATCATGCGCGAGAGCAGCGCAGGATCGGCGCGATATTGCCCAATCAGGTCAACGATTGAATCCTTCGTGTTTCCCCCGCCGCCTTGACTCGGCTTGGGTTTTTGGACTGCGCTTAACCCCGACGGCCCACTGGTGTTCGTGCTGACTACCCCCAGGCTGTCGCTCGATGTCGTGGTCTTGCGATTGGCTAATTCATAACCGCGAGCAAACTCCATGTCGGCATCGCTCACAGGCTTTCCGCCCTGCATGGCGCTTAGAATCGTGCGATATTTTGCTTCCGCGAGAGGCCCGCTTACGCCCTGCGTCTCAGCTTGAATTTTCTGCGTGTTGGCCTGTGCTTCGGTCGCTTGCTGGGTATTCTTGGCTTCCTCGGATGATTTCAGCGCTTCATCGACCATCTGACTATGTGTCTTTACCGTGGCCCCGATCATCTTGAAGGCTTCATCGCCGGGATATTGGGGTGGAAGGTTCTTCAGTGTGGCCGGATTGCTTAGCTGACTTCCGAGTGCCGCTAGTTGCTGCTGATATACCGCTGGTCGGTCTTGCGGCGCGGCGTTGGTCACGGTATCGTGAGCACCCTGCACTAAGTCGGCATCACGTTTGGCTATATCGCCCTGCTTTGAAACTAAGTCGAGCGTCTTGGCCTTCTGGTCGAGGACTGAACTTTGCCATTGCAATAGGGCTTGAGGTTTCGCGCCATACTTAGCAGCCAACTGCGTCGTCTTGTCTGGATCGCCGTTCGCTTCCATGTAGGCTTTTTGCAAGGCCTGCTGACTCGACAAGTCCATCTGGCGCTGCTGGTTTTCTAGCTGTCCGCCCTGGATTTGCTGTTGCTGCATCTGCTGCTGGTTCATCAGCGAACGCAGTTGGACAAGCTTCTCAACCCCCGCAAGAGGGTCTTGCTGTTGCGCTGGCGGTCGAACGTCGAGTGCTGGTAAAGGAATATTTCCCAATGTTTACCCCATTCCTGCTACGTCAGAAGCCGTGCCAGACAGATTCATAAGCTGCGTATTGCTCGGGTTTCCATTCATCAGTTGCGACAAGTAAGGCAGCATCGCCAGTGAGCTGGCCGAATTGCCCAAACTCCCCAGCGCCCCGCCATAAGCGTTGGCTGACCCAACATAGCCTGAGGCTGTCGCTGCCCCTGCGTTCTGCAAATCCTGCCCCATGAGCGCGCCCGTGCTATTCAGCGTGTTTCCTACTTGCGCTCCCGCTGAGGTTCCGCTATTGGCAATCTGCTGAAGGGAAGTTTGCCCAAGCCCTGAGACATCGGCCAAGCGGTTGAAGATGTTGGTCGAATTGTTCTGCGCTAATTGGTATTGCTGTAAAGCTCGGTTGTAGACGTTGCCGTATTCATTTGAGGCATAGTCTTGCCCGAACTGCTCGGCTCCTTGCGCGAAATTCCCGGAAAGTAAGTCTCCCCTTGCGGCTGCAGAATTTTGCAGGGCATCCATCCCCTGATTGAGTCTGAATTGATAGCCGGGATCGTTTGATTCTGTCGCTGACGTTGGAGCTTGGAACGGAGTCAGGAACGGAGTCATTAGCGACCCTGACGCCCCTAACTGCGGATTGATGAGGCTGGTCAGGCTATTCGGAGGCGGTGCGCCATTCGCGGGCATTCCTGCAGTGCTCGGCGAAGCGGTCGAACTCGGCGGGACTACTTGACCAGTCGCCGATACAGGCCCGACGGATGGCGCTCCAGGATTGAATGCGATAGGCTGGCCATTATTGCCCATTGGTGGCCCAGCCGGAGCGGTGCGCGGCATAGCGGACGGCGAACTTGGTTGGCTGGGCTTGAATGGCTGCATCGGCCCGCCATTCATCAGTTGCGCGGTGTTTGGCGGACTCCCCACATTCATGCCTTGCGGCGTCGGCATACCTACGTTGAGCGATTTCGGCTGAGGGATGGCAGTATTCGATGCACTGGCAGGTAAAATGCCCATCAGGTTTTCAAGGTTTGTCAGCCCCGAAACGCCTGCATTGTAGTAGGGCATTTCCATGCCCAAGGTGTTGTTATATTGGCCTTCTTGGAACTGGAGCGCATTTTGGCCAGATTGGTACTGGAGCTGGGCGGCATCTTTTGCTGCTCCGGCTTGCGTAGACGCCGCATTACCTGCGGCATTGGCGGACATCGCTGCCCCGCCTAACGCGCCTGCTGCGCTTACCCCCGCTCCGATTGCAATGGCTGTGGTAGTGGCTACGCTCATGCTTCACCCGCTAAGTCGTAAAAACAAATCCAGATCAATCGCCCATCTTTCGGCCCACTTCCGAAGCCTTCAAAGGGAAACCGGCTATGAAATAAGCACGTCGGGTAGGTAATGAAGCGGTTGAATTGCATGGGGACGTAGAGCACGCGCTCCCAATGCTTCAGTTCTTTCCACTCCCGATCCATGGTTTTGTAAAAGGCGTCTGCATCTTCGCCCTTGGCTGTAAGTTCTGATTTCGGCGGCAGGCGGTCAATGTTTCGCGTCTTGTGCTTCCAGAAAGCCGTTCCACCTTGGCATTGATCTGGAGGGTTCACATAGAGCACACTGACATATTTCGCGCAGATGTCGTCCGAATGCACCCATGAGTGCGGAAGCTCGCCTTTCAGGTTCAGGCGAAAACAGGAAATCTTAGGGACGATCTTCCGCCCACGCAGTTCAGAAATGCGGTCATACCAGTGAGGCACAGGCAAAAGTGAAATCCCGGTGTAGTTCGCCCCGTCCGGCCCGGTATGCGTCCCGAACTCTCCCTGAATTACTGCTTTGCGCACGTCCGCGAGGTCAGCGGCAAAGTCGTCACGATGCAAGAGGTCAGTCATAGGTTGATTTGAAAGGTAGATTCCACGAACTCATAATGGAGGTGCTTATAGAGCCTCGCGACTCGCTCACTAGGCGCGATCATGTGCAGATACTTCGCGCCCGCCAGTCGCGCCCTGCGCTTGGTTTCATCGAGTAGCTTCAATCCGTCGCCGCGATGTTCCGGCTCCATCCACCAAAAGACCTCGCCAGCCACGGTTTCCCCGGATATAAAGTGCGAGTGAATGATGAAGCCCAGCATTCCGATGATCTTGCCGTCTTTTTCGGCGACCAATAAACCATCACTGAGGAGTAAGTGTTTACCGAGAACAGCCATGCGCTCGGGATTGTCGGCAAGGTATTTGCTGTAAGAACTTTCCTCGCGGAATCGACGCCCCATTTCGACCAAGCGGGGTATGTCATCCTCCGACGCCAGTCTGATTAGAACGTCGCTAGGGCTACTCGTATCCATGTGTTTTTCGAGATGCAGATGTAAAAATGTGTCGCGTCGTAAGCCACTTGACCTTGTGTACCCTTTGCGGTCGCAGAGGCTGGCGCCGGAACCCATTCGAGCACCTGGTTCAAATACATGAGCCACGGAAAACTGACATGCTGCTGCCCGGTAACGGGGTGTTTTTCCGTAAAAGGTGTCGTATTCGCTTGCGGTATCGGCATTAGGCCATCTTCGCCATCTGCTTGGCTAATCTCTCAGTCGGCGGCGGAATGTAAGCGTCCACTATTCTGAGGGGCCCGGGATCAGTCCACGTAACTTCTGGGGTAAAGGCTCTCAACCTTCCGATCCTTCGCCGAATGACTCGTTTTCTGTACTCCCCAGATTGCCCACAATCTAATTGCTCGTAGTCTGTCCATGTATGGGCATGGTCTTTTGACCAGCGGAACATGAGTTGCGGTCCACGGACGACGTTTCCGCCCCCGACGGTCTGTAAGATCCCCGCAATGCTGATTTGCAGCAAGTAGATCTTGGTTCCCGAGGCACTAATCATCTTCAAACTGGTAGGGTAGTTACCAGCCGCCTGTAATTGGACGATCCCGCGCGGCCCGCCCGCTTCAATTCCTAATTTCCAACTTGTCGAATTCGTCGGATCGTTCAAAATAACGGTTTGTGCTGAAGAAACTGACCCGGGAGTGCTGGTTAACGCTCCCGCGTCATTGACTCCTACGGTTGAGACACTCCCTGAGGCGTCGGCCAAGGTCAGTAGCGTCGGCGGCTGGCTACCGGTGAGTGCCGGAGATGGTCCAAGTCCGACTTCTACGTCAAATTCAATCTGTGGAATATCGAAATACTGATTTTCGGTTGAGATCGTCGGGCCTCGCCGCATTCTCCTGATTGGAGAGCCTGCATCATCAGCAAACGACCACTTGCGGCTTCCGTCCTTCCCGACGGTCATTACCGGATTGGCCATTTGGTAGATGTTTCCCGACTTCCAATCACCAACGAAGTGCTTCCCGAAGGCGTAGGCGTGGTTTCTAGAATGATGGGCTTCGTAATGCCCTAAAGCTTCGTTCCAAAATGCGACTTCATGCCAAGATTGGTTTTCAACGTCATAGCGCCATGAAGCTCCCACGCCAGGAATTCCGTCTACTGACGTTCCTGAGGGGAAATGGATGTGCCAGAGACTATGCCCATTCATCTGAAAGGCGTAAGAGATCGCGTCTGAAGTCGTGGGATAGCTTTGCCAGATATGCTCGACCCCATGATTTGAGACTCTCTGCGGGGTTAGTCCTGAGACCTTGCGAGCTATGGTTCCGCCGCGCTCATCCGCGTCCAGCCAAAAGACCGAATTATCGAGCCGCACCACGGAGCTGGCCGCCCCGCAACCGATTTCAACTTGCGCGCCTTGTACGGGAAGGAAGGGGAAATTCAACGCCCCAACGTTCGAGTAAGGGACACTCTGTTTTCTACCGAAGATGTAGAGCACCCCTTGATTGACGATGACCGAGACGATATTGTCCGGGAAGTCAGAGATGATCGCTTTACCTAGCGTCGGCCATGTGGTTCCATCCAAGAGGGCAGAGACGTACATGGTGTTCGATTCCGCCTGCACTGCGACGAAAAACCCGCCAGAGTATTCAATCTGCCCGATTGAGACCGCCAAAGACCCGGCAACTTGGATCGGTGCGGCATTGGTGGACATATCGAAAAGCCAAAGTTGTCCTCCGGTGCATATAACTAACTGCGTTCCATTGTCGGCAAAGGTTGGGTTGGCTGTCGTCGGAGCATTCAGCGTCCCTCTTACTACCGGCGCGCTATTGGCGAAGCGTTCGTAAAGGATCTGATTAACGCCATTCTGTACCACTACGAAATGCCGATCACCTGAAGCTCCCCCGGGCTGGCACATGTACTGCCCTAAAATCGCCGTCGCTCCGAGGTTGTCTGCCACAGCAAGGCCAGGCGAAGGGTAAAGCGCGACTCCCGAAGTCCCCATAGGACTCTCGACTGTCTCGGGGTAGAGATTGACGCACCGCTCCGCATCGACATTCGGCGACTGGCTCAAATATGTCGGCCCGCAAAAACCGAATCTCACTCGTTCAATCCAGTCAAAAAGTTGTAATGTCGGCCCTGGGAATCGGGCATTCCGCCGTCAGTCCTGATTCGTGGCGGTTCGTCGTTATTTCCCATGACCGCCGAAAGCGCGCGTTGCGCGGCTTGAACTAACATCGCCTTCGGGTCTTTGTCATAAGAAGCGCATAACTCAACCGCAAGATTCTTGACAATCAAGTCCCAATAGCCTTGCGCGAAGGCCATCTGAGTAGTTAGGTCGATAGCTTGGGGAAGGCTTGACCACATCTCTAACCGGACGGGCGCAGCGGTGTTACAAATCGGCCAGAAGTTACAATTTCCTACAGGTACAGCGGGGTCGTAGTAAAGATCAGTGCAGATGCTTGATATTTGCGACTTCAGCGGGTTCGCGGCCCACCATTGGTTATCGCGGATTCGCAAAAATGGCGAGTCTACAGGATTTGCTGAACCGCCATTTAGGATGAAGCTCGCAGAAACAATCTTCACTGGCCGAATAGGAACATTAAAGTCTCCGCCGGGGCCGATGGTATGCGGTGCGTGATTGGCCAGTAAGTTAAACAGCGAAAAGTTGACATTAAAAATAAGTTCCCGAATGGCAGAGTAAGAATCAATCAGCCTTTGCAGCTTCTCTAATCCCCATGCGGCTTCGGTCGCAGACATGGTATCGCCAGCGCCTAGAATCGCCGCTTCGAGCATCGCCGACTGAATTAGATCACTAGGAGCTACGGAGACCGAATTGTTTAGGGATGTGAAAGTAACAGTCATTGAAGTTCTGCGAATAATCCAAGCGATGGAGCAGGCGTAACTGGACTCGATCCACTGAGATTGAAAGGCTGCTGATTGACTTGGCTGTCGGCGACGCTGCTCGTTCCCGCGATTGCCTTTACAGTCTGAGTGGTACTGACAGAAACGTTCGCGGTTGATGTGGTGAACGCCGTTCCATTCGAGCATGTCGAGCCGTTGCCGCTCGTTGCCGGCGTAGATCCGTCAGTGGTGTAGCAAACCACTCCGCTCGCGTTCGGATTCGAGATCGTTACCGTCTGTGTCGAGCCATAAGTCCCGGCTCCGGGAGACATGGTCGGGTAGATCGCAAAGCCTTCTAGCGGATGAGGGTATTGATACTCTGTCCACCAAACCGACCAAGTATTTGTAGACGTGCAAGCAAAGAGCGTTCCGCCGTTTGTTCCTTGAGGCCCTACGTCGGTGGCGAAGTATCCTACTCCACCACGCCCTTGATCTGGGCCTAATACAGACGGTGTAGGAGTGCAGGTTGTCGGGCGTCTGGCCAGTGTTCCAAAGCCAACCCCTGAGCTTCCATTGAAAGGTGCGGAACTGGTGGTCTGTGGCCCTT
>Ga0134128_10008987_pt1 | contig 12022 bp, 9 predicted proteins | sample KB31754_FD_96462 | JGI IMG/M metagenome (GOLD analysis project Ga0134128, IMG submission 96462) | Terrestrial soil microbial communities with excess Nitrogen fertilizer from Kellogg Biological Station, Michigan, USA - KB3-175-4 | ecosystem: Environmental > Terrestrial > Soil > Unclassified ...
GCTGATAGCCGCCGCCGCGGCTCGCCTGCAGGAGGGTACGTCCAAAGCCCCCGCAAAGCTTGAATCTAAAAGGTCTTTAGCAGGCGGCCAGGCGGCGCAGGGCTAGCTCTGAGTACAACGTGATGCCGTCGGGGATCACGCCGTCGTCGAACACCGCCTCGGCCGAATGGTTGTAAGGAGCGGTGAACGGATCGATGCCCGGAGGGCAGGCGCCCACCATGATGAACGCCCCCGGCACCTGCTCGATCACATAAGAGAAGTCCTCAGACCCGGTCAGCGGGTTCGGCGCGGTCAGGAACCTGTGGTCGCCGAAGATCTCACCGATCGCCTGCTTGACGAAGTCGAACTCGGGCTCGGCGTTCGCGGTGACCGGGTAGCCGTCCACGTAGTCCACCTCCGCCGAAAGTCCGTGAGCCGAGGCGATCTGCCTGGCCAGTTCGACCGTCGCGTCCTTCACCTTGTCCCTGGTCTGAGCGGAGAACGTGCGCACGGTCGCGACGAACGAGGCGTCGTCCGGGATGACGTTGTCGGTGGTACCGCCGTGGAAGGTGCCGACCGTGATGACCACCGGGTCGAAGACATCGAATCGCCTGGTGACCATCGTCTGCAGGGCCAGGACGATCTCGCAGGCAGCCGGGATCGGATCGGCCGCGTGGTGCGGCTGCGCGCCGTGCCCGCCTCGGCCCTTCACCGTCACGTGCAGCGTGTCGGCGGCGGCCATGACCGCGCCGGCCTTGCTCGCCGACAGGCCAAGCGGCAGCAGGCTCGAGGCCACGTGCAGCGCGTAGGCCGCCACCGGCCGTTCACCCGCCGCGTCGAGTACGCCTTCGTCGATCATCAGCCTGGCCCCGCCGTTGCCCTCCTCGCCCGGCTGGAACATGAAGATCACATTGCCTTCCAGCTCGGCCTGGCGAGCACTGAGCAGCTTCGCCGCCCCGACCAGCATGGAGGTGTGCAGGTCGTGCCCGCAGGCGTGCATCGCTCCCTCGATGCTGGAGGCGTACGGCAGCCCGGTGCGCTCGGCCACCGGCAGCGCGTCCATGTCGCCGCGCAGCAGCACGGTTTTACCGCCCGCCCCGCCCGCCCCGCCCGCCCCTCCCGCGCTCGGTTTGCCGCCGCGCAGGACCGCGGTCACCGAGGACAGTGCCTGGCCGGTGCTGATCTCAAGGGGGAGCCTGGCCAGCGCGGACAGCACCTTGTGCTGGGTCTTCGGCAGGTCAAGCCCGATCTCGGGCTCGGCGTGGATCGCATGCCGCAATTCGGCGATCTCCCCGCTGAGCGCCGCCGCCTCATCCTGAACACCAGTAACCATGAGATACCTCCGGGTGAGTCGGGCGGCTTCGCGCGGTTTGTCCGCAGCAGCATCGCACAGCAATTCTTCCCGGACCACTGCCGCCCGGGCTAGCCACGGCGGCGACAGACCTTAAACTGTTCGCACACCGCGATCAGCGTGGTGTCAACCCGGCGGCCGGTCGGGCTGACCGCCTAGATCAGGGATTACGACGTGGGTAGCGTCGGCTGGGACATCGCGATCGTCTTCGCGATCATTCTTGTCGGGGGGTTCTTCGCCGCCGCCGAGATGGCGCTCGTGTCATTGCGCGAAGGACAGGTCAGGGCGCTGGCCAAACGGGGCAAGCGCGGGCAGCGAGCGGCGAAGCTGGCGCAGAACCCGAACCGGTTCCTGTCGGCCGTCCAGATCGGCGTCACCGTGGCGACGCTGCTGTCTGGCGCGTTCGGCGCGGCGACCTTGGCCAGTGACCTCGACAAGATCCTGACCAAGCACCACGTGTCGGCGCACGTCGCCTCGGTGCTCTCGTTCCTGCTCGTCACGCTGGCGATCGCTTTCTTCTCGCTGGTGCTCGGCGAGCTGTCGCCGAAGCGGATCGCGCTGCAGCGGCAGATCTCGATCGCGCTGTTCACCGCGCCGGTGCTCGACGCGCTGGCGACCGTGGTCGCTCCGGTGGTCTGGCTGATCAGCGTCAGCGTGAACATGGTCGTACGCCTGCTCGGCGGTGACCCCAATCTCGGCCGCGGCGTGATGTCGAGCGAGGAGTTGCGGGACCTGGTCACCGCCCATCAGACGCTGTCTCCGGACGAACGCCATATCGTCAGCGAGGTGTTCGACGCGGGCAAGCGCCAGATCCGCGAGGTGCTGGTGCCCCGCACCGAGGTCGACTTTCTCCCGGCCTCCATGCCGCTGGAGCAGGCGACCACGGTCGCCGCCAAGGCCACGCATTCCCGGTTCCCGGTCTTCGAGGACTCCTACGACGACGTCATCGGCTTCGTGCACGCCCGCGACCTGCTCGATCCGAACCGCAACGGCACGGCCAAGGTCGGCGAACTGGTCAGGCAGGTCAAGATGCTGCCGACCAGTAAAACAGTCATGTCGGCACTTTCTGAGATGCGCGCTGACAAGTCGCACCTGGCGATCGTCGTCGATGAGTACGGTGGCACGGCCGGGATCGTCACGCTTGAGGACCTGGTCGAGGAGCTGATCGGCGACATCCAGGACGAGTACGACGTCGAAGGCGACCCGTCGCGCCGGCTGCGCACCGGCGAGATCGAAGTCGACGGCCTGATGAACACCGATGACTTCGCCGAGCAGACCGGCATCGAACTGCCAGACGGGCCGTACGAGACCGTCGCGGGCTTCCTGCTGTCGATGTTCGGTCACCTGCCGCAGACCGGCGAGTCAGCCGAGCTGGACGGCAGCAGGCTCACGGTGACCGAGCTGGACGGCCGCCGGATCGCCAGAGTCAAGATCACCGCCGGCGGAAAGGCCGGCCAGCAGCCGGGCGCCGGCGCCGGCGCCGGTCCGGTAGCGGGCGGCGGTCAGCCGGTGGCGGGCGGCGGTCAGGCGGCGGCCGGCGCCGGTCAGGCGGCGGCGGGCGCCGGTCAGGCCAGCCAAGTAAGCTGACGCGGTGCTCGCCAGCGATCGAGAAGTCAGCCCCGCCGCACCGCAACCACGGCCGCGCCCAGTCCTCGTGGTGGACTTCGGCGCTCAGTACGCGCAGCTCATCGCGCGCCGAGTCCGGGAAGGCGGTGTCTACTCGGAGATCATCCCGGCGACAGCCTCACTCGACGATTTTCTGGAACGCAATCCGGTGGCTTGTATCTTGTCGGGCGGGCCGGCGTCGGTGTACGCATCAGGAGCGCCGCCGATGCCAGCCGGGCTGCTCGATGCCGGTCTCCCCGTGCTCGGAATCTGCTACGGCTTCCAGCTCATGATCCAAGCACTCGGCGGCGTGGTGGCCAGGACCGGCGCGGGCGAGTATGGTGCGGCGACGCTGGATCTGGCCCAGGGCCCGGTCGGCGCCCTGCTCCACGACCTGCCCCAGCGCCAGCAGGTGTGGATGTCCCACGGCGATACCTGCACGGTCGCGCCGGAGGGTTTCACGGTCACGGCGAGCACGTCGGGAACCCCGGTTGCCGTCGCCGAGGATAAGACCAGGCGGCTGTACGGGATGCAGTTCCACCCGGAGGTCGGCCACACCGATCACGGCCTGACGATGCTCAAGCGTTTCCTCGCCGAGGCGGGCTGCACGTTCGACTGGACCACGACGAACATCATCGACGAACAGGTCCAGTTGATCAAGAACGCCGTCGGGGCCGGTCACGCGGTCTGCGGCCTGTCCGGCGGCGTCGACTCGGCGGTGGCCGCCGCCCTGGTCCAGCGAGCGATCGGCAGTCGCCTGACGTGCGTGTTCGTCGACCACGGACTGCTACGCAAGAACGAAGCCGAGCAGGTAGAACGCGACTTCGTCGCGGCGACCGGAGTTGACCTGGTGACCGTCGCCGCCCAAGACGCCTTCGCGGCCGCCCTGGCCGGCGTCACCGATCCGGAGCACAAACGCAAGATCATCGGCCGCGAGTTCATCCGAGCCTTCGAGCGGACCGCCCGCGAGATAGCCGTCAAGGACGGCAGTGTTAGTACGGACGTACTAGCGTCCGGATCTAGGCGCGCGGCTGATGCGCCGGGTGCCGAGTTTCTGGTGCAAGGCACCCTGTACCCGGACGTGGTCGAGTCGGGCGGCGGCACCGGCACCGCGAACATCAAGTCCCACCACAACGTCGGCGGGCTGCCGGCCGACCTCGGGTTCAGCCTGATCGAGCCGCTGCGGTCGCTGTTCAAAGACGAAGTCAGGGCGGTCGGCGCCGAACTCGGCCTGCCACCCGAGATCGTCTGGCGCCAGCCGTTCCCGGGCCCGGGCCTCGCGATCAGGATCGTCGGCGAGGTCACGGCCGACCGCCTGCGCATCGTCAGGGAAGCCGACGCGATCGCCAGGGAAGAACTCACAGCCGCCCACCTCGACCGCCAGATCTGGCAGTGCCCGGTCGTACTCCTTGCCGACGTCCGCTCGGTCGGCGTCCAAGGCGACGGCCGCACCTACGGCTACCCAATCGTCCTGCGGCCGGTCACCAGCGAGGACGCCATGACCGCCGACTGGGCCCGAGTCCCCGACGAGGTACTGGCCCGCATCTCCACCCGAATCACCAACGAGGTCCCCGAGATCAATCGCGTAGTCCTCGACATCACCAGCAAGCCCCCCGGCACCATCGAGTGGGAGTAGCAACCCCATTCACCCGAATCCAATCCCCGGTGGCCTTGTGGTTGATCTGGCCGATGAGACAGATGGTGCCTATGTGACATCGCTGGAAGGTGGCGCGACCGGGTGAATTTGCAGATTCACCGGCTGGATTCCAGGTGAATATGCCCATTCACCGGGTTTATCAAGACGATCATGAGATACCCGTTTGTGACTGGTGAGGCACCTGCGGACTTTGGGACTCAGGAGGCGACGGGCTGGCGCCGACCGCGAGCGCTCGCTCGAACTCGGCTGTGGTGAAACTGGCCCGCACCCGCCTATATGTCACGATCGGCCGGATCGACCAGGTGATTCAGGTGACGCGGGTGAACTCGGGGGTGGAGTTGGCGTAGGAGCCGTCGGCGGTGAGGGTTCTCAGGCGGTCCAGGGCGTCCCAGACGTCGGTGAAGCGGGTGGTGATGGGGACCGGGGCTAGCCTGATCCGGTCTGGGGCGCGGTAGTCGCCGATGATGCCCGATGCGATGAGGGCGGCGTTGATCTGCTTGGCGTGGGGGTGGGCGAGCGTGACGTGGCCACCCCGGCGGGCGTCGGCGCGGGGGGTGGCGAGCCGGAAGCCCAGCGGTGCCAGCCATTCATCGAAGAGGTGGATCAGGTAGCTGGTCAGCGCGGTGCTCTTGGACCGCAGCCGCTGCATCCCGGCTTCGGCCAGGAGTTTGGTGCCCTCCTGCACGCTGACCACTCCGATGATCTGGGGCGTGCCGGTGGAGAACCGTTCGATGCCGTCGACGGGGTCGTACGCCGGTCCCATCGCGAACTGGTCGCGCTGGCCGAACCAGCCCCAGATCGGCTGGCGTAGCCGGTTCTGCAGTTCGCCGCGTACGTAGAGGATCGCGGGGGAGCCGGGCCCCGCGTTGACGTACTTGTAGGTGCAGCCGATCGCGAAGTCGGCACCGCTCGCGTCGAGCTCGATCGGTACCGAGCCGATCGAGTGGCAGAGGTCCCACAGCATGAAGGCGCTCGACTCGTGCACTAGCTCGGTGATCCGGGCCATGTCGGCGAGCGCGCCGCTACGGTAGGCCACGTGCGAGAGGCTGACCAGCGCGACGTCGTCGCCGAGGGCGGCCCGCAGCGCCTCCTCGCTGAAACCCAGGTCGATGTCGGTGCGGATCATCCGCAGCTCGATGCCGCGCTGGGCGGCGATGCCCTGGACGACGTAGCGGTCGGTCGGGAAGTCGTCTTCGTCGGTGATGATCACGGTCCGGCCTGGCTGGGCCGCCTGCGCCGCGTCGAGCGCGGCGTTGGCCAGCTTGTACAGGTTGACCGTGGTGCTGTCACTGACCAGGACCTGGCCTGGCGCCGCGCCGACTAGGTGCTCGCCGACCAGGTCGCCAACCGCGCACGGCAGCGTGACCCAGCAGCTGTTCCAGGACCGGATCAGGCCCTTGCCCCACTCGGAGCTGATTACCTCGGCGACCCTCGCCTTTGTCGCCAGCGGCAGGGGGCCGAGCGAGTTCCCGTCCAGGTAGATCAGCGACTCATCATCCGGCCAGGCGAACCGGTCCTTGAAATGAGCCAGCGGGTCTCCGGCGTCAAGTAGCTCGGCGTGGGTCCGGTCAGTCGGCAGCGCAGCAGTCACCAGCCAACTCTAAACGAGCAGGTCAGACGGGGCCCAGAGGCGCTACTTGTGGCGGCGCTTGGCCTTGCGGCGCCAGCTGATGATCAAGACGGCGGTAACCCCGGCGATGACCGGGATGGAGCGCTTGAGCACCGGCATGCCGGCCACCTTGAGCAAGTTCAGCGAGTCCTCACTGGCAGGCTGGGCCGTGGGCCGTGGCGCGGAGGTCGCGGTCGCGCCCGTCCGCGCGCCGTTGGCGCTGACCTTGTCGCTGCCCACGACAGCGGACGGCGACGCCGCGGAATCGACCGGAGTCGTCGTGCCGGACGGAGCGGCGCTCACCGGAGGGCTGGCGGGCTGAGCGGGCTGGACGGGCGCCGCGAGCTTGGCCTTGATCTCTTCGACCGAGGCGCGGCCGATGCCATCGAGCGCCAGCAGTTCGTCGTCGCCCTTCGCCGCGAGCTGGTCGACCGCCGTGATGCCGTCCTTGTGCAGAGCCGCCGCTGTCCGGGCGGACAGCCCGAGCTCGTCGATCGACCGGGTCGACTGGGACGCCGCTGGTGCAGCTTCAGCCGGAGCCTCCGCCGGCGGGCCAGGAGAGCCGCTGCCATCGTCGGCCTTGGAGATCATGTCGGCGAGGTTCGTCGCGAAGATGCCGATCAGCTTGCCGCTGACCTCGTTCATCACGCCGCGGCCGAACTGGGCCGGCTTGCCGGTCACGTTCAGCGTGGTGTGCACGGTCACGTGCGTGGAGTTGCCGCGGTCTTCGAGCACCGAACGGACCGAGGCCGAGGCGGTGCCCGACCCCCTGGTCTCCTTGCCCGAGGCCTTGAGCGTGACCACGCCGGCGTCCTTGTCGCGTTCGACGAAGTTCGCCGTTCCGGCGTAGGTCATGCTGATTGGCCCGACCTTGACCTTGATTTTGCCCGCAATCTCGTCGCCGTCGACCGAGTCGAGGGTGGCACCCGGCATGCAGGGCGCCACCCTCTCGACGTCGAGCAGCACATCCCAAGCCCGTTCCTTAGAAACCGGGACGGTGAATGAGTGCTCTAGTTCCATCTCGTTAAGCTCCCGCTGTTAAACACCCGCTGCTGCTGCCAATGCTCGGCCGGTCAGGACCCTCGCGAGATGACGCCGGTAGTCGGGCGCCCCATGCAGATCCGCCGGTGGTTCCGTGCCATCGGCCGCGCTTGCCGCCGCCGCGCTCAGCGCGGAACGACTCGCCTCGGCCCCCGCGGCGGCTGCCTCGGCGGCTGTAGCCCTGATCGGCACTGCACCCATGTTAGTGAGCCCGATCCTGGCCTCGGCGACATGCCCGTTAGATCGCCTGGCCAAAGCGGCCACCCCGACGATCGCCCAAGCCTGCGCGGTCCGGTGGAACTTCTCGTAACGATAGCCCCACTCGGGTCCGAGCTTTGGTACCCGTACCCCCGTGAGGATTTCCCCGGCCTGCAGCGATGTAGTCAGGTAGTCGACGAAGAACTCCGCCGCCGGTATCTCGCGGTCCCCGTCAGGTCCGCTGACCAGCATCGTCGCGTCCATCGCGAGCGCCACCGCGGGCAGGTCACCGGCCGGGTCGGCGTGGGCGAGCGAGCCGCCGAGCGTGCCCCGGTGCCTGACCGCCGGGTCGGCGACCGTGCCCGCCGCCTCAGCCAGCAGGCCACAGTGCTGGGCGATCAGGGCGTCCCTGGTGACCTCATAGTGGGTGGTCCTGGCGCCGATCACCAGGGAGTTACCCGCGTCGGTGACGCCGCTCAGGTCGCCGATGCCGCCGAGGTCGACCAGCAGTTCCGGATAGGCGAACCGCAACCGGAGCAGCGGCAGCAGGCTCTGCCCGCCCGCGATGACCTTCGCGTCATCGCCGCCCGCGGCCAGCCTTTCGACCGCCTCCATGACCGAGCCAGGACGAACGTAATCGAACTTGGCCGGAATCATGCCGCGCCCCCATTCCCCTGAGCAGCCTGGATAGCCCGCCATACCCGCTCAGGCGAGCACGGCATTTCCACATCGTTGATCCCGAATGGACGCAACGCGTCGACGATGGCGTTCACCACCGCCGGCGTCGAGGCGATCGTGCCGGCCTCGCCGACGCCCTTGACACCGAGCCGGTTGTCGGCCGGCGACACGGTCCTGTCGGTCACGAACGACGGCAGGTCCGCCGCCGACGGCACCAGGTAGTCGGCCAGCGTCGTGGTGAGCAGGTTGCCCGCCTCGTCGTAGACGGCCTCCTCATACAGCGCTTGGCCGATGCCCTGCGCGATGCCGCCGTGGACCTGGCCGTCGACGATCAGCGGGTTGACGACCTTGCCGATGTCATCGACCGCCACGTAGGACCTGATCTTGACCATCCCGGTCTCGGTGTCCACCTCGACCGCGCACAGATGCGTGCCGTGCGGGAACGAGAAGTTCTCCGGGTCATAGGTCGCGTCGGAGTCCAGCGACGGCTCCATGCCCTCGGGAAGGTCGTGCGCCGCGAAGGTGGCCAGCGCCACCTCCTGAATCGCGCGGCCCTGCTCGGGGTCACCGCGCACCTGGAACCGGCCGCCGGTGAACTCGATGTCGTCCACGCTGGCTTCCATCATGTGGGCGGCGACGCGCTTGCCCTTCTCGACTACCTTGTCGCAGGCAGCAACGACCGCCATCCCGCCGACCGCCAGCGACCGGGACCCGTAGGTGTCCATGCCCTTGTGCGAGATGGCGGTGTCGCCGTGCAGCACCTTGATGTCCTCGAACGGCACCCCGAGCTGGTCGGCGACGATCTGGCTCCAGGCCGTCTCGTGGCCCTGGCCGTGCGCGCTCGAGCCGGTGACGACCTCGACCTTGCCGGTGGGGAGCATCCGGATCGAGGCGTGCTCCCAGCCGCCGGCCCCGTAGGACAGCGAGCCAAGGACGCGTGACGGGGCCAGTCCGCACATCTCGGTGAACGTGGAGACGCCGATGCCCAGGCGCACCGAATCGGCCCGCGCAAATCTTTCTTCCTGCTCGGCCCTTAGGTTTTCATAATCGAACAGCTCCTTGGCGCGCGCCGTCGCCGCCTCGTAGTTGCCCGAGTCATAGGTCAGTCCGCAGATCGTGGTGAACGGGAACTCTTCGTGCTTGATCCAGTTACGCTCGCGTATTTCGAGCGGGTCGACGCCCAGGTGAGCGGCGAGCTCATCTACGATCCGCTCGATCGCGAAGGTGGCCTCCGGCCGGCCGGCGCCGCGGTAGGCGTCGGTGGGCATCTTGGTGGTGAAGACGCCGGTGCACTTGAACGAGTACGCGTCCATCTTGTAGATGGCCGGGAACATGAACGCGCCGAGCAGCGGCACGCCTGGTGTCACGAGCATGAGGTAGGCGCCCATGTCGGCGAGCAGGTCGACGGACAGGCCTCGGATCCGGCCGTCGCTGTCGGCGGCGAGCTTGATCCGCTGCCACTGGTCACGCCCGTGGTGCACGGTCATGTTGCCTTCGCTGCGTGACTCGGTCCACTTGACCGGCCGCCCGACCTTGCGCGAGATCAGGACCGCGAGCACCTCTTCGGCCGTGACCTGGAGCTTGGAGCCGAAGCCGCCGCCCACATCCGGGGCGATCACGCGGATGTTCTGCTCGGGGATGCCGAAGAAGGCCGCGATCGCGAACCGGAGCACGTGCGGGATCTGGGTGGCCGACCAGAGCGTGACCTCGTCGCCGACCCACGCCGAGACCACCGAGCGCGGTTCCATCGCGCAGGGGATCAGGCGCTGCTGACGGTAGTCGCGTTCGATGACGATCGGGGCGTCGGTGAAGGCGGCGTCCACATCGCCGTTGGCGAAGACCCACTCATAACTCTTGTTGCCCGCTTCGTGGACCTTGGGGGAATCGGCCCGCAGGGCCGTCCTCATGTCCAGGACCGCGGGAAGTGGCTCGTAGGTCACGTCGATGCTGGCGAGAGCGTCGGCGGCGGCGTACTTGTCCCTGGCGACCACGGCCGCCACCGCTTCGCCGACATAGCGGACCTCCTCGGTCGCCAGCGGCGGGTGCGGCGGGATCACGATGTCCTCGGTGACCGGCCAGGCGCACGGCAGGCTGCCCTGCTCGTCGGCCAGGTCGGCGCCGCTGAAGGCGGCGATGACGCCCGGCTGCTTCAGCGCACCGGACACGTCGACCGAGGTGATCTTGGCGTGCGCGTGCGGGCTGCGCAGGAACGCCATGTGCAGCATGCCGGGCAGCGTGATGTTATCGGTCCAGTTGGTCTGGCCGGTGATCAGCCGGGCGTCTTCCTTACGGCGCCTGGCCCTTCCCAGCTCAGCGGTGGCATTTTCGGCGGTGGCTGTCATTGGCCGGCTCCTGACGCTGTGTTGGCCTGGGGGGAGGACTCCCCTGAACCCCCCGCGGCGCGCTTGACGGCGCGGACGATGTGCTCGTAACCGGTGCAGCGGCACAAGTTGCCCTCAAGGCCCTCGCGGATCTGCTCCTCCGACGGGTTCGGGTTGTCACGGAGCAGGTCGGCCGACGCCAGGATCATGCCGGGCGTGCAGTAGCCGCATTGCAGCGCATGCTCCTCCTTGAACGCCTTCTGCAGCGGGTGCAGTTCGCCATTGGCCAGCCCTTGGATCGTGGTGATCTCGGTTCCTTCGGCCTGGACGGCGAGGACGGAGCAGCTCTTGACCGAGACGCCATCCATGAGCACCGTGCACGCGCCGCAGTTGGAGGTATCGCACCCGATGGGCGTACCGGTCTTCCCTAGAACATCCCTGAGGTAGTGCACCAGCAGCATCCTGGGCTCCACCTGGTCGACGTAGTTGACGCCGTCGACGGTCACGTTTACTTGAGTCATCCGATTGGCTCCTCGACAAGACGGCTGATGCGCCTGTTGCCCAACTTAGAACCGTCGGCCTGTCCGTCGCTAGACCCAAAACACCCAAGATCATCAAGATTATTGAGAAAAATTTGCGGCTATTTGCTACTAGCTGCCAGAGGTCAGCCGAAGCGGCCGTTGACGTAATCAGAGGTTCTGGGGTCAACCGGATCGTTGAAGAGTTTTTCGGTCGGGCCGGCCTCGACGATGTGGCCTGGAGTCTTGTCGGTTGCCAGGAAGAACGCGCACTTCTGGGAGACCCGAGCGGCCTGCTGCATGTTGTGCGTGACGATGACGATCGTGACCTGGCCCTGGATCTCGGCGATGGTCTCCTCGACCCGCCTGGTGGAGGTCGGGTCAAGCGCCGAGCACGGCTCGTCCATCAGCAGCACGGCCGGGCTGACCGCCAGCGACCTGGCGATGCACAGACGCTGCTGCTGACCGCCGGATAGCGAGCCGCCGGGTGCCTTCAGCCGGCTCCGCACCTCGGTGCCTCTTAGCCCTGGTTGCGCTGACATAGCCCTGGTTAGCGACTCTGAAAACAGATCAATCCGGCAAAATTCGTCGCCAATCAGGGCTAAGTCGTCGTAACCAGGGCTAAGCCGCGGCGGCTGGGGTTAAGTCGGTGTCAGGCGTGATAAGTGGCGGGGGGTCAAGGGATCGCGGCCCCGCGCTGCGGCGTGCGCGGGAGTGGTCCGGCGGTGATTGGGCTGGCGAAACCGGGAAGGGAGCCCGCGCAAATTTTTCTTCTCAATAAAAGAGCGGGGTGGCGCCGGACTGACCGGCACCACCCGTGTGGAGCTCACTGCTTAGTGCGTGTCACCGCACTTGTTGATGGCGTGGCCGGTGGCCGTGCCCTTGCCGAAGACCACGAAACCGTAGTTCAGCAGGACGGGCCTGGCGGCGGGGCTGCAGATGAAGCCGCTCCTTCTTGGTGGAGCCGTCGCTCACGCAGGTGCCGGGGACACCCGAGGTGATGCCGACGGCGGCCAGGAAGAAGTTCCTGGTGCCGGACCCGGTCTGCGTGATGAAGGCCGTTCA
>Ga0134128_10008988_pt1 | contig 12022 bp, 10 predicted proteins | sample KB31754_FD_96462 | JGI IMG/M metagenome (GOLD analysis project Ga0134128, IMG submission 96462) | Terrestrial soil microbial communities with excess Nitrogen fertilizer from Kellogg Biological Station, Michigan, USA - KB3-175-4 | ecosystem: Environmental > Terrestrial > Soil > Unclassified ...
GCCGATGCCGCTGAAATCGGTGCGGATATTGATGACGCGGTCGATCAGCAGCATCGGATAGCGGTGTGGCAGCGTCTTGAGGATCTCGTTGATATCCACCAGCTCAAACCTGACCGATGCCTCCTCCATCACTCCTTCCCCTCGCCTTTTGGATGGCCGGCGCCATCGCGCGCCAGACGCTCCAGCGCAAGCACCTCTCGGAACCACTGCTTGGTCGGTCTTGCCAAGTGCCCCCCCCACCGACTGTTGGAGGGAATGTCGTCCTTCACCGCACTCATGGCCGCGATCTGCGCGCCATCGCCGATCTTGATGTGGTTGTTGAGCCCGGCCTTCGCGCCGATCGCCACGTTGTCGCCGATCGTCAGGCTGCCCGCGAGCCCGATCTGGGCCGCAAGCAGACATCGCCTGCCGATGCTGACATTGTGACCGATTTGGACTTGGTTGTCGATTTTGGTGCCTTCGCCGATCACCGTATCGCGCAAGCTGCCGCGGTCGATCGTGGTTCCCGCTCCGATTTCGACATCGTTCTGGATCAGGACCCGTCCGGTCTGCGGGACCTTCAGATGCCCTTCGGGGCCGAAAAACACGAAGCCGTAGCCATCCTGTCCGATGTTACAGCCGGGGTGGATCAGGACGCTGTTGCCGATCAGGGCGGACTGGATGACGCAGTGGGGGCCGACGTTGCAGTCACGGCCGATCTTGACATTGACACCGATGATCGCGCCGGCCCCGATCACGGTTCCGGAGCCGATCTCGACGCCGGGCCCGATCACGGCCAACGGCTCGACGATGACCCCGTCCTCCAGCCGCGCCGTCGGATCGATGACGGCGGAGGGAGCGATGGCGTCGCAGCCGAACCAGGACTGAGGCCGCAGCGTATCCTGGTGGAGCTCGCGCGCGATCAGGACGAAGGCGCGGAAAGGTTGCTTGGCGCGCAAGACCGCCACATGGGACGGCACCCTTGCCTCAAAGCGTGAGCTGACCAGGCAAGCGCCAGCCTTCGTCGAGGCAATCTGATCGGCGTATTTGAGATTATCGAAAAAAGTCAAATGCATGGGCCCGGCCTCGTCGAGCGAGGCCAGTGCCCTCACCTTTTGATCGGCCCGGGACGGGTCGACCAAGTCAGCCCCGGTCAACGCGGCGAGTTCAGCCAGCGTCGATGACCGGGGTTGCTCAAAGAATCTCGGGTGCGCCATTCCCTCCGTCGCAGTTTTCGCGATGCCCCAGATCAGAAGCTGGTGCCACCGCCAAACCTGAACTCCTGCACACGATCAAACGGACCCTTGGTCAGCGGCAGCGCGTAGTCGAACCGGAGCGGGCCGAACGGCGACTGCCAGATCAGGCCGATACCAACTGACGTCCGGATAACATTGCTGTCGTTATAGACCAGGCCCGTACAGGTACCGGGGCTCGGCCCACCCGGCTGATTCGCTTGAATGGGCGCTCTGCAGTTCGAGTTCCCGCCCTTCTGCGAGATTGGCGTGGTGATTTCGAGGGTGTCGGCCCAAGTCGTCGGACCCTGATAGTCATACAGGCCGCCCGCATCGGCATAGATCGCGCCCTTCAGCCCCACTTCCTTGGGCAGGAACCAGAACGGCATTTGCAGTTCGAACGAAGCGCCCCAGTACTTGGTACCGCCAATGGCGTCCTGAGTGCCGTAAGGGTTGATGTCGCGCGGTCCGATGCCGTTCGGAGCAAAGCCGCGGACGAGATTCGGCCCCATCTGGAAGTGGTCCAGCATCCGCAGTTCGTTGTTGCCGATCTTGTTGAGCATGCCCGCCTGCAGGTGGATCACGCTCACAATATCGGACACCAGCGGGGTGTAATATTTGCCGTCGACCTGGCTCTTCAGATAGCTGACGTCGCCGCCGACGCCGGCGAAATCCTGCCTGAAGTCGATCAAGAGGCCGTCGGTCGGGTTCTTGTTGTTATCGAGTGTGTTGTAGTTCAGCGTATAGCCGAGCGCCGAGGTGAGCGAAGCGCCCTGGGAGAGTTCTTTGCGCACGGGCAGCGAAGCTTCACCGTCGCTGTAGCACCAGAGACCGAGCCCGGAGTCCGTGGCGGTTTGCCCGCCCGATGTTACCGAGCCACCCGGCCCAACACCTGGTGCATTCGCCGCCACCCATGCCGGCGAGGGGTTGAAAGCCAGCGACGCGTTATTCGGATTGTTGTTACAGTTGTCGAGGAAGAAGGGTAGCGAGATGGTCTGCTGATAGATCGAATAGCGCAATTGCAGCGAGAGGTCCTCGCGCAGTTGCAGGCCGAGGCGCGGGCTGAAGCCCACGGTCTTGGTACCGTACGCAATAAAGGAGTTGGGCAGTTGCTCGCGGTAGAAAGCGTCCAGGCCCAGCGCGATGCGGTAGTCCAACAAATAAGGCTCGACGAACGAGAGCGAGAGGCCCCGCGCATACTGGCCATAGGTCAGCGCCGCCTTCGCGAACAAGCCCCGGCCGAAGAGGTTGCGCTCGGAAATGCTTACCTCGCCCAGCGCGCCGTCGGTGGTGGAATAGCCGCCCGACACTGAGAAGTCGCCCGTCGACTTCTCTTCGAGATTGACGTCCAGGATCACGCGGTCGCTGGACGAGCCAGGCTCCGTGGTGATCTTCACGGTCTTGAAGTAGTCGAGGTTCTTCAATCGCCGCTCGGCGCGATCGACCAGCGCGCGGTTGTAGGCGTCGCCTTCCCCAATATCGAACTCGCGGCGGATCACGTAGTCACGCGTGCGCGTGTTCCCGTGGATGTTGATGCGCTCGATATAAACGCGCGGGCCCTCATCGATCGAGAACACGATCGAAACGGTATGGTGTTGGAAATCACGGTCGCCCCGCGGATGCACAACCGCAAAGGCGTAGCCACGGCGCGAGGCCTCGATCTGCATTGACTCGACCGACTTCTCCACCGCTTCGGCGTTGTAGAGCGAGCCGATCGACACGTAGGAGAAGCTCGAGAGCGTGTTGGGGTTGAAATTGGGAATGCTCGATTCGAATTTGACCGAGGCGACGCGATATTGCTGCCCTTCCTCGATCTTGAACGTGACCAGAAAACCCTTCTTCTGCGGATCGTATTCGGTCAGCGCCGCCACCACCTGCACATCGGCAAAGCCGTGCTTCAGATAAAAACGGCGAAGCAGGTCGCGGTCCGCTTCGACACGATCCGGATCGTAGACGTCGCCACTGCCGAGGAAACTCAACAAATTCGACTCGCGTGTCTTGATCACGTCCCTCAGGCGATACGACGAAAAGTAATTGTTGCCGACGAAATCGATGGATTTGACGCCGGTCTTCGGCCCTTCGGCAATCACGAAGACGAGGTCGACGCGGTTGTTGGGCTGCTCGATGATCTCGGGCGTCACATGCACGTCATAGTGGCCCGAGCGGCGGTAGATCTCGGCAATGCGCAGCGTATCCGACTGCACCATGGGACGTGAGAAGGTGCCGCGCGGCTTCGATTGGATTTCACCCGAAAGCTGCTCGTCCTTGACCTTCTTATTGCCTTCGAAGGCGACGCGGTTGATCACCGGGTTCTCGATCACCGAGACCACCAGATGGCCACCGACACGGTTGACCTTCACGTCCTGGAACAGGCCGGTTTCGATCAGCGCTTTCAGGCCGTCGTCGATTGCCGCGGCGTCGAGCTGACCGTTGGGGCCCGCCTTGAAGTAGGAGCGGACGGTATCGGCCTCGACGCGCCGGTTCCCCTCGACCTGGATCGACGCCACAGTCTCGGCCGCGGCCGGAGAAGACACGAAAGCAACCCCCAGCGTGGAGGCCACTGGCACAGCGAACATGATCAGGGCGGCGAGCAGACCCCCCCGGACTCGCATTCCAAACATCATGCCCAACGCGCCCTTGTCATTCCAATGCCGGGACGCACGTCAGCCCCCCGGCAGATTCGCTTCATCGTTCTGCTTCTAGCCAGATTCACCGAGCCGGCAAACGGCCGAGGGCACTGCAATTCCATTTTCATTCCAAGGCGTTGCCAATAGGCAACGCCACAAAAAAGCCGCGTCACGATGCCGCCAGGTGCAGGATGTCGTTGTAGGTCGCAAATACCATCAACATCAGCACCAAACCGAGCCCAATTCGGAACCCCATTTCTTGCGCCCGCTCCGAGAGCGGCCGCCCCCTCACGGCCTCGACCGCATAAAACAGAAGATGACCACCATCGAGCAGCGGAATCGGGAACAGGTTCAGCAGGCCGATCGAAATCGAGAGTATCGCCGCCAGTTGAATCAGGCCGGCCCACCCCCCTATCGACGCGACCTGCCCGGAAATCTGGGCGATCCGCAAGGGACCTCCGACCTGATCCGCAGCTTCGCGACCGGTGAATACCCCGCCGATGTAGGAGAGCGTCCGGTCGATCACGAACCAGGTCTGCTTGACTGCAAGGCCCAGCGCAGTAACCGGATCAACGCGCTCGGTCAGAACCTCACCCGGCGCCGTCTGCCGCGTGATGCCAAGCACGCCTTGCCGATGTACATTCCCAAACGGGTCTTTCATTTCCCTTAATTGCGGCGTGCCATGCAGCGTCACGGTGCCGTCGCCACGCTTGACCGTGAAGCTCATCTTCTCGCCCGGATGGGTGCTGACGATCTCCTGCATGTCGGTGAAGCTGTCGATCTTGCTGCCGTCGATCGACAGCACGATGTCACCATCCCTAAAGCCGGCGGCAGCCGCGGGGCTATTGGCCTCCACCTTGTCGACGCGCGCTGTGGTCGACGGCTTGCCGATGAAGGTGAACAGACCCGTGAAGATCACGACCGCCAGCACGAAATTGGCAATCGGACCGGCGGCAACGATCGCTGACCGCGGGCCGACTTTCTTATGATGGAAGCTGCCCGCGCGCTCTTCCTCGGTCAGGTTGGCGAGCGCCTCGGCGGACGGCGTGGAAGCGTCGGAATCGTCGCCCACGAATCTCACATAGCCGCCGAGCGGCACCGCCGAGACCTTCCACCGCGTCCCATGCCGGTCATTAAAGCCGACGAGTTCCGGGCCGAAGCCCAGCGAGAACGTCAGCACCTTCACCCCGGCCCAGCGGGCGACCAAAAAGTGGCCGAGTTCGTGAAAAAAAACGACGATGGTGAGGACGAACAAAAAGGGGATGGCATAGCCGACGAAGCCATGCTCTAACGTACTGAAACTATGTAGAAAAACTTCGGACATCCGATTCCCCTCAAGCAGAGCCTGAGGCCCCGTCCCCGACCCCTAGGATGCCTTTAAGGCAATTTGAGGCAAGAGCGAGGCAGCTCTATTTCGCGCGCTATGGTCAACAGCAATGGCGTCGTCGGCGGATCCCAACCGCGCCAGATTGGCAGAACGGCTCCAGGTCTCCATCGTTGCTTCCACCAGCCGCGCGATCGCACCGAATTTGATCTGCCCGGCGATGAAGGCGGCAACGGCGACCTCGTTGGCCGCATTGAATACGGTGGTCAAGCCGTGGCCCATGCGCAGCGCGTCATAGGCCAGGCGAAGGCCCGGAAAGCGTTGGAAGTCGGGCGCTTCGAATGTCAATTGGCCGATCTTGGCGAGATCGAGCTTGGCTGAGGGACCCTTGATGCGTTCTGGCCACCCCAGACAATGCGCAATCGGGATGCGCATGTCCGGCGTTCCAAGTTGCGCCACCACCGACCGGTCGGAAAACTCAACCATGCCGTGGACGATCGATTGCGGATGGACAAGCACGTCGATCTCTTCCGGCTTCAACGCGAAAAGATAGGAGGCTTCGATTACCTCCAGCCCCTTGTTCATCATCGACGCGGAATCGATGGTGATCTTCTGTCCCATGCTCCAGTTAGGATGCTTCAGCGCCTGCGCCAAGGTCGCCTGCTCGATATCGGCGGGCGCCCAGGTCCGAAACGGCCCGCCCGAGGCGGTGATGATGACGCGCACCAACTCCTCGCGATTGCCGGACGAGAGCGCCTGAAACAGCGCATTGTGCTCGGAATCCGCCGGCAGGACGCATGCCCCCGCTTTCGCTGCGCGCTCCATGAAGAAATCACCCGCGCAAACCAGGCATTCCTTGTTGGCGAGCGCAACCGTCGCCCCGCGGTCGACCGCCGCGAGTGCAGGCTTCAACCCGGCTGCACCGGAGACCGCCGCCATCACCCAATCCGCAGGGCGCGCGGCCGCTTCGATCACGGCGCTCTCGCCCGCACCGCACTCAATGCCGCTACCGGCGAGCGCCTCGCGCAATTCACTCAACCGCGCCGGATCGGCGACGGCGGCAAAACGGGCGTCGAACTCCCGGGCAAGCTTTGCCAGCCCCTGCACGTTGCTGTTGCCGGTCAGCGCCTCGACCCGGTAGCGGTCGCGCGCCCCGCGCAGCAAATCCATCGTGCTGTCGCCGATCGAGCCGGTCGCACCAAGCACGGTAACGCTACGCACGGTCGCGCCGGCTGTCTTGTTGTTACGCAATGGAACAGCACTCATCGTCTCACCAAACCATAAGACCGCGGCCGATGCCATCCGCACCGTACCGCAACAATCCGACAATTACCGCCAAAACAAGCGCCGCGACCAGGCCGTCGAGCCGATCCAACAACCCGCCGTGACCGGGGATGAGATGGCTGGAATCCTTGACGCCGAAGCGGCGTTTGACCGCGGATTCAAAGAGATCGCCGAGTTGGCTGGCCACTGATAGCACGCCCGCCAAGGCGAGGAGCGGTAAGGCTTTGCCGAGACCGGATGCGGCAAATCCGCCCGCCACCGCAAGGCTTCCGACAAACCCGCCCACGGCCCCCGACCAGGTCTTGTTCGGACTCACTTTCGGCCAGAGCTTGGGACCACCGATGCCGCGGCCGGCGAAGTAGCCCCCGATATCGGTCGCCCAGACGATCAAGAGCACGAAGATCAGCGCAGCAAACCCCATCTCGCTGTCGGCGCGCACCAGCACCGCCGCAAATTGCGCGGCCGCGGCATAGACAAACCCTGCAATGGTCCAGCCACGGCGCTGCGACGACAGCAACGCGACGCCGATCAGCCCCAAAATTGAGACGAACAGCGCGGCCTCGGGCCTGCCGAACGACAGGCACAAGCCGTTCAATGCGAGCGCCAGCGCGCCGGCTGTCGCGACGCGCAACTCGCCCGCGGCGCCGACGACCATCAGCCATTCGATGTCGAGCCCGTTCACGGCCAACGTGACCAGCGCCGTCCACAACCAACCGCCAACATAGGCACATACGAGCGTCAGCGGGACCAGCACGGCGGCGGCCACAACGCGCATCAGAAGGTTGCGCGACGGCGTTCCGGCAAGCGGCGCCGGCACGGAGCCACCCCCGCTCACGATGCGGTTTTCGCGACGAGGCCACCGAACCGGCGTTCCCGCCTTGCATATTCGGCGATCGCCTCTTCGAGCGCGGCCTTGTCGAAATCCGGCCAATGGATCGGCACGAACACGAGTTCGCTATAGGCCGCCTGCCACATCAAGAAATTCGACAGCCGCTGCTCACCGCTGGTGCGTATCAGCAAGTCGGGATGGGGAATGTCGGGCGCATCGAGATATTGGCCCAGCACATCGGCATCGATCGTATCAGGATCGCGCTTGCCTTCGGCGACTTCGCGCGCCAGGCGCTTCGCGGCGCGGGCGATTTCCTGTCGCGACCCGTAATTGAAGGCCACGACGAGGTTGAGGCGGGTATTGCTGCGCGTCAGCTCCTCGGCCTCGTTTAAAAGCGAGCAAATATCGCCATCGAGACCCTCGCGCTCGCCGATCACCCGCACCCGGACGCCGTCGCGGTGCAGCGTTGCCAAGTCGTTGCGAATGAAACGGCGCAGCAGCCCGAACAGGTCGCCGATTTCGCTGGCTGGCCGCGACCAGTTTTCGGCGCTGAACGAGAATATGGTGAGATGGCGGATGCCCAGTTCGTGCGCCGCACGAACCACGCGCCGCAGCGCCTCCACGCCGCGGCGATGTCCCTCGGCGCGCGGCAACCCGCGCGCCGCCGCCCAGCGTCCGTTGCCGTCCATGATGAGGGCAACGTGCAACGGACCATCGGATCGGTCCGCTCCCTGTCTGACGGAGACGGCAGCGTTGGACATCGAGAGATCCTTCAAACCGTGAGGATTTCTTTTTCCTTGGCCGCCAGCAGCTGATCGACCTCCGAAATCATCCCGTCCGTCGCTTTCTGCACGTCGGCGGCCAAGCGCTCCTGTTCGTCCTCGGAAATCTCGTGGTTCTTCTCGAGCTTCTTGGCGAGATCCAACCCGTCGCGCCGCACATGCCTGACCGCGACGCGCGCAGCCTCCGCATATTTATGCGCGACCTTCACCAGCTCCTTGCGGCGCTCTTCGTTCAGCTCTGGGATTCGCAGCCGCAGCACCTGCCCTTCAGTGGCCGGCGACAATCCGAGATTGGAATCGATGATCGCCTTCTCGACCGCCTTGACCATCGACTTGTCCCAGACCTGCACCGAGATCATACGTGGCTCGGGCACGCTCACCGTCGCGAGCTGGTTCAGCGGCATGTGCGAGCCATAGGCCTCCACCTGCACCGGCTCCAGCATCGATGCCGAAGCGCGCCCCGTCCGCAATCCGCTCAGCTCGTGTTTGAGCGCCTGGGTCGCGCCCTGCATGCGGCGCTTCAATTCGTTGATGTCGAACTTACCCGTGGGCATCACGCTCTCCCGTCGTTGTCAAACCTCACTTCACGCCGTCGGCCGGCGGCTCCGGCGCGTACCGTCGACAATCAGCCGGCGACGACGGTCCCACGCCCCGTCCCGCGCAGCACCGCGCCGATCGAACCGGGCTCGGCGATCGAGAACACGATGATAGGCAGCGACGTCTCGCGGGCAAGAGCGAATGCGGTCGCGTCCATGACCTTGTAACCGCCCTCGATGGCCTGCGTATGCGTCAGCCGTTCGAAGCGCTTGGCGTTCGGATCCTTTTTCGGATCGGCGCTGTAGACCCCGTCGACATTGGTGGCTTTCAGCACCGCTTGCGCATCGATCTCGGCCGCACGCAGCACGGCGGTCGTGTCGGTGGTAAAGAACGGATTGCCGGTTCCTCCGCCAAGCAGCACGATACGTCCTTCAGCCAAATATTTGTGCGCCGCACTACGGGTGAACAATTCGCTGATCTCGGGCATGACGAAGGCCGACAGCGTCTTCGCCGGCGCGCCCTTACCCTCGATGGCCGCCTCCAGGGCAAGACAGTTCATCATCGTCGCCAGCATGCCCATGGTGTCGCCGGTCGGGCGCGACATGCCGCGCACCGATACGTCCATGCCGCGCACCATGTTGCCGCCACCGACCACCACGGCGATGTCGGTGCCAAGCTCATGAGCCCTGATCAGATCGGCGGCGATACGATCGATGGTCGGATGGTCTAAACCGAAGGAGTGGCTGCCGGCGAGATATTCGCCCGACAGCTTGATCACCACGCGACGATAGACCGGGTCAGCCATTTCGCATTCGCTTTCGCTTGCGGGCGCTTCCGGCGCAGGCCGGGAGCAGAAACGGCTACTTCTTGCCGCTGGCGGCCGCGACTTCAGCTGCGAAATCGCTCTCCTGCCGCTCGATTCCCTCGCCCAAAGCATAACGCACAAATCCGGCGATCTTCACCGGAGCGCCGACTTTGCCCTCAACTTCTTTCAGCACCTGGGCAACCGACTTGCCGCCATGATCGGCATGGATCGAAGCCTGCTCCAGCAGGCAGACCTCCTTGTAGAAGGTCTTGAGCCCCGAATCGACGATCTTTTCGATCACGTTCTCAGGCTTGCCCTGCTGGCGGTATTTGTCGGCCAGCACGTCCTTCTCGCGCTTGACCACTTCGGGATCGAGACCCGCCGGATCGAGCGCCTGCGGATTAGTGGCCGCGACGTGCATGGCGAACAGGCGGCCGAGCGCTGAGAGTTCATCGGTCTTGCCGGCCGATTCCAGCGCGACGATCACGCCCATCTTGCCGGCGCCCTCAGTCACGGCACCGTGGACGTAGTGCGAGACCACGCCTTGGGCGACCTCGAGCGCGGCAGCGCGGCGCAGCGTCATGTTCTCGCCGATCGTTGCGATTGCATCCGCGATCGCGGTCTCGACCGCGACGCTGCCGACCTTGGCGGCCTTGATCTTCTCGACATCGGCACCGACGTCGAGCGCAACCTGAGCGACCATCTTGACCAGGCCCTGGAACTGCTCATTGCGCGCGACGAAGTCGGTTTCCGAATTGACCTCGACGACGACACCCTTCGTGCCCTTGGTGAGCGCGCCGATCAGGCCGTCGGCGGCGACGCGGCCAGCCTTCTTGGCAGCCTTCGATAGCCCCTTCTTTCGCAACCAATCCTGCGCAGCCGTCATGTCGCCGCCTGTCTCGGTGAGCGCGGCTTTGCAATCCATCATTCCTGCGCCGGTCGACTCACGCAGGTCCTTGACCATCGCTGCGGTGACTGTAGCCATCATTGAATCCTTTTTGCCTGTCCGGACCGAATGCGGCGCGGCTCAATCGCCACGCCGCCCGGCCATCAGGAACTTATCGTTCGTATGTGAGAGCCGAAAAACAACCGGCACTCTTTCATCTCTGCGGCATGATCGTTTCGAAAACCGGTGACCACTTTGCGCTTCGCGGTCCCCCGGTCCGAATCATGCTCGCGTTACTCCGCTTCCGCGGTCAGCTTCTTCGCCTGCGCGACCCAGGCCTCGGCGCGGCTCGGCAGACCGACTTCTTCGCCGATTTGATGAGCGGCGTCGCGATCAAGCTCGGCCAGCTGCCAATAATGGAACACGCCGAGGTCGTTGAGCTTCTTCTCGATCGCGCCTGACACGCCCGGCAACTTCTTGAGGTCGTCGGCCGTTCCGCGCGGCCCTGGCAGACCCTGGAAGCGGGACGCTTGCGGCGCGGTCGGGATTTGCTCGGCAACCGGCTCCGCAGCGGCACCGACGTCGATGCCCGCATCGCCTTGCGCGCGCGAGATGCCGTCGATCGCGGCGCGTGCGATCAGATCGCAATAGAGCGAAATGGCCCGACCGGCGTCGTCGTTGCCCGGCACCACATAGGTAATGCCCTTGGGATCCGAATTGGTGTCGACGATCGCGGCAACCGGAATGTTGAGCCGCTGCGCCTCCTGGATCGCGATATCTTCCTTGTTCGTGTCGATCACGAAAATCATGTCGGGAAGACCACCCATATCCTTGATGCCGCCGAGCGAACGGTCGAGCTTGTCGCGCTCGCGCTGCAGCGTCAGGCGCTCCTTCTTGGTGTAGGAGTTGGCCTCGCCCGAGGCGAGCACCTCATCCAGACTCCGCAGCCGCTTGATCGAGGCGGAGATCGTCTTCCAGTTGGTCAGCGTGCCGCCGAGCCAACGCGAGTTGACGAAATACTGCGCGGAGCGCTTGGCAGCGTCGGCAACATTGTCCTGCGCCTGCCGCTTGGTGCCGACGAACAGGATGCGGCCGCCCTTGGCGACGGTGTCGCTGACCGCCTGCAAGGCCTGGTACAGCATCGGCACGGTCTGGGCGAGGTCGATGATGTGGATATTGTTGCGGGAGCCGAAAATGAACGGCGCCATTTTCGGATTCCAGCGATGGGATTGGTGACCGAAATGCACGCCAGCTTCAAGCAGCTGGCGCATCGTGAAGTCGGGTAGCGCCATAGGTTTAATTCTCCGGTTGGTTCCTCCGGAAACGTGTGAGCAAACGCGCCCTTCGGGCCCGGTTGCCACCGGACGGCCTTCGACAGCCATGTTTCCGTGTGAGATGGCGCGCTATATAGCGCGATTTCGGCCGGAAGCAAGGAAATAAGGCCGGTAGTGCGGTCCACAGGCCGTCGTTGCGGCCGTTTTGGGCCGGTTCGGCCCAGGTGCGGTAGTCGCTTTCCTCAATCCTCTCACGAAGGAAGCGTCGGTCCTGATCAGGTCAGGACCGACGCTCTCGAGCTTTGCTCAGCACTTGGGTTCAGCGGCCGGGGCTGAAGGCTTAGCACCTGGGCTGGTTCGGCGGGCACCTCTTAGCCGGCGCGGCGGGCCTCGGCGGCGCCGGCCGGGGCGGAGGCGCCGCGTGCGCGACCGGAGGTGGCGCGTGAACGACCGGAGGCGGCGC